>ERZ779870.46-NODE-46-length-161744-cov-21.4038_pt1 | contig 161744 bp, 135 predicted proteins | sample MGYA00511247_ERZ779870 | MGnify/ENA primary metagenome ERZ779870 (study PRJEB29588, sample SAMEA2149068) | human gut metagenome | biome: human gut; feature: human-associated habitat; material: faeces | place: Denmark | collected 2008/2010 ...
ACGGGATAAACGCTGAAGGCATCTAAGCGTGAAGCCCCCCTCAAGATGAGATATCCCATAACGTCAAGTTAGTAAGACCCCTTGAAGACGACGAGGTAGATAGGGCAGAGGTGGAAGTGCGGTAACGCATGGAGCTGACTGTTACTAATAGGTCGAGGGCATAACCAAGCAAGGTGATAGGAAATGGATGATTCTTTGTATGCAGTTTTGAAGGTACAATATATCTTCAATATGGCCCAGTGGCTCAGTTGGTTAGAGCGCCGCCCTGTCACGGCGGAGGTCGAGAGTTCGAGTCTCTTCTGGGTCGTTTAAGATGGGGTCTTAGCTCAGCTGGGAGAGCATCTGCCTTACAAGCAGAGGGTCACAGGTTCGAGCCCTGTAGGCCCCACTTATTAAATAAGGATGGATTCCCGAGTGGCCAAAGGGGGCAGACTGTAAATCTGTTGGCAACGCCTTCGAAGGTTCGAATCCTTCTCCATCCATTTGAGTACCGTAAGGACTCAGTTAAGTTGCCGATGTGGCTCAATTGGCAGAGCAGCTGATTTGTAATCAGCAGGTTATCGGTTCGAGTCCGATCATCGGCTTTCTCTTATGAGAAGAATTTAATATCGCGGGGTGGAGCAGTCTGGAAGCTCGTCGGGCTCATAACCCGAAGGTCGTAGGTTCAAATCCTGCCCCCGCAATTTAGACTTTTAAGTCTTATGCCCAGATAGCTCAGTTGGTAGAGCAGAGGACTGAAAATCCTCGTGTCGCTGGTTCGATTCCGGCTCTGGGCATTTTCCTTGTAATTAAAAGGAATATAATTGAATAAGGGCGTGTAGCTCAGTTGGTAGAGCACTTGACTTTTAATCAAGTTGTCCGGGGTTCGAATCCCCGCACGCTCATTGTAGAACAAGCGATTTTGCTTGTTCTTTTTGTTATATTAACTTATATTTTGATTACACCTATGCTATGCAAAAGATTCAGCACAGACATAATATGTGAAAAAGTCTGAAATATGTTGGAATATTTATTTGAATCGGAAATAGATGTGGATAACATCTAATTTACAACACAGGTATACAGAAGATATAATAAAAGCGAAAGTGATACGGATAGAAATAAATTGGAAGGATAAGCATTTGCAGAAAAATTTATGGAATACTTATATGAAAAATTAGAAGCATATGGGAAGTCGGATTATTATGGGTTTCATATGCCTGGGCATAAACGTAATTCGGATGTTACACGAGCGAATTTACCATATGGAATTGATATTACAGAGATTGAAGGATTTGATAATCTTCATCATGCGGAGGAGATCATCAGGGAAGCGGAAGTCAGGGCAGCGTCCATGTATCATGCAGAGGAGACGCACTATTTGATTAATGGGAGTACTGCGGGTATTTTAAGTGCGGTAATGGGATGTACTAAAAAAGGCGGAAAGATTTTAATGGCAAGAAACTGTCATAAGTCGGTCTATCATGCTGTTTTTTTAAATGAATTGCGTCCGGTATATATTTATCCGGAATTTGATGAGACAATGGAACTGAATATGGCTGTGTCTCCTGAGAAAATTGAGAGGTTATTAGAGGAACATAAGGAGGTTCAGGCTGTGGTATTGACATCACCGACATATGACGGGGTGTTGTCGGATATTGAGAGGATTTCTGAAATTGTACATCAGAAAAAAATTCCGTTGATTGTGGATGAGGCACACGGAGCACACTTTGGATTTCACCCTTATTTTCCGGAGAATGCAAATACAAAGGGAGCAGATGTTGTAATACACAGTCTGCATAAAACACTTCCGGCATTGACGCAGACAGCACTGATTCACTTGAATGGGACACGGATCGATCGAAGGAAGATTCGGAATTATCTGCATATTTTTCAGACAAGCAGTCCTTCTTATGTGTTGATGGCAAGTATGGATGAATGTCTGAGGACGGTGGCAGAGCAGGGGGATGTGTTGTTTGAGACTTATGTGAAGAATCTGGAAAGCAAAAGGGGAGAGTTGAAAAAATTAAAGCATATCAGATTGATGGAGACAGAAGAATTCGACAGATCCAAACTGGTGCTGTCTGTAAAAGATACGATTCTTAAGAAAGAGAATCGAGTGTTTACAGGGAAAATGTTATATGAGAGATTGCTTTTAGAATATCATCTGCAGATGGAAATGGCTGCAGGATCTTATGTGATTGCCATGACTTCGATTGGAGATACAAAAGAAGGAATGGATCGGCTGCTCAGTGCTTTGTTTGAGATTGATGAGGAATTGGAAAAAAATTCAGAGAAAGAGAAAAGGTATTATCTGCCCCGTCAGGAACAGGTCCTCACGAGCTTTGAGGTAGAAGGAATGCGAAGAATGGAAAACGTAAAGAGCCTGAGCTGGAAGGAGTCGGCGGGATTTATTTCCATGGAATATGCGTATTTGTATCCGCCGGGAATTCCGCTGATCGTTCCGGGGGAACGGATCACTAAGGAAACAGCAGCAATGTTAGTGGATTATCAGAACAAAGGGTTTTCTGTGGAAGGAATTAGTGTGGAAAACTATATCGAGGTGTTGATAAATGAGTAAAATTTTTTATATTATGGGGAAAAGTTCTTCCGGAAAAGATACGATTTATAAGAAAATAAGAGAAAAACTGCCGCAGTTAAAGCGTATTACTCCTTATACGACCCGACCAATCAGGGAAGGGGAGACCGATGGTGTGGAATATTTTTTTGTGGACGAAGAAAGGCTGAACGAGCTTAAGGAGAAGGAACGTGTCATAGAAGTACGTTCTTATAATACAAAGTGTGGAATCTGGACATATTTTACAGCAGATGACGGGCAGATTGATCTCCAGAAGTATGATTATCTTGTGATAGGGACTCTGGAATCTTATTATGGGATGCGGGAGTATTTTGGAGAAGAACAGCTGATTCCGATTTACATTGAGGTAGAGGACGGGCTGAGGCTGGAGAGAGCGCTTTGCAGGGAACGACAGCAGAAGGAACCCAAATATGCGGAGATGTGCAGACGTTTTCTGGCAGATGCAGAGGATTTCTCCGAAGAGAATTTGAAAAGAGCAGGCATTGTAAGGAGATTTGAAAATCTGAAGATGGAAAAATGTCTGAGTGAAATTACAGAGTTGATTCGGGAAGAAATGACTTCGCTTTAAAAGAAAACAGGAAAAAGATAAAAAGAGAAGCAGACGGGCAGATTTGCCGTTTGTTTCTCTTTTTTTGCTTTACAAGGTTTTAACTTGCAATTGAAGTGATATTAAAAAAGGAATGTTATAATGACGAACGTGCCATTAAGAAAGGAAACAGTTTGATGTTAAAGAAAGTAATAAAAGAGGCATTCCCTACCGTACTGGCGTTTACCATGTCAGGAATGTACAGCATTGTGGATGGGATTTTTGTAGGAAAGGCAGCGGGAGATACAGGGCTTGCAGCGATCAATATTGCGTGGCCGATCCCGGCACTGATCACTGCGCTCGGAATTGGAATCGGAACGGGAGGAAGTGTTTTGTACTCTCATTACAGAGGGCGGGGAGAGCAGAAGGTATGTGAAAATTTGTTTGAGCTTACAATGACACTTCTGATCGGTACAGGTATACTTGCAACGATTTTGCTGTCTCTGGTACAGAAACCGTTTTTAGAAATTTTGGGAGCTGCGGGAAGTGTTCAGACGGAAGCAATCAAGTATACGGCGATCATTATTGCCGGAAGTATCCTTCAGGTGGCAGGAACCGGAATCATGCCTCTTTTGAGAAATATGAATCAGTCGCTGGGAGCAATGCTCAGCATGGCGGCAGGATTTGCAGTCAATATTCTGGTGAACTATTATCTGATGTTCCGATTGAATATGGGAATCAAGGGAGCCGCATTTGGAACGGTGACGGCGCAGGCCGTGGTAGTTATGGCAGGATGTGCGATCCTGTGGAAAACAGGTTATCGAAAATGGAGACCGTTGTGGCACGGACAATATGCTGCAGATATTTTCAAGATTGGAATCACGGCATTTGGAACATCACTTGCGCCGACAGCGGCACTTATTTTTACAAATCTGCAGTGTCTTCGTTATGGTGGAAATGCAGCGGTGGCGTGTTATGCGGTTATTTCTTATATTGTATTTCCTGTTCAGTATTTTCTGACAGGAATCGGAGAAGGTGTACAGCCTCTGATTAGTTTTTATCATGGTGCGAAAAAGGAGATGGAGGTAAGAGCAGTAAAAAAAATCGCTTACACCGCAGAAATTATTTTTGGAATCACGGCGGCAGCAGTTACGATTTGTATGATTCCGTATATTGGAGGATGGTTTGGTCTGTCAGCAGAGTCAAAGCAGTGCTTTTCTTCGGGGATGCTGATCAGTTCATTTGCATTTCTGTTAACGGGAACGGCAAAGTTGAATGTATCCTGTCTCAATGCAGTCATGCAGACGAAAAAAGCGGTGTTCATGACTTATATAGAAAGCCTGGCAGTTTCGCCAATCTGTTTGTTTTTGCTTCCGGCTGTCTGGGATATCAGAGGAATCTGGCTGGCGCTCCCGGTAACGGCAGGCATTATGACAGGGATTTACGGGTTGATAAGAAAGGATAGAAAAAATGAAGAATAAAGTAAAATTCAGGCAACTGGGCAGTGTGACTCTTTTTGTTCTGCCGGCATTAATTCCTCTGATCGTATTTTGGATTTATCCGATCCTGCGATCTGTCTATATTAGTTTCACAGACTGGGATTATATGACTCCGGATTACAATTTTGTATTTTTTGATAATTTTATTTCGTTGTTTCAGGATGCCAGATTTTACGATGCACTTTGGAACACAGTTGTGTTTACATTGGGAACGCTGATTCCGACGATCGTACTTGGTCTGATGCTGGCTCTTTTGATGCAGAAAGCATTTAAAGGAAGCGGGATCATCAAATTTATTTTGTTTTCGCCATGGATCACGCCGACTGTTGCAGTGTCGATCGTATGGACCTGGATCTACGATCCGAATACGGGAATTGCAAATACGGTAATGAGATTTCTGCATCTCCCCGAATTACAGTGGATTAAAAGTTCAGACACAGCAATGCTCGCTGTGATCATTGTGACTGTGTGGAAGAGTCTCGGATATGCGATGATCTTTTATCTTTCCGCATTGGAAAAGGTTCCGAAAGAGTTGTACGAGGCAAGCGGGCTGGATGGAGCAAAAAGCTGGCAGAGATTCCGGGATGTTACGATTCCGTGTATCTCTCCAACCACGTTTTTCCTGGTAATTATTACGATGGTAACTTCACTGCAGGCATATGATCAGATTCAGATTCTGACTCAGGGAGGTCCGTCCGGAAGCACAAGAACCTTGCTGTATATGTATTATCAGCTTGGATTTGAAGAGTTTAACATGGGGCAGGCAACTGCGGTGGCGATTGTGATGATTATAATCACCGTAGTATTATCGGCAGTACAGTTCGGTGCATCGAAAAAATGGGTGCATTATTAGAAAGAAGGACAGATTATGAAGATAAGAACAGGAATCGAAAAACTCGGAAAAGGAATGATTTTACTGATCTTCAGTATTTTCACAATCTTTCCGTTTGTATGGATGATTTTAAGTGCACTGAAAACAAAGGCGGAGATTATGGATGTCCGTTCATTTTTTCCGGCAGAATTCCAGTGGCATAACTTTTACCAGGTCATTTTTGAATCACCGCTTCTTCGATATGTCGGCAACAGTTTGTTTGTATCAGTGATCACGCTGGCGCTGCAGATCGTAACAGGTGCGATGATCGCCTATGCGATTGTTTTTATGAATTTTAAAGGCAAGAAAGCGTTGTTTGCAGTCATCATGGGAACTTATATGCTTCCGACAGCAGCAACATATATTTCGAGCTATATTATTCTGGCAAACTGGAATCTGCTGAACACGTTTACAGGGCTGATCATTTCCAACTGTGTCAGCATTTTCGGAATCTTTCTGCTTCGACAGGCATTTATGCAGGTTCCAATGGGACTAATCGAGGCAGCAAGAATCGACGGGGCAAGCTCCTGGAAGATTTTGTGGCGGGTCGTGTGTCCGATGACAAAATCTTCGTTCATCACATTTGGACTGATGAACTTTATTACCTGCTACAACAGTTATATGTGGCCTTCTCTGATCACAGATGCGGATGAGAAGATGATGGTGTCACAGGGATTGAGAAAATTCTTTATAGAAGGCGGTGCTTATGGAACAGAATGGCCTCTGGTCATGGCAGGAAGTACATTGATCGTACTGCCGCTTCTGATTCTGTTTGCATTTACGCAAAAGTGGTTTATCAATGGAATCGGCGGAGATACGGGTATGAAAGGATAATTCCTTTTTTACATAAAGAAAGCAAAGAAAAAACGATATACGATGCATGAAGGAGAAAAAAGAAAATGAAAAAGAGAATTGTATCAGCATTATTAGTTTGTGTACTTGGAATGTCCCTGGTGACAGGATGTGGAAACAATGCAAAGGCTGCAGAAACGACAAAGACAGCAGATGGAAAAATTCAGTTGGATCTCTGGTATTCCGGGGGAAAAACAGCAGTCAATGTATTTCAGGACATTGTAGATGCATTCAATGAGTCTCAGGACAAATATGAAGTTAAGACAACAACACAGGCGGATTATACAGAGACTTATGAAAAACTGCAGGCAGGGATTGCGGGAAAGAAAGCTCCGGACATGGCACTTCTGGATACAGATAAATCCAGAAATCTTTCTGAAAAAAATCTGGTTGCAGACATCAATGATTATGTAGAAAAAGATGATTCCTTTGAAAAAGATGATTATCTGCCGGTATTTTATGAGCAGGGGGAGGATGAGAACGGAAAATTGTTTGCACTGCCTGCATATGGTACAACACAGGTGATGTACTACAATAAGGCGGCATTTGAAAAAGCGGGAATTGACCCGGCAACGATCAAGACCTGGCAGGACCTTGCAGCGGCAGCAGAGAAAATGACAGCTTCTGATGGTTCCTTTGTGGGATGGGAGCCAATGTGGGGCTCAGGAAATCTGATTGATGCAGCACTCAGCAACGGAGCCTCTCTTCTGAGTGAGGACGGGAAAAAAGTGATGATCAATTCAGACGAATGGGTAGAAGTATGGGAGAGCTTCCGTACATGGATTCACGATGACAAGATCATGAAAGTAAATTCCGGTGGACAGGGCTGGGAATACTGGTACACGACGATTGACGACGTTCTGCAGAATAAAGCAGGCGGTTATACAGGTTCTTCCGGAGATCAGGCAGATCTGGACTTTAGCATTGTGGGAGCAATGGAACAGCCTGGATTTAACGACAACTCTTCAGCACCAACGGCAGATGCACTGCGGCTTGTGATGCTTCAGAATTCTTCTGATGAAGAAAAAGAAGGTGTTTATGAGTTTATGAAATATTTTACAACTCCGGAAAATCAGGCAAAATGGTCCATGGGCACAGGATATGTGGCAGTACGTGAGTCTACACAGGAAGTAGAAGAGTTTAAGTCTTATGCAGAAGAAAATCCTCAGGCACTGGTTCCGCTTCAGCAGGCATCTCACGGAACACCGGCTCTTCAGGATCCGACAGGAGGAAAGATTCTGGATGCCCTGTCAATTGCAGCGGATAAGGTAGAGTTGGAAAACGTACCTGCACAGGAAGCTCTGGATGAAGCACAGAAAACAGCACAGGAAGCATTGGATGCATTATAAAATGAGAGATCAGATTAGATTTAAAATCGGAAAAGAAGAAAAAAATATTCAGGAAAAATGGATTGAAATTCCAGAAGGAACAGAACACATTCAGATGATGATAGAAATGCCCGAAGAATTTCGGTATATGGCATTCTTGTTTCTGGAAGATCCCAAAAAAGAAATTCGGTTTCAGAAGCTGCTGGGATATGGGCAGCAGAACCCGGGAATCGGAAAAAGTACAAAAGATACAACGATAGGAGGTGTTCCGGGAGAGATTTATCCCGGAACATGGAAAATCGGAATCGGTATTTTTACAGAATATGTTGCGCAGAAGCTGGGAGAACAAACCGGAGAAATTGTACTGACAGTTTCGGACCGGAAAGATGTGGTTTCTGATCCGATCGGCGGAGAATGCTGGGGGGAAAACGGACTTCATGTCTCGGAAAAAAGCTATCGTTGGGAGAACGTATTTTGTCCGGAATCCGGATGGTATAAGGGTGATTTTCATACGCATACGAGGTTGTCTGACGGAAAAGAGACGATCGGGCATGCTTCTGAAAGAGCAGAGGAAAGCGGTTTGGATTTTTATGTGCCGACAGAACATAATCTGATGCATACCGGCTGGTGTAAGACTTCACTCTGTGTGCTTCCCGGAATTGAGGTAACGACAGATAAAGGACACATGAATCTGTTTGGAATTACGGAAATGCCGGAGAAAATTCTGGAGATCGTGAAGCATAACGGAGAAGAGGTCATAGATACGTATATGGATCAGACGATAGCACAAGCAAAACAAAAAGGATGGATTCGCAGTATCAATCATCCGTTTCTGACCATCTGGAAGTGGCAGTTTGAAAATACAGACCTGCGGGATATCAACTGTATGGAGATCATCAATGATCCGACGTATCCGGATGGACCAGGATCTAATGATATGGCAATTCGTTTTTTGGATCAAGTATGGAATGAAGGAATTCGTGTGTTCGGAGTGGGAGGAAGTGATTCTCACAATCTGGAGGATGAATTTTATGAAGGGGCAAGCCTTCCGTCTGCGGTGGGAGATCCCGCAACATGGGTATTTTGTGACGGATTAAGTCCGAAAAATCTGATGAATGCAGTAAGGCAGGGACATCTGTGTGTGACCAGATTCTGCAAAATAGAGCCAAAAATCAAGGTGGATGGTCAGAACTGTCTTCCGGGAGATGAGATCACTGCAAAGAAGTGTGAGATTACATATCGGGCGGAAATTTTGGGACTGACAGAAGAACCGGAAGCATTTCTTGTGATGAATGGAAATTATGTGGAACTGTCGGTCAGTTCGTCTGAAAACGGAAAATATCATGTAGAGACACACTTGATTCTGGAAAATACTTCCTGGCAGTGGATCAGACTGGAAGTCAGAACAAAGAAAAAAGAATTTCTGGGATATGTAAATCCGGTATTTCGAGGAAAGAAAGAGCCGGAGAGGACCACTTTCGGAGAAATCAAAGGAGAGACAGAAGGTTTAACAGATGATTAAAGGAATTTTATTTGATAAAGATGGAACTCTGATTGACTTTTTTCCTTATGGCTGGGTGCGGCAAAAGCGGTCGTAATACAGTTTTTAAAAGAAAATGAGCTTTCGGAGGAAGTAAAGGAACGTGTGTTTTATGCTATGGGAATCGAGAATGGAGAAATCGATCCTTATGGCGGGCTTGCGTATAAGTCCTATTCAGAAATTGCTCTGGATATTACGGATGAACTTTCAAGGGAGCAGATTTATCTGGACAGCCGAAAAGTGAGGATGCAGCTGGAGCGGCTGTTTGCTGAATATGTGACGGAAAGTCAGGCACAGTATGTGGAAACAGCGGACATTAAAGCAGTCCTTGATTCGCTGAAACAGAGAAACATTTGGATCGGACTTGCAACAGCAGATACTGTGCCGTCTGCAAAAAACTGTCTGAAACGGCTGGAGGTACTGGAAAAATTTGATTATGTGGGAGCGGATGATGGTGTCCTGCGCCCGAAACCGGAAGCAGATATGTTTCTGGAATTTCAGAAAAAATTCGGACTGAAGCCGCAGGAAATCGCAGTGGTTGGAGATACATATAATGACATTCGTTTTGCAAGAGAAAACGGGGGAGTTGCCATTGGTGTTTTAAGCGGAGTGAGTCAGGAAGCAGATTTTTGCGGGGAAGCAGATTATATATTAAATTCTGTGGGAGAACTTCCGCAATTATTGGAACAGATATAGATATTAAGGAGGCATTGCTGTGGCTGAGATTCAGTTGAAACATGTATATAAAAAATATGAAGACAAAGTAGTTGCGGTACAGGATTTTAATCTTAAGATCAAGGATCAGGAGTTTGTGATTTTCGTAGGTCCTTCCGGATGTGGAAAATCGACAACGCTGCGGATGATCGCAGGATTGGAGGAAATATCCGACGGGGAGCTTCTGATCGATGGAAAAATGATGAATCAGGTACAGTCATGCGACAGAGATATTGCAATGGTGTTTCAGAATTATGCACTGTACCCGCATATGACCGTATTTGAGAATATGGCATATAGCCTCCGGCTGAAAAAGGTACCGAAAAAAGAACGCAGACAGAAGGTGGAGGAAGCGGCAAAGATTCTTGGACTCGAAGGGGTTCTGGACAGAAAGCCGGGAGAACTTTCGGGCGGGCAGAAGCAGAGAGTGGCAATGGGACGTGCAATTGTACGGAATCCAAGAATTTTCCTGATGGATGAGCCATTGTCCAATCTGGATGCAAAATTAAGAACACAGATGAGGGCGGAGATACTGAGGTTGTACCAGAAGCTGAAAACGACGTTTATTTATGTGACGCATGATCAGACAGAGGCGATGACACTTGGAACAAAGATTGTAGTGATGAAAGACGGAGTGATTCAGCAAGTCGCATCACCGGAAGAACTTTACAACTGTCCGGCAAATACATTTGTGGCAGGTTTTATCGGAATGCCGCCTATGAATTTCTTTCAGGGGAAATGCTGCAGAGGCGGAGAATATGGAACCTATCTTCAGATTGGAGATTTTGCGGTCAATCTGACAGAAGAAGATGCCGAAAGAGTTTTCCGAAAGGGATATATGGGTGAGGTGATCACAGTAGGTGTGCGTCCGGAAGATCTGGTACTTACAGAGGAAGGAACAGAGCATGAGGTTCTGGTGTATGAAATGCTCGGTGCAGAAACCTATCTTTATTTTACATACGAAGGGAAGGATGTGGCATTGAGGACAAATGCAGACACACCATATAGACGGGGAGACAGGATTTCTTTTTGTCTCAGAAATGATAAACTGCACTTGTTTGACGGTGACACCGGGATCAGAATATAAGAAAGACGGCGGAAGGAGACTTCTGCTGTTTTTTTTGTGCAATTGCAGGAATCTGGGTATATCTTACATCAAAATTATGCTATACTGAAACAGTAACCGAAGGAATTCAAGAAAAGACAGCAGGTGATGATATGAGCAGTTTTAAAGACGTGGTTGGACACAAAAATATAATACAGTATATTGAAAATGCGGTAAAAACAGATAAGGTTTCCCATGCATATATTTTGAATGGGGAAAAAGGTTCCGGAAAACGACTTCTGGCAAATTTGTTCGCTATGAGCCTGCAGTGTCAGAACCGGGATGAAGACGGAGACGCATGCGGAAAGTGCCAGTCCTGCAAACAGGCAGCATCGAATAATCAGCCGGATATTATCAGGGTGACACACGAAAAACCAAATACGATCAGTATTGATGACATCAGAGAGCAGATCAACAATGATATTGTGATCAAGCCATACAGCAGCAAATATAAGATCTATATTGTACCAGATGCAGATATGATGAGTGTACAGGCGCAGAATGCGCTGTTGAAGACGATCGAGGAGCCGCCGGCTTATGCGGTGATCCTGCTTCTGACAGAGAATGCGGAGATTCTTCTTCCGACGATCCGTTCCAGATGTGTAATGCTGAAGCTGAGAAATATCAAAGATCAGCTGATCAAAAAATATCTGATGGAACAGATGGAGATTCCGGATTATAAAGCAGATGTGTGCGTGGCGTTTGCGCAGGGGAATATGGGACGTGCGATCATGCTTGCGACATCAGAGCATTTTAATGAGATCAAGGAAGAGGCAGTTCATCTGCTGCGTGAGATTAATGACATGGATGTGGATGCGCTGGAGGCAGCCGTAAAACGAGTGGTTTCTTATAAGATGAATATCACAGACTATCTGGATGTGATCTCGGTATGGTATCGGGATGTGCTGATCTATAAAGCCACAAAGAATGTGGATCAGGTCGTATTTTCTGATCAGCTCAGATTTATCAAGGACCGGGCAAGCAAGAGCTCTTACGAGGGAATCGAGAATATTCTGGACGGAATTGAAAAGGCAAAGGCCAGACTAAAAGCAAATGTCAATTTTGAACTGACGATGGAATTGCTTTTATTGACAATAAAGGAGAACTGATAGAATGACAAAAGTGATTGGAGTAAGGTTTCGGACAGCCGGAAAAATCTACTATTTTTCACCGGGAAAGTTTGAGATCAAACAGGGAGACCACGTGATTGTGGAGACTGCGCGCGGTGTAGAGTATGGAAAGGTTGTGATCGGAACCAGAAAAGTAAAAGATCAAGAGGTGATACAGCCGCTGAAGTCTGTCATTCGGATCGCCACAGAGCAGGATCAGAAGACAGAAGAGAAAAATAGAGAGAAAGAAAAGGAAGCATTTCAGATTTGTCTGGAAAAGATCAGAAAGCATGGTCTGGAGATGAAACTGATCGATGCGGAATATACATTTGACAACAATAAAGTGCTGTTTTATTTCACAGCAGACGGGCGTATCGATTTCCGTGAGCTGGTAAAAGATCTGGCAGCAGTATTTCGCATTCGGATCGAGCTGCGTCAGATCGGTGTAAGAGATGAGACGAAGATCCGGGGCGGAATCGGAATCTGCGGAAGACCATTATGCTGTCACACGTATTTGTCCGAGTTTGCTGCAGTTTCCATTAAGATGGCAAAAGAGCAGAATCTGTCCCTGAATCCGACCAAGATTTCCGGAGTGTGCGGAAGGCTGATGTGCTGTCTGACGAACGAGGAAGAGACTTATGAAGAATTAAACAGCCAGCTTCCGTCAGTAGGAGATACGGTTACGACTTCAGATGGATTGACAGGAACGGTCCATTCCTTAAGTGTTCTGAGAAAACTGGTGAAAGTAGTTGTAAATCTGGAAAACGATGAAAAAGAAATCAGGGAATATCAGGCGGAAGAATTAAAATTCCGTCCGCGTAAGCGAAAAGCGAAGGTCTCAAAAGAAGAGATGCGCAAGCTCGCGGAACTGGAAAAGGGAGAAGGAGCGTCAAGATTAGATGACAAATAATTTAAAATCCGGAGAGCGTCTGGATGATCTGCAGCTTAATGGGCTTCAGATTATCCAGGATCCGGAACGATTTTGTTTTGGGATTGATGCGGTGATGCTTTCTGATTTTGCCAAGGTCAAACCGGGGGAGAAGGTTCTGGATCTGGGAACCGGAACTGGGATCTTACCGATTTTATTGTCTGCAAAGACCCGGGGAGAGCATTTTATCGGACTTGAGATTCAAAAAGAAAGTGCTGATATGGCGCGAAGAAGTATAGAGTGGAATCATCTGCAGGAAAAAATTGAGATTGTGCAGGGAGATATCAAAGAGGCGGCAGCGTTATTCAAGCCGACTTTTTTTGATGTGATCGTGACCAATCCACCGTATATGCTGAATCAGCATGGTCTGCAGAATCCGGGAGATGCCAAAGCGATCGCACGGCATGAGATTTTATGTACTCTGGATGATATTTTACGAGAGAGCAAACAATTACTTGCGGACGGGAAAGGGCGGTTTTATATGATACATAAACCGTTTCGTCTGGCAGAGATTCTGACGAAGATGAGTGAATATAAGATCGAACCGAAGCGGATCCGATTTGTGCATCCTTATATTGATAAGGAACCTACGATGGTGCTGATCGAAGGTCTTCGAGGCGGAAAACCGAGGGTAACGATCGAACCGCCTATAATTATGTATACCCGGTGAGGGTGAGAGAAAGGAAACAGCATGACAGGAACGTTATATTTGTGTGCAACTCCAATCGGAAATCTGGAGGATATGACTTTTCGTGTGATCCGTACACTCAAAGAAGTGGATCTGATCGCAGCGGAGGATACAAGAAACAGTATCAAGCTGTTAAATCATTTTGAGATACAGACACCAATGACCAGTTATCACGAATACAATAAATACGAAAAAGGAAGAAAGCTGGTAGAAAAGCTGTTGGAAGGACAGAATATCGCTTTGATCACAGATGCCGGGACGCCCGGAATTTCGGATCCCGGAGAGGAACTTGTGAAGATGTGCTATGAATCCGGAATTCCGGTAACATCTCTTCCGGGGGCAGCAGCCTGTATTACGGCACTGACAATTTCCGGGCTGTCTACCAGACGATTTGCATTTGAAGCATTTTTGCCATCAGATAAAAAAGAACGGGAACAGATTTTAAAGGAGATGGAGACTGAAACGAGGACTATGATCGTATATGAAGCACCTCATCGTCTTGTAAAGACTCTGAAATTGTTTCTGGAGCGGCTTGGAAACAGGAAGATTACCATATGCCGGGAGTTGACAAAACGTCATGAGACAGCTCTTGCAGTGACTTTGGAAGAGGCAGTGGCTCATTATGAGGCAAATGCTCCAAAAGGCGAGTGTGTTCTGGTGATCGAGGGGAAGAGCCGGGAAGAAGCCCGGGCAGAGGAGAGAAAACAGTGGGAAGAAATGACCATTGAAGATCACATGGAAGTATACACAAAACAGGGAATGGATAAGAAATCAGCAATGAAAGCTGTCGCAAAGGACAGGGGAGTGTCCAAGCGGGATATTTACCAATATCTGGAAAGCAGAAAATAAAAAAGAAACGCAGGGATCAGGAAAGATTTCTGCGTTCCTTTTTTGTACGATGAGCTTATGTGATTCAGATTTTTTTGATATCCACAATCTCTCCGTCTCTCATGGAGATTACTTTTTGTCCTGCAATCTCAGTTTCTCCCCGCTTGTTAGTTACATAGAGGACTGTAATGCCAAGCTCTTTGTTGATGCGCCGGATATCACGCATCATTTCTTTTCTGCGATATTCGTTCTGTCGGGCAAAATCTTCATCGACCAGAAGGACTTTTGGTTTGCATACAACAGCACGTCCAAGTGCAACGCGTTGTTTCTGCGCCTCATTGATCACCCGGATCTTTTTCTCAAGAATGTCCGTGATATTGAAAAAATGTGCTGCCATTTTCACACGGCTGTCAATAATCTGCCGCGGAAGATTGCGAAGGCGCAGTCCAAGCGCGATATTGTCATACACGTTTAAGTGAGAATAGAGCTGATAATTCTGAAACGCCATGGCAAGACTACGGTCACGGGGCAGAATATCGTTGAGCAGATCTTTTCCGAGATAGATTTCACCGGATGTAATATCCTCCATACCACCGATCATGCGAAGTATGGTGGATTTTCCGCAGCCGCTTGGTCCGAAAAAGGTAACAAACTCTCCGTCTTCTATATGCAAAGAAAGATTTTTGACAGATACAAATCCGTTGGGATATGTCTTGTTCAGATTTTCAAGAGTAATACTCGCCATCAGAACACCTCCTTATGTCTAACATCAGTGTACCATATTCAAACCTGCAAAACAATCTATTGCAGCATGAATTGAGACAGGACCACGCTGGCTGCAAGTCCGGCGAAGGTGGCAATCAGCGCTCCAGTCAGTGTGTAGCGGGAGTTTTTGATCTTTGCGGTCATGAAATAGACACTCATAGTATAAAAGATGGTCTCTGTACAGGACATGGAAATGGATGCGATCAGTCCGATCAGAGAATCCGTACCAAACTCTTTATAGAGATCCAGAAGAAGTCCGGTAGCGGCTGAGGAAGAAAACATTTTGACAACCGTAAGAGGAACCAGTTCTCCGGGAAATCCAATGGCAGCAGTAAACTGCCCGATACAGGAGGAAATCATCTCCAGAAACCCGGAAGCGCGGAGAATACCCACTGCCACCATAAGTCCGATGAGTGTGGGCATGATCTTGAGAACGGTTAAAAATCCGTTTCGGGCACCTTTGATGAAATGTTCATAGACGTTGATCTTCATCAGAAGTCCATAGACGATGATGGCAAGGATCAGAAACGGGACAATAAAATTGGTGAGGTAGAGAAAAAGATTCATGGCTGACTCCAAAATAAAATCAGATTTTTAAATCTATATGCGGTTTCAGAGAATAACATCCCTCAAGAACTCATAAGATAAAACAAAATCGATTTTGGGAGTTTGCCATGTCAGATCGTTTGCGAAAGAGCACAAAAAAGCAAGTCATCTCGATCATTCTTGTTCTTACTTTGCTGTTGTCTGTGATATTGTCAGGATGTCACGGGCAGTCTTCAGAAATCCAGAATAAAAAGTTCAGAAAGTTTACCGAAACCTTATTTTGTCAGGAAGTGGCGTCAAATACGGTCAGTCTGCATTATACACTCAAAGATCCCGGTCAGTATGGGATTCAGGATTCCCCGGTTACATTCGGATATTTTAATACGGATAAAGGAACCCGAAAAATTTCCACAGAAAATACACAGGCGGCATTGAAACGATTTTCCTATCGGAAATTATCAAGGGAAAACAGGCTTACATATGATGTGTTGGATTATTATCTGGAGTTATCTAAAAAAGAAAGTGATTATCTGCTGTATGAAGAGCCCATGGGGACAGTCAGCGGTGTGCAGACACAGATTCCGGTACTGTTGTCAGAATATCAGTTTCAAAGCAAAGAAGATGTGGATGCTTATCTGGAGTTGATGAAAACAACACCCGATTATTTTAATTCCCTGATCGCATTTGAACAGGAAAAGGCACAAAAAGGGCTTTTTATGGCAAGCTATACGGCGGACACCGTAATTGAACAGTGTCAGGCATTCATTGATATGGGAGACTCCAACTATCTGATTTCCACGTTTGTTGATCGGATCCAGAAGCTTACAGATCTGTCCGAATCGGAGAAAAGTGATTATATCCAGAAAAATGCATATATGCTGCAGACCTATGTGTTGCCGGCCTATCAGCAGCTGATTAAAACCGTGGTGGAGTTGAAAGATTCCGGTAAGAACGAAGAAGGACTCTGTTATCTGCCAAACGGAAAAGAATATTATGAACTGACAGTGCAGGCGTCCACAGGATCTGCAAGAACAGTTCCTCAATTACAGAAACTGACAAAGAATCAAATGAAAGATGATCTGGCGGCAATGAAAGCTGTGATCGGACTGACAGCAGAACAGGCAAAGGAAACAGCAGTGATGGAATCTACCGATCCAAAAGAAATATTAAACAGCCTGAGTCTGGATATTCAGAAGACGTTCCCAAAACTTCCCCAGACGAGTGTAGAAGTAAAATATGTGCCAAAAGCCATGGAAGCACATCTAAGTCCGGCATTCTATATGATACCGGCATTGGATGACACAGAAGAAAATGTCATCTATGTCAATCAGGCCCAGATGGGTAATAAGCTGACACTGTATACAACACTGGCCCATGAGGGGTATCCGGGGCATCTGTATCAGACGGTTTATTACGCATCGACAAAGCCGGATCCACTGCGCAGTATTTTCAATTTTGGCGGATATGTAGAAGGCTGGGCAACGTATGCGGAAATGGGTTCCTACTATCTGGCAGATTCTCTTACCAGAGAGCAGGCGGTTCTGCTTCAGAAAAACAGTTCCATTTTGCTGGCATTGTATGCGCTGGCAGATATGGGCATTCATTATGATGGGTGGAATCGGATGGATACTGTAAAATTTTTCAAAGAATATGGAGTCGGAAGTGCGGAGATCGTAAATCAGATTTATGATCTGATCATTGGATCTCCGGGAAATTATCTGAAGTATTATATCGGCTATGTAGAATTTCTGGAATTAAAGAAAAAATGGGTCGAAAAAAAAGGCGAGAATTTTTCCCAGAAAGAATTTCATAAGGCAGTACTGGATGTAGGACCGGCACCGTTTGAACTGGTAGAAAAATATATGTGGCAGGGAGAAAAATAAAAGATGTTGAATTATCTGTGGGCAGGAATGATTATAATCGGAATCATATATGGTGCATTCACCGGAAAAATGCCCGATATCACGAATGCAGCTCTGGATTCTGCAAAAGATGCAGTAACCTTGTGTATTACAATGGTGGGAGTGATGGCATTCTGGATGGGAATCATGGAAATTGCGTCCCGGGCGGGAATTATTGAGATGGCATCGAAAAAAATGAGACCGCTGATCCGATTTTTGTTTCCTGATATTCCGAAAGAGCATCAGGCGAATCAGTATATTACAACAAACTTTATTGCAAATTTTCTGGGGCTTGGCTGGGCGGCAACGCCTGCCGGACTTCAGGGAATGCAGGCACTGGCCGAATTAGAACAGGAAAGAAGGATGAAAAGAGCGCCGGGAAAGGCAAGAAAGCCCGGCGTGGCATCCAATGAAATGTGCACATTTCTGATCATGAATATCTCTTCGCTGCAGTTGATCCCGATCAATGTGATCGCCTACCGGAGTCAGTATGGAAGTGTGAATCCGGCGGCAATTGTAGGTGCGGGGATTGTGGCGACAACAGTGAGTACGCTGGCCGGGATGGTGTATTGTAAGATTATGGACAGGAAGAGATAAGTCCGATCCGGGCATACTCGATCAATTCTTCTTCCACGCGTTTCATCACTTCTTTTGTCTCCGGATTGGTATAAGGGATCCTGGCAATGATTTTGGGAATATAGTTTTGCTCTTCGATGATATCCAGACTTTCCCGGAAGTTAATATCATAAAAATAAGCAAGATAAGAAATCCAGTAATCCATCGGTGTTACCCGGTCAGAGGACAGGATACATTCATGACGTAAAATAGAATCTCTTACTTTTGGAGAAATCGCAGAGGCGCCTGTTTCCTCTGCGGAAGTATCCATAAAAGTTTCCAGTCTGTCTTCCAGTTTTACACGGCAGTTGTCCAGTTTATCGGCATCCCGGATGATCTTTGCATGAAGTAAAGTACGTGCATCGGAAATTCCATCCAGCTTAAAATCACTGTGTTTGGCAATGGAAATACGGATGATTTCGTCAAAATCTGATTCTGGAATAAAGTTACGGATCAGATTTTGATGAGGCGCATTGTCGAACAGAATTTTGACTCCGTAAGCTGCGTGATCCATCGTGTCAGGGAGAAAACTGTCAAATTGCTTCAACTGTTCAAAACGTCCGATATCATGCAGCAGTGCGATCATCTTGGCGAGGGACGTATCTTCCTCAGATAATTTCATACGGGCGGCAATATCGGCACTTTCTTTGACAACACCGTAGGTATGTACGATTTTTAGACGAATTTTGTCATTGTGGCAGTCGTAGTCTTTTAAATAATTGTTGAATTGGGTTTTGGCGGTATAAAAATCCATAAAAGTGGCACTCCTTACAAATTACGTTGTTCTTCTAACTGTTTCTTAAGCTGCTCAAGTTCTTTTTCTTTTTGTTGCAAAAGAACTTCCTGAGATGCAAGCAACTCATTTTTTTGAGCAATAGTATTCTGTTGTTCATCGATCGTATCCTACATTTGATCGATCATGTACTGCACGGTATTCTTATCCAATATTTGTAATTCTTTTGAAAACAATCCCATAACTTTCTCCACATTCCTGCAAAGCTCATAAATCTCCCGGTACATAGGAATAAACTTCGGATATTGTTTGATTAGCTGGACGATTATTTCCGGATTATCCTCGCTGAGAAATGTGAGCCACGCATCTAAATCGTTTTTGATACCTTATCGGACAAAGTCCGCCCGCCGCAGGCATGTATTACGGGATGCCTAGATGGGTATACCTTTATTGTGACGGGTTTCCCGATAGATGTCAAGTGGGATGAAAACGAATTCCTGCCGGCAATATTTAGGGGGTACATCTTCAAAAAAGATTATGGTATAATAATACTCTTATAAGAAACCAAGTCAGGAAATGACATTTTATAGCAAAGGAGGCAGAGGATGCTGCGTGTAGCTGTTGTAGAAGATGAAACTGAATATCGTGGATTGATACAGGAGATGGTGGGCAGATATGCAAAGGAATATGATCTCCAGATTCAGACTACAGCATTTCCGGACGGCAGAGAGCTGGTTCAGAATTATCACAAATTTGACATTCTTCTGATGGATATCGAAATGCCTCATCTCAATGGTATGGAGGCGGCTCAGAAGATACGGGAACTGGATAAGGAGGTAGTGATTGTTTTTATCACGAATATGGCGCAGTATGCGATCAAGGGCTACGAAGTAGATGCGCTGGATTTCATTTTAAAACCGCTCAACTATTATACCTTTTCCATGCGTTTTACAAGAGCTGTGGGAAGAGTGAAAAACCGGGAAGGAAAAAGGATCTGTCTGAATCTTCCGGATGGGGCGAAATTTCTGGACAGCAGAGAGATCTATTATGTAGAGATCCAGAACCGGATGCTCCACTATCACACGAAAGCAGGAGTATTTACGATTCGCGGAGCATTAAAGGACGTGCAGGAAGAGCTGGAAGACTGGCATTTTGCAAAATGCAATCAGTGTTATCTGGTGAATTTGAAGTATGTTTCCGAAATCAGAAAAAACATTGCGGTTGTGAGTGGAGATGAGCTGGAAATCAGCAGGAGAAACAGACCTGCATTTCTGAGTGCAGTGGTAGATTTTCTGGGAGGCTGATGCAGGAAAGGGAAGAGGGAAACGATGAGTGAAAATCTAAAGCTGGGAATGGAGAGCCTGTGGTATGGGATTAATTTATGGATATCCTGTTTGGTGTTTCTGCTTCCGCTGAGAAGAAAGACACATTTTAAAGTCAGACTGATTCTGTCGGGAGCAGTATGTGTTTTAATTCTGTCCGGAGTATATTATTTGATAGAAAATCTTACAGACTGGAGCTACTGGGGGCAGGTGCCCCTTTTATTTATCACGTATTTTAGTGCGGTTCTGATTTTTTACAGTTGTGTGAAGGGCAAGGGATTTGGCCTCTGGTATTGTGGTGTATGGGGAACGATGACATTTTTGCTGGTACTGGAAACCAGCTATGTACTTTGCAGTCCACTGCTGGGAGATTTGGGAAACTGGCTTTTGAAAATTTTATTTTCGGTGGCAGTAAATGTGGCCATAGGACTGACACTGGCTCGCTGGATGCCGGAAAAGGGGCAATATCAGATTGGCCCGAGACAGATGGTTTCTGCATGGGTGTTTTGTATTATGTCAGAAAATTTGTTTATTTACGCAAAGGTCGATCCGGGGGCTGCTTTATTCAACATTGTGTTGCAGTTTTATTGTATCACCTTATTGTATCTGCAAAGTGCATTGTTTAAAAAGAGCAGTATGAGAAAAGAGCTGGAAACCATTCAGCTTCTCTGGCATCAACAAAAAGGGCAGTATCAGCTGTCCAAAGAGACGATAGAGCTGATCAATCACAAATGTCATGATCTGAAGCATCAGGTACAGGCGATACGTGCTGTCAAAGATGAAAAAGAGAGGGAAACATATCTCGAAAAAATTGAAAAATCCGTGCAGATCTACAGTGCTATTGTGAGAACAGGAAATGAAATTCTGGATACCATTTTGACAGAAAAAAGTCTGATCTGTGAAAATAGCGGGATTCATATCAACTGTGTGGCAGATGGATCTCTGCTGGCTTTTATGAATCCGGTAGATTTGTATACATTGTTTGGAAATGCTCTGGATAACGCAATTGAAGCGGTGAGAAAGCTGGAAAGCAAAGAAAAAAGAGTGATTGATATCATGCTGTACGAAAGACAAAGCTTTCTGATGCTGCAGATAGTCAATCCGATGTGCGGAGAAGTGAAGTTTGAGGATGGACTTCCGCTTACGACAAAGGCGAAGAACGGATATCACGGATATGGAATGAAGAGCATGCTCCATACCATTCAAAAATATGAGGGACATTTGACAACAGAGGTAAAAAATGGATGTTTTTATTTCAACGTTATGCTTCCTCTTGAAAGAGATTCCAACAAAAAGTAGAAGAGACACAAAGGGTCTGGTCAGTGAGCCAGGCTCTTTTTTGTAAAAAATTTACCCACTTACTCCATAAGAAATACCACCTGAACAAAAACGGTTGTATTTGCAAATTATTGCAGATATAATCATTTCGAAATAAATTGAGAAGTGTAAGAAATAACAAAAAACATGGAGTAATTACTATGCGAACCAGTAAAATGAGAAGAGAAATTGAACTGAAGAAAGGCTGGGTGTTCACAGGGCGTGACGGAAAAGCGGTCAAAGTGGATTTACCGCATACCTGGAATGCAGTGGACGGACAGGATGGAGGAAATGACTATTATCGAGGAACCTGTCACTACAGCACTACATTTGCAGCCCCGGATTTTGACAGCAAGACCCAGAGAGTATATCTGGAGTTTCAGGGAGTAAATTCCTCTGCCGAGGTGGAGTTAAACGGTCAGAAGGTGATGAGTCATGACGGCGGATATTCCACATTCCGTGCAGATGTGACAGAGTTTTTAACAAAAGAAAACAAGTTAGAAGTAGCAGTGGATAACAGTGTCAACGACAGAGTATATCCTCAAAAAGCAGATTTCACATTTTATGGTGGAATTTACAGAGATGTTCTTCTTCGTATTGTATCAAATGAACATTTTGAGATGGACTACTACGGCGGAGACGGTGTAATGGTAACGCCGACAGTAGAAGGAAAAGATGGAAAGGTTCATGTAGAGAGTTTCCATAAGGCAGAAAATGCCAAAGTAGCAGTAACTTTGATTGATGCACAGGGAAATCCTGTAGCAAAAGGTGAAGGAAAAGATGTGACGGTTACGATACCGGATGTACATCTTTGGGATGGAGTAGAAGATCCATATTTATATACAGCAGTAGTAGAGTTGATGAAAGACGGAGAAGTCAAAGACGACGTTCGCATTCCATTTGGTGTCCGTACATTCAGCGTGGATCCGAAAAAAGGATTTTTCCTGAACGGACGCTCCTATCCTCTGCATGGAGTATCCAGACACCAGGATCGGAAGGGAATCGGAAATGCATTAACAAAAGAACACCACAGAGAAGATATGGAATTTATCCGTGAGATCGGGGCGAATACAGTTCGTCTCGCGCATTATCAGCATGATCAGTATTTCTATGATCTGTGTGATCAGTACGGAATGATTGTCTGGGCGGAGATTCCATACATCTCAGAACATATGCCAAACGGACGGGAAAATACCATTAGCCAGATGAAAGAGCTGATTGTACAGAATTACAATCATCCAAGTATCGTTACATGGGGAATATCCAATGAGATCACGATTTCCACAAAGGATAATAAGGATATGCTGGATAATCACCGTGAACTCAATGATCTGTGTCACAAAATGGATTCCATACGTCCTACAACACTGGCCTGCTATGCAGTGTGCGGTCCTTTCAACAAGGTAGCACATCTGTCTGACTTAGTAAGCTGGAACTTGTATTTGGGATGGTATGTTCCAGGGTTGTTTTTAAATGACTGGTGGATCAGCTTTTTCCACCGCGTGTACCCTAACAGGTGTTTGGGATATTCTGAGTATGGCTGTGAAGGAATGCCGAATTTACATTCCTCACGTCCAAGAAGAGGAGACCATACAGAAGAATATCAGAGTCTCTACCATGAATTTATGCTGAAATGTTTTGAGCGTCATCCGTATATGTGGAGTACCCACGTATGGAACATGTTCGATTTTGCGGCAGATGCGAGAGATCAGGGTGGAGAGCCGGGAATGAATCATAAGGGACTTATGACATTCGACCGGAAAGTAAAAAAAGACAGCTTCTACATTTACAAAGCGTACTGGAGCAAAGAGCCTTTTGTACATCTTTGCGGAAGCCGCTACGTAGACAGAACGGAAGCAGTCACTACAGTTAAGGTTTATTCGAACCAGACAAAAGTTGCATTATACGCAAACGGCAAGCTGCTGGAAGAAAAGACAGGCAATAAAGTCTTTGAATTCCGGGTTCCGTTAAACGGAGAAGTTCGTCTGGAAGCTGTGTCCGGTCAGGCAAAAGATACGAGCACAATTCGCCGTGTCAGCCAGCCAAATCCGGATTACAAGCTCAAAAAGAGCAAAGGAAAGAGCCAGAACTGGGTATAAGAAAAAAGCAACTGCAAATCTTGCAGAAGAAATTGAAATAAGAAACGAGTAAATCGGATGGCCCTCTGCTTTTTACAAAGCAGAGGTGCTGTTTTAGGCAAAGAGACAGACCGCCGCATCCGGGCGGGAGAATGGAGAATAATATGAAACAGGAATCTACTCAGGCAACATCTGTCAATGCTCTGAACAGGGCAAAGATGTATCAGCTTGTTCTTTTCCCTATGAATAATGGGGCGACAAATGTCTATTATATTTTGACAATGAACTTTATTGCATATTATGCAAACGGAGTTCTTGGCTTATTGCTGGCGTTTGCAACTACAATGGTAACATTGATGCGTGCAGGAGATGCGTTCATTGACCCGATCATCGGAGCAATCATGGACAGAACTTCTACCAAATGGGGAAAATTCAGACCGTTTATGGTAATCGGAAATCTGATTATGATCGTATCCTCAATTTTACTGTATTTTGGAACCCGTATCATTTCTGAGGATATGATGTGGCTGCGTTATTTATGCTTTATTTTGTTCTACGCACTGAATATGGTTGGATATACATTCCAGACATCGGTTACACGTTCAGGACAGACATGTCTGACAAATGACCCGAAACAGAGACCTCTGTTTACAATTTTTAATACGATTGCCAGCCTGATCGGTATGGGGCTTGTACAGTTTCTTGCGCCGATCGTAACCGGAGGAAATTACAGAACAGAAGAATTCTTTAATATCATGATTCCTCTGGCGATGATCGTATCAGCGATCATGACTGCACTGGCTGTTATCGGTATTGCAGAAAAAGACCGTCCGGAATTCTTTGGACTTGGTGGAGAAGGCGGAAAAGAAAAAGTTAAAATAAAAGAATATGTAGCTATTTTAAAAGCAAACAAAGAATTACAGAGACTGATGATCGCTGGTGCAGGATGTAAGCTTGCATTCTCGATCGCAACGAATATGACGGTTCTGGCGATGCTTTACGGAGCGATGATGGGAGATTACAAAGGTCTGTATCTTCCGATGATGATCGTCGGATATGTGTTTTCCGTTCCGTTCTTCCTGTTGACAGTACGTACTTCACAGAAGAAAGGACAGAAGGCATCTTTAATGCTCTATATCAGCGTTGCACTTGTTATGTACATCGGTGTTTTAGCATTGCTTCTGTTGTGGAAACCGGAAGTTGCAGCGATGAATCTGAGTCTGACAAACCTGAATCTCTATACGATTCTGTTTATCCTTTTCTTCGGAATCGGATACGGAGCATACTATGCAACAGCAGATATGCCGATTCCAATGGTTGCAGACTGTTCAGATTACGAAACATTCCGTTCCGGACGCTATATTCCGGGAATTATCGGAACCTTATTCTCACTTGTGGATAAGCTGGTAAGCTCTCTGGGATCTACAGTAGTAGGAATTGCGGTGACAATCATCGGACTGTCAACACTTCCGGATGGAACAACCCCTTATTCAGAGGGAATGCATACGATTGTAATCATTTTATTCTGTGTTGTTCCAATGCTTGCATGGATCGCAACACTGATCGCAATGCGCGGATATAAACTGACCGGTGCAAGAATGAAAGAAATTCAGGCAATCAATGCAGTGCGTAAGGATGCGATCAGCAAAGGAATGAGCGTAGAAAACGCAATGCAGAAATGGCGGACGATCGATCAGGTGCCGGATGAATTTAAAGCGCACTAAAAGTGAAAAAGTAAACATATAGAAGAAATATCCTTTCATCAGATATGCTCCCTTTCGGGAAGGCAGTTAAAATAACAAGACTGTTCTCCCGGGAGGGGGCATATTGTGTTACAGAACTATTTGTACCTGAAACCGACTTCGTGCTATAATATGACAGACACAAATCAACGAGATACGGAGAAAATTATGCAGTTACGATACGAGATCCCGGACACATTCTGGAGTTTGTTCCGTTCGGTAAACCGGGAGATTTACATGGAGTCGCTGTTGGTGATCAATGAGGAATATCAGTACAGTAATTATTTTCTGACGAAAGAAATCTGTGTGCAGGTATTGAGTGATATGAATGCACAGAAACAGGTTTTGCTTCAACGGGAGGAGAACGAGACGGACTTTGACATGTTGGAGACGACAGCATCCCGCATTTTACGGTGGCTTTTAAAGACCGGATGGCTGAAGAAGATCGAAGATTACAGTACGATGACCACAAATATTGTGATACCGGATTATGCGGCGGTTTTTATTGAGGCATTTGAGCGACTCACGTCCGAAGAGCTGGAAGAAACAGAATTATATATTCAGAATGTATATGCCACACTGTTTTCCTTTCAGAATAATTCCAGAGTAAATCTGAATATGCTCAGGACGGCCCTGATCAATACAAGAAAGCTGAACAAAGCGCTGCAGGATATGCTTCATAATATGGACAAGTTTTTCGAGAGGCTTTTGGATCAGGAGTCTTACGGAGAACTTTTGCGGGAGCATCTGGACGGGTATGTGGAAGAAATTGTCAAGAAAAAGTATCATATCTTAAAGACCTCAGACAATTTTTATATCTACAAGATGGACATCAAAGAATGTCTCCGGGATATGCGGGAAAATGAAGAATGGATTGAAAGCATCCGGCAGAAAGCAAAAGCAGCAGGAGATACGAAAGAGGATGTGTTAGATCTGCTGGATCTGATCGAACGGGGCTTTGATGACATTGAACACAGGATCTCCAATATGGACAGAGAGCATTCCAAATATGTGCGGGCAACCGTGAGCCGGATGAATTATCTGTTAAGCGGAGAGACCGATACCAAGGGGTTGGTGGTGCAGCTTCTGAATAAAATTTCTGCGCAGGAAGAACCGGAGAGGCTGCTTACAGAAGCGGGAAAACGGATGAACCTGTCTTTGTTTGAGATGATTTCCGAAAAATCATTGTATAAGAGAAGAAAACAGAGGACAGACTTTATCAGCCAGATGGGACAGGATGAAGAATATGAAGATCTGAACCGGGAGGATGTGCTGAAGTTAAACCGGATTCAGATGCGCTACAGCAGACAGGAGATTGAGGATTTTATCGAAGAGCATATGGAAAACGAAGTGATGGACGCCGGAACACTTCATATTACAGAAGAGACAGCATTTGAAAAACTGATCCTGGCATATGACTACAGTACCAGAAAGAACAGTAAATATCGGGTATTGAATGAGGAGGAGACAGTCATCCAAAGTGGACAGTATCAATATCCGGCATTAAAATTTGTGCGAAGGAGACCGCAATGATCGAATATTACGAACAGCTTTCGGAAGAAGAGCAGGACGATATCAAACATGTGATCCAGACATTATATCGTCAGACCTTTCTTCTGGAACGAAAATTTGAAAAACGGACCGGGCGGATGGTTCCGGTCAGGGAGTACCGTGTATGCAGCAAGCACAGGGAATTTCTGGAGGAATATTTTGCAGTTGCCGGAATCACACTGCAGGAAAATCTGCATATGGGCGTCATGTACATCCAGGGAGAGACACTATGGGGAGAAAAGCTCTCCAGACTTGCCACAATCTATATTCTGGTGTTAAAGCTGATCTATGATGAGCAGATGGCAGCAGTGTCATCCAGCAGCCATATTGTGACCACTCTTGGAGCAGTGAACGGAAAAGCGGGAGAATTCCATGTGTTAAGCGGCCTGCCGTCCCCGACAGAGATGCGGAGGACTGTTGCATTTTTGAAAAAATATCAGATTGTGGAACCTGTGGATGTGATGGAGGAGCTGGATGAGAACAGCAGACTTGTCATTTATCCGTGCATCAATACAGTGCTGCTTGGAGATGATATCAGAGAACTATTAGAGACGTTCAGCGAGGAGGAAGACAGTGGAGACAAAACAGGCGTTCAAAGCGCTCTCGAAAATCTGCCTGAATAACTGGCATTACATAGACAGAAAAGTACTTACTCTTAATCAGGGAATCAATTTCTTTACCGGACATTCCGGAAGTGGAAAGTCTACAGTGATCGACGCCATGCAGATCGTACTGTACGCGAACACAGACGGAAGAGGATTTTTTAATAAGGCGGCAGCAGACGACTCTGACCGTTCTCTGATCGAATATTTAAGGGGAATGGTGAACATCGGGGAAAATAACGAATCCCAGTATTTGAGAAACCAGAATTTCTCCAGTACGATCGTTCTGGAGCTGGAGCAGACAGATACGAAAGAAAAGCAGTGTGTGGGAGTGGTATTTGATGTTGAGACAGCCACAAATGAGATCAATCGCCTGTTTTTCTGGCATAAAAGCGGGCTTCTGGAAAATCAGTACCGGGCGGATAAGCGCTGCCTGACGACATTTGAAGTCAAAGAATATCTGCAGCGGACATTTTCAAAGGAAGAGTATTATTGTGGTCCGAGCAATGAGAGATTCCGCAGACAGATGTATGACATTTATCTGGGTGGTCTGGATATCGAAAAATTTCCTCGTTTGTTCAAGCGAGCCATTCCGTTCCGTATGAATATCAAACTGGAAGATTTCGTGAAAGAATATATCTGTATGGAGCAGGATATGCACATTGAAGAGCTGCAGGAAAGTGTGATGCAGTATGGAAGAATGCGCGGGAAAATCGAAGAGACCATGGAAGAAATCGGGTATCTTCAGGAGATCCGGGGTTCCTATCGGCAGTATGAAGAAAAACAGGAAGAGACGGCGTCCTGTACCTATCAGATTTCCAGGCTGGAAATCCTGCATCTGCAGAGTAAGATCCAGGAACTGAATGACCGGATGAAAGAGACACAGACGGAGATTGCAGGACAGGAAGCGAAAAGAGTCAATCTGGAGAAAGAGCAGGCAGAACTTCAGAAAGAATACGAAGCAATAATTTTGAAGATTGCGGACAGTGGTTATGCAGCCATGGAAAAAGATCTGGAGAGTCTGAACGAAGCCCTGGAACGGCTGCAGAACAGTAAGGCAAGATGGAAAAAGACTGCAGATGGTCTCAAAGAGTGGAAAGAAAAAGATGTGACGCCGAACCAGACCTTGTGGGATATTGACCGGTTTGTTTCTGGAAAGATCACGGAAGGTGAGCTGGAAAGGCTGCAGATAAGTCTGACACAGATCCGGGAAGAACTGGAAGAAGAGCGTCAGGAGACAGATGCCAGACTTCGCGCGGTCAAAAAAGAAGAAAAGGCAGCACGGGAAGAATTAAAAGAGCTGAAACAGGGAAGAAAAGCCTATCCAAAAGAACTGGAAGAAGCGAGATATGAGTTGAGAAACCGGCTGCATGAGAAGTGCGGCAAGTTTGTCAATGTGCAGATTCTGGCAGATCTTCTGGATGTGCGGGACGAACGCTGGCACAATGCCATCGAAGGATATCTCGGAAACAACAAGCTGCTTCTGGTCGTGGAACCAAAGTACGCGAAAACTGCCATGGAAATCTATCAGGACATGGATAAGAAGAAATTTTTCCGGGCAGCAGTTCTGGATACAGAAAAAGTACAGGAGACAGAATGGGAAGTAAAAGAAGGAGCCCTGGCACAGGAACTGATCGCAAAAGAGCCGTATGTGCAGGCATACATCAATTTCTTCCTCGGAAATGTCATCAAATGTGAAAGTATCGAAGAGCTTCGTCAGAACCGGATCGGAATCACTGCAGACTGTGTGCTGTACCACAGTTTCCGTCTGCAGCATATCAATCCGGAAAATTATACGAGAAGGGCATATATCGGAGAGACCAGTATGCGTCAGAGAATCCGCCGTCTGGAAGAAAAATGTGAGAGTCTTCAGGAGGAACGGATTCCACTGCAGGAAATGCTGGAAGAAATCCGCAGGATCTCTCAGCTGGAAGGACTGACACAGCCTCTGGAGGATTACAGACAATGGCTGTCTGATCTGCAGAAAATTCCGGCAAAGGAGGCAGAAAAGGCCAGACTTCTGGATACAATGCAGAAGCTGCGAGAGGAATCCGTTCTGGTGTGGGAGCAGCAGAAACAGGAAATCCAGCAGAAGCAGGAAGCAAAGAAAGCAGAGATTGAGGCAGTTCAGAAAACTATCTGGAATCATCAGGAAAACGGAAAACGATTCCAGAACATGCAGGTAGATTTTAATGAACAGTTAGTGCAGAAAGAAAATGAATTCCGGCAGCAGGACAGAGAAAAATATGAGCCGGAATTTCAGGAGTATCTGGAGGGCAGACAGAGCCGCAATTATGAGTACCTGATGCGGGAACGTATCAAGAAAAAACAGCCTTTGGAAGATGCGCAGGAAAAAGCATATGAAAAACTGGTAGAAGCAAGGAGTGCATATCTTCGAAAATATCCGAACAGAACCTATTCTGCAACGATCCGTGACAATGACGTGTACGAAAAGCAGCTTTCAAATCTTGAGTGCGATAACCTGGAAAAATACAGGGAAGAAGCACAGGAACAGGCGAGAGCAGCAGTGGAACACTTTAAAGTTGATTTTGTATCCAAGATTCGTTATGCAATCAAAGAGGCATATCAGAAAAAAGATGAATTGAACCGGATCATCAGCCGTCTGGATTTCGGAAAGGACAAGTATCAGTTTGTCATTACGAAAAACAAAGGTCCGGACGGACGATTCTATCGGATGTTTATGGATGACGCATTGGATATCAATCCGTCTCAGTTGAGTGACCACATGGAAAATCAGATGAACCTGTTTACCATGGAGCATGAGGAAGAATACGGAGATCTGATGAATGAGCTGATCGAGATTTTCATTCCGCCGGAGAATGCCACCAGGGAAGAGCTGGAGGAAGCCAGAAAAAATATGGATAAATATGCAGATTATCGCACGTATCTTTCCTTTGATATGCAGCAGATCGTGCAGGGAGAAAAGGATATGCGGATCGGTCTGAGCAAGATGATCAAGAAAAATTCCGGTGGAGAAGGTCAGAACCCACTTTACATCGCGCTTCTGGCAAGCTTTGCACAGATTTACAGAATCAATCTGTCTCCGAAGATCAAGCGTCCGCCAACCCTGCGTCTGGTTGTCCTGGATGAGGCATTTTCCAAAATGGATGCAGAGAAAGTAGCAAGTTGTATTTCTCTGATCCGGGGACTGGGATTTCAGGCGATTATCAGTGCAACAAATGATAAGATTCAGAACTATCTGGAAAATGTAGACAAGACATTTGTGTATGCAAATCCGAATAAAAAGCATATTTCGATACAGGAATTTGAACGAATGGAGTTTGAACAGCTGCAAGGGGAAGAATGATGACGTGGATATTGGGAAATATCGTAAAACAGATTGAATCCGGGACAGAAAGCTGGCGGGCAGAAAGCCGAGGTGGAAAAAGTCTGGCCAATGAACATGGGGAGCTTTATGATAAAAAACATTTAAAATCAGATGTGCTGCAGGAGGCAGAGCAATTGCAGCACAAAAATCTGATCCAAATTAAATGGGCAGATGGATATCGGGGAAGCGATATTGAAAGAATACGCTACAGATTAGAAGACAAAGAAAAATTTTATGCATTATATCAGCAGGAAGTGGATGCAGAATTTCTGCCAAAACAGGAGAAAATCCGGTTATATCAAGAATTTTTAAGAAACCAGATGGCACAAGTAAAAAAATTGTGGATTCGTGCATATTACCAGGATTTGCTGGAACGATCGGAAAATAAACGAAAAAAAGATCTTCTGGAATTATTAGCGGATGAGAAAAAATATGCCCCGTGCTTTGAAGGTCTGGATCAGCTTACAGAATCTGTTTTTAAAAGGATTTTCAGTAAAAAATATTTGGGAAATACAAAAACATTTGAACAAGAGATGCAAAGTCATGTCATCAGTACTGCGAAAAAATTCTGTCCGGATGTAGAAAAAGAAATGGATGACACGACAGTGCTTCAGCAGCTGTGGATCGAAGAATATGCACAAGAACTGTCTTTAAAAGGGAAACTGCATTTTTGTCTGAAAGAAGAAAATGGAAGCACTCAGGAGATTAATACAGAGTGTTATCGGTTCGGTACTACATTAAACAGTCAGACACTGGAGCATGCCGAGATAAAAGAAGTACAGAATATTCAGAAGATCGTGATATTTGAGAATAAAGCCAATTATATCTCTGCACCGTATAAGGATGGTATTCTATACTTATTTAGTCATGGATATTTTTCTCCAAAAGAATGTAGATTTTTAAAGCGGCTACATCAAGTGTTAAAAAATCAGACATCCTGTGAAGTGCAATATTTTCACAGCGGAGATCTGGATTACGGTGGAATCAAAATTTTTCAGTATATACGCAAAACAATCTTTCCGGAGTTAGAGCCGCTTCAGATGGATGTTGAGACATATGAAGCATATCAGGAATTTACAGAAGTGATAGATCCGGAAACACTGGAAAAACTAAAGCGTGTTCAGGATGAAAATCCAAAGCTGCAAGAGCTGATCAAAAGGCTGATAGAAACAGGAAAAGGAATTGAGCAAGAGTGTTTTTTAATAGAGAAAAGAGGGAATCACATATGAAATTAATGATCGCATCAGATATTCACGGCTCTGCATATTACTGCAGAAAAATGCTGGAGGCATATGATAGGGAGAAGGCAGACAAACTGTTTTTGTTAGGGGATATTTTATATCACGGCCCCCGCAATGATCTTCCGAAAGAGTATGCACCGAAAGAGGTCATTGCCATGTTGAATGCAAGAAAACAGGAGCTCTTATGTGTCAGAGGAAATTGTGACACGGAAGTGGATCAGATGGTTCTGGAATTTCCGATTCTGGCGGACTATTGTTTTTTGAATCTGAATGGACAGAATATTTATGCAACACATGGTCATGTGTGGAATCCGGGAAAGCTGCCGATGCTGAAAGCAGGGGATATTCTGCTGAACGGACACACACATATACCGGCATGTGAAAAGATTCATACGGAAGCAGATCAGAGTGTCATGTACATGAATCCGGGTTCTGTGTCGATTCCAAAAGAAAATTCAGAACACAGCTACATGATCTGTGAGAATGGTGTGTTTGAATGGAAAAATTTAGAGGGAGAGGGTTATCAAATATGGAAGAGAGATACGCGTTGCTGATCGATGCGGACAATGTTTCAGCAAAATATATCAAACCGATACTGGATGAGTTATCCAAGTATGGGAATGTCACGTACAAGAGGATTTACGGGGACTGGACCAGCACCTACAATTCCAGCTGGAAAGAGGTGCTTTTGCAGAACTCAATCACACCGATCCAGCAGTTCAGCTATACTCATGGGAAAAATGCGACCGATTCGGCAATGATCATTGATGCCATGGATATGCTGTACACAAGCGAGCTGGAAGGATTCTGTCTGGTGTCCAGTGACAGCGATTTTACAAAGCTGGCAAGCAGACTTCGGGAAAGCGGAAAAATGGTGATTGGAATGGGAGAAGATAAGACACCGCCGCCGTTTCGAAAAGCCTGTGATATTTTTACCGTATTGGAATTGCTGTTAGAAGACAGCATGCTTGAAAAACCGGAAAAAGCAGCGGCACATGCAGTTGTAGGAAAAGAGTCCAAAAAAGAGTCTGCCGGTGCAGTCTCCAAGAGTCAGATTGAAGAAGCGGTCGTGAAGATTATTACAGAAAATCAAAACAACGATAAGGAGACTGGACTTGGAGAGGTCGGAAGCCGTCTGGTCAAACTGTACCCGGATTTCGATGTGCGAAGATATGGATACAGTCTGTTGTCCAAGTTTCTGGAAACATTTCCAAAACTGAAGCTGTTACAGGATGGAACAAAAGTATCCGTGACATTGTATGAAGATAAAAGTCAGCAGGAACGTATTGAAGAATATATTATGTACCAGTTGAAACAGGCGGGATGTCAGGGAGTATCTCTGGGAACTCTCGGAAATAAGATTCGAAATAAGTTCGGGAATTTTAAAGTGAGAGATTATGGATATTCGCAGTTTCAGCAGTATATCAAAAGCTTTCCGGATGTAGATTTAAAGGATGACGGAGAGCAGAAGTGGGCAGTGTTGGTAGGAAGGGGATAAGGTAAGAAAAAAACAATTGATAAGGGGTTACAAATTGTGATATATTAGTGAAACGGTGGGAAAAACAATCAAGATAGATTGTTTTTTATCGTCCAAAAGAAAAAGGGAGGAAAATAGTTATGAAACGAGTAGTATCAATCTTGCTTGCAGCAACCTTGATGCTGACATCAGGAACAGTGACCTACGCTACCGAAGAAAATCCTGTACAAATGGAATATCAGACTGAGGGTCAGGATGCAGTTCAGGCAGTAAATGGAACAGAACAGGCTCCATTGAAAGATATAGGAGTGGTTCAGGTATCAATTGCGCCGGGAATTACGCTGCAAAAAAGTGTAACGTTTACGGTTGGATTAAGTGGTCAGGAAAGTCAGAGCATTGAACTGGCAGCAAATCAGGAAATTCAGGATACAAAAGGAACAGTTCATTTTAGTCAGTTACCGGCAGGAACTTATGAGCTGACAGTGGCAGCTCCCGGATTTGCTACATACACACAGACAATCGAAGTGAACAGCAAGTCGTATGCTGTAAATTTGATGACAGGGTTTGTAGAGGGATATACCTATGAAGAGGGGGATTATCATCCGGGTGTGTTGCTGATTGGTGATGTAACAGGAGACGGAGTGATCGATGACACAGACCGTTCAGTATTAGTAGATGCGATTGATACAGAGCAGGCATCAGAATTGACGGATCTGACAGGAGATCAGAAAACAGATCTGGCAGATTTGGAATATTTTGCAAAAGGATATCAGGCAGAAGGGCACACACTGGCCTGCATAGAAGAATCTGTTTCTGCAGATGCGATCAGCCCGAAACCGGGAGAAGACACAAATGTGGAAGGAAACCTGGAGGATTTACTGAAAGGAGAAGGAAATGTTACACTTTCAACGCAAGGTGGAACAGAAATTTCAGAAGAACATCCTGTTTCAGTAGAGTTCGACCTTTCAGAAAGTGCAGACACACAAATTGACGGAATTCTAATTGAGACTAATAAAGAAAATCCAATTCAAAAAGCTACTGTGGATATTACATATATAGATGCAGAAGGAAACGAGCAGACCGTAACTGCACCGATAGAAAATGGAGTGGAGCACTTACTGAGAACTAGTGATGTGCAGGTTTCCATGGATGAAGATGGAAATATTCAGATTCATCTCGGAAGTCAGATTGCTGTAAAAAAAGTAACGCTTACGATCCAGGGAATGCAGAACAACAATAATCTGGCGGAAATTTCCAAAGTGGAATTTGTAAACGGAATGGAAAACCGGATTCCAAAGCCGGATATGGATATTCCGACAAATCTTGCAGTTGAGACAGGTAGTGAAGAATTTACACTTACCTGGGATGCTTGTAAAAATGTGACAGGATACGAGGTTCTGATTGAGCATAACGGAGAGCAGGATACGTATACAGTCAAGAATAATTCATTGAAAGTAACATCATTTAATGAAAAGAAACTCGTGAACAAAGAACAATACACAGCAAAAGTGCAGTCTGTTAATGGAACCTGGAAAAGCGGATACAGTGAATCGGTTACAGCAGTTCCGAAAGCGGACAAAAAACCGGATGCACCGGAAAATGTAAAGGCAGTCGGAAAATATAAGAGTGTGGAAGTTTCCTGGAAAAACATGAAAAACACAGAGTTTTATAATCTGTTTTACCGTGAAAAAGGTCAGGAAGAATACACCAAAATAGAAAATATCACGACAAACAGCTATACAATATCAGAGCTAAAAGAGAATGTAAAATATGAAATCTATCTGACAGGTGTGAATGAGTTGGGTGAAAGTGATCCATCCTTAACGAGCACAGCTCAGACAACGGATCTGGAACCAGCAGTCATGCCGAAATACAAGCAGATCAATACATCCGAAGAAGGACAAGTAAGTTCTCATATCGTATCTGCAACAAGAGGACGTGGGGAGATGAAAGACAGTCCTCTGGACTTAGAGGGTAAGACGGCATGGGGAACTGTGGATAACAATCCTGCATCTCATTTTTATATGGCAGACTGGGATGACGGTGGGGAATATACCGATTTTAATAACAAAGGATTTACATTCGAGTTTGATCAGCCGTATACAATGGATACAATTGGGTTCCAGGAAGTGACGGCACAGGGAAATTTCACACGGATCAGTCTGAAATACTGGGATGAAAATGGAAGCGAGCATGTTGTAGATAAAAACAATCTGAAAATAGAGGCAAGAACTGACAAAAATAACAAAAGATATTATTTTATTCGGATTGCAGAGCCGATTCAGGCTAAAAAAATTAGTTTTGGAATCGGAAGAGATTATTCCGGCCTGCGTGTTATCACGGTTTCAGAGATTAGTTTTTACAATTATGACTCTCTGGAAGATGATATTATGGGACTATATGAGGATGAGCTTCATACAGTTCTGAAAGGATCTGTGACAGAGCAGACGATACAGGACCTCAGGAATCGTCTGCAGACAAAGGACGAGGCAAGTGGAGAGTATCATCCGGATAAAGACCGTTTGGAAAAAGAACTGGATAATGCAGAGGACATTCTGAACAATCAGTTGAGTGAGCCGATTCTGGTACACAATACCATTACAACAAGAGATACAGACAGAGGTTTTAGTGGTCTGAATGCATGGCAGCCACTTGGAATTACTGCAGCAGCAGGAGAAGAGATCACACTCTTTGTCGGACACAATACAATGGGAACCGGATCCAACACAAACCTTCAGCTTGTAGCGACACAATATCACGCAGAATCAGGTTCTGTGTCAAAAGTGGTAACAACACTGAAAACAGGAAGAAATGATGTAACGATCCCGAAAATCTGGTCAACAGATGAAGAGTCAGGAGGAGCATTATATATTCAATATACAGGCAATAATGCAAATGACCGCTATTCTGTTCGTGTCAATGGCGGAGTGGAAGTTCCGACGTTGGATCTTTATGGAGTGACGGATGCACAGGAACGGCAGCAAAGAGCAGAACAGTATGTAGAAGCGTTGAAGGGCTATGTAGAAAAAATGGAAGCTGTTCACAAAAAAGTACATGAAAATTCCGGAAATGAATCTGTGGAATACGAATACAGCAAAGAAAACTGTATCCTTGGAGCAACAGATATTTTACTGGATAAGATGCTGTTTTCATTGCCGGCACAGCAGGTTTTAAGCGGCTGTGAGGGAAATGCACAGAAATTGTTAGATTCCATGGATGCAATGGAAGGTATGATGAATCTGTTCTATCAGCATAAGGGATTGAATCAGACAGCACCGGATGAAAAAGACAGATTCCCGCAGAGACATTTGAATATCCGTTATCAGAGAATGTTTGCAGGAGCATTTATGTATGCGGCAGGAGATCACATTGGAATCGGATGGAATGAAACAGCTGGTATGATGACAGGAGTTCCGGTTCAGTCTGATAATGGAAAATACGTAAGCGGACGCTATTTTGGCTGGGGAATCGCCCATGAGATCGGACATAACATCAATCAGAGTGCGTATGCATATGCAGAAGTGACAAATAACTATTTTGCAGTGTTGGCACAGGCAAAAGATACAAATGACAGTGTTCGGTTTGAATATCCGAAAGTTTATGAGAAGGTGACATCCGGAACAACCGGAAAATCAGAGGACGTATTTACACAGCTTGGAATGTACTGGCAGTTACATCTGGCATATGATTCCGGATATAACTTTAAAACCTATGACAACTATGAAGAGCAGTTAAATAATCTGTTTTTTGCAAGAGTGGATACTTATGCGAGAAACACGGCAAAAGCACCGGCACCTCAGGGTATCGCGCTGACATTGTCCGGAGACAGAGATCAGGATTTCATGAGACTTGCGTGTGCGGCAGCCCAGAAGAATATTCTCGAATTTTTTGAACGCTGGGGAATGATCCCGAACGATGAGACGAGAAGTTACGCAGGGCAGTTTGAAACAGAAACAAGGGCAATTTATTATGTAAATGATGATTCAAGAGTGTATCGTCTGGAAAATAGCGGAAGCAGCCTGGGAAGTCTGGGAGATGTAGAAGCAGTCGGAGATGATACTACAGTAAGCGTCAATAAAGACACAGCAAATCAGGTCGATTTTACATTGACTTCCAAGACAATTCCGGAAGAAGACGTATTGGGCTATGAAATTACGCGGACCATGATTTCGGGAGGACAGGTTGAAAAAGAAGTTGTAGGATTTACAACAGAAAACCAGTTCAGTGATCATGTGACAACTGTAAATAACAGAGTCATCACCTATGAAGTGACAGTGGTGGACAAGTATTTGAATCGTTCGGCAGCGAAGACATTGACACCGGTCAAGATCGAACATGATGGAAGCCTGGATAAGGAATTCTGGACTACCACAACGAAAAATATGGAGGCAGTTCATACAGAAGATCCGGGAGAAGCAGATGAAGATACACCATGTGCACCACAGCAGGAAGCGCCGATCTTAAAAGCAGTGGACAATAAGACGGATACAACATATACAGGAATTGCAGGAGATGAGGCAGAAGTTTTGATGCAGTTTAATCGGAAGCAGATCATTTCAGGATTGAAATATACAGTAAACGAGGGAACAGCGATCAAAGATTACAGCATTTATGTGCATGGGGATAATGATGAATGGACAGAGGTTGTAAAAGGTTCATTTGATGACAAAAAAGTACAGACGGTATATTTTGAAAATGTGGATGGCAAATATGTCGGCACATACAGTACAGATGCAGTAAAACTGGTCATTCATAACCAGAAAGACACCGAAATATCAATATCGGAACTGGATGTACTGGGAGTTACCGGAGATAATGTAGATTTCAGAAGTGCTCAAGATGGAACTTCCGCAATTGGGCGTTTGGCATCGGATTACCAATACGGAGAAACAGAAGCAGATAAGATACCGGCAGGGTCAATCGTTTTTGTTGGTTCGTATAAAGGAAATCCGGCATACAATGTAGTACTTCTTTATGATCAGGATGGAAATATTGTAGGCGGAACAAATACGGATGGAAGTTTGAAAGCGCAGCAGATCATTCTTGCAGATGTACCGGAAACCGGGAATATTCAGGATGTATCGGATGGTACATGGATTTACTGGATCGATCCGCAGGATAGTGCCCAATTAGCCGGAAAACAGGTGCGTGCAGAGCTTTACAGAGTAAATGATGCACAGACAAACGAAGGGCAGAGACTGGTAAGTGATTCTCTGTATGTGGAAGTGCCTCAGGAAATGCCGGAAATTGAACTCAATGGAAATCAGTAATCAAAAAGGAGTATAGTGTGAAAAAGTATATAGCAAGAATCGTGGTCATGCTTCTTATTGCATCGGTACTTCCGTTACAAGTATCTGCAGCAGAAAAGGAAAGTATTGAACTGGCAGTTGAAGCGGAGCAGGTCGGTGTGTCATTGACATTGCCGCAGTCTGTCAGTGGAAACATATTGTCACTTCAAGTAGGCTTGAAGGTAGATTCGAATGTGCAGGAAGAGACGACAGCAACATTTCAGTTTTCTGAAAATGTGGCAAAAGTAGCAGACTATCGTTACAATCAAGAAAAAGGGATCCTGAATATTTATCTGTCAGGAACAAAGACTCTTTTTCAAAATGGTACAGAGTCTTTGAAACTTGGAAATGTGCAGATCAATACAACAAATGAGAATGGTGCAACAGTTCATGTAAGTGTTGTTGAAGATTCTGTAAAAATGGTCAAGGGAACGAAGACGGAAGTAATTCAAAACATAGATTATCCGGAAAAAGCAGAGATTATCCTGGGCAATGGTGGTAATCAGGATAACGGAGGTGATCCGGACAATGGTGGCGACCAGGATAACGGAGATGCTCAGGATAAGACAGAGCTTCAGCAGGTAATGGAAATGGCAAAGAGCTACACGCAGTCTGAGTATACAAAAGAAAGTTATGCAGTATTGCAGAAAGCCATGGAAATGGCGCAGAAGGTTCTAGACAAAGAAGATGCCACAGAGGAAGAGATTACAGAGGCCTTAAAGAATCTGGAAAATGCGATCGGATCACTGGTAAAGAAAGAGGACACATCTTCTCCTTCTACTGATCAGGATGAAACTACAAATCAGGGAGCAGATAAAAATACCAGCCAGAATACGGATCAAAAGAATGACAAGAATGTTGTAAAAACAGGAGATGACAGCATGGTGATTCCGTTTGTGGCGGCAATTGCAATCAGTGTTGCAGCGGCAGCATTTATTATTTGCAGAAGGATGCGCAGAAAATAGAATATTTGAATTGTAAATAGTATGGGAAGACAGGAGCGTCGAGAAATGAAATCATTTTGCGGCACTCCTGTTTTTTATAAACCATCTTGACAAAACTAAAAACCTAGTGTACTATCTAACTATAGCACCGATACACGAGGCGGAAGGAGGAAGAAGATGAATTACAATGCAGAGATGCCAATCTATCTGCAGGTCATTCACGACTTGAAGAAAAAGATGATACAGGGAAAGATACTTCCCGGAGAGAAGCTTCCATCCAACAGAGAGCTGGCGGTCCTTTATAAGATCAATCAGAACACTGCAGCAAGAATCTACAGAGAGATGGAGACACATGGATATTGTTATACAAAGCGGGGGATTGGAACATTTGTGATGCAGGAAGAGACGATGTTCGAGACGATAAAAAAAGAAATGGCAGAAGAATTGTTGAGCAGCTTTATACATGAGATGCAGGATCTTGGATTTGAAAAAGATGATATTATCTCAAAAATTGCAGACTACAAGGAGGAGAGAAGATGATTTTAGAATGTCGTGATTTAAGCAAATCATTTTACACAAAAAAGGCGCTGAATGAAGTTTCGCTGAAACTGGAAGGCGGAAAGATCTATGGTCTGCTCGGGGAGAACGGAAGCGGAAAGACCACATGGATGAAGATCATCTCCGGTCTGACAAAGCCTACATCCGGAGAGATTTTGTTCAAGGAACATCCGTGGTTCTATGGAGATAAGGCAGAGATCGCCTACATGTCTACAGAGCCGTTTTTCTACAGTTTTCTGGATGTGAACGGAGTCGGGCAGTACTATAAAGATTTCTTCCCGGATTTTGATGAGAAGAAATTTCACGAGATGGTAAGAAGGATGTCCCTGGAAGGCAAGATGAAGGTCAAAGAACTGTCCACCGGTATGACAGCAAAGCTGAAGGTGATCGCAACACTGAGCCGCAAAGCAGAGCTGTATCTTCTGGATGAGCCGTTCAATGGAATTGATTATAAAGCAAAAGAAGAGATTCTCGGGATGATCCTGGAGTCAGCAAATGAAAAAAATACCTTTGTAATTTCCACACATATGATCGATGAGATCGAAAGTTTTATCGATGAGGCAATCTTTATCAAAGATGGAGAAGTTGTGCGTCGGATGTCAGTGGAAGAAGAACGGATGCAAAGTGGAAAATCCGTGGCAGATATTTATCTGGAGATCATGTAGGAAGAACAAAGGCAGAATGAGAAAAGAGAAAGAGAGGAAACAAAATGGGACGCTTGATCAAATATGAGCTGAAAAAACAGCAGACATCCAGAAACATCATACTGGCGCTGCTTCTGGTGTTTTTACTGGCAGTTGTAGTTGGAACCTTTACAGAGAACGGGAATACAGTTGGAATCAGTGTAATGCTGGAAATGTTTGTCGGAATGTTTGTATTTTTCTATATGGGAATTGAAAGTCTGTTGATATTGAACCGTGACCTGAAAACAAAGCAGAGTCATATGCTCTGGATGGTGCCGATGCAAAGCTGGAAGATCCTGGGAGCAAAGTACATTGCAGCAATTTTACAGATTTTCTTTATTTCAGCAGCATACGTGCTGGCAGCAATAGCCTGCATTTTGAGTTTGATTGCAAAAATGGATGCATGGGAAGAGCTTTTTAAAGGGCTTCGCATTGGTGCAGAGTGGCTTTTCCAGGGAAATATGGATTGGATCACACTTATGGCAATCTTTCTGTTTTTCTTCCTTGCATGGACCTGTGTGATCGCAACCGGATTTCTGGCAGTCATTGTATCCAGAACGGTGTTGATCAATTCCAGATTTGCGGGCATTGTTTCATTCATTTTGTTCTTTGTGATCAATGGAATTGTGGAATATATTTACAATCTGTTTGCCAAATACGGACTTATGGGAATCCATAGCGGACTCTATATAGGAATTGGAGAATGCGCATTTTATATTGTTGCATGCATTATACTATTTGTGATTTCCAGTGTTCTGGCTGAAAAGAAATTAAGTGTATAAAATATGGAAGGTACAGTCTGTTAAATCGGATTGTATCTTCTTTTTTAATTTCACAACTGTCTTGTCACATGTAAAGTCTTGTGCTATAATTGTCAGCAATTAACGATAAAAATTTAACAATTCAGGATAAGTGAGGGAATACAATATGACAGTTGTGGAAGAAATCCAGAAATTAAAACAGGAAAAAAATGCAGTTATTCTGGCACATTATTATGTGAGACCGGAGATTCAGGACATTGCGGACTACATCGGAGATTCTTTTTATCTGAGTAAGGTTGCAGTTGGATTGAAAGAGCAGACCATCGTATTCTGTGGCGTGTCTTTCATGGGAGAGAGTGCGAAGGTACTGAACCCGGAGAAAACAGTTCTGATGCCGGATATGCATGCAGACTGTGCAATGGCACATATGGCAGATGCCAAAACCATTCAGAAAATGCGGGATACATATGAAGATCTGGCGGTTGTATGCTACATCAATTCTACAGCAGAGCTGAAAACACATTCTGATGTGTGCGTTACATCAGCAAATGCGGTGAAGATCGTAAAAGCACTTCCGAACAAGAACATTTTCTTTATTCCGGACAAGAACCTGGCACATTTTATTGCAGAGCAGGTACCGGAAAAGAATTTTGTATACAACGAGGGATACTGTCCGATTCACGAACACATGCAGATTGAGGAGATCAAAGCATCGAAAGCACTGCACCCGGCAGCAGAGGTACTGGCGCATCCGGAATGTCCAAAGGCAGTGCTTGCAATTTCCGATTATGTAGGAAGTACTTCCGGAATCATCGACTACGCAACGAAAAGTGAGAAACAAGAGTTTATCATCTGTACCGAAAACGGCGTCCGCTACAAGCTGGAAAAAGACAATCCGGATAAGAAATTTTATTTTACAGAGACAGAGCCTGTCTGTACAGATATGAAGCTGATCACACTGGAAAAGGTTCTTCACGTCTTAAAAACAGGAGAAAATGAAGTTCATTTGAGCAAGGAATTGAGAATTGACTCCAGAAAACCATTGGAAAAAATGCTGGAGCTGGCAAAATAGAGTGTCTTTCATAAAAAGAGAGGCCTGCCGAAAGGAAAGAGAGTATTATGAATAAAAAAGCAGATGTTGTTATCGTTGGAACAGGTGTTGCAGGGCTGTTTTCTGCATTGAATCTTCCGGATGACAAAGAAATCATCATGATCACAAAAGCAGATGCACAGAGCAGTGATTCATTTCTGGCACAGGGCGGAATCTGTGTACTCCGGGATGAACAGGATTATGACAGTTATTTTGAAGATACGATGAGAGCCGGTCATTATGAAAACCGGAAAGAATCTGTCGATATTATGATCCGCAGTTCTGGAAAAATCATTGAAGATCTGGTAGGATATGGAGTAGAATTTGAAAAGGACGGAGAAGCGTTTGCCTACACAAGAGAGGGGGCACACTCCAGACCGAGAATTCTGTTTCATGCAGATGTGACAGGAAAAGAGATCACCAGTAAGCTGTTGGCGCGTGTAAGAGAAAAGAATAACGTAACAATTTACGAATATACAACCATGACAGATATTCTTGAGGAAAACGGAAAATGTGCGGGAATCACCGTGAAGACGAAAAGTGGTGAAGAGTCCTCTATTTATGCAGATTATACCATTCTGGCAAGCGGAGGAATCGGCGGGCTGTACCAGCATTCCACAAATTTTCCGCATCTGACAGGAGATGCACTGGAAGTAGCGAAAAAACATCACATTCGTCTGGAGCATCTGGATTATGTACAGATCCATCCGACTACATTGTATTCGGAAAAGCCGGGCAGACGATTCCTGATCTCCGAATCCGTCCGTGGGGAAGGCGCACTTCTCTATAATAAAAACATGGAGCGTTTCGTAGATGAACTGCTTCCGCGAGACGTGGTGACCAGGGCAATCCGGGAACAGATGGAAAAGGATGGAACGAATTTTGTGTGGCTGTCCATGGCGCCGATCGAGAAAGAGACGATATTGAGTCATTTTCCGAATATTTACGAGCATTGCCTGGAGGAAGGCTATGATGTTACAAAAGAGTGCATTCCGGTCGTTCCGGCGCAGCACTATTTTATGGGCGGTATCTGGGTAGACAAGAACAGCCACACGTCCATGCCGCAGCTGTTTGCAGTGGGAGAGACAAGCTGTAACGGTGTGCACGGAGCGAACCGTCTGGCAAGCAACTCTCTTCTGGAGAGTCTTGTATTTGCAAAAAGGGCGGCAAATCTTATCAAAGAGCAATGGTGCCTGGAAAAAGAACAGGCTGTATAAAATGAAAGAATAGATGAAAAATAAAGGAGAAACCAGATGAATCAGATTACAATGAAGCTTCAGGCAGATCACCTGATCTTAGAAGCGTTAAAAGAAGACATTTCCAGTGAAGATGTGACAACCAATTCAGTGATGAAAGAGGCAGTGGCAGGTGAAGTAGACCTGATCTGCAAACAGGATGGAATTATTGCCGGACTGGAAGTGTTCGAGAGAGTGTTTACCCTTCTGGATCCCGACACGAAGGTAGAGTTATATTACAAAGACGGAGAAGAAGTGAAAAACGGGCAGTTGATGGGAAAAGTCAAAGGAGACATCCGTGTCCTTCTTTCCGGGGAACGAGTTGCGCTCAACTATCTTCAGAGAATGAGCGGAATTGCGACCTATACCAATTCTGTTGCAAAACTTCTGGAAGGAAGCAAGATCAAACTCCTCGATACAAGAAAAACAACACCGAATATGCGTATTTTTGAGAAATATGCAGTTCGTGCAGGCGGCGGATACAACCACCGTTACAACCTTTCCGACGGTGTGCTGTTAAAAGATAACCACATCGGAGCAGCAGGAAGTGTGACAAAAGCGGTGCAGATGGCAAAAGAGTATGCACCGTTTGTAAGAAAAATTGAAGTAGAAGTAGAAAATCTGGACATGGTAAAAGAAGCGGTGGAAGCCGGCGCAGATATCATCATGCTGGATAATATGTCACCGGAGGATATGAAAAAAGCAGTGGAGTTGATCGACGGAAGAGCCCAGACAGAGTGCTCCGGAAATGTGACAAAAGAAAATATCGCGCGTCTGACAGAGATCGGAGTTGACTATATTTCCAGCGGTGCGTTGACACACTCCGCTCCGATCCTGGATATTTCTTTAAAGAATCTGCATGCAGTGGAATAAAGATGCAGAAAAAGAAAGAGAGGAACAGTATTTATGACAGGTTCTGAACGCAGAGATCAAATCATAAATCAGATTAAAAAAAGCAGTATTCCGGTATCTGGGGCGCAGCTTGCAAAAGAATTTGATGTCAGCCGGCAGGTGATCGTGCAGGATATCGCACTGATCCGGGCAGCGGGACATGAGATCATATCCACAAACAGGGGATATCTTCTGAATACTCCACATTCCGTGAACCGGATCTTCAAAGTGAATCACACGGATGAAGAGTTGGAAGACGAGCTGTGTACGGTAGTGGATCTGGGCGGAAAAGTGGTGAACGTGATGGTCAATCACAGGGTGTACGGTCACATGGAGGCAGAGATTAACATCACATCCAGACGAAAAGTGATGGAATTTGTAGAGGATATTAAGCGGGGAAAATCAAGTCCTCTGAAAAATATTACCTCCAATTATCACTATCATCTGATCGAGGCAGATTCCGAAGAGACACTGGATCTGATCGAAGAGGCATTACGGCAGAAAAAATTTCTGGTCGAAGTGGCCGCTGGATCGTAATAAGACAAATTTTTAAAAGGTGCAATCTTGACTTATCATTCCGGCTGTGATACGATTTTCAACGAGAAAGTGTGTATTTTATACACATATCTGGTAGAAAAATCATACGGAAAATGCAAAGACGGAGAGAGTAGGTTATCCGAAATTTTACAGAGAATTCCCGGAAGATCCGAGAAAGGATCCGATGCTGAGAGGGATGAACGGAAGATGATCGAACATGGCTCCCGAGCGGCGCAGCAAGCATGATGTGAACTGCGATGGGTTCGCCCTTTACAGCGAGAGAGTGTTTTTGGCAGCACTCACAGAGGTTTCAGCCGTGAGGCTGAGATAAATCAGAAGTGGTAACACGGTATTCACCCGTCTTCTTGGCAGCAGGAAGACGGGATTTTTTATGAAGGAGAGAAGAGAGATGGCAGACAAGAAACCATATTATATCACAACAGCGATTGCCTACACATCAGGCAAACCGCATATTGGAAACACTTATGAGATTATTCTGGCTGACGCGATCGCAAGATACAAGAGAAGTCAGGGATATGATGTATTTTTCCAGACAGGAACCGATGAGCATGGTCAGAAGATCGAGCTCAAAGCAGAAGAGGCGGGAGTAACACCAAAAGAATTCGTAGACAATGTTTCCGGAGAAATCAAGAAAATCTGGGATCTGATGGATACTTCTTATGACAAATTTATCCGTACAACAGACGAAGATCATGAAAAACAGGTACAGAAGATCTTTAAAAAACTGTACGATCAGGGAGATATTTACAAAGGGCACTATGAAGGAATGTACTGTACTCCATGTGAATCTTTCTTCACAGAATCACAGCTTGTAGACGGCAAATGTCCGGACTGCGGACGTGAAGTACAGCCTGCGAAAGAAGAAGCATACTTCTTTAAAATGAGCAAATATGCAGACAGACTGATCGAGCATATCAATACACATCCGGAATTCATTCAGCCGGTATCCCGTAAAAACGAGATGATGAACAACTTCCTGCTTCCGGGACTGCAGGATCTGTGTGTTTCCAGAACATCATTCAAATGGGGAATCCCGGTAGACTTCGATCCGAAACATGTAACTTACGTATGGCTGGATGCGCTTACAAACTATATCACAGGAATCGGATACGACTGCGATGGAAACAGCACGGAGCAGTTTCACAAATTATGGCCGGCAGATCTGCATCTGATCGGAAAAGATATCATTCGCTTCCATACAATTTACTGGCCAATCTTTTTGATGGCACTGGATCTTCCGCTTCCAAAACAGGTATTCGGACATCCATGGCTGCTCCAGGGTGACGGAAAAATGAGTAAATCCAAAGGAAACGTTCTTTATGCAGATGAACTGGTGGATTTCTTTGGAGTAGATGCAGTTCGTTATTTTGTCCTGCACGAGATGCCGTTTGAAAATGACGGAGTGATCACATGGGAACTGATGGTAGAGCGCATGAATTCGGATCTTGCAAATACACTTGGAAATCTGGTCAACAGAACCGTTTCCATGACAAATAAATATTTCGGCGGAACTGTAACAGATAAAGGTGTGGCAGAAGAGGTTGATGCAGATCTGAAGGCAGTGACAGAAAGCACACCAAAAGCAGTCGAAGACAAGATGGAAGAGCTGCGTGTGGCAGATGCAATGACAGAAATTTTCAATCTCTTCAAACGCTGCAACAAATATATTGACGAGACAATGCCATGGGTACTGGCAAAAGATGAAGCAAAAAAAGACCGTCTGGAAACAGTTCTCTGGAACCTCATTCAGAGCATTTCCCGCGGGGCAGAGCTTTTGGAATCCTTTATGCCTTCTACAAGCAAGAAGATTCTGGAACAGCTTGGAAATGGTCATGTAACAGAAAAACCGGAAATCCTCTTCGCAAGACTGGATCTGGAAGAAGTTCTGAAAAAAGTAGAAGAGCTGCATCCACCGGTTGAAGAAGAAAAAGAAGAGGAAGATGTGATCGATATCGAAGCAAAACCAGAGATCACATTTGACGATTTTGGAAAAATGCAGTTCCAGGTCGGAGAAATCATTGCCTGCGAAGAAGTGAAAAAATCCAGAAAACTCCTTTGCTCACAGGTGAAGATCGGAAGCCAGGTAAAACAGATCGTATCCGGAATCAAAGGTCATTACACAGCCGAAGAAATGGTTGGAAAGAAAGTCATGGTTCTCGTGAATCTGAAACCTGCAAAACTGGCAGGCGTATTATCAGAAGGAATGCTGTTATGCGCAGAAGATGCAGAAGGCAACCTTGCACTGATGACACCGGAAAAATCAATGCCGGCAGGAGCTGAAATCTGTTAAGAAAATAGAGAAAATGAATAGATCCCCCGGATTTCAGGAGAAAGAAGCCTGAGATCCGGGGGATATGCTTTTGTAAAAATTATTTAGCCTCTTCAATCCATTGTTTTACAGCTTCAATATCAATCCCGGTCAGCTGAGTAATTTCCTCCGGGGAGTTGCCGGAATGAAGCATATGGAGAACAATTTCTTTTTGTCCAAGATTAATGCCCTCCTCAATACCCTCTTTATACTGGTTTTTTAAGTCTTCTTCATAAGCCTTTTGATTAAACGATGTCAGAACCATACTGATTACCTCCGCTTTATGTTTCACCAGTACATCCCGAAGAATTCCCTTTTCAATACAGATGTCCACCGCTTTCGTGACAGCGTGCTTCGGATCACTCGTTTTCTTACACTGAATCCTTACCGTATCCACAAAAATAGAATACTCTTTCAGCCGCTGGCATTTTTCCATAAGCGCAAGGTTATGTCCGTAATTGATATTCAGCATCACTGCGGTGCACTGCAGACAAGGCTGTCGATTATCGGATACAGATTCAAACGCATCCGTCAATCGAAGAATCGTCTCATCCGGTTGTTCTTTTGTGCCGTTATAGAACACAAAGTATTGAGGAATCGGCAGCTTTTTTAAAGCGCTGCTGTATAAATTGATGTTTTCCGTCTCGACATATCCATCATACAACCTGGCGAGATAGATCAGTCCGCGCAATGGCATGTTAGGATTATACGTGCTCTGATGCTCGTAGAGATTCAGTGTCCCGCCGATCAGGAATGAAATATCATTTTTCATAGAGAGATAAACAGCGTCCTCCAGTGTATTCACTTCAAGATCATTCGGATTTTCATAGCAGGTATTATTCAATGCATTGTATAGATCCAAAAGATCCTTCTTGTTATTGAAAACCAGACGAAAAAGCCGATCCTTATATTTGTGATTCGGGACAGGGTGTTTCTGGTGATTTCTTTTTTTATTTTTTCTCATGTACTTTCCTCCATTATAAAAAACTTATCCTGTAGATGCAATCTTCTTATTCTTGTGTTCGGTTAAAATCAACTGAAAATCTGGCGAAACGCCGAAAAACAGACAGCTTCTAAAAGAAAGAAGCCAATGCTGTACAGACGACAGCTAAAAAGTAAATTCATTATATCCGGTTCGGATTATAATAACAATACGCAGATTATACAAAATAAATATTCAGAAAATTCTGATAAAAAGTAATAATTTAAAAATCATTTCGATAAAATATAAAAAAGTGTGTTGACAACTAAAAGGGATAGTGTTATTATTAAGTCAATCCAAAAGAGATACAACAATCACACATCTCAAAAGGATATTTAACTAAAGAGCGATTCTTAATTTAGTAAGCAGTCGTTCTGTTAGATTAAAAATAAACGAACTAAGGAGGCAGAGGTCCAATGGACAGTATATCATCAGTTACATTTCAATATGTCAGTGGTACGGTAGATGCAGGTTCCTGTAAAAGAGACCTTTACCACGAAAGATAAGATCCAGTAAAAGTGAATGAAAAGATCAAATCGAAGAGATTGTAAAGCTGGATGAAAATGAAAAGATTCGACATCTACAGACGTATTGAATATAGATACCACATGTAGCCAAAGTTCCCGAACATGTGTAAAGAAACATGGATAAGGAATATCAGTTTTATATGAAGCACCCCCAGTTATAGAAAGAATAATCAAATAGGATGTTGGAATATCGTCAGATGATACTGCAGCAGCCGAAAGGTTATAGAGAGAATAACTGAAGAGAGGACTTTCATGATAGGATGATACCGATACCGAGTCGGATTTAGGTTATAGATATTGTTAAATTGAAGAACAGGAGGTTTCATATAAGCCAGTCTTAGTGGACAGACTGCTATATCAATTAACAAGTGTAAAGGTCTTACAGGAACAGAATTGAGAAGTTCCTTCGATTTATAAAATAGAATATGAAAAATTTGAATAAAAAGTAAAATGCATCTTCAATGTCAATTGAGGGTGCATTTTTTTGACATTACGGGAGTCATATGGTAAACTAGAACAAACTAGGCAATGAAGAGAAAGATACCTGTAAGGTACAGACTAAGTATAATGAGGTGAGCATAGTGGACAAGTATGAATATAAGTTGAAGACAGAACAGATGCTAAAACTTATGGAAAACGGTGCATACAACAGAGCCGCTGAGATTGCTGACAGCATTGATTGGAAGCGTGTCAGAAATGTAAATATGCTGTTAAACGTCAGCAATATATATGAAAAGATCAGAGATTACCGTAAGAGTTTTGGAGTTCTGAGAGCTGCCTATCATAGAACAGAGGGGAGCAGAAAGATATTATATCGCTTGTGCACTCTTGCGATAAAGGTTGGAAATCTGGAAGAGGCAATCGACTATTATGATGAATACGTACAGGCTGCACCAAAAGATCCGAATCAGTACATCCTAAGATACCGCCTGTTGAGAGCACGAAGAGCTCCGATCGAGCAGCAGATCCGTGCGTTGGAGCAGTTCAAAAAAGCAGAGTATGTCGAAGAGTGGGCATACGAGCTGGCCAAGAGATATGAAGAAGCCGGGATGACAGCCGAATGTCTGGAAGAGTGTGATGATCTGATCCTGTGGTTCAGCGAAGGCAAGTATGTATACAAGGCTATGGAACTGAAGATGCGATACAAGCCATTGACTCCGCTGCAGCAGGAAAAGTATGACAGAAGGCTGGAAGAAGCAGAAAAATCTTCAGAAAGAGAAGCGAAAAAACTGATCGATCTGGGCAGAATAAAAGCTGAGGAAGAAGAAAAGCGGAGAAAAGAGCAGGAAGAAGCTGCCCGCTATACAGAGGATATGCTGGAGCGTTCTGAGCAGATCGCAGAGCCGGAGAATGCCGAACTCAGTGAGGAGGAAGTGGCAGAGCAGCTGAAAAAAGCGGAGCCGCCGAAGAAGAAGCTGGGTGATACGATGAAGCTTGGCGAGGCGCTTCAGAATCTGTTCCATACAGAAAAAGAAGAAGCGCAGGAGCAGGAAGAGCTGGAACTTTTAGAAGAGGATGCGGAAGAGTACGAAGAAGACATCGAAGAATTGGCAGAAGAGGACGCAGAACCGGTGGAAGGTGATGACGAGGAGAGTACAGGGGAAGATGATTGCTCAGATCTGGCAGAAGCACTGGAAGAGATTGAGTCATTATCAGATCTGGAATTGCTGGATCAAGTGACAGAGGAAGAACCTGTAGAAGAGATTATTGAGGAGACGATCGAGACGAAAGTTAAGGAAGTTGACCTGAAAGAATTAGAAGAGCTGGCAGAACCGGAAGTGGCAGATGCAGCAGATGTGGAAGTAATCGAGGAACCTGAAGTAGCAGAAGAGGCTGAGAAGGAAGATATGGAAAAAGAATCTATTAAATTAGAAGAAACAGAAATCAAAGAGGATGAGAGAATAGACGAGCCGGTTGACGATATACTTGATATTGATGATATTCTTGCTGAGTGGGAAGCCGCAGAGGGCAGTGTTGAACCGGAAGAAGTTCCAGAAGTGAACGAAGAGGATATAGAACAGATTGAGCGCAAGCCAAAGAGCCCGATCTTATCCCCGGATATTCAGAGGATGATCGATGAGATTGAAGGTGTGATTCCGGAAGAAGAGAGTGAGGAGATTCCGGTACACACGAGTACTCCTGTTGAACCTCTTGAGAATAAGGAGGAAGCAACAGAAGAGCTTAGAATGGAATCAGAAGAGCTGACTCTGGAGGTTGACAGTGCAGAAGATTATGAAGACCTTCTGACAGAAGACGCAGCAGAGGAACTGGAAGAGGAATTCGAAGAAGAACTGGATTACGATGATGATTATGAGGACGATTACGAATCGATTGCAGCAGGGCTGCAGGAAGAGTTCAAGCCGACGCTGAGTGATGAACCGGACGATCGTGAGATTCCGGATGAAGAGCCTGTTGAGTCGGATATTCTGAGTTCTACGACACCGCTGAGCAGAAAAGAGACTGCGAAGCTGATTGCGACAGGAAAGACTGCACCACTTCCGATGGATGAGATTGCAGATGCATTATCGATTTCCGATACAGGATTTTTGGTACACAGCCGCTATGATCTGTCCGGACAGGGTGCAAGAAAAGCAGGGCTGACAGAGGAGCAGAAGAAGCTGTTCTCCTACTTTGTTCCGGTACGTGGTATGAGCGAACAGCTGGTAGATGTTCTGGAGCAGGATCGCAATTGTACGAATAGAAAAGGTACTTCAAACACAGGAAACCTCCTGATCGTTGGAAACAAGGGGAATGGAAAGACGGTTCTCGCAGTTGATGTCGTAAAGGCAATCCAGAAGCAGAGAAAGATCCGTCAGGGAAGAGTCGCGATCATCACAGGTGAGGCATTGAATAAAAAGAAGATCAGTGATATCGTAGCAAAATTATATGGTGGAGCACTGATCATTGAAAAAGCCGGAAAATTAAGTGAAAGAACGGTTGCGAAGCTGAACAAGGCGATGGAAAAGGATACAGGTGAGATGCTGATCGTATTGGAAGAGCAGAGAAAGCCGCTGGATCGGGTTCTTTCTTCCAATAGAGAATTCAGAAAGAAATTTACAAGCAGATTGGAAGTGCCGATCTTTGTAAATGATGAGCTGGTTACATTTGGTCAGACTTACGCACAGGAGAATGGATATCGTATCGATGAGATGGGAATCCTGGCGCTGTACAGCCGGATCGATGCGATGCAGAGAGAAGATCACGCAGTGACAGTTGCGGAAGTAAAAGACATTATGGATGAGGCGATGTCGCATTCACAAAAGGTATCCGCCAAGAAGCTTGTGAAGCGAGTTCTTGGAAAGAATACAGATGATGCAGACAGAATTATTCTGACAGAAAAAGATTTTAATATTTAGAATTAGGAGATATTGTGAAGTAGAAGAATCTACGAAAGCAACAGATCTTAAGTGTTCTGAAAAGAGGCTGTCTGATGAGACAGGAATTACCGGAGTAGAGATCAGACTGAGTGTTCTGATAGCTACTTCGGTTTTTGTTTTAGAAAACCAATATTTATTAGAAAAGTAGTAGCTGTCAGAGGAAATATGGCAGATGCCAGTGTTGTGATCAATGAGGCGGCAGCAGGCGTTAAAAATCTTGAAACGGTATGGAAGTCTGTGGAGGCGTATGTTGAAAATTCCATTGAGCAGCTAAAAGACGTAGATAATTCCACGTTGTTGCTGCAGTTTAAAATGAGAATGCAAAGTACAGTAAATTCATGGTCAGAGGTGGGGAATATTACAGCGGAGCTTGTAGCATTGTTTGAAGAAGCCCAGAGAGAAGTGAATGTCAAAGTGAGAAGTGTAAAAGATCCGGGAAAAGAACTGCAGTTACAGCGGAAAAAATTAAACAATGCAGTGATTAAGTTTGATATGGAATATCTGCCGGAACTAAAAAACAGCATGGAACAATTAAGAAGGTCAATTCAGAAATTTGACAATGATATTGAGAACAGCTATCTAAGATGTATTCCTGAGATGAAAAATTTAATCACAAGGCTGACGGAGGCAGAGAAAATATATGAAAGCTCGAACTGCACTCCGGAAATCATGGAAAAAGTAATGGAAATGGTACAAGAAGAGAAATCCACTATGCAGGATACTTTACTTGAAGCGGCAAAGACCATTCATAAAGGAACGCTTGGGCTGCGGGATGACAGTTTGAAGGAGCAAATGGATGATGCCGTACTGATGTTGGAGGACATGATTAAAAAACAGGCAGAATATGCATATGGAATTCTGGAGCCTGAGTTGACAGCGCTTGCGAAAGCACTGGAAAGTGTTGATGCGACGCTTCTGGAAAAATTAGATGAAAATCCATTTCAAATCGTGATGGATCTTCTTCCAAAAGTGGAAACGATCGAAGGGCTTGATCTGACACAGCCGGAGATTGCGGCAATGAAAGCAGCATATGAAACAGCATTGTCTGTGTTGAACAGAATGGCGGGATCAGCAGATATCCTTAAATATATGTCAATTCATGACGAGCTGAAAAAGAAGTATGAAGATTTGGAACGGGTTTTTCAGGAAGCAAAAGCACTTTGTGATAAACTCGAGCTCCATAGCCGAAGCTTGAAAAACCTGTATCAGGTACATGAGGTAAAGGAATATTTTATAGAATGTGGAAAAACACATGAAATGAATTTGCAGGATCTTTTGAGACAGCTGAAGGAAGAGAATATGGAGCAGGCAGATGAGATGGCTGCTTGCAGAGAAGAGGTGGAAAAGGGACTTCGTGATCTGGAAAGTGCCCGAAGCGCATGGAGATAGAGTGATTAGAATTAAGACTGAGGGGGCGGCATACCCTTCAGTCTTTTGCGTTGTTCTGTAAGAACTTATCAGCATAGGAACTCACCAGGCGCGGATATTGACAAAAATGTGTGGGGGGGGGTAAAATAAAATGACATAAATCTTCAAAATCTGCACAAAATAGGGAGCAATCAACAATTTTGTTGAAAAATGTCCGGATCTGTAGTAGGATAAATAGGAGAAATATTTAGGGAAGAGGAATAGGATGAAAAAAGATGAAGGGGAAGAAGAGAGTACATGCTTTTAAAAACAGGATGGAACACTGGCAAGTTGTATCAATAGGGTTGACAGTTTATGACGCTATTGCTATGATACTTGCTTTTTTTCTGGCATTATGGTTCCGGTTTGACTGTCGTTATACGATGATACCGAAAGAGTATTTGAATTTCTATTTTAAGTTTATTTTAATTTACGCTGTGATTTCAATCTTTGTGTTCAGGAAGATGCGTCTCTATAATAGCATCTGGAGATTTGCAAGCTACAGCGAGTTGCTTAGGACGGTTGTGGCAACCGGAATTACATTTGTGATCCACTGTGTGGGAATGAATGTATTTTTCGGGAAGATGCCACTTTCTTATTATGTATTCGGAATTATGATTCAGTTTGTGCTGACGCTGGGAGTGCGTTTTTCTTACCGGTTTGTACTGCTTGAGAGAAGCCGGCAGAGAAAGGCAGAGGAGATCGCGAAGGCGAAGAAGGTACTTCTGATCGGTGCGGGCAAGGCAGGTCAGATGATCCTGCGTGATATCAAGACAGCCAAAGAGCTGGAGGATATCGTATGTTGTATTATTGATGATAACCCGAATAAATGGGGTAGATATATCGAAGGAGTTCCTGTGGTCGGGGGAAGAGATGATATTCTCTCCTGTGTCGAACGATTCAAGATCGAGAAGATCGTTGTGGCAATTCCGAGTGCGACAGCGCAGGAGAAGCGGGATATCCTGAACATCTGTAAAGAGACCGGGTGTGAGCTGAAGAACCTGCCGGGTATCTATCAGTTCCTGACCGGTGAGGTGCGTGTCAGTGCGCTGAAAGACGTAGCAGTGGAGGATCTTCTGGGACGTGATCCGATCAAAGTCAATATGCAGGAGATCAATGCCTTTATCCAAGACAAAAAGGTCATGGTAACAGGTGGAGGCGGAAGTATTGGTTCGGGTCTTTGCCGTCTGATCGCAGAGTACCATCCGAAACAGTTGATCATCTTTGATATTTATGAGAACAATGCATATGATATACAGCAAGAGTTAAAGAAAAAGTATCCTGAACTTGATCTGGTTGTATTGATCGGATCTATCCGAGACTCGAGAAGGATCAATGCGGTATTTGAGACTTATCGTCCGGACATCGTCTATCATGCAGCAGCACATAAGCATGTTCCGCTGATGGAGGACAGTCCATGTGAGTCTATTAAGAATAATGCGATCGGTACTTACAAGACAGCTTATGCGGCAATGATGAACGGCTGTCAGAGATTTGTTCTGATTAGTACAGATAAAGCGGTGAATCCGACGAATATCATGGGCGCCAGCAAGCGTCTCTGTGAGATGATCGTACAGTCCTTTGATCGTATGATCAAAGAGAAGACACCGGAAAGACTGCCGATTCTCTATGCACATGCAGATGATGAAGACGGAGCTATGGTGAAAAAACATGTCTTTTCGAAAGATATCAAGACAGAATTTGTGGCAGTTCGGTTTGGAAATGTACTTGGAAGTAATGGTTCTGTCATCCCATTGTTTAAAAAACAGATTGCATCAGGCGGACCGGTGACGGTTACGCATCCGGATATCATCCGCTACTTTATGACGATTCCGGAAGCAGTCAGCCTGGTATTACAGGCCGGCACTTATGCAAAGGGTGGAGAGATTTTTGTTCTGGACATGGGAAGTCCGGTCAAGATCGATACACTGGCGAGAAACCTGATCAAGTTGTCAGGACTAAAACCGGATATTGACATTAAGATAGAATACATCGGATTGAGACCGGGAGAGAAACTTTATGAAGAAAAGCTGATGGCAGAAGAGGGGCTGAAGAAAACTCCGAATGATTTGATCCATATCGGATGCCCGATTCCTTTCGAGGTGGAAGGTTTTCTGAAGCACCTTCAGTCTCTGATGGAAATGGCGTATGCAAATGACGAACATATCAGAGAAAAGGTTTCTGAGATTGTAACAACGTATCATCCGGCAGGGGAACACGGCAGCGAGAAAAAAGGCGAAGTGTATGAAAGGCTGCTGGGTGGAAAGACAGCAGAGAATGGACAGAAATAAATACATCCGATTATTCCCGAATGACAGTAGAGACTGCCATTCGGGAATCTGATGTAAAACGGAAACAGAATTCGGGGTCAGGTATCGCGAAATGGCGAAGCACACTCTTTTTTAGGAGAGATAGTATGTGGTATGTAATCCAAGTAGTGACGGGAAAAGAAGAAGAGACAAAGAATGTGATCGACAAAGAACTGAGCAGACAGTTTTTTGAAGATTGTTTCTATATAAGACGAGAACGGGTATGGAGACGAGATGGGCAGTGTATTGTTCATCTGGAAACGATGTTCCCGGGGTATCTCTTCATCAGTACTGACCAGCCAGAGGAGGTATACACAAAATTAAAAGCAATTCCTCAGATTACAAAACTTCTCCGGTCAGAAGAAGATATCTTTTTAACTGTCTCTCAGGAAGAAAGAGAATTTCTTGAGAATCTTCTGGATGAAGATCCGGAGGACGTTGTGAGATTGTCAAAAGTGACGGTGAATGAAGAAAAAGAGATTCTTACTGCAGAAGGTCCGCTCAGACATTATGTGGATTGGATTGTCAAGAAAAAGTTGAGGCTGCGATATGTGATGATCGAAATGGAGTTATTTGAAAAGAAACGAGAAATATTGATAGGGATAAAGTTGTAGGATTTCCGATGGAGGGAGTCCTTTTTCTATGGAGGGATGAGATTATGTTTAATGAAAAAAATCAGTTTGAAGTATTTGTATTAAAGGTTGGGCATGGGGGATTAGAGGGGAAGAAAGTGATGGTGATATAAAAGGGACAACAAAGCAGAAGTTCTTAGTTTATGTGGATTTCGAGGTTATAGAAATATACTAAACTATGCCAAAAGTCAATGGTAATAATATTTCAACTTATGATATGGATTCTATAGATATAAAGATTTTAAAGTTATAAGGAGTAAAAAAGATGTCCAATATTGATACAAAAAATGAAATTTTAAAAAGAAATATTCCCTTTAGCCCTCCGGATATTAGCGAATTAGAGATTGCTGAAGTTGCAGAGGCGCTTCGCTCTGGTTGGATTACAACTGGACCGAGAACAAAAGAATTGGAAAGAAGACTTGCAGAGTATTGTCATACTTCAAGAGCAGTTTGCTTAAATTCTGCAACAGCAGCGGAAGAATTAAACTTTAGAATTTGTGGTATCGGGGATGGAGATGAAGTAATAGTACCTTCATATACATATACTGCCAGTGCTTCAGCAGCAATTCATTGTGGGGCAAAAGTAATCTTTGTAGATAGTCAAAAAGATAGCACTGAAATGGATTACGATAAAGTTGCAGAGGTAATTACTGAAAAAACCAAAGCAGTTGTAGCGGTAGATTTGGGCGGTATCATTTGTGATTACGATAAATTGTATGCTGCTGTTGAGAGCAAGAAACATTTGTTTAGAGCTAAAGAAGGTGATAGCCTTGGGGCAAGAATTCAGCAGTCTATCGGTAGGGTAATTGTGTTCGCTGATTGTGCTCATGCGTTGGGGGCAAGCAGAAATGGAAAGATGGCTGGTGAGATTGCTGACTTCAGTGATTTCTCATTCCATGCTGTGAAAAACTTTACTACAGCAGAGGGGGGAGCAAGTACTTGGAGAGATATCAAAGGAATTGATACTGAGGAGATTTATAAACAGTTCCAATTATACAGTTTACATGGACAAAGTAAAGATGCTCTTGTGAAAACTCAGCTTGGTGCTTGGGAATATGACATCGTAGGTCCTTGGTATAAATGCAATATGACAGATATCATGGCTGCCATTGGACTTCGACAGTTAGACAGATATCCGGGAATGCTTGCAAGACGTAGTGATATTATAAAAAAATACGATGCAATGTGTGATGAACTTGGGGTAAAACATTTAGTTCATAGTGGAGAAGATTTTCAATCCTCAAATCATTTATATTTGACTCGCATTCCGGGGATTAATGATGAAGTTAGAAGAGAGATTATCATTAAGCTAGCTGAGCGAGGGGTAAGTACAAATGTTCATTACAAACCACTCCCAATGATGACTGCATATAAGGAAATGGGATGGGATATTAAAGATTTTCCAAATTCTTATGATTACTATGCGAACCTAATTACACTTCCTCTTCATACAAAACTTAATGATGAAGATGTTGACTACATTATCAAAAATTTCAGGGATGTAGTGAAAGAATACATCTAAAGCAGGAGAGTTTGTGATGCTAAAAAAATGGGATGAATTGCCTGATTTTATGAGAAGTGACGAAGTTAGGCCGTATTATGATATTTTAAAAAGAAAAAAAGTAAGTCTTGTTCTAAAAAGATTAATGGATTTAATAGGTGGCTTAATTTTACTTGTCTTATTGGCTATTCCTATGGCTGTTATTGCTGTATGGATAAAGTTTGACTCCAAAGGTCCTGTTTTTTATCGACAGGAACGAGTTACTATATATGGAAAACACTTTAAGATTCACAAATTTCGTACAATGGTGAATAATGCAGATAGAATAGGAGCCACTGTGACAGTTGGTAATGATAGCCGTATTACAAAGGTCGGAGCCAAATTAAGAGGTTGTCGTTTGGATGAATTACCTCAAGTATTAGATCTGATTAGTGGAAATATGAGTTTTGTGGGAACTAGACCAGAAGCTGTGAAGTATGTAGAAAAATATAAACCAGAGTATTTGGCCACATTACTTCTTCCAGCAGGTATTACAAGCGAAGCATCTATTAGGTATAAAGATGAAGCTCAATTATTAGATGTAGCAGATGATGTGGATAGAGTTTATATAGAAGATGTTCTTCCAGGTAAAATGAAGTACAACCTTGAGAACATTAAGAAGTTTTCATTTTTGAGTGAGATTGCGACAATGTTCAGGACTGTTTTTGTGGTTCTGGGAAAAGAATATGAATAAGGAGGGTGACGAAATGGAATATCCAAAGTTTTCAGTGCTGATGTCACTCTATATAAAAGAAAAAGCAGAATACTTTGATGAATGTATGCAAAGTATTCTGCGCCAGACTGTACTGCCGAGTGAGATTGTGATTGTATATGATGGGGCAATTTCAGATGAGTTAAGAAAAACGGTTGAGAAATATAAGAGCCTGCATTCTGGATGGATAAAGACTGTTGAAAATGAGAAAAATAAAGGGCTTGGTTTGGCGCTTGCAGACGGTGTACCAGCATGCACATATGAATTAATTGCTCGTATGGATACCGATGACATTGCACGAGAAGATCGATTTGAAAAGCAACTTCAGATATTCATGGAAAATCAGGATTTAGATATTTGCGGTAGCTACATTATTGAATTTGAAGGAGATATCGATGATGTGCTTTCGAAGAGAGTGGTACCAATTACTCACAATGACATTGCAGAGTATCAGAAGCAGAGGAGTGCATTTAATCACATGACGGTTATGTATAAAAAAAGTACTGTTCTTAGAGCTGGTAATTATGAGCATTGTCCGCTTATGGAAGATGATATGCTGTGGATACGTATGCTTATCGCCGGAGCTAATTGTGCGAATGTTGACGATTACTTAGTATATGCAAGAACCGGATATGCCATGATCGAGCGTCGTGGTGGATGGGCATATTTTAAAAAGTATAAGAACGGAAGAAAGAAGATTCTTGATACAGGATATATCAGTAAATGGGACTATTATAAAACAGTTGGTGTACAGCTTTTTGTTGCTTTAGTTCCGAAGAAGATTAGGTTGTTTGTGTTTACTAAAATGCTCAGAAAATAACAGTGTGGGGATCAGCTATGAATAAAATATGTTTAGTTTTACCGTGTAATTTATATGTCATACCGTATTTTAAAGTTTATGAAAAAATGTTCGAAGAGATGAATATGGATTATGACATTATTATTTGGAATAGAAGTTTGATAGATGAGAAGTGCAGAGGACAAATTATTAGTTACTATGTGAAAGATATTGCCAATAACAGAGACCCTAAAAAGGTGTTAAAATACATTGGATTTTTTCACTTTGTGAAAAAAAATATAGTGAAAAATAAATATGAAAAAATTGTATTATTGGATACTTCGGCAGGTACGGCTGCGTTATTAGCAGGTTTTTTATCCAAACATTATCGTAATAAGTATTGGATTGATATCAGAGATTATTCGTTTGAGAATATTTTGTTGTACAAAAAAATGCTTGGAAAAGCCATAAATTCTGCATATTGTTGTGATATTTCTTCTAGAGGTTTTTTGAAGTTTTTGCCAAAAATGAGAAATTATTGTGTCACTCATAATGTTGATTATGACACTATTAATAATGTTAAAAATACAACCTTTGTTCAAGATTCGTGTATAAGAATTAGCTTTATTGGAAATGTAAGATATTATAATCTTAATATCAAACTTCTGGACCTTTTAAAAAATGATGAAAGATTCAGAATCCAATTTTATGGAACCGAATCGGAAAAGATAAGAGACTATTGTGTAACTAATGGAATTCGAAATGTTGATTTTGAGGGTAGATTTCCATTTGAGAAAACAGCGTTTTTTTACCAAAAAACAGATTTGATAAATAATATTTATGGAAATGAGACCATGGAGGTTAGCACTGCATTATCTAATAAATTATATTACGCTGCGTACTTAGATAAGCCGATTCTTGTCTCAAACAATACTTATATGAGTGATGTTGTGAAAAAATATAATCTTGGATATGTAGTTGATTTGAACAATAATAATTTAGCCGATGATATTTATACGTGGTATATACAGTATAAAGAAAACCCATCGACAATGCGACAAAGTTTTATAGATAAAATAGAAAAAGAATTCAAGGATTATCAGGAGAAATTTAAGAAGTTCATACAGGAAACTTCTTAAAGGTGATGGTTATTATGGTGAATAAATATAAATTTGGATACTCAATTTTTCAGATAGTTTTTCTGGTTTGTATGAGTGCTATCAGTTTTGAAACAAATGGGTATTTTTTATTAGCGGTAGCAAGTACTCTGCAACTGGTCGTTTTCTTTTATTTTAACTTAAAAGTAACAGGAGAAATACTGAATTTTTCTACATTATTTCTAATCTTGTTATATGTCTTTCACTTTGGCCAGATTATACTTTTGGGTTTTTTTCCAGAATTAACGCATAATCAACAGATAACATTATTATATTTCTCTGAAAAAAACTGTGTTCAATCAATGCGATTGATTACTGTTATCTACTCGGTAATGGCTTGGGGTATAATGATTAGTAGCAAGCGTAAAATAGAACGATTCTATGTATTAAGTAATTCAGCAAAAATGATTGATTATGATTTGTTTAGGAGAAAAGCCCTTATGATGATTGGTCTTTCATTTCCTGTAAAGGTAGTAATTGATGCAATTTTCTTTGTTATAGCAATTACGCAAGGTGAGAGAATAGGAGTAATTTGGCTGTCTTCTATTCCAAATTTTATAGTTGTATATGGAAACCTTTCTATTATAGGTTTTTGTTTGTTGATTGTGTCATTGAAGTATGATGAGCATAAACAAATGAGGGCATTGGTTCTTATATGTACGTATTATTTATTGCTTATGCTTAGTGGAAGACGTAGTGAAAATGTTGTTTATGTTTGTATTCTTGTTTTTTTCTATGTTAAGACATACAAGAGAAAAATTGGTTTTCTAAAGGTAGTGGTATTAGTTGCGTTAGCATATTTGTTTTTGGCATTTCTATTTACTATTGTATATAGCCGAGCTCAAGTAGGAGCTCAAGCACTTACTTCATTTACAGATACGTTTAAGTGGGTGTTAAAAGAAAAAAATATATTCGTTGAATCTTTAAGGGAATATGGAAATACAGGGTATACCGCAATTTGTGTTGATTCTCTATGGCTAAATAATTACGCACCAACCTATGGTACGTCATTGTTATATAGTTGTAGTGCAATTATACCAAATATCGGAGGCGTTGCTGGTTGGATAACGGAATTGGGAAATTTTGCTGTTCAACTCAAAAGAGCTGGTATGGTGACAGAATTATACCAAAACATCGGAGGATCGTTGATTGCAGAAATACTCTTCAATTTTGGACGAGTGGGATCAGTAATAGTATCATTCATTCTTGGTCTTGGCATAGGTATTATTAATAAAAAATCACAAGCTCTTACAGCCAGTGAGGAGTTTATTAAGCTGAGTTATTATATTCCAGCTATTGTTTCAATATTATACTGGGTTCGAGATGTATTTGGCGGGGGAATAAGAACAACTGTATGGGGTTTGTTGTTTGTATACATATCAAAAAGATTTATAACGGGGCGAAAATATGAGACTTTTACTAGTGATTGATAATTTAACAACAGGTGGCATTACCACATCGCTATATAATTTTCTTCAATCTATAAATCCAGAAAAAGTAGAATGTGATTTATTAGTATTCGATAGAGATAGTATAAACTACAATAAAATACCATCATATATTAGAGTTATAGATGGTGCTGACAGATTATGTATCCTTGGTGTGTCACAAGAAAAAATAAGAATGAAATCGATATTTAAAGCTTTGAGTAGAGCATGTCTAGTATTGGTTTCAAAACTATTTTCAGGAAATATTGCTAGAAATATTTTATTTATGGGTATGCAATTAAAAGAACAGAAGTATGATCTTGCAATTGCGTATTGCCATGATTTGTCACGAAAAGCATTGACTCCAGGGGGTAGACAATTTGTATCAGATTGTGTAAGTGCCAAAAAGAAGGCAGTGTATATTCATTGTGATTATAATAATTATGGTGGATACAGTAAGAAACAAATAATTGATTATGAAAAAATGGATGTGGCGTTGTGTGTTTCTGAAGGATGCAAATGCAGTTTTCTGGATTGTTTTCCTGATATATCAATTCCAGTCCTAGTTCAAGAAAATTTTGCAGATGTGAACACTATATTAAAAAAGGCAAATGAGTATCAGATAGAAAAAGATAAGAGGCTTACGTTCACTTCAGTATGCAGATTGTCTGAGGAAAAAGGTATTCACAGGTGTGTTGGAGTAATAGCGAAATTACAAAAAAAATACGGAGATTGTTTTAAATGGATTATTGTTGGTGATGGACCGAATAGAGGGTGCATAGAAGAAGATATTCTGAGGTATGGTCTAGACCATAATATTGAGATGGTAGGACAAAAGGATAATCCGTATCCATATTTTACAGTTGCTGATTACTTTCTATTACCTTCTATCCATGAAGCCGCCCCTATGGTGTATGCTGAAGCGGCAGTATTAGGAGTACCTGTGCTAACAACGCAAACGACTTCAGCAAAAGAGTTAGTAGAAAGTAAACATATAGGATTTGTATGCGATAATTCGGAAGAAGGACTGCTTGATTTGTTGGAGAAAGCAATTACGAATAAACTGAATTTTAATTTTGAAATTTTAAAAAATTACGATCCAAATATAAATGCAAGGAGGCAATTGGAGAATTTAGTTTCTACGATTGATGATTATTAAAATGAAGATTAGTACGATATTGGCATACGGAATATATAAAATATATGTGCATTTTCCAGCATCATATGCACATATTCAATTGGGGCAAAAAGCAATTCGAGGTTGGTGTGCATCAAAAATCATGAGAACTACTGGGAAAAACATTAATATTGAAAAAGGTGTTCTATTTTCGTCAAAGTGTTCAATTGGTAATAATTCAGGCATCGGTGTGAATTGTGCCGTTCACGGAGAGTGCTTTATTGGTGATAATGTGATGATGGGGCCAAATTGTGTAATTCATACAGTGAATCATAGGTTTGATAGAATAGATATTCCAATGAACCAACAGGGGGAAAGTGAAACAAAACCGGTTATCATTGGAGATGATGTATGGTTAGGGTCAAATGTAATAATATTGCCGGGAGTGAAAATTGGTAGTCACGCTATTGTTGGTGCAGGATCAGTGGTTACAAAAAATGTGCCAGAATACGCGATTGTGGGTGGAAACCCTGCAATTGTCAGAAAAAGCAGAATTGAAGTACTGAGCAGGTAGTTTGAAAAATGGAGATACAATTTGTATGATAAAAACAAAGGATGAATTAGTGTACTATTTGAAGTGCGATAAAGTTGCTTTGATGGTTCCAGAAAATAAAAAATGGCCATCATTGTTTGATTATGTTTGGAAATATGAGATTGCACTGAGAAAGGCAGAGTACTATTCAAATAGAAGAAATTTGATACAAAAAACAATGTATTTGTATTGGTATTACAAATTTAAAAAGTTAGGTTTCAAATTAAATATTGAGATATGGCTTAACCAATTCGGTCCTGGTTTAAGTATTGCTCATGCAGGTAATATAATTGTTAACGGTAATGCAAGAATAGGGTGTAATTGTCGAATTCATGAAGGTGTTACAATTGGAGCGACGGACGGCCATGAAAACGCTGCAATTATTGGAGATAATGTATTTATTGGAAGCGGGGCAAAAATTATAGGCGAAGTTACAATTGCTAATAACATTGCAATAGGAGCTGGGGCAGTGGTAACAAAGAGTTTTTCTGAAGACAATATTACTATAGCGGGAGTTCCAGCAAAAATAATTAGTCATAAAGGTTCAGAGAAGAATCTGATTAAAGCAACAGAAATAGTAAAAAATAAATAATTGTATTAAGAGGTTAAAATGATAAGTGTAATTTTATCAACATGTAAAAGATCACCAGAAATAGTAAAGCGTGCAGTTGATAGCATCGTAAGGCAAACGTATACTGATTGGGAATTGTATGTCGTAGATGATAGTCCTGAAACATATGATTTACGTGATAGTGTGCAAGCTCTATTTGATTCCTATGCGGAGGATGGCAGAATTCATTATGTACAACACGAAAAAAATAGAGGAGCTTGTATAGCAAGAAATACAGGTGCAGAGATGTCGAAAGGTGAATATATTGCTTTTTTAGACGATGATGATGAATGGGTTGAAACAAAATTAGAAAAGCAGATAAAAAAATTTGAAGAATGTTCTGAAAATACTGGTCTGATCTATTGTGGATGTTATTTTTACCATGACGCTACTGGGAAAAAAGAAGTTGCTAATACTCGATACATAAAGGGAAAAGTATTTTCTGAATTGACTCATGAAAACTATATTGGAGGTGCATCATTTCCATTATTGCGTCGTTCATGTTTAGATCGTGTCGGCTATTTTGACGAGAAAATGCTTTCATGCCAAGATTTAGATGTGTGGCTACGTGTTAGCAAAGAGTATCTTGTTGATTATGTAGAGGAGCCTTTGGTTATCTATCATATTCATGAAGGAGAACAAATAACAAAAAGTATTGAAAAAATTATTGCAGGACGTGAAAGAATAATAGAAAAGAATATTGAGTATTTTAAAAATAATAGAACAGACTATTGGTTTTGTTTAATTAATTATGCTTATAATTGCGCAGTAAGTGGTAATAAAGAATACGCGATGAGAAACTATAAACGTGCTTGTTTGGTAAAACCTTGGTGTTTTATTTCTAATATTACTTATTATTTCCGTATTGTAAAGGCGTTACATCAAGAGGGGGGATTTTAATGCACAGTAAGACTTTTTTAATTACAGGAGGAAATTTTACTAATAAAGGTGCTCAATCAATGTTAATAATCACTGTTTCAGAAATAAGGAAAAGATTTCCAGATTCTGATGTTTGGGTATTACCAGTTGATGATTATAAATTATATGATCAAAAGAATTTGAAATTTAAGGTGATGAGAAATCATCAGGACTTGTTTTTAACTAAGCCAGGTATATTAAATAAACTTTATTTAATTGCAAAAAACGCTGCAAGATTTGTTTTAAGGAAAGACTATGTATTTAGCGACTTATTAAAATATCAAAAGGTGATTACTAACACAGATTGCATTATTGATATAAGTGGGTTCTGCCTCTCTTCTCAGTTCAGTATAGAGTATAACATGATGTTGATAAATACGATTGGAGAGGGAATTAAGTATAATATTCCTGTTTTAGTTATGCCACAATCTTTTGGACCATTTGAGTATGATACTAAAAAAGAAGAGATGATAAAATTTATTGGCGATAGTTTACAATATCCTTATGCGGTATTTGCTAGAGAAAGGGAAGGATATGAATATGTAAAGAGGATTTGTCCATCAAGTAATCTTATACTTTCTTCAGATTTAGTGTTGCAAAATAAAGGTGTTAATTTGAAAGATGTATTCAAAGAGGTTCCAAGAATAAGTGAAATTGAAATAGTTGGTGAGAAGCGAGTTGCATTAATACCTAACTCGATGAATAAGACACAAGGAAGGCAGAATGAAATACTGTTATTATACAGACTTATTGTAAATGAATTATTAAAGAGAAAGAAAGAAGTGTATATTCTTTATCATTCATCAACGGATAAGAAGTATTGTGAGGAAATCATTGAAGGAATTAATGATTCTCATTTACATTTCACCGATCAAGATTTTAATTGTTATGAGTATGATCAAATAGTAAAGAACTTTGATTACATTATAGCTTCAAGATATCATTCAATTGTCCATGCCTATAGAAACAAGGTTCCATGTTTAATATTGGGATGGGCTACAAAATACAAGGAGCTGGCAAGTTTATTTAACCAAGATGATTTAGTTATTGATACGCGAAAGAACATGTTAGATAAAGATTTGATTTTGAAATTAGATGATTTAGATTGTAATTATCTAGAGTATCAAAAAGCATTATCTCGAAAATTGCCTGATATTCAAAAGGATAATTGCTTTAATATATTAAATGATCTTTTTGAAGTGAGAGGATAATTGATATAAATGGATAGTAGAACAAAGAATGCAAAACGAAATATAGTATTTGGTATAGTAAATAAAATAATCACTTTGTTTTTACCGTTTTTAACAAGGACGGCAATACTATACTTGCTGGGAGCTACATTTTTAGGTGTTGGAACTTTATTTTCATCTATTTTGAGTTTTTTAAGTTTGGCAGAACTTGGAATAGGGTCAGCTGTTGTATATGCAATGTATAAACCTATTGCAGAGAATAATAAGACAGAAATCTGTGCCCTGCTTTATTACTATAAGAAAATGTATACTGTCATTGGAGTTATTATCCTTGTAATTGGAACAATAATTTTACCACTAGTTCCCCATTTAATGAATGGAGAATCACCAGATGGAATAAATGTATATATTTTATACTATTTGTTTCTCATCAATTCAGTTATAAGTTACTTTTTTCAAGGATATAAACAAAGCCTATTATCAGCACACCAAAGAATGGATATAATAAACAATGTAGCTACGATTACAAGTATAGTTGTTCAAGTGGGTCAGATCTTTGTATTGTATTTCTTTAGGGATTTTTATATATATGCTATGGTACCGATTGTAGGAACTATTTTTACCAATATGATAAATGCATATATTGTAGGAAAAAAATACCCAGATATTCATTGCAAAGGTACTATTGATGATTCGGTTAAACAAGAAATTAAAACAAAGATATTTGGACTTTTTGGAACAAAACTTAATAGCATTGTTGTTCATTCGGTAGATATTGTAATAATCTCGTCTTTTTTAGGACTTACAAATACTGCAAAATATGGAAACTACTACTATATCATGAATGCTGTTAGTGGTTTTCTTGCTGTAATCTATGGATCATTGACTGCTGGAATAGGTAATAAAATTGTTTCCGATAATATTGATGAAAATTATATGTTATTTAGAAAATTAAGTTTTATCAATTATTGGATCGTTGGTGTTTGTTCAGTTTGTTTTCTCTGTATTTATGAGCCATTTATGTTGGTTTGGGCAGGAGAAAAAATGGTTTTTGGGCTTACTTTTGTAATATTGATGGTTGTATATTTTTATATTTACGAAATCCAGAGAACTGTTTTGACTTTTAAAGATGCTGCTGGTTTGTGGAATAAGGATAGATATAGGCCATATGTCTCGATGGTAGTAAATTTGGTAAGTAATATTATATTAGTGCAAATTGTAGGCATATATGGGATTGTTTTGTCGACAATACTCGCATTTTTAATTTCGATACCTTGGGCAAATTATGTTTTGTTTCATAACTTATTTAGAAAGAAGGCATTTATCAATATTATTTCAATATTAAAATTTGGGATATATACTATTATTGCAATAATTCCTACATTTTACATTTGTAAAGGTCTTCCAGTTAACTATTTAGGCATCGCTGAACGTTTAGCAGTTTGTATAATAATTCCTAATATTGTATTTTTCCTGTTTTCGTGGAGAAATAATGAATTAAGATATATTAAAGAACTTTTATTCTAATTGTGAGGTTATATTTATGATATTTATTGAAAAGATATACAATGTGATTAATGGGAATACCCCATTATTATACAGTATTAATAATTATTTAAAACATCTTAAATACAGTTTTGAGGATACGAAATGTAATAGCGTTGAACAATATAGGGCATCAATCATTAGATTATATCACACTATTGAAAAGGGTTTATCTTATAGTGATTATCGTCCTGGATTTGGAAAGGATAATATTGATAAATTGATTGTTACATTAGAACAGTATTCAAAAAAATATGACATCAAGGAATGTTTTTATGAAACTGCATTAGATTGTTTATACAAGTATATTAAAAAAAATTTGGAATTTGGAGTTAGTGATGCTATTTTGGAGTCAAGAATTAAAAGTATTCCAGGTAATCCGAACGGACTGGGTGGAACCATAGAGATTGCTTCAATTACTCAAGAAGAGCTGAAGACACTTAATTATGAGAATTTTATTAAGAGTAGACATAGTATTAGACATTTTGGTTCAGAAGCAGTAGATGTTGAACTTCTTAGGGAGGCAATTCAGATAGCGCAGTATACTCCTTCGGCATGTAATAGACAAGGGTGGGTAATTAGAATAGTTGAAAGCAAGGATGCAATAGATACAATTTTAGAAAATCAAAATGGTAATAGAGGATTTGGTCATGAAATTGATAAACTAGTCATGATTACATGTGATGTTCGAGCTTTTCAAAAGAATAGGGAACTTTTTCAACCATATATAGATGGAGGAATGTATGCACAGAGTGTATTAAACGCTTTGTATTATAAGGGAATTGGAGCAATTCCGTTGAGTGCATCCTTAGCCGGCTCACAAGAAAAAAAAATAAGAAAAAAAGTAGGAATTAATAAATCAGAAGTTTTTATTTTGTTTATAGGTGTGGGCACATACCCTGATTCGTGTAAAACAACTCGATCAGAGCGTATGCCTGTCGATATTAGATTAGTATAATTATATGAATATGGAGATCCGATAATGAACAAGAAAAAGATTATGTTGGTCTTTGGTACGAGACCGGAAGCAATAAAAATGTGCCCATTAGTAAACGAGTTAAAGTCGAGAGAGTCTTTAGAAACTATCGTGTGTGTAACTGGTCAACACAGACAGATGCTAGATCAAGTTTTGAATACGTTTAATGTTGTTCCGGATTATGATCTTTCCATCATGAAACAGGGGCAGACACTCTTTGATATTACAATAGGCATTTTGGAGAAACTTAAAGAGGTTCTTGAAGAAGTGAAACCGGATGTTGTACTTGTGCACGGAGATACCTCCACAACATTTGTAACTGCTTTAGCTTGTTTTTATCTTCAGATTCCGGTTGGTCATGTAGAAGCTGGTCTTCGTACCTATAACATCTATTCTCCGTATCCGGAAGAATTCAATCGCCAGGTTGTAGGCATTATTTCTCAGTATAACTTTGCACCGACTCAAATGGCAGCAGATAACTTGATGAAGGAAGGAAAAGATCCTTCAAAGATTTTTATCACAGGTAATACTGTAATTGACGCAATGCAGCACACAGTAAAGGAAGATTATTCTCATCCAGAACTTGATTGGGTTGGAGATGGAAAACTTATCTTTATAACAGCGCATAGAAGAGAAAACCTTGGTGAGCCAATGCACAATATGTTTCGTGCAATACGCCGTGTTCTTGATGAGCATCCAGAATGCAAGGCAGTTTATCCAATACATATGAACCCTGTTGTAAGAAAGGCAGCTGATGAGGAACTTAGTGGATGTGATCAGATTCATATTATTGAACCAATTGAAGTGTTTGATTGCCATAATTTTGAGGCAAGATGCCATCTATGTTTAACTGATTCAGGTGGAATTCAGGAAGAAGTTCCTTCTTATGGTCGTCCAGTTCTTGTAATGAGAGATACAACGGAAAGACCAGAGGGGGTGAAAGCTGGAACGCTTAGGCTTGTAGGAACAGATGAAGAGGTAATTTATAGAAATTTCAAAGAACTTCTTGAAAATCAAAAAGCGTATGATGCTATGGCTAAAGCATGGAATCCTTATGGTGATGGAGATGCATGTAAAAGAATTGCTGATATTCTTGAGGGAAAAGAATATCGGCCTTGGATTGCTGAAAATTAGTAAGTATCTGGACTTTACATAAATGTTAATATTAAAATGGAAAGTATTATTCCATGAAAAGATTCACAGTGACTTCAACTAAGTTTGTAAAAAGCAAGGTTGAACATTTACCAATATTTAAAGAGTCAGGGAATCTTGATAAAAATTCCCTGACTTTTTCTGCTTAATCACGTCTGAATAAATCACGTGTATAGACTTTATCTTTTACATCATCCAGACAAGAATCATATCGATTTGCAATGATTGCCTGAGAGATGTTCTTAAATTCTTTTAAATCATTCACAACACGGCTTCCAAAAAAGGTAGATTCCTCAGGAAGTGTTGGCTCATAGATTACTACTGTAGCCCCTTTGGCCTTAATTCGTTTCATAACACCCTGTATAGAAGACTGACGGAAGTTATCACTGTTTGATTTCATAGTAAGACGGTACACACCGATAACACATTGTTTTTCCTGGTCAGGAGCAAATTCACCACGATTGTAATAATCATAGTATCCAGTCATATGAAGTACCTGATCCGCAATAAAATCTTTTCTTGTCCTGTTAGATTCAACAATCGCAGACATCATATTCTGAGGCACATCCTGGAAGTTGGCAAGGAGTTGCTTTGTATCTTTTGGCAGGCAGTATCCGCCATATCCAAAAGAAGGATTGTTATAATGAGTTCCGATACGAGGATCCAGGCAGACACCGTTGATGATCTCCTGTGTATTTAATCCTTTGGACTCTGCGTAAGTATCCAGTTCGTTGAAATAAGAAACACGAAGTGCCAGATACGTGTTGGCAAAGAGTTTTACAGCTTCTGCTTCCGTAAATCCCATAAATAAGGTATCAATATTTTCTTTGATTGCACCTTGCTGCAGGAGTGCTGCGAAGAGATGTGCTTTTTCGGCAGATTCTTCATCACAGGACACAATGATGCGGGACGGATACAGGTTATCATACAAAGCCTTTGACTCACGCAAAAATTCAGGACTGAAGATGATATTCTTCGTATTGTATTTTGCTCTGACAGACGCAGTATATCCAACAGGGATCGTAGATTTGATGATCATCATGGCATCCGGATTTACCTTCAGGACAAGTTCGATCACTGCTTCCACAGCAGAGCAGTCAAAGAAATTCTTCTTGCTGTCATAATTAGTCGGTGCTGCAATGATAATAAAGTCAGCATCTTTATATGCAGCTTCTCCGTCAAGCGTTGCAGTCAGATCCAGTTCCTTTTCAGCCAGATATTTCTCGATATATTCGTCCTGGATCGGAGACTTCTTGTTGTTGATCAGCTCTACTTTTTCCGGAATAATGTCAACTGCAGTTACGTGATTGTGCTGTGCAAGCAGCGTGGCAATAGAAAGTCCCACATATCCGGTTCCGGCTACCGCAATACGATACTTCTTATCTAGTACCATATCTTTAGGAGTTTCCTCTTCTTCGACAAACAGATCCGTCACTTCAAATCCAAGATTTTCCCCAAGACGCTGCAGCTGATCAATAGAAGGAATATAATCAGAATTTTCCAGTCTTCCGATCATTGCCCGGTTGATTCCTGTTGCTTCAGCAAGCTGAACCTGAGTAAGTCCTTTTGCTTTTCTTTCGTTGATAACTGTGTTCACCAGTTTATCCATAGATAATTTTTTCATAAATACCTCAAAAACCAGTTTTAAATATCATTTTATGTAATTATATGCAAGTAAAGTTTGTTTTTTACAAGTAGTATGATATCAAAAACTGGATTAAATGTCAATGAGAGAGAAAACTGAAGATAAACATACAGTGTAATGAAGTCAATCCATAACGTATAGTAGTTCAGCGGACTGATTAATTTCCAGTAATAATTGATACTCAATCAGTATGAAAATTGTGAAAATTTAATGGAAAATCAAATGTTTTATGTTAAAATTTAAATATAAGTGGTGTTCATAATTGTACAGGGTGAATGATTCTAACAGGAGGATTGGAAACATGGAGTGCGTAATCAAAAGCAGAGAAGTAGATGCATTTAGCTGGAAACATCAGGAGTCTTCAGTTATGACAACATCCCATTTTATCACGTTGCCATTTGAGACAAAAACGGAAAATATTATTTTGGGATTTGACATGTTTCATTTTGAATATCCGGATAAGGATCACCATGTAAAAGATATGGGGTTAAATATCCGGTATAATGTATTGAAAGAAAGGGCGGATACGATTATTTTTCATGCAGACATGTATATGCGGGATTCATCAGGTCATTTTATGAAGTATCCAAAGGGAGATCTGAAAATAAGGTTCAACGTGCTTGCATATCCACATACAACAGAACTTCCAAAAGATGGAGTGAAGATTGGTGCGATAGATACATTTGAAATAGCATATGCAGATGGCAGAGATCATCATGTGTCTGGTTATTAGGTAAATTCAGAAAAAGGAACAAGTTATATTTACGATAATTCGGGCAACAATGAAAAGAAAACATCCACCCAGAAGACGATCGTGATTCCACATAAGGATTTTGAGGAATTAAAGAAACAGCCGGTTCATTTTATTACAGGATTTAATCTTGCTATGGAAAGTGGGGACCATCATGTGAGAAGTACAGGATTTGATGCTCAGAATCAGGAAAACATGTTTGATTTGTCAGATGATTCTGGTCAGCATGCTTCTGCAATGTTGTCTTATCTTACATATGATATTTAAAAAGGGAGTCTATACAATAAGTGGTTTTATGGTAAAATAATCAGGAGGCAAAAGGATATTCATTTAGAAATGCCAATTAAAATTATATTTTCTATTTTTCATGCGTATGAAGCTTTTTGAAAAGCAGCAGAAAGAAAAAATATATTTTAAAATAAAGGAGTGATGTAAATTGGATATCTATCAGATTATTATCACATATTACCCGATATGGTCACCGTTTGAATGGATTATTTTTTTATCGGTTCTTGCTTTGGCAGTATGTATTGCCGTAGTTCTGTATAAAAAACAGAAGATTACCATGCGGCAATCCATAGCCGGGATACTGTTATTGCTTTATTTGCTTTTAGTATTTGGTTCTACTGTGTTTACAAGAATGCCGGGCGAGCGCCAATACCAGTTGGAGGCGTTCTGGTCATGGAAGAAGATCCTGCATTATATTGAGCAACATGGAATGGTCACAGGCACCGGGCTTTTGCGGGAGAATCTGTTAAATATCGTGATGTTGTTTCCGGCAGGAATGTTACTTCCATTTGTGTTTGGCAACAGAGGCAAAATCAGGTGGTGGCATGGTTTGCTGTTTGGTATTTTTATTTCCGGATGCATCGAAGGGTTACAGTTGATTCTGTGCCGGGGATTATTTGAGTTTGACGATATGATCCACAATAGCCTGGGATGTATGGCGGGGTGTGCAATCGGGGCGGGATGCCTGAAGAAATTCAATAAAAAGTGAGGCGTAAATGTGCGGTTCGCCATGTAAGTTTTACCACTTTTGTTTAGTCTTATCAAAGCTAAGAAAAGTGTATTGACTTCATAACCGGGTTTGCTATAATCATCTTATAGAATTCCTCTGCAAATGGAGGAATAAAATGGGAAGAACAAAACGATTAAAGGAACTCACGATCAAAGATAATTTTATGTTCGGCGCAGTGATGATGGACGAAGATAATTGCAAAGGTCTTTTAGAAAGAGTGTTGGAGATACAGATCGATCGAGTGGATGTCAGCAAAGAAAAAAGCATAGTATATCATCCGGAGTATAAAGGTGTTCGCCTGGATGTGTATGCAAAAGATGAGAAGCAGACGCGTTATAACGTGGAAATGCAGGTGGAGAGAAAGCCGGCACTTGGAAAGAGAAGCCGTTATTATCAGAGTCAGATGGACATGGAGATGTTGCTGACCGGAGAAGATTATACGGAACTTCCGAATACCTATGTTATTTTTATCTGTGATTTTGATCCATTTGGAAAAGACAAGTATCGATATACCTTTCGGACAACGTGTCAGGAATCTGAAAATGTGGATTTGGAAGATGGGCGAACCACTGTGTTTTTAAATACCCGTGGAAAGAACGAAAGTGAAGTTCCGGGAGAATTGGTCACATTTCTGCAGTACATGAAAGAGGATCTTGAGGGAAGCGAAAAGGAGTTTCACGACCCATATGTGGAGCAGTTGCAGAAGTTTATCCGCAACGTTAAGGGAAGTCGGGAGATGGAGGAACGCTTTATGATTTTTGAAGAGATGCTGAAAGAAGAACGGGCTGCCGGATTTGCAAAAGGGCGTGCTGAAGGAGTTGCAGAGGGGCGAATTTCTGAGAGTAAGGATACGTTACTCTTATTTTTGCAGAATCTTGGAACGGTTCCTAAAGTACTTTCGGATCAAATTGAAGAACAAGGTGATTTGGATGTACTGAAAGAGTGGATCAGGATGGCATTCCAATCGAAATCTGTGGAAGAATTTGCAAAGAAGATAAAATAAGAATCTACATCGGAGAATATCCGATCTAATATCATCAGCCGTGGCTGTTCTGGCCGGGGCTGATGATAAAAAGGAACAAGTCAATGCCGTTTCGGGCAGATATTCAAAGAAGAGCAGAGGAATTCTATATTTTGTAGTTTGATGATTAGCATAAATATATGGTATCTGTTATAATGAGAGTTAGAAAGTGTGGAAATACTGAAAGGAAGGAATCGGTTTTAGAGGACGAAAGGGGATGATATGCCATGGGCATTTATTTAAATCCGGGAGCAGCAGGGTTTAAAATGTCTTTAAATTCCGAAATATTTGTTGATAAAAGTGAACTGTTAGATGTGACAAATCGCTATGTGAATACACAACAGAGGTTTATGTGTGTCAGTCGTCCGAGGCGTTTTGGAAAGTCAATGGCAGCAGATATGCTGGCAGCCTATTATGATTGCGGGGATGATACAGAGGAATTGTTTGAAGGACTTTCCATCAGTCAGTGTAAGTCTTACCGAAAACATTTGAATCAGTATGATGTGCTGAAGATTAATATGCAGGAATTTTTAAGCAGATCAGATGATGTGGAAGGGATGCTTACATTAATGCAAAGAAGAATTCTGTCTGATTTAAAGCAGAAATATCCGGAATATGTACGGGAGGAGGATCTTGTCTTTGCAATGCAGGATGTGTATTCTCATACAAAACGTTCTTTTGTAATCTTGATTGATGAATGGGATTGTTTGTTTCGTGAGTATCAGCAGGATCAGAAAGCCCAGAAAAAGTATCTGGATTTTTTGCGTGCGTGGCTGAAAGATCAGGATAATGTAGCATTTGCTTATATGACGGGGATTTTGCCAATTAAGAAATATGGTTCCCATTCGGCATTGAATATGTTTACGGAATATTCTATGACAGAACCGGGGGAGCTGGCTGCGTATTTTGGTTTTACAGAAAATGAAGTAAAAAATCTTTGCATGGAATATGGAATGGATTTTGAAGAAGCAAAGGCGTGGTATGACGGGTATGGTTTGATTACGCACAAACAGGACAGAGATATTTGCTATTCTATGTACAGTCCAAAATCTGTTGTGGAAGCAATGCTTCGCCACAAATTCGGAACTTATTGGAATCAGACAGAAACTTATGAGGCGTTAAAAGTTTATATTCAGATGAATATGGATGGTTTGAAAGATGCGATAGTCGGGATGCTGGCAGGAGAGAGTATTCGGATTAATACGGGAACATTCAGTAATGATATGACTACTTTTGCTACCAGAGATGATATTCTGACTTTATTGGTGCATTTAGGATATTTGACTTATGATGGAATCTTAGAATCAGTGAGTATTCCAAACAAAGAGGTTTCCAAGGAATATGTGAATGCTATTAGTACCATGGATTGGAAGGAAGTTATTACCTCTGTAGAGGAATCCCGCAGACTTCTGGAGTCACTTTGGAATATGGATGGTGAAGCAGTGGCGGAAGGTATTGATCGGGCGCATCGTGAAATCTCTATTTTGCAGTATAATGATGAGAATTCCCTAAGTTGTACGATTAATCTGGCTTTTTATTTTGCAAGAGAATATTACACGATTATCAGGGAATGTCCGTCAGGAAAAGGGTTTGCAGACATTTGTTTTATCCCCAGAAAGTTGCATGCAGATAAACCGGCAGTAGTTATAGAATTGAAGTGGAATAAAAGTGCGAAAGGTGCGATCGATCAGATTAAAGAGAAACAATATATAGATGCCTTGAAGGATTATGAAGGAAATCTGTTGCTGGCAGGAATTAATTATGACAGGGAGACGAAAAAACATACTTGTATGATTGAAAAGATGAATATATCATAAAAGAAAAGAGCGAGGAGAGGGACATATGAAAAGTTTATTGATTCTCGGAGCAGGCGGCTTCGGGCAGATGGTGAAGGAAACAGCGATCCAGCTGGGGTATGAGGAGATCGTATTTCTTGACGATGCGGCGTTTGGAAAGGACGTAGTCGGAAAGTGCTGCGACTATACGGCCAGGTATGGAGAATACAAGATGGCAGTAGCGGCATTTGGGAATAATCATACGAGGTTATTCTGGACAGACAAATTGCTGGAGGCAGGATATGAGGTGCCATCGATCGTGCATCCGTCTGCAATTGTGAGTCCAAGTGCGGTTTTGGGACCTGGATGTTTTATCATGCAGCGCGCGGTAGTGAATACGCATACCCATGTGGATCGGGCGGCGCTTGTCAACAGCGGTGCAGTTGTGGATCATGATTCGTTGGTATGCGCCGGAGCGCATGTGGGGCTTGGAAGTGTAGTAAAAGCAAACTGTACGATCGAGCAGGAGAAGAAGGTAGAGGCAGGAGAAGTAATCTTCTCTACCAGGAGAAAGATCGAAGGTGTGGACAGCAGAGCGCTTGAGGATGCACTGTATGCATTTGGATTCGGTCCCCAGTGCAGTTATGTAAAACCGTTTGGGGAAGGGCACATCAATGAGACTTACGCAGTATATATGCCGATGGAAGACGGCACAGAGAAGCCATTATACGTACTGCAGAGAATCAATATCAATGTGTTCAAAGAGCCTGGTAAGGTAATGGAGAATATTTTCGGAGTGACAGAGTTTTTACGGGATGTGATCCGTCGGGAAGGCGGAGATCCGGATCGTGAGACACTGGCTTATATCAAGACGAAGAGCGGAGAGACGTATTTTGAAGATGATGAAGGACAGCCATGGCGCTGTGCGAATTTTATCACCAATTCTGTGTGCTATCAAATGGTGGAGCGTCCGGAGCAGTTTTACCAGTCAGCCAGAAGTTTTGGTCATTTTTTGAAGCAACTGGGTGAGTATCCGGCAGAGAGTCTTTATGAGACGATTCCGAATTTCCACGACACGGTAAAACGATTTGAAGCGTTTGCACAGGCCGTAGAGCGAGATGTGAAGAACCGCGCCCGTCTGTGCCGTTCGGAGATAGAATTTGCACTGGCGAGAGAAAAAGACTGCGGAGCTCTGATGAGCAGGATGGAAGCAGGTGTTCTGCCGCTGCGTGTGACACACAATGATACAAAACTGAATAATATTTTATTTGACGCAGAGTCCGGAAAGGGATTGTGTATTATTGATCTGGATACGATCATGCCGGGACTGGCAGCCAATGATTTTGGAGATTCGATCCGTTTTGGCGCATCTACGGCGGAAGAAGATGAACGTGATCTGGACAAGGTCCATTTTGATATTAATCTGTATGAACTGTATGTGAAAGGGTATCTGGAGATGGCAAGAGATGTTCTGACACCGGAGGAGTTAGAGAGTCTTCCGTGGGGCGCAAGGCTGATGACATTCGAATGCGGAATCCGGTTCCTGATGGATTTTCTGCAGGGAGATACGTATTTCAAGACCGCATATCCGGAGCACAATCTGGTCCGTGCCCGTACACAGTTTAGACTGGTGCAGGAGATGGAAGATCAGTTTGATGAAATGTGTCGGATTGTGAGAGAGGGCTAGGAGGATGGATCGTCTTCTTCCCGTTTGGATACAATTACTAATCGGCAGTATAGTATAATTTCTGTTATGATTATGGAAATAAAGGCAATGCCGCCTATGATCAATCGTTCCATTTTGGCCCCCTCCTTTGCTCACTGGCAATTATGATTTTTGAGGAATATATAGTATAGTATATTCCTCGATTTGTTTTTCTATACTTGCTAAAGGTGATTTTTGCTGTGGTTTACGGAAAATCGGATCTTTAAAAATTGACAAAAAAAATCATAAGTGATAATCTTAAATGGAAACTGTAAATTTTTATAGCAGAGAGGGAATTTGGATGAGTGGATATATTGATATGCACTGTCATATTCTGCCGGAAGTGGATGATGGAGCACAGAGTATAGAAGAGACTGTTCAGATGCTTCGGATTGCATACCGGGAAGGCATTCGCTGCATTATTGCGACACCTCATCACCACCCGAAACGGGGAATGGAGCATCCTGAAAGACTTAGAAAAAAACTGACCATAGTAAGAAGAGAAGCAAAAAAGATAGATGAGAAATTTCGTGTATATTTAGGAAGCGAAATTTTTTTTGGGCAGGATGTTGCAGAAAAATTGAAATCAGGTCGTGCGCTGTCGATGAATAAGAGGCAATGTGTGCTTCTGGAGTTTTCTCCTACTGACAGTTTTTCTTATATTCAGCAGGGGATACAAAGTGTACAGATGGCCGGATATGAGGTAATACTGGCGCATGCAGAGCGTTATCCATGTTTGTTCAAGGATTTGGACCAGATCAGGTATTTGTGGGAGATGGGAACGCGGATTCAGGTGAATGCAGGAAGTATCACCGGTGACAGCGGAAGATCGGCAAAGAAGTTCGTAAAGCAGCTTTTGGGAGAGCATATGGTACATTGTGTGGGAACAGATGCCCATGGTGTGGACCACAGGCAGCCTAAGATGAAAAAAGCAGCGGAACATGTAGAACGAAAATATGGAGAAGAATACATGAGGAGGATATTTTTCAGCAATGCCAAAGAGTTGTTGAGAAAAAGAAGAGAAAATGAATCAGAATAACACGAACATGGGAATGGAAAATGATGAAATAACAATTGATCTGATGGACTTATTTCAGGTTGTGTTCAAAAAACTGCATCTGGTGCTTCTTGCCGGAATTATCGCAGCTTTAGTGGCGGTTTTAGTGACAAAATTGTTTATGACACCGGTTTATACATCTACGACAAAGATGTATGTATTATCAAAACAGGATGCCAATTCAGCGGTTACATCCAGCGATCTGCAGGCTGGTTCTCAGTTGACGAAAGACTATATGGAGCTGATCAAAAGTCGTTCTGTTATGGAGCAGGTGATCAGTCAGCTGCAGTTGGATATGAGCGTAGACAAGCTGAGCGGGGAGATTACGGTATCCAATACAGCAGATACCCGTATCCTGAGTATTTCCGTGGAAAATGAGAGCCCAAAACTGGCAAAGGAAATAGCAGATGCAGTGCGTGAGTCTGCAAGCGTTCAGATTACGCAGATTACGGATGCAGATGCGGTCAATATGGTTGAGGAAGGTAACCTGCCAAAGAATCCGACTTCTCCAAATACGATGAAAAATGCCATGTTAGGCGGAATTCTTGGAATATTTCTTGCACTGGGAGCGATTGTACTGATCTATATCTTAGATGATACGATCAAGACACCGGATGATGTAGAACGATATCTGGGACTGACAGTTCTGACATCAATTCCGATTGCGTCAGGAACACCTGCCGCAAAGAAGGTCAGGGGATTGTCAGCACGGAAATATACAAAAAGGAATGGAAAGAAGTAAGCGGGAAGGAAAAAGAAGATGCGGGAAATAGTATTAAATGGTCTGGAAAAAGATTTTCGAAGTAATGAAGCGTATAAAAATCTCAGAACAAACATTGAATTTTCAGGCGAGGAGAACAAGGTATTAGTATTTACCAGTTGTACACCGAATGAGGGAAAGAGTACGGTTTCTCTTTCAGTTGCGTCATCGCTGGCTGAAAGCGGAAAAAAAGTTCTCTTTATTGATGCGGATTTGCGTAAATCTGTTTTGGCAGGGCGTCACAGAGTACAGGGCGAGTTAAAAGGATTGAGCCACTTTTTGTCCGGAAGGGCAAAGGTGGAGGATGTAGTATGTAAGACCCAAATAGAAGGTCTGATGGTTATTTTTGCAGGAATTATACCGCCGAACCCGGCAGAGCTGTTAGGGCAGGAGCGATTTGGAAATTTAATCTCCAGCGGAAGAAAGGTGTATGACTATATTATCATCGATGCCCCACCGCTTGGAAGTGTCATTGATTCAGCGATCATAGCGAGAGTGTGTGATGCTTCCGTTCTGGTTATCTCAGCCAATGCGATCAGTCATAAATTTGCCAGAGTAGTAAAGGAACAGCTGGAGCGTTCTGAGTGTCCGATTTTGGGTGTGGTACTGAATAAAGTGGATATGAGCCAGAACAAATATTATGGCAAGTATTATGGAAAATATTACGGTAAATATGGAGAAAAATAGAAAAGGAAAGCGGTCATGAAACGAGGATTTGTGGGGGCTATATTGGCGGGCGTATGTGTGGTGTTGGGAGTTGCCGTGGCATACGTAAGTTCAAAGCAGGATAGAACGGATCCTGTTATTACGGTAAGTGAGGATGCACTTACGTACACAGAAGGAGAAGGGACAGAAGGATTGCTGACAGGAGTGACAGCAACGGACAAAGAAGATGGGGATCTTACAAAGGATATCTTTGTGGAAAAAGTGGTTCCGATCAGTGAGAACAAAGCAATTGTATATTATGGGGTATTGGATAAAAGTCAGAATGTAGGAACAGCTACAAAAGAGGTAGAGTATTTTCCGGCAGGACAACAGCCTGCGGAACAGCCTCCGCAGGAAACGGCACCGGCAGCGGAAGCAGCTGCACAGCCGCTGGCTCCAAACGGGGAGCGCCCTGTGATACAGCTGACCACAGGTACTGCGGATATTCCGGCAGGAGGACCGTTTGATCCGCTTTCATATGTACAGGGAGTTGTTGATGATGTGGATACAGCAGATGTGTTATCTGCATCTATTGCGGTGGAAGGTGCATATGATATTTCCAAGCCGGGAAGCTACCAGCTGACGTATTTTGTGACGGACAGTGCAGGAAACCAGTCAGATCCGCAGGTTTTGACTTTGACAGTACACTAGAAGGAGTGTTACAGGATGGAAAACAAACGAACAGAAGCAAAAAGTAGTTACCATGTAGGCGGAATGAGTATTGTATTCGTTCAATTGGTATTGTCTGTCTTATTTTTGGTACTGGCAAGAGAGAACGGAATGATTCCGGGAAAATATCTGGTGCCGATTGGGGCAGGCCTTTTGGTGTTTTTTGGAATTGCGTTTGGTTTACAGTTTTTGAGGGGAAAGAAATATATAGTTGGACTTGTGATCAGTATCCTGGTGGATCTGATTCTGGTCGGTGGTATTTTTTCGATTTATAAAGCAGACAAGCTGTTGGTTCAAGTAGGGGGAGCTACGTATAAGACAGACAGTATGGTTGTTGTTGTCCGGGCAGATGACTCGGCCAAGACATTGGAAGATGCAAAAGATTATCGCTATGGAATCCAGACAAGTGTTGATGTTGAGAATACAGACAAGATGCTGGAAGATGTAGAGAAAAATGTGGGAAGAACCGTGAAAGTGGAAGAATATTCTACAATTCAGGAAGAGGCAGAGGCACTTCTCTGGGGACGGATCGACGCAGCGATTTATAATGAGGCACTGGCAAGTGTGATTGAAGAGAGTATTGAAGATTATTCCTCTCAGGTGAAAGTGTTATACCAGTATGGTATTAAGACAGAGATTGTTCAGGAAGAAGAAAAAAATATGGAAGAGCCGTTTAATGTGTATATCAGCGGAATTGACGTTTCAGGTGCAATTTCAACGACAAGCCGCAGTGATGTGAATATTATTATGACAGTGAATCCGAATACACATAAGATCCTGCTTACATCCACTCCGCGAGATTATTATGTTACGATACCGGGAGTTTCCGGAGAGCAGAGAGATAAGCTGACTCATGCAGGAATTTACGGAGTAGATAAATCGATGGAGACGCTGGAGAATCTGTATGGAATTGACCTTTCTTATTATGCAAGAGTAAACTTTACATCGCTGATGACGATCGTAGACGCACTCGGAGGTGTGGATGTGAATTCAGAGTATGAGTTTACGGCCGGAGGATATCAATTTAACAAGGGTGTCAACCATCTGGATGGGAAAGCAGCGCTGGCATTTTCAAGAGAGCGATACAGTTTTCAGGATGGGGATAACCAGCGAGGAAGAAATCAGGAGGCTGTTCTGACAGCTATTTTGAATAAAGCCATGAGTCCGGCGATTCTGTTAAATGCCTCATCCATTATATCAAGTGTGTCTGACAGTGTTGAGACCAATATGACAAGTGATGAGATGGCAAAATTCATCAATATGCAGCTTTCAGAAGGTGCAAGCTGGCAGATTGAATCGACAGCAGCTGTGGGAACAGGAGATACGCAGGCATGCTTTTCTTCCGGATCTCAGCCGTTATATGTGATGTGGCCGGATGAAGCGACTGTTGCGACGATTTCACAGAAGATGCAGCAGGTTTTAGGCGGTCAGTAACAATATCCGACATCTTTCGTACAATATGCCGAAGAAATTTCGTGTTAGACGAATTTCTTCGGCATTCTGTCGTTTTTCACTTTCTTTTTAAAAGTAGATAAAGTATAATGAAGCTATACGAAAAAACAGCAGCTGTGAGGTGGGATTATGGGAAGACAGAAAACCGTACAAAAGAAATTACAGCCATATGAAATCGGAGAATTAGATCAGTATCTTTTCGGACAGGGCACGCACTATGAGATCTTCCGCAAGATGGGAGCACACAAGGCTGTGCAGAAGAAGCAGGAAGGTGTCTATTTTGCAGTATGGGCGCCGCATGCAGCGAGAGTGTCCGTTGTAGGTGAATTTAACGCATGGGATTTTGGGGCGAATGAGATGCATCGTCAGGAGCCGCTTGGGATCTACACTTGTTTTGTGCCGGGAGCGCAGGAAGGGGATTTGTATAAATTCTGTATCGAGACACAGACAGGAGAACGGATTTTTAAGGCGGATCCGTTTGCAAATTATGCGGAGCGGCGTCCGGGTACGGCTTCCCGAGTGACCGATATTTCGAATTTGAAGTGGTCGGACGAGCAGTGGCTGCAGAAGCGGAAAAAGTGGGATCAAAAGGAGAATCCGCTGGCGATCTATGAGGTACATATGGGCTCCTGGATGCGTCATCCGGGCACAGAGGATGAGGGATTTTATACCTATCGTGAATTTGCTCATTCGATTACAGATTATGTGAAGAAGATGGGGTATACCCATGTGGAGCTGATGGGGATTGCGGAGCACCCGTTTGACGGATCCTGGGGGTATCAGGTGACAGGATATTATGCGCCGACTTCCCGTTACGGGACACCGCAGGATTTTGCCTATATGATCAATTATCTGCACAGGAATGGAATCGGCGTGATCCTGGACTGGGTACCGGCGCATTTTCCAAAGGATGCGCATGGGCTGGCGGACTTTGACGGAACGCCGACATTTGAATATGCAGATCCGAGAAAGGGCGAGCACCCGGACTGGGGGACGAAGATTTTCGACTACAGCAAGCCGGAGGTGCAGAATTTCCTGATCGCCAATGCATTATTCTGGATCGAGCATTATCATGTGGACGGGCTTCGTGTGGATGCGGTGGCATCAATGCTGTATCTGGACTATGGAAAGCAGGACGGGCAGTGGGTGCCGAACCAGCACGGCGGCAATCAGAATCTGGAAGCGATCGCGTTTTTCAAGCATTTGAACAGTGTGGTTCTGGGAAGAAATCAAGGTGCTATGATGATCGCAGAGGAATCTACCGCGTGGCCGAAGGTGACAGGTGCGCCGGAGGATGACGGTCTTGGATTCAGTCTGAAGTGGAACATGGGCTGGATGCATGATTTTACCGAATATATGAAATTAGATCCGCTGTTCCGGAAAGGGGCGCATTATCAGATGACCTTTTCCATGGAGTATGCGTACAGTGAGAATTATATCCTGGTGCTGTCCCACGATGAAGTGGTTCATCTGAAGTGCTCGATGCTCAATAAGATGCCGGGACTTGGCTTTGACAAGTTTGCCAATCTGAAAGCGGCGTATGCATTTATGACGGGACATCCGGGCAAAAAGCTGCTGTTTATGGGACAGGAGTTTGCGCAGCTTCGGGAGTGGAGCGAAGAGCGGGAGCTTGACTGGTATCTGCTTGCAGAGGAACCGCATCAGCAGATCCAGAACTGGTACCGTGATCTGCTTCATCTGTACAGACACAATAAGGCGCTGTATGAACTGGATACGGATCCGGCAGGGTTTGAATGGATCAATAAGGACGATACCTTCCGCAGTATTTTCAGTTTTGTGAGACACTCCAGAGATAATAAGAAGAATCTGTTGTTTGTCTGCAACTTTACGCCGATGGAACGTCCGGATTACCGGGTGGGTGTGCCGCGCAGAAAGCAGCTGAAGCTGATTTTGGACAGTGATGATCCAAAATACGGTGGAAACGGTGTGGAGCGTCCGAAGGTATATAAGCCGGTGAAGCAGGAATGCGATGGTCAGAAGTATTCGATCGCATATCCGCTGCAGCCATATGGAGTGGCAGTGTTTGAGTTTTGAAAATAGCGTTGAGCACAAAGAGATAAAATACGACAGGAGAGCGAAAAAAGAAGCTCTTCTGTCGTATTTTGTTTGAGGAAGTAAAATAAAATCTTAAAATACGAATTTTATATTAAAAATAAAAAATATTTTTTATGAAATTGAATATAAAAATTGAAACATGGAAAAAATAGTGTTATACTGGCTGTAAAAAGGAGGCGATAAAAATGCTATGTCAGTTTTCGTTTCAGAATTTTAAGTCATATAGAGATGAAACTGTTTTTGATTTGCAGGCAACTGCAATTCCGGAATTCAAAGATAATTTGATTGTGAAAGATAAGTGTAGTGATCTTTTGCCTGTGAGTGTTATTTATGGACCAAATGGCGGCGGAAAGACGAATTTGATCCGAGCGTTATCTTGTCTTATTACAACAGTGGTGAGACCGATTCATGATTTAGGAAGTACTAGAAAGAGGGTCATTATGCAGCAAAAGGTTGTCGCAGAGCCTTTTTTATTTGATAGTGAATCGAAAGATGAGCCTACTGAGTTTGAAATTTTCTTTCGTACAGAAAAATATGAGTACCGTTACTATTTAGCTGTTTTAAAAGATGAAATATCAGCAGAAACATTGGATCGGAAAACAATAGGAGGCAAAAAGCCTGCACATATTTTTTATCGTGACGGCGAAGAGCTTACTTTAGGAACTATTTTAAGTAAAGAGAATGTAAATACCAAAGTGAATGAGAAAATGCCATTTTTATCTTTTTTGGCAATTAATTATAATATACCTGTGATAACAGAGGTTCAAGAGTGGTTTGAGTCATGTATCATTCGTAATTATGCGAACCCTGTTGCAGAATTGCAGATTATGGTATCTGATAATGAACAGACAAAGAATCAGATTATTATGTTGTTAAACGAAATGGGCATTGATGTAGAGGATTATAGATATGATGAAAAGGAAGAGCAGTTATATACTGTACGAACAATTTCGGGTAAGAAATATGAATTGCCGTTTAATCATGAATCTGATGGAACAAGAAAGTTGATTGCAGCGCTTCCGGTTATACTTGTAGCATTACAGGAAGGACGTCTGGTAATTATTGATGAGTTAGATGCAAAGCTGCATCCTAAGCTTTTGCGATACGTAATATCTATGTTTAAGAATAAAAAAATCAATAAATATGGAGCTCAGCTTTTATTTACGTCTCATGATATTGCTACAATGAAGAATACAGTATTTAGAAGAGATGAAATATGGTTTGCAGCATTGGATGAAAACCATAGTAGTCAAGTTTATTCTTTGTATGAAATTCGACGAGAAGATAAGGAAAGGGTGAATAGTACAGCAGCATTTGACAAGCAGTATTTGGAAGGTAGGTATGGTGCAGATCCTTATTTGCAGAACATGTTGAGTGGGGGTGAATGGATTTGAGCCTAAAACCTCCGAAAAAAAGTGATTTAGATAAAAAATGGATGAAAAAGAGACTGGATAGAGCTATCAAGATCCAGCCAGAGTATCACCTTATTGTAACAGAAGGAACAGATACAGAACCTGAATATTTTGGTTCAATAAAGGAGGTTATAAATAAGAAATATCCAGAGAAGATAAAGTTAGATGTATATGGTGAAGGTGATAATACGATTAGTTTATTTCAGAAAGCGAAAACTCGTGCGGAAGAAAGTTCAAATGTATACAAACATGTTTGGATTGTCTATGATACGGATGATTTTCCGGCAGATCACATAGATTCTGTTTTGCAATTTTGTGATGCAGATAGTAATGATGAAACAACGTTTCATGCCGTTTGGTCTAATCAGTGTATAGAATTATGGTTTTTATTACATTTTTCATATATGCAGTCAGATATTCATCGAGAAGAATATTGGCCAAAGCTAACGGAGTGTTTAAAACAAATTGGCGCTGGTGAGTATGAGAAAAATCGTAAAGATATGTATGAAATCTTACATCCGTATATGGAATATGCAATAGGAAATGCAAAAAGATTGAATGCGTCAAATGAGGGAAAATTACCATCTAAAGCAGCACCTGGAACAAAAGTTTATGAATTGATTGAAATATTAAAACCGTATTTGGCAGAAGAGTAGTAAGGGAAAATATCCATGGGGAAATCTTAGTTTGATTTGCTCATGGATATTTTTATGTGTGTCTGGCGGTCGCAAAATTTTTATTTTACGCTGGCAAGATAAAAAGCATACTTCAATACAGAGCCACTATAGAATATCTATTTGATTTGAATTATTAAAAATACACAAAAATAAGGGCTTAAATCCATGAAAAACAACTTTAAAATTGTTGAAAAATTACAAAAAACAAGGAAATATACTAAAAAATCAATAGTTAAGAAGCTTGAAAAAGTGATAAATCTATAAAAAATAGACAAAAACAGGGCTGCAAAATACGATGAAAAACAGACCGTTCACGTAAGAAATCGTTACTGTTCGCGAAAAAATGGTATGATTCAGCCATGGAAAAGGAAAGGACGTAAGAAGAAATGAGAAAGATTGCATTTAATGACGGCTGGACATGCAGACACGCCGGAGATTCGGGAAAGGGAAAACCGGTTACGATCCCTCATGATGCAATGCTGGATGAAAAGCGGACGCAGGAGAGCCTGGGAGGCATTAACATCGGCTGGTTTGAAGGATTTGACTATGTGTATGAGAAAGAATTTTCTGTACCGCAGGAATATGAGGATTTCAGACTTGTCTTTGAATTTGAGGGAGTCTACCGCAATGCAGAAGTGTATCTCAACGGGAAAAGAGCAGGATTTCGTCCGTATGGATATACAAATTTTTACGTAGAGGCAAATGAGTTTCTTCATTTTGGAATGAAAAATCAGATACAGGTCATTGCCCGCAATGCAGATCAGCCAAACAGCAGATGGTATTCGGGAGCAGGAATATACCGGCCTGTATCGTTATATATGCTGCCAAAGAAGCATATCGGCATCAATGGGGTAAAGATTTCCACAGTCAGTATCCATCCGGCAGTGATCGATGTAAAGGTTGAGACATCTGCATCGGGAGAACTGGAACTGGAAATTTTCGAAGGGGAGTCTTTGGTATCCGGTCAGGAGCCGGTCGCAAGCGTGAAGAAGTCTGCGGATGGAAATTTTCAGATGCAGCTGGAAATTCCGGATGCGAAATTGTGGAGTACTGAGTTTCCGTTTTTATACACATGCAGGGTGCGGTTTGAAGAAGATGAAGCAGAGGAAATATTCGGAATCCGTACGATTGAGTGGAGCGCAGAGAACGGATTTTTGATGAACGGTGAACGGGTGATCCTGAGGGGTGCGTGTATCCACCATGACAACGGTGTGCTGGGAGCCTGCTGTTATCCGGAGGCAGAGGAACGGAAGATTCGAATTTTAAAGGAAAATGGATACAATGCCATCCGCTCTGCCCACAATCCTTGTTCCAAAGCACTTCTGGATGCCTGTGACAGGCGGGGGATGCTGGTCATGGATGAATTCGTGGATGTGTGGTATATACACAAGACGGAGTATGATTATGTAAATCACTTTGCAAAATGGTGGAAGCAGGATTTAAAAGATATGGTCGAAAAGGATTACAATCATCCTTCGGTGATCTTATATTCTACAGGAAATGAGGTTTCTGAGACGGCCCAGGAGAGAGGAATCCGTCTCACGGGACAGATGACAGAATATCTGCACAGTCTGGATGCGACAAGACCGGTAACCTGCGGGATCAATATCTTTTTTAACTTCTTAAGTTCCATTGGCTTCGGCGTTTACAGTGACAAGAAGGCGAAGAAAGAAGCAAACCGATCGGGTGGGAAGAAAAAGGCAGTAGGAAGTGAATTTTTCAATAATCTGGCAGGGATTTTCGGAAGTAAGACGATGAAAATCGGGGCAACGCTTCACGGCTGTGATGTAAAAACAAGAGATGCCTTTGCCAATATGGATATTGCAGGATACAACTATGGTATCTACCGCTATGGAAAAGATCTGAAAAAATATCCAAAGCGTTTGATCCTGGGAAGCGAAACATTCTGTTCTGACGCGTATGCTTTCTGGGAGATGGCGAAAATACATCCGAGGATCATCGGAGATTTTGTGTGGGCAGGAATGGACTATATGGGAGAAGTCGGTGTCGGTGCGTGGGAATACAGTGATTATGCGCCGGATTTCTCACATGGAGCAGGATGGATCACTGCAGGAAGTGGAAGAATTGACCTGACCGGAAAACCACTGGCCGAGGCTGCCTATACGAAGACGGCATTTGAACTGATGGAAAAGCCGGTGATCGCGGTACGTCCGGTCAACCACACCGGGGAGAAGCACTCGCCATCAGCATGGAAGATGAGCAATGCCATTGAGTCCTGGTCCTGGGATGGATGTTCCGGGAAAAAGGCACAGGTGGAAGTGTATGCAAGAGCAGACAGGGTGGAGCTGTTTATCAATGGAAAGTCGGTTGGAAGTAAGAAGATGAAAAATGACTGCAGAACTTCCTTTGATGTGATCTATGAGGAAGGAATCATTGAAGCGATTTCTTATGATGCACAGAACCGGGAGATTGCGAGAAATGTGCTCTATACAGCGGGGAAGGAAACGATTTTAACCGGAATCCCGGAAGAAAAAGAGACGGAAGCAAAAAAGCTGTGTTTTGTGAGACTGCAGTATACAGATAAAACTGGGACAGTCAAACCGTTGAAGCGGGGAACATTGGAAGTAACCGTAGAAAACGGAGAACTTTTAGGTCTTGGAAACGGATGTCCGTACAATGAGCGGGGATATCGGACTGCGAAAACGGATACGTATTACGGAGAGGCGCTGGCAGTGATCCGGGCAGGAGAGTCCGGGACGGTTAATGTACAGGTATCGGACGGGAAATATGCGTGTGCGGTACAGATTCCGGTAAGAAATAAAGAAGAGGTGGAAGAATGCTGAAAATAAGCAGACTGACAGTAGAAAATATGGAAACAGGATGTGTGACCGATAATCCGCAGCCGAGAGTTTCCTATTGTCTGGAAAGTGACAGACAAAATGTAACATTGAAAAAAGCGGTGATTTCGATAGGAGACTGGAAGAAAGAAACAGACTGCCAGATTGCAGTCCCGTATGAGGGCAGCAGATTACAGCCGTTTACAAAATATACGGTGCGGGTGGAAGCAGAGGATGACGCGGGAGAGCGTGCCTGGGCCAGCACGGAATTTGAGACGGGACGTATGGATACAATCTGGTCCGGACGGTGGATCACTGACGGAGAGTATCGGTTTAAGGAGGCGAAGATTTCTCCGAAGACGATGACATTTCGAACCAGGTTTTCCTGTGAAAAAGAAATTGCCAGTGCGAGACTGTACGTAACGGCGCTGGGAATTTATGAGCTGTTGTTAAATGGAGAGAAAGTCGGACAGGATTATTTTGCACCGGGATTTACGTCCTACCGGAATCAGCTGCAGTATCAGACTTATGATGTGACAGATATGCTGAATGATCGAAACGAGCTGCTTGCTGTGGTCGGCGGTGGCTGGGCAGTTGGCTCTTTCACCTATAAAAGACGGAACAGAGTGTATGCAAAGCGACAGGCGCTGCTTGGAGAGCTGCGGATTTTGTATACCGATGGAACGGGAGAGACAATCGGGACAAATGAAGAGTGGGAAGTAACGGAAGAAGGAAATTATAAAGAGACAGAGTTTTACAACGGGGAAGTGTATGATGCCACCGTGGATCTGGAGAAAATTTCCTGGAAAAAAGCAAGCTTCGAACAGGTAAAGATTCATCCAAAGATCATGGCACAGTATGGAGCGCCGGTACGTGCACACGAAGAGTTTCGTCCGGTACAGATTACAAGAGCAAAGAGCGGTATGCTGATTTATGATTTCGGACAGAATTTTGCAGGGGTGATACACGCGGCAATTCGTGGCAGACAGGGACAAAAAGTGGAGTTTCGTCACGCGGAGATTCTGATGGACGGAGAGTTGTATACAGAACCATTAAGAACTGCAAAGCAAGAAGCGGTTTATATTTGTAAAGATGGAGAGCAGACCTATTCTCCGAAAATGACATATATGGGCTTCCGCTATGTGGGTGTGCGTGGAATTGAAGAGGATCAACTGGAACTGACCGCGTTGGCACTCTATTCGGATGTGGAAGACAACGGAAACTTTTCCTGCTCCAATGAACTGATCAACCAGCTGCAGAACAGTATTCGCTGGGGAGCAAAGTCCAATTTTGTGGATATCCCGACAGACTGTCCGCAGAGAGATGAGAGAATGGGATGGACGGGAGATATTGCACTGTTTGCGCCTACGGCAGCTTACAATTTTAATATCAGCCGTTTTCTGGAGAAATGGCTGTTGGACGTGAAGGCAGAGCAGAATAAAGGCGGCGGGATTCCGGTTACGGTGCCGCTTGTCCGGGTACCGCTGCAGTGGGAGATCATGATCCCGATGGCGGTGGATCACTGGGGCGATGTCTGTATCCTGGCGCCGTGGGCGGAATATCTGGTTCGCGGAGACAGAGGGCTTTTAGAGCGGATGTATCCGGTGATGAAAAAATATCTGAAGGCATGCAAATTCTGGGCAGAGCTGTTTTCTGCGGGAAAACACCGCAGGATCTGGAAGCTTCTGCATCATTATGGAGACTGGTGTGCACCGGGTGTCGGCATGTGGGAGTGGATGGGAAGAGGAAAATGGACCGCCACCGCATGTATGGCAAATTCCAGCCGGATTCTGGCAAAGATCGCGGATATTCTGGGGCAGGAAGAGGATGCAAAGTATTACCGGAAACTCAGTCAGGAGACCGGGGAGGCATACCGGGAAATTTTGATGAAAGCAGACTGCACGGTAAAGAAAGAGTTTCAGACAGCATATGTGCTGCCTCTGTATTATCAGATGCTCTCCGGAGAGGATAAAAAGAAGACTGCGGCAAATCTGGCGCGTCTGGTGAAAAAGGACGGGTATCACATTACGACCGGATTTCCGGGAACGCCGTACGTTCTGTTTGCGCTGGCAGACAATGGGTATGAGGAAGAGGCATTTAAAATGCTCCTTACGGATACCTGTCCATCCTGGCTCTATGAGATGAAAGTCGGAGGAACGACCATCTGGGAACGATGGGATGCACTTCGGGAGGACGGCACCTGCAACACGGGAAAAGATGACGGGACCGGAGGTATGGTTTCCTTCAATCACTATGCAAGTGGTGCAGTGGGAGACTTTTTGTACCGCAGGATTGCCGGAATCGAGGCCACAGAGGGCGGATACCGCTCTTTCCGGATCCAGCCGCTGACGGGAGGAAATCTGAAATGGGCAAAGGGAAGTGTCAACACAGCCTATGGAACAGTTTCCAGTGAGTGGAAGATTGAAGATGGAATGTTTACGATCCAGGTGCAGGTTCCGGTCGGAACAACATGTACACTGGTGATGCCGGGAAATACACAGAAGGTATTGGGAAGTGGTACTTATACGTTAAAAGAAGCAATCAGGGAAAGGAATGACCGAAATGGAAAAGAATCAGTTTTTTGACAACCCGCTGATGCGGACAAAAATCACTTCGGCAAATGTAAAGCCGAAAGAAATGATACTGGGGTATTTTCTCGGTCCGTTTTGCGCATTTATTTCAAATGCAATCTTCGGGGCGTATTTAAACCGCTACTATTCGGATGTGCTTGGATGGACGGATACGGCAAAATTTGGGATTTTTTCAGCGGTTCTTCCGATGGTTTCTGTCATTTTTGTGATTCTTGGAAATCTTCTGGTAGGGCGTCTGATTGATAATACCAGAACATCTCAGGGGAAGGCGAGACCGTATATGCTGCTGTCGGCGCCCCTTGTGACAATTGCGATCGCGCTGTTGTTTTTAACACCTCAAAATGGGAGTCCATCGACTCAGATGATCTGGATCGCACTGTCCTATAACTTTTACTATGCAGTAGCGTATCCGTTTTTCTACACAGCGCACAGCTCTATGGTGGCCCTGTCTACGAGAAACTCCGATCACCGGGGAATGTTGGCAACATTTTCCAATGCATCCGGTGTGGCTGCTGTAGGAATCGGGGCAAGTATTTTAGTGCCGATGCTGCTGCAGAGTTTTCTCTTTGTGGAAAAAGACGGCGCTATTGATACCGCACAGAGTTATCAGAACTGGCGGCTCGTGATGATCGTATTATGTGTTGTGACATTTCTGGCGATCTTGCTGGAATATTATTTCACACGGGAGCGAGTGACAGAAGAAAATATGAAGCTGGCGATCAAAGAAGAAAAGCTTCCGATGATGAAACAGCTCAAAGCCTGTGTGTCAAACGGTTACTGGTGGATCATTATCTTATATTTTCTGCTGTTCCAGTTTGGAGGTCTGGTAAAGAACGGTTCCATGAGTTATTACTCCCGCTGGATGTTTGACGGAATCACAAGTGAAGCGGCTGCGGGAACGGCAATGGGAACACTGGGGCTGATCGGAGGACTTCCGACAGCAATCGGAATGGTTCTGGCGTGGCCGATCGCAAATAAACTGGGAAAACAAAAAGCAGTGACTATTGGTCTGGCAATTTCGGTTGTGGGAGGTCTGGTCAGCTTTCTGGATATTCACAATTTTACCATTGTATGTATTGGTGTGATCTTAAAAGGAATCGGTTCGATTCCTGCAATGTATGTGACACTGGCTCTTTTGTCTGATGTACTGGACCATCTGGAGGCAAAAAATGGATTTCGAAGTGATGGATTTACGATGTCTGTGTACGGAGCGATCATGGTGGGAATGACAGGACTGGGGAATGGTCTGATCAATGCATTGCTTACAGCCACCGGATATGATGCCTCTGCGTCAGTTCAGAACGGAGGCGTGCAGTCCATGCTGGCGTTGTGTTATCTGGGGGCAGAGATCATCTGTTATGCGGTGATCGTAATCCTGATGTGTTTCTTAAAAGTAGAAAAGCATATTGAGGAAGATCAGAAGACGATTCTGCAGCATCAGAAAAAAGCGGTGTTAGAAGCCGGAGGAGTGTGGATCGAACCAGCAGAAAGACTTCGCATGGAACAGGAAGAGGCGGAGCGCATGGCAGAAGAGGCGAGAATCGAAGAACTCAAAGCATATTGTAAGAAAAAAGGCCTGGATTTTGAAATGCAGGAAGCAAGCTATCAGAAGAAACTGGCAGAGAAGAGAGCAAAAGCAGAAGCGAAGGCTCGAAAAAAACAAAAAAGCCAGTTCTCATAAAGAGTCAAAGAGGAGGAACGTTATGAGCGAGAAACGGGAAAAACAAACAAAATCAAAACGCCGCATCTGGCGCGGTGTAACTACGGCAACAGCATCTTTACTGACGCTGTCTATGTCAGCGACTCTGGTGATAGACGGGTTTCGTACGGACATTGACAAGTTTCTGGGCACTCAGAGTACAAAAATGGTGACTGAAGATGTAAGTGCAGAGGATTACACATTTCAGTCGGATTACAGCTCAACAACAGAGCTTCTGGATTCCATTGAAGATCTGGGAGAACGCATGAATGAAGAGGGCTCTGTTTTGTTGAAAAATGAGAATGCAGCGTTGCCGCTTTCCAAGGAGGAAACGCAGAAAATCTCTTTACTTGGATTCAGCAGTTATTATCCGGTACAAGGGGGCGATTTTGGAAGTACTCTCAGTGAAAATAAGGGAACGGATGCAGATACGGTAGATATGCTGGAAGCGTTTGAATCCAAGGGATTTGAGATGAATCCGACATTAAAAAAGATGTATCAGGGGTTAAAGGAAGAATTTAAATCAGAGGCAGTTCTTCCATGGGGTGTGACAACCTATTATCGTGCAACAGCACCGGCTACAACTGGAGTATTTACCAGTTTGGAACCTGAGACAGCAACGCTGGATGAGGCAGAACCAAATTGGAAAAAGAGTATGACGGATTACAATGTCATGATTGTGACACTTGCCCGTGCAGCAGGAGAAAATGCCAACTATACACCGGGAGAAGATGGGGTGAATCCAGAACAGGATCTGAATCAGGCGGATCCGCTGGGACTCTCTGACACAGAGCGTGCAATCATCGATGAAGCAGTCAATGCAAAAAAGGAAAACAATGGAAAATTGATCGTGATGCTGAATAATGCGAGTGCCATGGAAATTGAAGAGATCAAAAACAATACAGGCGTAGATGCGATTTTGGAAGTCGGACTTCCGGGAGGTTATGGCTTCTATGGTGTAGCAGATGTACTCAGTGGAGAGGTGAATCCGTCCGGACATCTTGCGGATACTTATGCAGTGGATAACTCAAGCTCTCCTGCAGCGCAGAATTATGGGAACTATGAGTGGACAAATGCGGATTCTGCATATTCCATCAATTCCGAGATTGTAGAAGCAGAAGGGATCTATACAGGATATAAATATTACGAGACAAGATATGCGGATACAGTATTGGGACAGGGAAATGCTTCTGACAAGACCGGAAGTTCCAATGGAAAAGCATGGAACTATGAAGATGAAGTTTCGTATCCATTTGGATACGGACTGTCTTATACAACATTTTCTCAGACTCTGGACAGTCTGGATGTGAATCTGGAAGATAAGACAGTGACAGCCAAAGTAACTGTAAAAAATACTGGAGATGTGGCAGGAAAAGATGTGGTACAGTTGTATACGTCTCTTCCGTATACGGAATATGATAAAGAACATGCGGTAGAAAAAGCAGCGGTACAGCTTCTGGATTATGAAAAAACAGGTGTGCTGCAGCCGGGAGAATCTGTTACTGTCGAGATTACGGCAGATGCTCAGGATATGGCAAGCTGGGACAGCACATGTGACAATGCGGCGGGAACAAAAGGAAACTGGATCCTGGATGCAGGAGACTATTATTTTACAGTCGGAAATGGTTCTCATGAGGCAGTCAACAACGTGCTGGCAGCACAGGGTATGACAAAGGCAAACGGAATGACTGATACAGGAAATGCAGCGAATGTGAAGAAATGGATACTGGATACATTAGATTCTGAGACTTTTGCATATTCAAACAATGGAACAGCGGTAGAAAATCAGCTGCAGGATATGGATCTGAACTACTATATGCCGGATACAGTAACGTACTTATCAAGAAGTGACTGGAAAGCAACCTGGCCAAAAACATATAAAGATCTGACAGCAACAGATGAAATGATCGAAGTGATGAAAAATGACCTGGTAGAGATCAAGGAACAGGGAAATCCGGATGAAGTTACATTTGGCGAGGACAATGGGCTGACACTTGCAAGCCTGAAAGGTGAGACGGACTTGACAAATGAAAAATGGACAGATTTGATTGATCAGATCACACTGGAAGAAGCGATGATCCGTACTGGATTTGGTGGAACCAGTACAAAATCAATTGTATCGATCGTGTCTCCGGAGGCAGTACAGAATGACGGACCGAACGGATTTAATTCTTATACATTGGGACAGTACGCAAATACAGATACAGATTCCGCAGATCCGTATGTCATCGATCCGGATGACAAGAATCTGAATTACAAATTCGGAACAATGAGTAATGAAACAGTGATTGCGCAGACATTTAGTAAAGAGATGGCTGCAGAGTACGGAGCTGTGACCGGAAATTATTCCATCTGGTCAAATCTTCCAATCCTCTGGGGTGCAGGAACGAACCTTCACCGTACACCTTACAATGCAAGAAACCATGAGTATTATTCTGAAGATGCGATTTTGACAGCATATCAGGCAGCAGCTTACATTGCAGCAGGAAAAGAATACGGATGTATCATAGCGCCGAAACATTTTGCATTCAATGATACAGAGATCAACCGTTCCGGTATTGCAACATTTATGACAGAGCAGAAAGCACGTGAGAATGAACTGCGTGGAACACAGGCAAGTGTGGAAGATGCACAGACACTTGGTATGATGACAACATTTAACAGAATCGGATGTACTGCAGGGAATGCACATTATGGTCTGCTGATGAATATTCTCCGCAAAGAATGGGGATTCCAGGGGCTGATGTCAGAAGACTTTATCCAGGATGCAAACTACAGTGTGTTAAAAGAAGCGGTACACTGTGGTGTAACGATGACTTGCAATACTGGTGACAGTAATATGGAAGCTGTAACAGCAAAATGGAATTACTGGACCACAGAGGCGGTCAGCAAAGATGCGTCTATGATGCAGGATCTGAAAAATGTTATGATGTGGCAGAATTATGCGCTTGCAAATTCCAACGCAATGGATGGATTGAATGAGACTTCACAGATTAAGGATGTGCGTACATGGTATGATAATGCATTGACAGCAACATCGGCAGTGTTGGCTCTGCTTACACTGGCAGCAGCTGCGATGTATATAAGAGATGCCAAGAGACGTAAAAACAGTTAAGGGAGGGTATGTTATGAATTTTATCAAAAAACAGGCTGCAGGCTTTTATCTGATGCTGCTTGCACTAATTCTCGGAACAGCAGGAATCGTATTTTATGTGATCAACTGCAACACGGCATATTTTTCCAATCTTGGAATCAGCTGGGGAGTTGTAGGATGTCTTGTGGCAGGAGTGGTTCTGGAAATTCTTTTTGTGGCCGGACAGGAAAAGTCGCCGGAAATGCCGGTACTGGATATTCTTCCGATTCTGGCGGGAGTGCTTTTGATGGCAGGATTTGTATTTTTTGTCCGCCTGAGAGTGAACAGCATTGCGACTATTTTATCATTTGAAAGAAATGCGCAGACTATGGCGGATTTGTCCAGTGCGATCATCGGAATGGGATGTACTCTGGCAGCAGTTATCATGACGATTATCTCTTCATTTTTCAGAACAGTAAGAGAGGAAAAATAGAGAAGAGTGAAGGGTGTCTTATTACAGGCACCCTTATTTTGACGTTTGAAAACAGGCTTGGTATACTAAGAAAAAACAACCGATAAAAACAGTTGAGAGGAGACGAAACAATGATTCGAATTGCACTGGTAGAAGATGATCCGGCGTATGCAGAGCAGCTGCTTTCTTACTTGAAAGAATACGAGAAGGAGAGTAAAGAGAGGATCAGCGTACAGACATTTTCGGATGGGGAAGATATTGTAACAGAGTATCGGGCAGACTACGATATTATCCTTATGGATGTGGAAATGAAATTTATGGACGGCATGTCGGCTGCAGAAAAAATCCGGAAGATGGATACCGAAGTTGTGATTATTTTTATTACAAATATGCCGCAGTATGCGATACAGGGATACCGGGTGGATGCCCTGGACTATGTATTAAAACCAGTTTCTTATTTTGCGTTTACGCAGCGGATCGACCGTGCACTGACGAGACTGAAAAAGCGGGAGAAGAAATATCTGACGATTGCAGTGAAGGGCGGTATGATGAAGTTGGATCTTTCGGAGATTTGCTATGTGGAAGTGCAGGATCATGATCTGATCTATCACACAGTCGGGCAGGATTACAGAACAAAAGGCACGATGCGGGATGCAGAGGAAAGTCTGGCGGATGGTATGAAAGAGGAGCGGTTTTTCCGGTGTAACCGGTGTTATCTGGTGAATCTGGATTTTGTGGAAAATTTTCAGGGGAGTGACATCACCGTGAATGGAGACTGTATTCAGGTAAGCCGCGCAAGAAAGAAGGCATTTTTAAATGCGCTCAATGATTTTATGAACGAGGTAGGAAAATAGATGAGTGTACAGGAAATGATCAATACTCCGGGATATTATTATTCGCTGGCATACTGGCTGGCAGCATTTATTGTGACATGCACGAATGAGAAACGGATCCGGGGTGTAAAACGGTATGTGACACATCTGGTATTTCTGGCGGCGATCGTGGGATTTATGGAAGTTACGGACGGGGTGAGGACCAGTTTGTTCCTTCCGTGTATGCTGGTTTCAGTTTCCCTGTTTTTGATTTATATTTACCGGTGCTGTCAGTTTTCACTTGCTGAAGCCGGATATTACTGTGCGAGGGCGTTTATCAGCGGAGAATTTGCTGCATCTTTCGGCTGGCAGATCTATTATTATACGGTGAAAACGTTTCAGGTCAATCATGCAAAAAGTGTACAGTGGGTGCTCCTTGTGGTCGTGTATGCGGTCATATTTGGAATTTTATATCTGCTGGAAAAGTATTTGCAAAAAGGCGGCAAAGAAATGCATATCAATCGTCGGGAGCTGTTTACGGTTCTGATTATTACAGCTGCGGTGTTTGCAGTCAGTAACCTTAGTTATATTGATAAGGACAGTCCGTTCAGCAGTCAGTTTGCAGCGGAAATGTTTATTATCCGGACCCTGGTAGATATGAGTGGAATGGCGGTTCTCTATGCGTACCACATTCAGGTGCGGGAGCTGCAGATGAAATTTGAGGTGGACACGCTGCAGAATATTTTACAGATGCAGTACAAAAATTATCAGCTTTCTCAGGAGAGCATCGAGATTGTCAATCAGAAGTATCATGATTTGAAGCATCAGATCGCACTTTTGAAATCGGAAGCGGGCAGCCGAAAATCGGTAGAGTATCTGGAGAAGATGGAAAAAGAAATCAAGATTTATGAAGCCCAGAATAAGACGGGGAACAAAGTGTTGGATGCTGTTCTGACAAGTAAAAGTCTGTATTGTCAGAATAATGGGATCGGACTGACGTGTGTGGCAGACGGAAGTGCGTTGAATTTTATGGAAGATATGGACATCAGTGCATTGTTTGGGAATATTCTGGATAATGCTATTGAAAGTGTGCAAAAGCTGAATGAACAGGAAAAACGGCTGATCCATCTGTCCGTTGCAAAGCAGAAACAGTTTCTCAGAATCCGGTGTGAGAATTATTGTGAAGAGCAGTTAAAGTTTGAAAACGGAATGCCTGTCACAACAAAGAAAGATCGCCGCTTTCATGGGTTTGGCATGAAGAGTATCAAAAGTACGGCGGCGAAATACGGTGGTTCTGTGACAACAGATTTGAAAAAGAACTGGTTTGAACTGCGGATCCTGATTCCACTTTCCTGAAAAAGTGTTTGCGGAGCAGGCAAAACAGAGCTACAATATGAAGTAAACAGGACAGGCATTGGGGAAGAGAAAAGATGCCGGACAGGAGAGCTTATGAGTATCGAAAAAACAATATTTGGAACCACAAAAGATGGAAGAGAAGTAACTGCCTATACGCTGCGCAACATTCGGGGAATGCGTGTGAAGATCAGCAGTCTCGGAGCGGCAATCGTATCCGTGGAGATGAAAGATTTTGCGGGAGAGCGCAAGGATATTGTGCTTGGATATGACAAAGTATCGGATTATGAAGAGAACGGAACTTTCTTCGGGGCAGCAGTCGGACGGGGGGCAAACCGGACAGAAGGCGCCGGATTTGTGCTGGATGGGACAGAGTATCACCTTCCGAAAAATGAGGGAGAGAATAACCTGCACAGTGGACCGGACAGTTATGCGTTCCGCCTCTGGGATTGTGTGAAAGAGGAGGAAGACAGTGTTTCTTTTCATCTGGACAGCCCGGATGGAGACCAGGGATATCCGGGGAACTTCTCGATTACCGTGACCTATACCCTGACAGATCAAAATGAGTTGAAGATCCACTATGAAGGAGAATCTGATCAGACAACGATCGTGAATATGACGAACCACACTTACTTTAACCTGAATGGACATAACTGCGGCAGCGTAAGACGTCACTGGATAAGACTGCAGGCATCTTCGTTTACACCGGTAAAAGAGACCGGTTCGATTCCGACAGGAGAGATTTGGCCGGTGGAAGGTACACCGATGGATTTCACAAAAGGAAAAGTGATCGGAGAAGAGCTGGCATCCGACTATCATCAGATGCGTCTGGTCAAGGGATATGATCACAACTTTGTCATCGATGGATGGGATCAGACACTGCGCAAGATTGCAGAGGTGGAAGGAGAGCAGTCCGGAATTACCATGAAAGTATATACGGATCTTCCGGGTGTGCAGTTCTATACCGGAAACTTCCTGGAGGGAGTCAGAGGAAAACGCAACATGATCTACCACGATAACTCCGGCTTCTGTCTGGAGACACAGTATTATCCGAATGCGGCGAATGAGGAAAGCTTCCCGTCACCGGTACTGAAAAAAGGAGAAAAATACGACACCACGACAATATATCAGTTTGGAGTGAGATAATCACATAAAAGTTCCCGGCAGAAATTTTCTGCATATTTCTCTGGACAGCGAAAAACTTGCAGATTTAATTTTACAACCGAATGGAATTCAGATTATTTTTTGATAAAAGAAAAAATAAGGCAGGATGACAAGGAATAAATCCTTAAGCATCCTGCTTTACTTTATACGGTATCATTCCTCTTGATATATCCCGGATTGTCTACATTTGCAATAATTTCTTTGGCGTGTAAGAGCTTTGCACGCTTGTCTACCACCTGATTTTCCACATGAACGTCTTCTCCTACATAAGCGCCCGGAAGGAGAACGGTATTCCTTACAACAGCACCTTTTTTAATCATGCATCCACGTCCGATCACAGAGTTTTCCACAGTGCCTTCGATCAGGCATCCGTTGGATACGAAAGAGGTTTTTACATTTGCAGTCTCAAAATATTGAGTCGGACAGGAATCTGTCGTTTTTGTATAGATCGGCCAGTTATCATCAAACAGACTGAAGGCGGATTTAAAATCGAGCAGGGAAAGATTCGCTTCGTAATAGCTTTTCAAATCTGTAATGGCGGCAAAGAAGCCACGGTGGGAAACTCCGCGGATATCCAGTTCGCTGCATTCTATATTGATGACTTGGGGCAGTGTGTACATAGAGGACATATCATGCCCTTTTTTGATCAGGTCGATAAACAGTTCTTTTTTCATTACATAAGTATCCATGAAGATATTTCTGTTTTTTGCATTTCCTCTGTTTTTTTCAATCGAGAGAACACCTTTCTGGCGGTTCAGATTCAGAAGATCACAGTTTAAGAAGTGATCCTTTGCATTGTCAACAGAATGATACAGCAGCGTAATATCCGCTTCGGAGTCGATATGGCTCTGTAACAGTGAATCAAAGTTCATGGAGTATACCATGTAACTCGGGGCAATGATCACGTACGGGCAAGGTGTATTTTCAATACACTCTATGTTTTCTATGTAAGCTGCAATTTCGTTGTCATAAATGCTGTTTTCAATCCCGTTTTCAGAAAAGAGGATTCGGACTTTTCCACGTTTGGAGTTGATATTGTAATGTCTTCCGGTTCCGATATGTTCGGTAAGAGAACGGGGCTTTTGATTAATATACACCTGAATCTGGTCAATGCCGCTGTTGCTCATATTGGAAAGCGAAAAATCGATGACACGGTATCTTCCGAGGAAGGACATGGCACCGATCGGACGGTAAGACTGCAGTCCTTTTACCCAGATGTGGTTTCCGGAAAAGTTGATGATTCCTAATGCCTTGCTCATATTATTCTGCTCCTTTCACACGTTTTGCAACAAGTTCGATATGTTCGCTGTCCGGACTGCCTACTACGGCATTTTTCCCGATCCGCACTCCGTCAGCGACCAGGGCGCGCTGTACGACAGCTCCTGCTTCGACAATCACTCCCGGCATGAGTACACTGTCAATGACTCTGGCGCCGGTATCGATCTTGGCACTGGTAAATAACACGGAGTTTTTGACTTCACCGTCGATCATGCAGCCCTGGGTAATGAAAGAGCGTTTAATATCGGCGTTTGGTCCGATATAATGAGGAGGTGTTGTCGGATCTTCCGTATAGATCTTCCATGCGGGATCGTTGAGATCCAAAGCATTATTTTTGTCCAGAAGATCCATATTTGCTTCCCAGAGAGAGTCGATTGTTCCAACATCTTTCCAGTAGCCCTCAAATTTATAGGCATAAAGATCTTTCCCATCATTTAACAGCGTAGGAATGATATCTTTTCCAAAATCGTGGTTGGAATCCGGATTTTTCATATCTGTCAGCAGCATTTTGCGAAGCAGCTTCCAGTTAAAAATGTAAATCCCCATGGATGCCAGATTACTTTTTGGGTGTTCCGGTTTTTCTTCGAACTCTACGATACGTCCTGTAGAATCGGTATTCATAATCCCGAACCGGCTTGCTTCTTTGATCGGTACTTCGATCACAGCAATCGTGGCATCTGCACCGCAGGTTTTGTGATAATTTAGCATGGCATCATAATTCATCTTATAAATATGATCACCGGACAGGATCAGAATATATTCCGGAGCGTAGGTGTCAATAAAATCGATGTTCTGGGAAATCGCATCGGCAGTCCCCCGATATACATCCAGATTGGAATCTGCTTTCTCACGTGGAGGCAGTACATAGACTCCACTGTCTTTGGCATCCAGCCCCCAGCGTCTGCCTGCCGCAACGTAGCTGTTCAGCAAGATCGATTCATACTGCGTGAGCACACCGACAATATCAATTCCACTGTTGGCGCAGTTGGAGAGTGGAAAATCGATGATACGGTATTTTCCGCCGTATGAAACCGCGGGTTTTGCCACTTTATTTGTCAGGTCATGCAGGCGGGTGCCTCGTCCGCCCGCCAGGATCATTGCTAATATATTATTTTGCTTCATAGTGAATCCTCTCTTTCATAAACTTTTATATATTATACAATTTTTTAGTAGATTTTTCTATGATTATGTGCAAAATGTTGTATATATATCTGATTGAGAAAGGGAAGACGTAAAACGAATTGCAAATACCACAAGAATGAAGTATGCTGACAGATAGAATCAACAGAGGAAAACAAAAAACGGAGGTGCACAATGAAATTATTGGAATTTTGGGAGGAAATATCCCTGATGCCGGACGCTGTGCGGCAGCTTGAAAAGCTGGAGATCACAGAAGGGGAATATGAGAAGCTGCGGGAGTTATTTCTTAGAGATGTGAATTTGTTTTATGAAGCAGTGAAAAAAAGAGAAGATTTCCGGCTGGTATTTTTATATTGTTTTTCAAAAATGGCCTGTGAGGTTTATGATCGGTATTGTGAACAGGGGATTTCCAGACGGGTTTACCGGGATACGTTTTATGATCTGACATTGTGGTGTGAAAATTGTTATAAAGCGTATGGAGAATATGGGATTGCGCAGTACGACTGGTTTTGCAGACATCTGGATATGAGTCTGTTTCGGCTTGGGCGTCTGGAATTTGAGAGGATCCCGTCTTTATGGGAGATACAGACAGACGGGATATCGGTTCACAAAGGAGATCCCGTGATCAGCGTGCATATCCCGCAGGGAGAGAAGCTGGAGCTTGATGCCTGTCTGGATTCATTTCGTCAGGCAGAACAATTCTGGAAGGAGAAGCAGGTATATCTTTGTCATTCCTGGCTTTTATATCCGGGGCTCAAAGAAATTATGAAGCCGGAATTTAATATTTTGCAGTTCCAGACATTGTTTCATATTGTTGCGGTTGATTTTGAGGGGAGAGAGGCAGAAGAGAGGATTTTCGGAGAATTGGAGACGGATCCCCGAAACTATGCAGAGGATACCAGCCTGCAGAGAGCAGCCAGAAAATATCTGCTATCCGGGGAGAAGCTTGGGAGCGGACTTGGGGTATGGACAGGCGAGGAAAAAGACGCAAATACAGCAGATCATATTCACACATGGATACAGGAACACACAGAAGAACTGGTTAACACAGCAGATTACATTTTTCGGCATCCAGAACTTTCCAAAGAAGAAGTCGTATCTTCAGCCTGTCTTTCTGACTATCTGGAAGAAAAAGGATTTCGTATCACAAAAGGAATCGCAGGGCTTCAGACCGCATTTGTTGCAGAGTGGGGAACAGGAAAACCGATACTTGGATTTCTGGCAGAGTATGACGCTCTTCCGGGTCTTGGCCAGGAGCCGGTCTGCACGTATCAGCCGCTGAAAACGCCGGGGCACGGATGCGGACACAATCTGCTTGGCACAGCCTGCGCAGGGGCAGCCTGTGCCTTGAAAGAGCGGATGGAAAAAGCGCAGCTTTCCGGAACAATCCGGGTATATGGCTGTCCGGCAGAAGAAATCATCATCGGAAAGATCCAGATGAATGAAGCGGGGGTGTTTGATGATCTGGATGCGGCGATCACCTGGCATCCTTTTGACCGGAATCGGGTGAGTTATGATATCTGGCAGGCGCAGGACATGAAGAATTACAAATTTTACGGAGTCAAAGCACATGCGTCCAAACATCCGGAGCTTGGCAGAAGTGCACTGGATGCGGCAGAACTGATGAATGTGGGAGTGAATTATTTACGGGAACATGTGGCGGATGATGTTCGGATTCATTATACATATACGAACACAGACGGACCGGCGAATATCGTGCCGGATTTTGCTTCTACGAATTACTTTATCCGTTCATCCAAACGTTCCAGAACAGAGGATGCATCGAACAGAGTGGATGACTGTGCGAAGGGTGCGGCTTTGATGACCGGAACGAGAGTGGAGATCGAGCTTGTGACGAGCAATCAGGAAATGAAAGTGAACCGTCCGCTGGCAGAAGCCTTTTATCAGGCGATGACAGAAACTTCACTCCCGGAATATACAAAAGAAGAACTGCAGTTTGCAGAAACCATCACAAAAGAAGCGGGATTGATCAATGACGGAAATTATTTTGGAGGTCTGGAACCGTTGGAAGATCAACCTGTTTTGCTGGCGATCGGAACGGATGTGTCGGAAGTCAGTCATACCGTGCCGACTGTGATGCTCAGTGCTGCTACGATGTGTAAGGGTACACCGCTGCATCACTGGAGTGCAGCCGCACAGTCCGGAATGAGCATCGGGCAGAAGGGAATGCTGTATGTGGCAGAATGTATGGCGAAAGGGGCGCTTGGTCTTCTTGAAGATCCAAAGATTCTGAAAGAAGCATGGAGAGCGCATCAGGAATAACAATTTTTCAAAAACTGCATATGGTAATCCGGGAGGTGGTAAGATGTTTTCAGAGATACAGACCATTCCGGATGCCGCTGCAGAGATCAAAGGAAGCCCGGAATTTCCAAAAATCCGGGGAATGGTATATTTTTTCGGAGTTCACAATGGAACGATCGTGGCAGCCGATATCCGCAATCTGCCTGACGGAAATGCGTTTCACGGATTTCATATTCATGAGGGAACCTGTCAGGGAACAAAAGCGGAATCCTTTGCACAGGCGGACGGACACTACAATCCGACAAATGCCATGCACCCGCAGCATGCAGGAGATATGCCTTCACTTCTGGCAAATGACGGAAATGCATTTTTGATCTTTTACACAGACCGGTTTCATCCCGAGGATGTGATCGGAAGAGCGGTTATCATACACGCACATCCGGATGATATGACAACCCAGCCTTCCGGAAACTCCGGCGCTATGATCGCGTGCGGAGAGATCCGGGAAATGAAGGCAGAATAAGAAAAGCCTAATCTTCCGGGCAGATATCCTTTTTTAGGAACACATATTCTGTCCCGGAAGATAGAGACTCTTCGAAAGCAAATCCAAGTCCGGTGAACTGTTTCAGATCTTCTGCAGTCTGAATCTGGTGTTCTGCCATCCAGCGGACCATTTCTCCCCGCGCCATTTTCGCGAGCGTGGCTTTCACCTTTACTTTTCCCTGAACGAACTCGCCGAAAACGCAGGTGACGCAGTGTACGTCTTCTGTCAGATAAGGAAGTACTGCTTTGCTGTATTCTGCGGAAGCGAGATTGATGAGCTCTTTCGGAGAGTCTTTCTCAAATTTACAGTACAATGCCTGATATAGCTGATTGTTCCAGAAATGATACAAATCAGTGGCATTCTCAGTTTCCAGTTTGGTCTGCATCTCCAGACGATAGGGAATGACAGCATCTGAAGGGCACAGGACACCATAAAATCCGGAAAGAATGTTCAGATGCCGGTTTACGTAGTCCCACTGTGTATCAGAAAAGATGCCCGGTGCGAGGTATTGGTATTGGATCCCTTCATAGGCGAGAACAGCGGGAGTGACAGCGTCAGCCGGTGTAAATTCGCACAGTCTTTTTGTATTTTGAAGTGCCAGTTTTTCACTGCATTTCCAAAGTTTCTGCAATTCTTCAAATGACATCTGCTTTAGCGTCTGATATAAAAGGTCTGTCTGTTCTGCAAAAACAGGTGTGGTGGCAGTGCCGGGAAATTCTTCGCATATATTCATTTTTTTCGCAGGTGAAATGATGATTTGAATCATAAATGGTGGTTCTCCTTTTCTTGTGTATGCTCTATGACAACGTTTGTTTCTGCATCCAGTATGCTTCTTAATTCCTCCAGCCGCGGATCGCCTTTGAAGTAGGAGGCTCCGTAAGTGAGATTGAATGCATAATCAAAATCCGGTGGATTTTTCCCTGATTGTGTTGCAGGATCGTTTCTGCTTTATCCAGTGCCTTTACCAGATTTGCTTCCGGGATGGAGCAGTTGTTGTATTCGTTCCACAGGGAAAGAAATTCTGACCGTTTTGGCTCGGGGAGAAGCTGGAAGATCCGACAAATATCAAGGTATTCCTGTTTGGATTTTGCAAGGGGATCCGTATTGGAAATTGCAGGAATATCTCCGGCATAGAGTTCTCCGAGATCGTGGATCAGACACATGGAAAGCACTTTTTTAGCGTCCAGCTCCGGAAATTCATCGATCAGAGTCAGAGCAAGCAGCGCAAGACGAAAAGAATGTTCTGCCGTACTTTCCTGTCGTCCTGTTTTGGTCCAGGCAGTGCGGGTGACAGATTTGATCCCCTCTACGGTGCGGATAAAATCCAGGTATTCGTTGAGATGTTCCATAGAATCTCCTCCTTGTGAAAAGTTCAAAATAAAAGGTTATAATTGATGTAAACAATAATTATCATACGATATTTTCGGATGGAAAGTCTACCATAACAGGCAGAAAAGTGTTATTATCAACAACAAAGTACAACAAGGAGTTTTTAGTATGAAGAAAATAATTTTAGGGTCAGCTTCACCGAGGCGAAAAGAGCTTTTATCACAGATTGGGGTTCCGTTTGAAGTGCGTGTCAGCAATAAGGAAGAAGTGTATACAAATACGGTTCCAAAGGAGATTGTAAAAGAGCTGGCGCTGATGAAAGCGGAAAATGTGGCATCCGAGATCCCGGCAAGGAATGTGATCGTGATCGGTGCGGATACGATCGTTGTGCATGAAGAACAAATTCTGGGAAAACCAAAGGATGAACAGGAGGCTTTTGAGATGATCCGGTCACTGCAGGGAGATACACATCAGGTATATACGGGTGTTGCGGTTCTGGATTTTGATGAAAACGGAGAAAAAACGGTGATCAGCCACGCAGTGGAAACAAAAGTTTCTGTCAATCCGATGAGCACAGAAGAAATCCAGAAATATATAGAGAGCAAAGAACCTATGGATAAGGCCGGGGCTTACGGAATTCAGGGGAGATTTTCCGCATTCATTGAGAAGATCGAAGGGGACTATTTCAATGTCGTAGGACTTCCTGTTTCTTACGTATATCAGGTGTTAAAAGAACTGGGGGAGGTATAAGATGCGAGGCAGAAAAACAGCGGCAAACTGCGAAAGCTGCATGAATTATGAATATGATGACGATTATGAGTGCTATGTCTGTACGCAGGATCTGGATGAAGATGAGATGGTGAGATTTGTGCAGGGAGATTTCAGAGAGTGCCCGTATTATCAGGTGGGGGATGAATACCGGGTGGTGAGGAAGCAGATGTGAGAGAGCTTATGCGAAAAGTCCGCAAAAGATATGTAGCTTTCAACACAAATCAGGCTCCGCCGAAGAAATCCCTTGAAGTGGCTGTAACGCCTGTTGGATATGTTCGCCAATTGGCTCACATATAACAGCCTAACAGCCAAAATCAAGTGTATTTCCTCGCTGCGCTACAATGATTTGTTTATGAAAGCTACATATATTCACAAACTTCCGCCATTTTCCCGCAGCCATTTCTGTGCTTTTCGGTAATCGGGCAGTACGGATTCTACAATATTATAAAAGGCTTTTGAGTGATTCATTTCCAGACGGTGGGCGAGTTCATGTACAACGATGTAGTCCACGATTTCTTCCGGAGCGAAGATCAGACGCCAGTTATAGTTTAAATTTCCAGCGCTGGAGCAGCTTCCCCAGCGGGTTTTCTGTTCCCGGATGGAGATACGGCCGTAGGTGACGCCCATGATACGGGCATAATATTCTGTCTTGCGTGTAAAAATATCCCGTGCAAGCTGGATGTATCGTTTCCGGTCATTTTCAGAAATCTGAGGTTTTTCAGAAGATTGCTCAAGACGCTGAGATGCCGAGTCCAGATGCTTTAGGATCCAGGCTTGCTTTTCGTAAAGAAATGTATCAATGGTCGGGGCAGGACAGTTTTTGGGTACCCGGACACGGACCGTCGCCTGTGCAGTAATCTGAATTGCGAGGGATTTTCTGTCACTGTATATGACTTCATAAGGAAAGGGATGCTGCATGAAATTCTCCTTTGTAACAATTATTTTAGTTTCAGTTTAGAGAAAACAAAAAGAAAGTGCAAGATATAATTTATAAAAAGGTTTTGTTGTTTTTGTAGAAAATATGAATTGCTTTATTCTGGGAAAAGAGTGTATAATAAATTTATTCGTAAGCTGTATTCTTGCAGCACTTTTGAGTTTTAAAAGTTCAGAAGAATCTAAGGTTCAATATTCAGGCCAATCAGCCGGTATTTATCCAATGTTTTGAAATAAGATCTTTGCTGATGGAAATAATACAGAAAATGACTGTTGAAAGGGTTAAATTTATCATAGTAGAAAGCAGGTGAGAACATGATTGATAAGAACTATTTTGGCGAAGGAAAGAATATTGAATTTAAAAGAGAAATTCCAGGTAATCATGAGAAATTTTTAAAAGATATTATTGCATTTTCTAACAGCACAGGTGGGAAAGTGATAGTAGGAATTGAGGATGAAACAGGGACTGTTTATGGAATTGGCGAACAAAGCCCATTTAAATTGTCTGATTCCATTTCTAATATGGTTTCAGATGCGTGTACACCACAGATTGAACCGGATATTTCAATCCAGACAATAGAAGAAAAAACGGTACTTGTCATAGATATTGTTCCTGGAAAGTTCAGACCTTATTATATTGCGAAAAAAGGAAAAGAGACTACAGCTTTTATTCGAATTAATGGAACAAGCAGACCTGCTGACGCAAGAAAATTAAAAGAGTTAGAGTTGGAAGGCCAGAATATTTCCTATGATTCACTACAGGAAATAGGAAGAGAATTTGACAAAGAAAAGGCATTGAAACTTTGCGAAACAATGAAAAAGATAGCAGTTATATCCTGTAAAACAGACGAAAAAAATGCAGCAAAGGACATGACTATAGAGAAGCTTGAAGATTTTGGAATTCTTTGTAGGGTAGGGAGAACGCTCTATCCGACACATGCATTTGATCTGATGACAGATAACAAAAGTAAAGCATCAAAAATTCAATGTGCATTATTTAAGGGAACAATCAGAGATGTTTTTATTGATCAAAAAGAATTTGATGGGCCAATTTACGAACAGGTGGAAAAAGCATATCAATTTGTTTTAAGGCATATTAATATGGGGGCAGAAATCGAAGGGATATATAGAAATGATTCTTATGAACTTCCAGTATCCGCTATTAGAGAAATGATTGCCAATGCTGTTGTACACAGGAGTTATGTAGATAAGTCTTGTATTCAGGTGAGCATTTTTGATGACAGAGTTGAGGTGTTATCACCTGGGATGCTTTATGGTGGATTGGATATTGAAACTGCAAAGTTAGGAAAATCTACTTGCAGAAATGAAGCGATTGCAGAAGCGTTTCATTATATGCATATAGTAGAGGCATGGGGAACAGGGATACCGAGAATTATAAACAGATGTAGAGAGTATGATTTACCTGAACCGACATTTGAAGAGTTTGGAAATGGATTTAAGGTTACAATGTTTAGGAAAGTAAGCAACGCCAATGAAAAAGTAAGCAACGCTAATGAAAAAGTAAGCAACGCTAATGAAAAAGTAAGCAATGACAATGAAAAAGTAAGCAACACTTTTGAAAAGTATTTGCCATTATTCAAGGAAGCAGAGATTACGGAGAAATTTATTGAGAATAGTGGCAGAGTATTTCTGGAAAGTGGAGTAGACAAACCATTTGGACAGGCAAATATTATGGAATGGTTAGGATGTTCAAAATCCAAAGCAACAAATGTTATGAATGCAATGAAGGCAGCGAAAGTCATAAAAAAAGTCACAGGACTGGGTGCAGGGAAGTATAAGTTTATAGAACTATAGAAAAAAGAGAAGGTCTCTCAAGGAAGGCACCCCAACAGAACAATCTTGCAATCCCGATGTTATCTTTCTATAATATTCTTAAGTGTAAATGAAATGGAAGTATCGTTTGAAATGATACAGAAGAGCAGAAAGGGAGCGGGGAATGAAAGAAAAGAAAGAGAAAAAACAAAACGGCTATTTCCGCCATATGGCGGAAGCGATAAAAATGGAACTCAGGGAACATAAAAGCTCATTTATGGTGTATCTTATTTTGCGGATTCTTGTGATCGTGATGCTGGTGCTCCAGGTTTTAAATCAGAATTATGAAAACGTATTTTTATGCATTCTGACACTTTTGCTTCTGATTGTTCCAAGTTTTGTGCAGGTAACGTTTAAAATAGAGCTGCCTACAACGCTGGAGATCATCGTATTGTTTTTTATATTTGCAGCGGAGATATTAGGTGAGATCAATGAATTTTATCTGCTGTTTCCGTTCTGGGATACGGTGCTGCATACGCTGAATGGATTTCTGGCAGCGGCAATCGGATTTTCTCTGGTGGATCTGCTGAACCGGAGTGAGCGTACCGTCTTTAATCTGTCACCGGTGTTTACAGCGATCGTGGCATTTTGTTTTTCTATGACGATTGGAGTTGTATGGGAGTTTTTTGAGTTTGGGATGGATCAGTTTCTCGGATATGACATGCAGAAGGATACGGTTCTTTCTGCAATCACATCGGTCATGCTGAATCCGGACGGAAGAAATATTCCGGTGACGATCGATCAGATCAGGGAAGTGATGATCAATGGACAGCCATTGGGGGTGGGCGGATATCTGGACATCGGACTGATCGACACAATGGAAGACTTGTTTGTGAATTTTATCGGTGCAGCAGTTTTTTCAGTGATTGGATTTTTCTATGTGAGAAGCCGTGGAAAGGGCGTTGCAGGCAGATTTATTCCGAGAAGAAAAAGAGCGGAGAGAGATTTCCTTAAAATTGCAAGGGAACAATCTCTGGAAGAGTCTGAAAATAAGGAGAAAATACAGTCTCAAAAGAGAGAATAAGGTGGAAATGGGACTTTTTGTACACAGAATTGTGCTTCTATGTGCAGAAAGTCCTCTTTTTTTATGGTTTCAGAGAATATTTCCACAAACAGAACGACAGGTATTTCACAATATTATGGAAGTTTGATGAAAAAAGTGCAAATGAATTACTGTATATTAGTGAAAAAGGAATGGTATAAAATAAAAATGACGAAAAGTCAGTAAAATAAGGTTGAAATATTCCTAAAAAAAGAAAAAAACGTATTTTAAAACACTGGGAATTTCGACAAAAAAAGAGTGCGATCGGAAAAAGAAAACCCTAAATTTTTTTTGTTGACAAACTCACTTGCTGGGAGTAGGATTTAGATAACTTTTTAGGCACGCTGTCTGAAAAGGGATTATAGTACGGAGATTTCAAAGCATGAAATTTCCTTTTTTATGCTCGTAAGAGGCCTCCACCTGGAAGAGAAAAGGGAAGACCCCCAAAGGGCAGTAATTAAAAAAAGAGACAGGAAAGGGAGGGAGCGATACGGAAAATTTAGCAACAGAATTGATGGAAGAGCTGAACTGTAAAACAGTATTTGAACTTCCGGTTCTCGGCGGAATTTCGGAGTCCGTGGTTGTTACATGGATCATTATGGCGGTTCTGGTTGGATTATCATTGATTCTGGTGAGAAATCTGAAGGTAGAAAACCCGGGAAAAGTTCAGTTGGCATTGGAAGCTGCAATTGACTGGGCAACGGATTTCTTTGAAGGGATCCTCGGTAAAGGGAACAAAAGATATATACCGTATCTGATCACAGTTCTTCTTTATCTGGCGTGCGCCAACATGATTGGTCTGCTTGGCTTTAAGCCGCCGACAAAAGATCTGAATGTAACAGCAGCACTTGCCGTGATGAGTATGTGCCTGATCGAATATTCAGGAATACATAAAAACGGTATGAAACATTGGGTCAAGCATTTTGCCAAACCGGTGCCGGTGGTTGCACCGATTATGATTCTGGAAATTTTTATCCGCCCATTGTCGCTCTGTATGCGACTGTTTGGTAACATGCTGGCAGGATTTGTGGTAATGGAACTTTTAAAAGCATTTGTTCCGCTGATTATACCACTTCCGATGAATTTCTATTTCGATATTTTTGATGGTCTGATTCAGGCATATGTATTTGTATTTCTGACCGCACTGTTTATGACAGAAGAACAGGAATAGAAACGGAATTTTTGAACAAATAAAAGAATAAAAAGGAGATTAGAATTATGGGAGCACTTATTGCAATTGGAGCAGGAATCGCAGTATTAACAGGTATTGGAGCAGGAGTGGGAATTGGTATCGCAACAGGAAAAGCAGTGGATGCAATCGCAAGACAGCCAGAGGCTGAAAGCAAGATCAGCAAGAACCTGATCCTTGGTTGTGCACTTGCAGAGGCAACTGCAATTTATGGATTTATCATTGGTATTCTGATCGTATTCTTCTTAAAATAAGCAAATAGAATTAACAGGAAAGGCGGGTGTGGGAAGTGCTGAGATTTGATATGAACTTTCTATATACCATGATTAACCTGATCGTCCTGGCTTTCTTATTAAAGAAGTTTTTGATCAAGCCTGTGACCGACATTATGGAAAAGCGCCGTCAGCTGATCGAAGACGGATTGAAAAATGCCCAGAATGCACAGGAAGATGCGATGAAGATGAAGGAAGAATATGCGCAGGCACTTGGCGGGGCAAAAGAAGAATCTGTGCGGATCGTAGAGAAAGCACGTAAGGACGCCAAATCAGAGTATGAACGTATTGTAGAGGAGGCGGATGCCAGGGCAGGCAGTATCATCGAGTCTGCCAAGGCGGATATCCGTGTAGAACGAGAGCAGACAATGAGTGCACTCCAGTCTGAAATCGCAGGACTTGCAATGACAGCTGCAGCGAAGATCGTGGCAGAACAGACAGGCAATAATCAGGAAATATATGATAAGTTTCTGGAAGAAGTAGGTGAAGCTCATGAAGACACAGACAACAACTAGTCAGATGTACTGTTCATCTGCAGCAATGCGGTATGCACAGGTGTTGTATGAGCTGAATGTTCCGAAGGAAGCCATACAGAAAGCAAGAGAGATATTTGAGGAGGTACCGCAGCTTCATGATGTGTTTGTGAATCCGACAATTCCGGCACAGAAGAAAGAACGTGTGATCGACAAGGTATTTCCGCAGGAAATGAGAAATTTCCTGAAAGTGGCATGTAAATATGAGAGAATGGATCTGATTCCGGAGATATTTGCTGCATATGACAGATATTGTGACGAGCAGGATCGGATCTTAAGTGCCGTATTGACATGTGTAGAGCTGCCCAGTGACGAGCAGCTCAAAAATATGGAAGCGTTCCTTTGTAAAAAATATGAAGCGAGCAAGGCCAGGATTGAGATTCAGACAGACAGTACGCTGCTTGGCGGATTTGTTCTGCGCACAGGAAGCGATGAATATGACTGGAGTCTGAAAGGACGTCTGGACAGACTAGGACAAAAATTAACCTGGAGGTGAACAAGGTGAGTTCAATCAATTCAGATGAAATTATTTCTATTTTAAAAGAAGAGATAGAAAATTTTGACAGTGTGAGCAAAGACAGCGAAGTGGGAACAGTCGTTGCTGTAGGTGACGGAATTGCGACTATTTATGGGATTGATCACGCAATGTATGGAGAGATTGTTACCTTCGATACGGGTTTGAAAGGAATGGTACAGGATATTCAGAAAAATGAAATCGGAGTCATTCTTTTTGGACGGGACACAGATATCAAAGAAGGGACAAAAGTAACTCGTACAGGAAAAAAGGCCGGTGTACCGGTTGGAAATAAATATGTAGGAAGAGTTGTCAATGCACTGGGAGCTCCGATTGATGGAAAAGGCGAGATCGAAGCAGATGATTACCGTCCGATCGAGCAGGAGGCGCCGGGAATTATTGACAGAAAATCAGTTAGCGTACCGATGGAAACAGGAATCCTTTCCATCGATGCCATGTTCCCGATCGGACGTGGGCAAAGAGAGCTGATCATCGGAGACCGTCAGACAGGAAAAACATCCATTGCGATGGATACAATCCTGAATCAGAAGGGAAAAGATGTAATCTGTATTTATGTGGCGATCGGACAGAAGGCTTCTACTGTTGCAAAAGTTGTAAATACATTGAAGAATAATGATGCACTGGATTATACGATTGTGGTATCTTCTACAGCAAGTGACTGTGCGCCGCTTCAGTATATCGCACCATATGCCGGAACAGCAATGGCAGAGCATTTTATGTATCAGGGAAAAGATGTCCTGATCGTCTATGATGATCTGTCAAAACATGCGGTTGCCTATCGTGCATTGTCTCTGCTGCTCGGTCGTTCACCGGGACGTGAGGCATATCCGGGAGATGTATTCTATCTGCATTCCAGACTGTTGGAGCGTTCCAGCCGTCTGAGTGATGAATTGGGAGGCGGTTCTATTACAGCACTGCCAATCATTGAGACGCAGGCAGGAGATGTATCCGCATATATTCCGACTAATGTAATTTCCATTACAGACGGACAGATCTTCCTGGAGAGCGATCTGTTTGCAGCAGGTATGAGACCGGCCGTAAACGTAGGGCTTTCCGTATCTCGTGTTGGTGGTGCCGCACAGACAAAAGCGATGAAAAAAGCATCCGGAAGTATTCGTATTGATCTGGCACAGTACCGCGAGATGGAAGTGTTCACGCAGTTTAGTTCCGATCTGGATGCTGCGACAAAAGAACAGCTGGAGTATGGAAGTGGTTTGATGGAATTGTTGAAGCAGCCGCTTTATCATCCGCTCAGTCTGCATGAAAAGGTCATCACACTGTGTGCGGCGACACATAAAGTGATGCTTGGAATAGAAAAAGCAAAAATCAAACAGTTCCAGGCAGACCTGCTTCGTCATTTCGATTCAGATTATCCGGAAATCGGACAGGAAATCGAAGAGAAAAAGGTACTGACAGAAGAACTGATCGAAAAGATCGTGGAGACCGCAAAGGAATTCAAGAAGAGCAGGTGTTAATATGGCAAATATCAGAGAAATACAGAGCCGCATCAACAGCGTAAAAGATACGATGAAGATCACAAATGCGATGTATATGATTTCCTCTTCAAAAATGACGCAGGCCAGAAAAAAACTGGCGGATACAGAGCCGTATTTTTATGGACTTCAGGGTGAGATTTCCCGTATCCTGCGCCATGTGCCAGAGATCCGGCATTCTTATTTTGATGCCCGCCAGGATATCCCGGCAGAGCAGAAAAGGATCGGTTCGATCGTAATTACGGCAGACAAGGGACTTGCCGGAGCTTATAATCATAATATTATCAAGCTGGAAGAAGAGATCCTTGCACAGCCGGGGATTCACAAGCTCTTTGTTGTAGGTGAGCTGGGACGGCATTATTTTGCAAAACATAATGTAGAGATTGACACAAATTTCCAGTATACCGTTCAGAAACCGACTATGCACCGTGCCAGAGATATTGGCTGGTCGGTGATCGATCAGTTTCTGGCAGGGGAGCTGGATGAAGTGTATGTTGTATACACCCGCATGGAGAATTCGGTACAGACAGATGCGGAAAAATTGAAACTGCTTCCGTTGGAGGCCAAAGACTTCGGAAGTATGAAAATGCCTCTGAATATGTATCGGGAAGCAATTGAACTGTATCCTTCCGCAGACAGTGTGATGGACAGTATTGTTCCTAACTATGTCATTGGTATGGTCTACGGATGTCTGGTAGAGGCATATGCCAGTGAACACAATGCCCGTATGATGGCGATGAAGGCTGCTACAGACAGCGCTGAAAGCCTGATCCGGGAGTTGTCAATCGTATATAACAGAGCCAGACAGGCTGCAATTACCCAGGAAATTACGGAAGTTTGCAGCGGTGCGAAGGCGCAGAAGCAGAAAAGGAAGTGAGAATAGCATATGAATAAAGGACGAATTGTACAGGTTATGGGACCTGTCGTTGACGTAGTATTTGAAGACGGCAATCTTCCTTATATCAAGGATGCTCTGGAAGTTGAAAATAACGGAAAGAAATGCATCATGGAGGTTGCACAGCACCTTGGAAACAATGAGGTGCGCTGCCTGATGCTTGCTGCCAGTGAAGGACTGCATAAAGATATGGAAGTAACAGCCACCGGAGCAGGAATCAAAGTTCCTGTCGGTGAGAAGACACTGGGCAGACTGTTTAATGTATTAGGTGAAACAATTGATAATGGAGAACAGATCGAGGATGCAGAAAAATGGGTAATCCACAGAGAACCGCCTACATTTGAAGATCAGAGTCCTGTAGTAGAGATCCTGGAGACGGGAATCAAGGTCATCGACCTTCTTGCACCATATGCAAAGGGCGGTAAGATCGGATTGTTCGGTGGTGCAGGAGTCGGTAAGACGGTGCTGATCCAGGAATTGATCCGAAACATTGCGACAGAGCACGGTGGATACTCTATTTTTACCGGAGTCGGAGAGCGTTCCCGTGAGGGAAATGACCTCTGGTCTGAAATGAAAGAGTCCGGTGTTCTGGAGAAGACTGCTTTGGTATTCGGTCAGATGAATGAGCCGCCTGGAGCGCGTATGCGTGTGGCTGAGACTGGTTTGACAATGGCAGAATATTTCCGTGATGAACAGCATCAGAACGTACTTCTTTTCATCGATAATATTTTCCGTTTTACACAGGCCGGATCTGAGGTTTCCGCACTGCTTGGGCGTATGCCGTCTGCAGTAGGATATCAGCCGACACTGGCAACGGAAATGGGTGAATTACAGGAACGTATCGCTTCTACAAAGAACGGATCTGTCACTTCCGTACAGGCAGTTTATGTGCCGGCGGACGATTTGACTGACCCGGCTCCGGCGACAACATTTGCGCATCTGGATGCAACGACCGTGCTTTCCAGAAAGATTGTAGAGCAGGGTATCTATCCGGCGGTAGATCCACTGGAATCCAGCTCCCGTATCCTGGAAGCAGATGTAGTCGGAGAAGAGCATTACGAAGTGGCAAATAAAGTCATCGCAATTCTTCAGAAATACAAAGAACTGCAGGATATTATTGCAATTCTTGGTATGGAAGAGTTGTCAGATGAAGATAAGGCAACTGTTATGCGTGCGAGAAAAATCCAGAGATTTTTGTCTCAGCCATTCTTTGTAGCAGAGACATTTACAGGAATCCCTGGAAAATATGTTCCGTTAAAAGAGACAATCCGTGGATTTAAAATGATCATTGATGGGGAGATGGATGCATATCCGGAATCTGCATTTTTCAATGTAGGAACTATTGACGATGTCATTGCAAAGGCAAATGCTGAGGCGGCAGAATAGGAGCGTGGCATATGGATACATTTGGTTTGAAAATCATCGCAAGTGACAGGGTTTTTTACGAAGGACGCTGCAGAAAGCTTGTAATTCCGGCGCCGGATGGTGAAAAGGGAATCTTGCCGAACCATGAAAATATGGTGATTGCAGTGAAGATCGGAATGGCCCGTATGGAGATCGAAGAAGGAAACTGGGTAGAAGTTGCACTCGGAAGAGGATTTGCAGAGGTAGTCAACAACCGTGTGACACTGCTGGTAGATACAGCAGAAAAGCCGGAGGAGATTGATATCCGTCATGCACAGGAGCAGAAAGAGCGTGCAGAGGAGCGAATCCGCCAGAAACAGAGCATCCAGGAATATTATCATTCTCAGGCATCTCTGGCGAGAGCTATGAACCGATTGCGAGTATCTCAGGGAAAACGCTGGAATTTATAGAGAAAAGAAACAAGGAAGTTTGTGCAAAAAGGTGCAGCTTCCTTGTTTCTTTTCACATATAGTAACTTTTACGGAGTTACTGTTCCCACCAATCTCCACCTATCCATGCGCAATCGTCGTGCTTGCGCACTCCAGTACCGCACTTCGTGCTAGATTGCTTATGTATGGGCGGTGACTGGTTCCACCAGATGTTAAATATAGATTCTTTGCCTTACATGCAAGCATGACGGTTCAGAACCTATATTTAACATCCGGTGTGAACAGTAACTTTTACGGAAAAATTTATAACATATTCATGGAAATTTAATTGTGTCCCAACAAAATTTCAAGTATAATAAAACCAATCTTGAAAGGAATCCCTTTCAGTTTTCAAATATGGCATAAGAGGCCATTCAAAAATAATTTCCAAATAAACGCACAGAAAAGATGGATAAGACGTTACCGTGCATAGTAACAAGAGAATAGATGGAGTTTGTCTGTATTTGCGATTGTGAAACATCGTGTCAAAAGATATAATAAAATTAAGAATACAGTTACATGCTCATCGAAATCTTCTGAATTCCATCAGAAACCAAGGAGGAGCATGTATGAAGAAGGAAAAAACAACACAATTTTTAATGAAGCCAAAAGTAGATTTCTGTTTTAAAGAGCTGATGGAAGATGAAGAGGTGCGCAACGCATTTCTGGCGGCGGTACTTGGAATTGATCTGGGAGAAATCGTTGAGAGCAGGATTTTGCCGTCCCATTTGCGCCAGAAGGATAAAGATGATAAGTTGGGAATTTTGGATGTACGGGTTTTGTTAAATAACAAGGAGCAGATTGACATTGAAATTCAGGTGACAGCTAGTGAATACTGGGCAGAACGCACGTTGTTCTATCTGGGGAAGATGTTTACCGATCAATTAAAACCAGGAGAAGACTATCAGAAATTAGAAAAATGTATTCATATCGGGATTTTGAATTTTACCATGTTTGAAGATGAAGAATATTACTCCTGTTTTCACTTCTGGTCAGATCAGGGGAGAAAGATGTACAGTGATAAAGTTGAGATCCACACATTGGAACTCCCGAAACTGGCAAAATATGAGTATCCGGAGACAGAGCTGCTGAAATGGCTTCAGTTTATCAATGCAGAAACCAAGGAGGAATTTGAAATGGCAGCGGAAAAAAGCGAATATATTAAGAAGGCGTATGAGGATTTGAACCGGATCAGTGCGGATGAGGAGAAGCGTCTGGAATATGAGGCAAGAGAGCGTGCGATTCGAGATCACCAGTACTTTTCTACGGTTTATAAAAACACTGGATTAAAAGAAGGCAGAAGGGAAGGCAGAAGACAGGCAACTGTAGAATTATTACAGGAAATGGGAATGGAAAAAGAATGCGTGTGTGCAAAGGTACAGGAAAAGTTCCAGCTTTCTTTCCAAGAGGCTGAGCAGGAAGTAGAAAAATATTGGAAATAATAGCGGTAGCTTTTTTGTTTTTAAAACTGGCATGGTTAAAAACGTTAAAACTGGATATTTAAGAAAAGCCAATCTTAATGTAGTATTCATATAAAAATGATAGCAATTAAGAGGAGGTACAGCAAATGAGTGCAGAAAGATATGAGCTCAACAAGCAGTTAGCACAGATGTTAAAAGGCGGAGTGATCATGGATGTGACAACACCGGAACAGGCAAGGATTGCAGAGGAGGCGGGAGCATGTGCAGTGATGGCGCTGGAAAGGATTCCGGCTGATATCCGTGCAGCGGGCGGAGTATCCAGAATGAGTGATCCGAAGATGATCAAGGAAATTCAGGAAGCAGTATCCATTCCAGTTATGGCAAAATGCAGGATCGGACATTTTGTTGAAGCACAGATATTAGAGGCAATCGAAATTGATTATATTGATGAGAGTGAAGTACTTTCTCCGGCAGATGATGTTTATCATATTAATAAACGCAAATTCCAGGTACCATTTGTATGTGGTGCAAGAGATTTGGGAGAAGCGCTTAGAAGGATCAATGAAGGAGCTTCTATGATCCGTACAAAGGGAGAGCCGGGAACAGGAGATGTGATACAGGCAGTCAGACATATGAGAATGATGAAGCGGGAAATTGTAAAACTGGTCTCCATGAGGGAGGATGAGCTGTTTGAGGAAGCAAAGGCCCTAAATGTACCGTATGAATTGGTTGAATATGTACATCATAACGGGCGTATTCCTGTTGTAAACTTCGCGGCGGGAGGCATCGCAACTCCGGCGGATGCGGCGCTGATGATGCAGCTTGGTGCAGAAGGCGTATTTGTGGGATCTGGTATTTTTAAGTCAGGAGATCCGAGAAAGCGGGCAGAAGCAATTGTAAAAGCGGTAACAAACTTTGAAGACTACAGGATGCTGGCAGAGCTTTCTGAGGATCTGGGAGAGGCAATGGTAGGAATTAATGAACAGGAGATAGAACTTTTGATGGCGGAAAGGGGCAGATAGAATGAAGATCGCAGTACTTGCAGTACAGGGAGCATTTGCGGAACATCGGAAGAAAATAGAAGACCTGGGAATAGAATGTATGGAACTCCGCAAAAAAGAGGACCTGATGAAACCGTTTGATGGATTGATCCTTCCCGGAGGTGAGAGTACTGTGCAGGGAAAACTTCTGAAAGAGCTGGACATGTATCAGATATTGAAGCAGAAAATCGAAGAAGGACTGCCGGTGCTGGCAACTTGTGCCGGCCTGATCCTTCTGGCGGAAAATTTGACAAATGACCGGAATATTTATTTTGCAACATTGCCGGCAGCGGTGAAAAGAAACGGTTATGGCAGACAGCTTGGAAGTTTCCGTACAGTACAGGAAATGAAGGGAATCGGGAAAATACCGATGACATTTATAAGAGCTCCATATATTGAAAAAGTTGGAAAAGGAGTAGAAGTTCTTGCGGCAGTAGATGATCGGATCGTGGCAGTAAAATACGGGACACAGTTTGGGCTGGCATTTCATCCGGAATTAGATCAGGACAACAGAATACATGAAATGTTTCTGGATACGGTTAAAGCAGCCATACAAAACAATGAGTCTGCTATAAAATAAATCTATAACAGGATATTCTCAATCTATATTGGACAAATAAATCCTACTATGTTAATATGATTACAAGGAATTAAGAAAGAAACAGATTCCAAAGAAGGAGGAAATAGAAATGGCAGATATCAGAGATTCTAAAAACTGGGGATTTGAGACAAAACAATTACACATTGGACAGGAACAGGCAGATCCGGTTACAGATGCAAGAGCAGTCCCGATCTATGCAACAACCTCTTATGTATTTCACGACTCACAGCATGCGGCAGACCGCTTCGGACTCCGTGATGCAGGAAATATATATGGAAGACTGACAAATCCGACACAGGATATTTTCGAACAGCGTATTGCAGCATTAGAAGGCGGTGTGGCAGCGCTGGCTGTAGCATCCGGTGCGGCAGCAATTGCCTATGCATTTCAGGCACTTGCAAAGGCGGGAGAGCATATTGTGGCATCCAAGACCATCTACGGCGGCACATACAATCTTCTGGCGCATACTCTTCCGCTCACAAACGATGTGACAACAACGTTTGTGGACCCTGAGAAAGAAGGATCTTTTGAGGCAGCCATTCAGGAAAATACAAAAGCGATATTTGTAGAGACACTTGGAAATCCGAATTCAAATCTGATCGATCTGGAGAAGGTGGCAGAGATCGCGCACAGACACAATATTCCGTTGGTAGTAGATTCTACATTTGCAACACCGTATCTGATCCGGCCGATCGAACATGGTGCAGATTTGGTGATTCACTCCGCAACGAAATTTATCGGCGGTCATGGAACAGCGATTGGAGGCGTGATCGTTGACAGTGGAAAGTTTGACTGGAAGGCATCCGGCAAATATCCGTGGATTTCAGAAGCCAACCCGAGTTATCATGGTGTATCGTTCTCAGATGCAGCAGGCAGTGCGGCATTTGTAACCTATATCCGTGCAGTGATCCTGCGTGATACAGGTGCAACACTTTCTCCGTTCCATTCCTTTATCTTCCTGCAGGGGCTGGAGACATTATCTCTGCGTGTTGAGCGGCATGTGAGCAATGCGCTGAAGATCGTGGAGTATCTTGCGAATCATCCGCAGGTAGAGGCTGTACACCATCCGTCACTGGAAACGGAGTCAACCCATGAATTATATAAGAGATATCTCCCGAACGGAGGCGGCTCTATCTTTACTTTTGAGATTAAGGGAGATGCGCAGACGGCCCAGGCATTTATCGATCAGCTGTCTATCTTTTCCCTGCTGGCAAATGTAGCAGACGTGAAATCTCTGGTGATTCATCCGGCAACCACCACTCACAGCCAGTGTACGGAGGAAGAATTGTTAGATCAGGGAATCAAACCAAACACGATCCGGCTTTCAATCGGAATTGAAAAAGTAGAAGATCTGATCGCAGATCTTGATGCGGCATTTAAAGCAGTAAAATAATGGATATTGATGTTTTAGCGATAGCGGCAGTGGCGATTACAGTAGTTCTGTTTGTACTGCTGTCCTATCTGGGAAGAAAAAAGCATTTACGTCCCAGTCCAGTATGTATTTCTGATCGTATTGACACTGATCGTTTCCATCGGAACAGTAGGAGTTCCGGGAACCTCCACAGTAACAACCACAGCACTGTTTACTGCAGCAGGACTTCCGGTAGAGATTATTGTACTTCTGGTTCCGATCTCAAGCGTTGTCGATATGATGCGTACAGCAACAAATGTGACAGGTGCGGCAACAGCAGCAGTTCTTGTGGCAAAATCCGAGCAGCTTTTAGACAGAGAGGTTTATGACCAGAAAAAGAGTGAAGACGGATTGAGCGGAGCAGCTGCAGTTGGTGAATCTGCGAGATAATAAAATAAAAAGCATTCCTGCCGGAAATCATATGCCAAGAAGCAATGATCCATGCAGGAATGCTTTTACTTTATGCCTGATCCTGATAACAATATCCGCCGTTTTCTTTCACTCCGTAAAAATCAGCGAAAGACAGATGAAAAACATCTTTTTCCATACCGGAAAGGTCGATCTTATGTTTGATCAGATATTGATAAATTCCGGAATAATCAATACTTCCCTGTAATAAAATACTGTCTAATTTTCCATCTCGTAAAATGGCACGTTTATAATTGTGAGAATCTTCCTGTTCGAGAACAACATCTCCCTCTTCTTCTGTTCCTCTTCCAAGGGAAAGCGTAACCAGTCCATAGAAGTTCATCGTATTTTTCATAGCGTAACGATCTTCGTAAAGTGTTTTAATTCCGCACATATTCATAGCGGCAACCTGTCCCTGTTTCATAGCATTTGGCCAGATTCCGGACAGTCCCGTTACATCTCCGGCAGCGTAAATATCTTTACAGTTGGTTTCCATGGTGTCAGACACTTTAATAAAACGATCTACTTCGATCGAAGTATCCAGTACGCATTCAACTGCGGGACGAACACCGGCAGCAACAATGACCAGATCACAGTCTACCCGGGTGCCATCATCCAGAAGGACATAGTCGATTGAACCATTGCTGTTCATATGCGTTTCAGAAGCCTTTTTTCCAAGAAGAAAACGGCATCCGTGTTCTTCAAATAATTTCCGATAGGCAGTTCCGGCAGTTTCATTTAACTGGATCGGAAGAATACGATCTGCCATTTCCACAACAGTAACCTCTTTACCCTGCTCGAGAAATGCATAGGCAGCGTCCATTCCAACCAGACCGGAACCAACGATCAGAATCTGTTCTGCCTGATCGGCCAGCGGGCGGATCGCCTGAGCATCCGAAAGATGCCGCAGTCCGAATACATTGTTTGCCTCACGGAACTGTCCAACAGGCGGGATGAAGCTGTTTGCACCGGTTGTGATCAGGAGTTTGTCATAGTGGCAGGATGTGTCATTATCAAGCAGAACCTGCTGGTTTTTTACATCCACTGTTTTTACAGAAACACCCTTGATCCATTCGATTTTATTGGTTTCAAAAAAGTCAGGTTCTACAAAGGACAAGGTATCTTCCTGACGTTCATGGCTCAAATAACGGTGAAGCATGCAGCGGGAGTGTACATGCTCATCTGTGGAAATCATGGTAATAGAGGCATCCGGCTGCTGGCTGCGAATGGTTTTTGCTGCGGTGATCCCGGCAGCCCCCACTCCGATAATAACATGCATCATAATGACACCTCCTCAACATAGATTGCCTGTTTTGGACAGGCTTTTACGCAGTTGGGTTCTGCACCGTCCTGCAGGCAGAAGTCGCACTTTACGACTTTGGTACGGGTGGCAGTATCTGCTTTGAGGACGCCGAACGGGCAGTTCATAACGCACATAAAACAGGAGCCACATTTCGTTTCATCATAAGATACGATTCCCGTTTTCGGATCCTTTGTCAGAGCACCGCTCATACAGGACATCACGCATTCCGGCTGATCGCAGTGTCTGCAAAAAATAGGGCGATAGGTTCCGTCCGGCAGCTTTTCGATGTGGTTTCTGGATTCATTGCGGATGTCCGTCAGATCCAGATCATAAACAGTTCCCGGTGTTTCCCGGTGCGCCTGCATACAGGCGATGGTGCAGTTTTTGCATCCATCGCACTTTGAGGCATCGATCATAATTCGTCTCATAGCGGCACCTCCTATATATGTAAGCCCTGGCGTTTTTCCAGAATAATCTGCTCCAGGATATCAGCAGATTCTTTCGCATCTCCGTTGATGATGACCTGTCCTCCGGTCAGTTCTTTCATATCTTCTGTGAGTACTTTGACTGCAGTTTTGCTTCCCGTTACGAACGGAGGAAGTCCAAGGTGCAGCGGAAGTCCCAGTGCAAGTCCGAAGCATCCGTCAGCCAGTGCCTGCTCTTCCAGCCACTGTGCGGCAGAAAGTACCAGTGGAAGCTGTGGAAGATCTACGCCAAGCTCTGCGGCGATTTCTGTTGCAACGATTTCCAGACGGCCGATCGCAAGACAAGGACCAAAATTCAAAACCGGCGGAATGTTCAGTTTTTCACAGACAGCGCGCAGCTTTGGACCGGCATATTTGGCAGCTTCCGGAGTCATGAGTCCGCAGTTTTCGATTCCGCCTGAAGAACATCCGGCAGTAAGGACGAGGATGTCGCGAGAGATCAGTTCTTTTGTCAGTTCCACGCTCAAGACATCATGTCCGCCTGCAGTCAGGTTGGAGCATCCCACCACACCGGCAAGACCTTTGATCTCTCCGGATGCCAGCAGTTCGATTAGCGGCGTCCACTTTCCGCCCAGGAAGGATTTTAAAGAACCTTCACTGACACCCGTTAATGTATGGTCATTTCCATGTTCTTCCATGAGATGTAACGGAACACTTCCCCGTCGTTCCTTGTAGGATTCGATGATTTTATCAATAATAATGCTGCTTTGTTCTTCGCGGTTTTCAAATTCAAACGGCATCAGTTCCGCATTCGCTTTCTTTGCAACATCATCCAGACAGATCTGTCGGATCTTCAATTCTTCACAGATTGGCTCGATTCCCGGAAGAGTACAGTTAAATTCTGAAAGAACTGCATCGATCGCTCCGGTTGCCAGGATTGCTTCACTTGTATAGTTGTTTCCTGCATGACCGTCAAATATTTCGGTATAGTGTGCGCCTCTGAGCTGTAAGTCCTGTCCTACGCAGGTACATCCTACCAGTTTGAATCCCTTTGCACCAACAGCCTGCGCTTTTGTCTTTGCTTCTTCTGAAATCAGGCGTTCCTGAAGATCTACGAAAATCGTGTGCTGATGTCCGGTAATCATAATGTTGATGTAATCCGGATCGATCACACGCAGTCCTACCGGGGCCAGGCGAAGCTCCGGCTGTCCGAGCAAAACATCGTTGAGCAGATTGGTTAAGGTCAGCCCGTACACTCCGGTGGAAATACCAAGCTTCAGACAGTCGGTAAGCATATCCACAGGGTCGGAGTTCAGATTGGTGGAACATTTTACAACACCTTTGAATACCTCTGCTTTTGCACCGCCCGGCATGATTCCCAGTTCTTTCCAGCGTTTAATACGTGGTGCATATGCGATTTTCTCAATCAGTTCTGCAGAAACATATTCCGGTTTGTACAGATCGGCAAGTACGGCATCTGCCACTTTTTCTGCTTTTACATAGACATCTTCGTCTGTAATTCCAAACATCTCCGCCAGATGCTCCAGAGATTTCAGACCCTTTAATTCTCCTTTGATCTGGGCGGTTTTCTTCAGATTGAGGGCAGTATTCTCAACGATATGGATATAGCATCCGCTGCCGGAAGCCACTGCTCTTAAGAAATTGCGGGTTACGATCGTATCGGCATCGGCACCGCAGATTCCTCTCGGCGCATTTGGAGTGATGCGGCAAGGACCGTTGGAGCAGAGACGACAACAGACTCCCTGCAGTCCAAATCCACATTTTGTGCTCTGTCCTTCCACGCGGTGATGGGAAGTTTCCATCGGAAGCGAGCGGATAAAGCCTTCTAGAGGCTTGTCTGCGCTTTTGCATGTATTGCATCCATAACATTGATTCATTTTGTAAAATCCTCCTTTGATAAAACTGTACTAAAATAGTAAAGATTAAGGCAAAAAAACACTTACCGAAATAATTCGGCAAGAGATTTTTGTTTCATTTCCTGCACCAGCATATTCTGCAGCCGGCAGAATTCGTGATGTACCAGACATGGATTTTTCGGACTGTTCATAGAACAAGGATAACCCTCTTTCATACATTCTAAAAGAAGGATATCCGGATCTATGGCAGCGCAGAGATCATAGAGAGAAATCTCTGCAAGCTTTAAGTTGAGCGCATATCCCCCGTTGGTACCCCGACAGCTTTTTAAAAATCCGGACTTTTCCAGCTTTCTGGTAATCTTGTAAGTCATGGCAGAGGGCAGATGCTCCATCTCGCAGATCCGTGAGACACTGATTAACTCTCCGGAAGATAATGCACGCATGATGCGGATTGCATAATCACATTCTTTGGTAAATAACATATCTGACCTCCCTGACGTTTTGTCTCATCTTACAATATTGGACTGAAACAGTCAAGTATAATGGAAGCGGAAAAATAAAATAGGGATTGTGCATAAAAAAAGTAGAGTTTTTGGGCGATAGGAATAAAAGAAAAGGGAGATATCTATACAATACCACCAAAGTGTACAAAGGAGATTGACAGATGTCAGGAGTTATGCCTATAATAAAATCAAGATATGAAACGGGTTTCAAAAAGTTTCACAGCAGCAAAAGAAAGAGGACATAAGATGGCAAGTATCAGAGAAGTTGCAAAGATCGCAGGAGTTTCACCTGCTACTGTATCGAGAGTGATGAATGGAACAGCGAATGTGGATGAGGAGAAGAAGCAAAGAGTTCTTGATGCTATTCAAGAAACAGGGTTCAAGCCAAATGAACTGGCGCGGGCATTGTTTAAGAAATCATCAAAGATCATTGGAATGATCGTTCCGAATATTGAAAATCCATTTTTCAGTGAGATCGCCAAAGCAGTGGAGGCGGAAGCCTTTCAAAACGGATATAAGATGCTGTTATGCAATTCAGCAAATAATCCGAAGAAAGAACGGATGAACATTCAGATGCTTGTGCAGATGCAGGCAGATGGAATTGTGATCATGACCAACAGCGATCGGACCGGAAAGAAGATTGCAGAATGCGGACTTCCGGTTGTCGTGATGGACAGAAAGCTTTCTAAGGGACGGGAAATCGCATTTATCGAATCAGATCATTACAAAGGCGGAAAACTTGCGGCAGAGCATCTGATTGAATGCGGCTGTCAGCATATTGTGTGCCTGCGGGGACCGATGAAGTTTTCCAGCGGGCAGCAGCGTTATCAGGGATATGAGGATGTGTGCAGAAAGTATGGAAGAAAAGCTGTCTGGATCGACTGTGATTATGATTACGATGCCGGACTTGCGGCAGCAGAAGAACTGATTCGCAGATACCCGGATACCGATGGAATCCTGGCGAGCAATGACATGGCGGCAATGGCAGTCTATAAGGTGCTTCATCAGAACGGGCGAAGAGTCCCGGAAGATGTACAGCTGGTCGGATTTGACAATATTGAGTTCAGCAGGAGAATGACACCGGAGCTGACGACCATTTCCCAGCCCATTGAAGAAATGGGAAAACTGGCAGTACAGATGATCATCCATCATGGAGAAGAGATTTCGTATCAGAAAGAAAATATATTTGATGTTGAGCTGATCAGGCGTCAGACGACGAAAAAGAAAGGAGAAGCAGAATGAAACTGGCAGTAGTAGGAAGCATTAACATGGATATGACGGTGACCGCAGAGCGGATTCCGCTAAAAGGGGAGACACTTCGAGGAGACAGCCTTCATTATATTCCGGGAGGGAAAGGTGCGAATCAGGCGGTTGCTATGGCAAAGCTCGGAGCAAAAGTGGAGATGTTCGGATGTGTTGGAGATGACGCAAATGGTACCCGGTTATTGGAGAATTTCAAGAAAGTCGGTGTAGAGACGGGACATATCAAGGTTTTAGAGGGAGTTCCGACAGGGATTGCTATGATCACAGTCGGAGAAAATGACAATACGATCATCGTGGTTCCGGGAGCAAACGGGAAAGTGGACAGAGATTATATTGACAGGATCAAAGAGGAGCTGAAGACTTTTGATATGGTTGTGCTGCAGCAGGAGATTCCGCTGGATACGGTGTATTATGTTGTAGATTTCTGTTATGACAATCAGATTCCGGTAGTGTTAAATCCGGCTCCGGCGTCAAACGTTCCGTTGGAAGTGATCGAAAAAGTGACGTATGTAACACCAAATGAACATGAAGCGGTCCTGATTTTTGGAGAGGAGTATTCTACAGAGGACTTGTTAAGAGAGTATCCGGAAAAACTGATCATCACACAGGGCTCCAGAGGTGTGATTACTTGTTTGAAGAATGGAGAAATCTTGAGTGTACCGGCGAGAAAAGCGAATGTGGCAGATACGACCGGGGCAGGAGATACGTTAAACGGTGCATTTGCCCTGCAGAGAGCAAAAGGAGCGGATATGGAGACAGCACTTCGGTATGCGAATGTGGCAGCCAGCTTATCCACAGAAAAATTCGGGGCACAGAGCGGAATGCCGATGGCACAGGAAGTCGAAGAAGAATTGGAAAAACTGGGAGGAAGAGCATGAAACGACAGGGGATTTTAAACAGTGATATTTCCAGAGTGTTGTCTTATATGGGACATACGGACACAATCTGTATCGGAGACTGTGGACTGCCGATCCCGGATGAGACAGAACGGATCGATCTGGCCGTAAAATTCGGACAGCCGTCTTTTATGGATGTGTTGGAAGAAGTAGGGGCAGATATGAAAGTAGAGAAGATCATACTGGCAGAGGAGATGAAACTTCAGAATCCGGAGATACTCCGTCAGATCGAACAATTTTTTGCAAAGCATGAAACGGGTTTCAAACCAGAGATACAATTTGTTTTGCACAGCGATCTGAAAAAAATGACAAAAACATGCAAGGCAGTTATTCGAACCGGAGAGACAACGCCTTATGCAAATATTATTTTACAGTCGGGTTGTATTTTCTAAGAGAGGAGAATACGGTATGAGAATGAAGAGATTTGTAAGTGTACTGGCTGCGGCAGTTATGGTGTTTGGTGTGACCGGCTGTAATGCGATTACGATTGACGGAGAAACAGAAAACGTATCCGGAGAAGCGGCAGGAAATGGAAGTATCGGATTTTCTGTCTCTACATTAAATAACCCATTCTTTGTCACATTAAGTGAAGGTGCAAAAGAAAAGGCAAAAACAGAAGGGGAAAAACTGATCGTGGTAGACGCCGGGGATGACGCGGCAAAACAGACCAGCGATATCGAAGATCTGATTTCAAAAAATATCAGTGTCCTGATCGTAAATCCGGTGGATTCCGATGCAGTTGCACCGGCAGTGAAGGATGCGGTTTCAAGAGGAATTAAAGTGATCTCAGTAGACCGCGGTGTAAACGGAGTAGACGTAGACTGTGCCATTGCTTCTGACAATGTGGAAGGTGCGAAAATGGCAACAGAATATATGGTATCACTTCTTGGAGAAAATGCAAAAGTAGCAGAACTGGAGGGCGTTTCCGGAGCCAGTGCAACGATCGAGCGAGGAAAAGGATTCCATTTGGTGGCAGATAAAAAGCTGAATGTTGTTTCCAAACAGACCGCGAACTTCAATCGTTCTGAGGGAATGAGTGTTATGGAAAATATGCTGCAGGCAAATTCCGCAATTCAGGGTGTATTTGCACATAACGATGAGATGGCACTTGGAGCAGTGGAAGCAGTTGGAAACAAGAAAATCCTGGTGGTTGGTTTTGATGCGACAGACGATGCAGTCGCAGCAGTCAAAGCAGGAAAAATGGCAGCAACTGTGGCACAGAAACCGAATCTGATGGGAGAGACAGCAGTTGAGACCGCGATTCAGATTTTGCAGGGTGAAACAGTGGAAAAAACCATCCCGGTGGAAGTGGAGCTGATTACAAAAGAGAGTGTGAAATAAAAGAAAATCGTAAAAATCGTCTTTTGCTTGAGGAAAGTAAAAGGCGATTTTTTATGGGGAATCTTGCACAAAAATCTGCAAAATAGCAGTGAGGAATGGAAGTGTTATTCTATTTATGAAATTTTTATTGGACACTTCATATTCCTCGTGTTAGACTTTATTCATAACATTTCAGGAGAACGGATATTTCTTTTTATTTCCATGTTCTCTTCTTTATTTTCAAAAAACAAATCCAGATGAAATCATCAAATTTTCAATCTAATTCACAAACCATCAGGAGGAACCGCTTATGAGCAATGGATTAAAACAATATTTTCCAATGATTCAAACCCGAGAGGAGCTTTGTAAAAAAATTCAAACTACCCCTGAATTAAAATTTCTGTTTGATTCGTGGGACGAATCCCAACAAGAAGAATTTCTGCAATTTTGCACAGGAATGCAGGGTGTCAAAATACTTTACGATTCTTTTTTCAAAGAAATTTTAAATCCGGATACTGCACCTTCACGTCTGGAAGAATTACTGTCACTGATATTACAACGGCATATTCGTATTTTACACGTACTTCCAAACGATTTTTCCCGAATTGCAGAAGAAAATGCTTTGCTTATTATGGATATTGTTGTTCAACTGGAAGATGGAAGCATTGCAAACATTGAAGTGCAAAAAATAGGATATTCCTTTCCCGGACAACGCAGCGCATGCTATTTGGCTGATCTTTTACTCCGGCAATACAAACGTGCCAAAAATGAACGGAAAAAGAAATTCAGCTATCGGGATATAAAAAGCGTGTATACCATTGTTTTTATAGAAAAAAGTTCCGGAGAGATGAAACGGCACAAGCAGGATTATGTCCACCATTTTTGTCAAAAGTCAGATACAGGACTTCATATGGAGCTTCTGCAGGAATTCGTTTTCATCCCACTTGACATCTATCGGGAAACCCGTCACAATAAAGGTATACCCATCTAGGCATCCCGTAATACATGCCTGCGGCGGGCGGACTTTGTCCGATAAGGTATCAAAAACGATTTAGATGCGTGGCTCACATTTCTCAGCGAGGATAATCCGGAAATAATCGTCCAGCTAATCAAACAATATCCGAAGTTTATTCCTATGTACCGGGAGATTTATGAGCTTTGCAGGAATGTGGAGAAAGTTATGGGATTGTTTTCAAAAGAATTACAAATATTGGATAAGAATACCGTACAGTATATGATCGATCAAATGCAGGATACGATCGATGAACAACAGAGTACTATTCAGGAACAGCAAAACACTATTAAGCAAAAAAGTGAGTTGCTTGCATCTCAGGAAGTTCTTTTGCAACAAAAAGAAAGCGAACTTGAGCAGCTTAAGAAACAGTTAGAAGAACAATGTAAATAATAAGGAATGCTAATTGCTTCGTAAATACAAAGCATTACAGGATACATATTTGGCACTAATGTCACTGATGATTTAAGCCATAGAAAAACCACCCTCAGAATGATATGATACTTTGGCGAGTTTGGGTGGCATTTTCTATGTACATTCTTTAATTGGTCAACCCCTTATGGGCGGTTGTTCTTTTTGCATCTTCAATATAGCACATCTGCATCAATTCTGTAAGGCAATAGGTTACAATTTACATGATTTCTGTTAAAACGTAATTTCTTCGATACTTTTCTACTGATTCTGCAGAAATGTCATGTGTGAATCTTGCTTCAAATACCTTATTATATAGTTCCGCATGTTGTTTTTGGCAAATACTTAAGTAAATTATGGCAATAAGCGCAGCAATAGAAATAATAGTTATTTGCATAATATCATAGAACATATTCGTGCAATTCTCCTTTGTCCATTGTCAGGACTGCTGAATATTTTTGCATGGTTTCCGGAGAGAGTCTGTGAGTGACGCTGATACATGTGATATTTTCCAATGATAAAATACTGTTTTCTACAGCATTTGCGGTTTGTTCATCCAATGACGATGTTGCTTCGTCCATTAGCAGTATATCCTTTCCACTTAACAAAGCTCTGGCGATAGCAAGACGTTGACATTCTCCTCCTGAGAAATTGTTTCCGTTTTCCTCGATTATTGTATCGAGTCCTTGTGGCAAATTTTCAATAAACACCTTTAGTCCTGCTTTCTTAACAGCTTCTGTGATTTCGTGCTCTGTGTATGATTTCCACAGAGTAAGGTTATTGCGAACACTATCATTGAATAAAAAAGTTTTTTGATGAATCATAGCCAGTCTGTCTGGAAGAGCTGCGATTTCATCTGTACAAATCTTTCCTTCGAATTCTGGGTAATATCCTGCAATGAGTTTTAACAGTGTGCTTTTCCCACTTCCACTTTTTCCGAGAATCGCGTATTTCTTTCCTTTTTCAAAAGTGGCAGATACATTTTTTAAGATAGTTCTGTCATCGTACTTGAAACTTACATTTCGTAGTGAAATATGTTTTTTGAGTTTGTGTCCTGTTTTTTTCTCATGGATTTCAGGATGAGAAAGAGTATGCAAAGTATCCAATACAGGTCTGGCAGACTTTAGTTCGCTAATCTTTGCAGAAAGCTCGAAGGCAGGAGAAATCACTTGTCCGGTAAGCTGAGTGACTGCGACAATACTGCCAATGGTGATATATCCCTTAACTGCAAAAAATCCAGCCAACCCCATGATAAAAAATTGGACAGCGACAGATGAAAGTGTAGTTAAACCATATACACTTGCCATCAAGGATGAAAAATGTTCTTTGTTGCTATCTAATCGTTTTGCTGTCTTAGAAAATTTATGAAACATCTCATCCTCTGCATGGTAAGTTTTTATCACTTCATAACCAGTTAGAAGATCAGCTACTGTTTCATTGTAGGATGTTGTTGATTTCATGACTGTTTCCTGTGCTGTGCCAAGTACCTTGGTAAAAAGACTTGGCAATAAGCTTGGGATTGCCATGGCTGCAATGGAGATAACAGCAATAAGTGGATTCATGTATAAAAGCACGAGAACAGCAAACACGATACAAATGACAGAGTCTAAGATGGAAATACGGTTTTGCAACACTTTTTCCTCAATGATAGAAAAATTTTGGTTGAATGCCGTAACATATGACGCATTACCCGTTTCTTCATAGTTAGCAATACTTGATTGCAAAGTACCATCTGCTAATACAGTACGCATCTCAAGTAAACGTTTTCTGATATAGCAGGCTTTGTATCGATTTGACAAAAAGACCAGTACACCTAAACATACAGCATAGAGAATACTAATAAACAACACTTTTTGTAAATGGTGAGCGTCTTGGCTGGTAATGGAAATTTGTGCAGCATCAATTAAGGCATTTAATAGAATTGCGACACCTACAGTTGCCATATTTACTAGTAATTCTAAGAAAAACAGCAGGATGTGTTCCCATTTTATTTTTTTCATAATCTTGATATCTCCCTTCGACAAGTAAATTGTAAAGGGAAGAATGCGGCATTTCCATATCGAGCCATGTATAGTTTTAATTTACATCATTTGTTAAGTTTTTCTCTAAATATTCTTGAACTAAATCTGCCATTTCTTTTTTTCCAATCAGGCGCATATAGGGAATCAGCGCTTCCATACGCATACGACTTTCCTGCCTTTTTTTCATATTGTTAAGAATTTGTGCAATACTAAATTCAATTTCCGGAAGGAGAAACTGTTCTGTTCCACAAATGCTGAGATTCTCTGCTTTTTTTGCATAGAGAAGCGCTTCTTGATACCGTCCCTCATCTTGCAGAATTTGGCTTAGATTATGCGCTAAATTGATCTGAAGGACCTTATAGTCAGAAAGACGACTATGGCTGCGTTCCAAGGCAAACAGGATTTCCTCACCAATACGAATAGCTTCTAAATTTTTACCCGCCATATATTTTGCTGCCGTTAGCATGACAAGAATATTAGCCTCCGTAGGGGAAAACAACTCCCTGCGAAAATCATTGAAGTCGATATCGGGTTTTGTCAGATGGAGTGCGTTTGTTAATTCATCTTCCATTTGCTCGTCTGCAGCACCATCATGCATACGAATTGCCACATGAATCATTTTGGTGTACTGGAGATTAGCGATGTCCATTTTTTCAGTAGAAAGCTGCTGTAATGTCTTTTTTGCCTGAATAAACTCACCTGCGGATACTTGTTCACTGATTTCATCTAAAGTTTGGCGTAAGGATGACTGACACTCGTTTTCATAATAAATATTGCAGAGCTGATAAGTGCTTGTGCCAAGGCGTGCAAGGAGTTGTTCTAAAACTTTTCCCGATGGCATTTGTTTTCCGTTTTCTATCCTTGAGATAGAAACAGGGGAGCAAATACCATCCGCCAATGCTTCTTGTGTTAGTCCCGCTTTTTTGCGTAAATGATGGATTATTTCACCTAATGTATTTTTTTCCATAAGTTTCTGTATTGCTCCTAATAATTTATTCTAATGGATAGAATTGTATCATTGAAATATTCTCTGTTCAATGATGTATTTGTTGTTCAATTTTCCATATTGAATTGTAAATATCTTGTTCCTTGAAATGTCAATTTTCCTTCATCGCCCTCTGTAAGCTTTCCGTACTCTGAGCCGGATACAGACATCTCTATTCTGTCACCGCTTTCCACTTGAAAAGTGACATAATAAGTAGTACTGGATGTTGTATGATATCCATGAGCTCCTGAGGTATCTCCAGCGTTTGGCTGATTGTGATACGTGGTATTCTGGCGTTTTGCAACGATTCTTGCTGATACAGTTAAACGGGGAGAATTATTGTTTTTATGCCAAGTAGAAATCCCCTTTGCCAAAGTGAATATAATCATTATAAAGATTAGTATGAAGATCACAGGAAATAACAATTCTATTATATTGAACATATTTTTTCTCCTCACTTATTGTAATTTTGATTTCTCAGTTCATTTATAAAAATATCTGTGACTATTTTTCAGGCGGCAAGTGCAGATCCAGCATCCGCACACCCAATGGATTTTCTCTCTGACATACAACAAATTCTGTTCCGGACTCTTCCATTTCATACAATTCTTCGGTAACAGGAAATTCAAAAGCTGTTCCGTCATCCAACTGCACAGTCAAAGAATATTCCAGAGAATCATCGTCATCGTCTTGTTCTATATTTCGTTCCAGTACTTTTGCCGGATAGTGGGTTTCCTCTCCACACAGGGCAAAATTACCGGCATACATCATCGGTTCTGCCACCAACAGGAGTGACAGACCGATCATGAAAAGCCCTTCTCCACGCAGACGTTTTGGAGTGCGAAGAACAAAGGCGATGATAAAGATTGCGCCAAGTCCAAACCAGAATGCCAGTGTGTACCATTTTTCTTCCATAATCAGTACTTGCTCCAGACCGTAGTGAAATACTGACATCAGCCACAATGCAGGAAGCAAAACCAGAGGGAGAGAAATGCGGATATGGTGAGACTGCCATTCTGCAGTGGCGCCTTTTTGCTTTCCGTTTAGTGTCAGGACAGGCGCAAACGCCAGATAATATACAATCAATGGAAGGGGAGAAGCTGCCATCAGGTAGATGGTCTGGCTGAACTTCAAGGCTCCTGCGATGAAAAAGAAAAGCGGAATGATACTGCCGGCCCAGAAGAGTGCCAGTACCAGCCATTTCCCAAGTCGGATTTCTTTTAGGTGGCTGTGAAGTCTGGTTGTATATTCTTCCCGCCATTGAATGACAGGTTCGATTCCTTCTTCCTGCTGAATCTGTTGTTCTTTTAACTTTGTTATCTCAAGCGGAATCTCTCTGGATTCGACCCAGTCCGCCAGTTTGTCTACGCCGCGCATATTACGTTCGATCGCGAAAATTTTCTTTTTGTCCGCATTTAAAAACTGAATGGAGTCATTGGCTCCGAAGCGGATGGAAAATCGCTGTCCGGGAAGAAGTTCACGTTTGCGTCCCCAGCTTGTCATATAAGTCAGACTTCCGTTTTCAAAAACGTACAATCTGCGGTTTTTTCCGGCCAGCAGCATCCAGATCCCGCAGATGAGAAGTCCCAGTCCAATCAGAAACATAATCAGACCAAATGGAACATCCAGAGGAGGCTGGACGCAGTATCCGAAAGCAATCAACAAAAGAAAAAGTGCCAGTGGCCAGACAATAAACGCTAAAACAGAAACGAAAAGCCGCTCCTGGATACAAATGACAGGACGGGAATGTTCCGGCAGTTTTGGAGCACGACAAACCAGCAAGGCGATACCGGACAGAAGAATGCTCACATGCATCACAATTCCCAGTGCAATCCCGACAGAAGGGGCATCCCCCATATAAAACAGTGTCATAAACAGTCCCAGGAGACTGTACAAAATGATCACAATACCGGAAAGGAGTGCCGGCCATTTACGAGGTGGTTTGACCACTCCTTCTGGATTCGGGGAGAACGTCATGGACTGATCTGCTGTATCGGATATTTTTCCATCCTCATCGTCTGTCTCCGGAATTTCCGATGGAAGTGACTCTGTCTCCAGATTTGCTCCGCAAGCAGGGCAGGAAGCTACGTATTCAATGATAACTGAAAAAGGAGAACAGGTCAAAGGAAGCCGGGAGCCACAATTCGGACAGATCCAGATCCGGGCGAGGATCTTTTTGCGCACAAAGGCAATCAGAGCCAGTGAAAAAATCGGCCAGATCAGCAATGGCAGTAAAAAGAAAAGCAGTTGATCCTGACGGAAACAAAACGCCAAAAGCAGAAGTTCTGCACCGCCTGCGATCAATAAAATACGACCGGCAATTTTGCCGGAACGTGTAAATGCATTGTGATAAGCAGGGTTTTTCAGCATTTTTAATTCATCCGATTGTGCGGCATCTGCTCCGCCTTCCTGCAGATAAAGGATAAATCGTTCCATTTCTTCATAGAGATTGTCATCGTTTTTTTCCAAAAGCTCCTGTACGGTCTTTCCATCTTCGAGAAAGCAGGTACGAAAACCGTCTGCCCGGATTTCACCGTTTTTGCACTTTACAGTCAAAAGCCCGGGAGCGTATGTGATATCACAATCGCTATAATTAGACTGCAGACGCTGATAAATAGAATTCAGGTGATTCATATAGTGTGCCCTCCTTTGTTAGGTTGTTTGTTTTTGTATTGTATCATATTGCAATAAAAAAGTGGAGAAATGGATATAAAATTGGCAAAAATGACGGAGAAATAGTTGCTGTTGTCCAGTCCATAAAAAGCGTGTTAAAATAAACTGGTTAGAAATATTTTAGATGATAAAGGAGCTTGTATGAGGCGTAATGTAGATTTAAATGAGATTTCAGATGGAAAATTATATACTTCAAATGATATGGTAAAGGCAGATTGTTATGAGTGTCAGGGGTGTTCGGCGTGTTGTCGCGGAATGGGGAAATCTATTATTCTGGATCCCATCGATCTGTTTCATTTGAAACAGGCAACCGGAAAGGATTTTGCCGGGCTTCTGAATCAGGAGATCGAGTTAAATGTAGTAGATGGTATGATCCTTCCAAATTTAAAAATGGATCCTAAGACGGATGCCTGTCCGTTTCTGGATGAGAACGAAAGATGTGGGATTCATGCGTTTCGGTCGGGAATCTGCCGACTGTTTCCGCTGGGAAGGCTGTATGAAGAAGAGGGATTTCGATATTTTCTTCTGACAAAAGAATGCAAAAAAGAGAACCGCGGAAAGGTGAAAGTGAAAAAATGGCTCGGAATTACCAACCTGAAAGCTTATGAGCAGTACATTTCAGACTGGCACCAATTTCTTCTGACTTGCGAAGAGTCAATAGGAGAGCTGGAAAAAGAGAATATCCAGATCCTTACGACGTATATTCTGCGATTGTTTTATCAGACTCCATACGAAGCAGAGGATGACGGGTCATTTTATCAGGAGTTTTATCAGAGAAGAGAACAAGTGCGAAAGACGCTTGGAATTTAGAAAGAGAGGAGGTCTGACAGTGGAAGGGGAAAAACTACAGATTTTAAAAACATATTTTGGATACGATTCATTTCGTCCGGGCCAGGAGGAGATCATCGATCAGATTTTGGCGGGAAGAGATGCGCTTGCCATTATGCCTACCGGAGCCGGAAAATCATTATGCTATCAGGTTCCGGCATTGATGATGCGGGGAATTACGATCGTGATCTCCCCTTTGATCTCTTTGATGATGGATCAGGTGAAGGCGTTGAATGAAGCCGGGATTCATGCCGCATATATCAACAGCTCTCTGACAGAAAACCAGGTTGCAAAGGCTTTGGAATTTGCAAAAGCGGGACGATACAAAATCGTCTATGTGGCGCCGGAGCGTCTGGAGACTCCAAGGTTTCTCGACTTTGCCTGTCATGCCGAAATCTCTATGGTGACGATTGACGAGGCACACTGTATTTCTCAGTGGGGACAGGATTTCAGACCGAGTTATGTGCGGATTGTTTCATTTATCCGCCAGCTTCCTGTCCGTCCGATCGTGACAGCCTTTACTGCCACGGCAACAAAGCGTGTACAGACAGACATCCGGGAAGTACTGAAGCTGCAGAATCCTTATGTGGCAGTGACAGGATTTGACCGGGAAAATCTGTATTTTGAGGTGCAGAGAACAAAAGAGAAAAAAGAAAGAATCCGGGAGTATCTGGAAAAACATTCGGATGAAAGTGGAATTATTTACTGTGCCACAAGAAAGAATGTGGATGAACTTTACCTGTTTCTGGAAAGTGCGGGATTTTCAGTGGGCAGATATCACGCGGGAATGGGCAATGAGGCAAGAAAGAGCAGTCAGGAGGATTTTATTTACGATCGGATCCAGGTGATGATCGCAACCAATGCGTTTGGAATGGGGATTGATAAGTCCAATGTCCGGTATGTCCTGCATTACAATATGCCCCAAAGTCTGGAAAATTATTATCAGGAAGCGGGAAGAGCCGGACGGGATTCGGAGCCGTCAGAATGCATCATTTACTATTCGCCTCAGGACGTCGTTATCAATCAGTTTCTGCTGGAAAGCAAGGAAAACTATGGAGAATACACAGCGAAAGAGATGCAGAATATCCAGGTGCAGGATCGGGAGCGGCTTCAGAAGATGACAACCTACTGTACGACTACGGGATGCCTGCGAAATTATATTCTCGGTTATTTTGGGGAACAGGCAAAAGAGCTCTGTGGAAACTGCTCCAACTGTCTGGAGGAACTGGAAGAGATGGATGCAACAGAAGCGGCAGCAGATGTGATTGAATGCGTCCGTGAGTCCGGGCAGAGATTCGGGGTGAACATGATAGCAGGCACGCTGCTCGGCGAAAATACTGCAAAAATCCGAAATTACCGGATGAACGACAATCTTTGTTATGGAAAACAAAGCAAAATCGGACAGGAACGCATCAAAGAGATCATTCAGGCGATGCTGGAGCGAGGCTATCTGTGCCAGACAAAAGATAAATACGCATTACTGAAGCTCACAGATACATCAGAAGAATTGCTTCAAGGGACGGATCCGTTTGTGATCGCATACAGAAAAGCGGAAGTACAGAAAACATCTGCAAGGCGAGGTGTGAAAGGACTGGGAGACCTGAGTGAAAAAGCGCAGCATCTGTTTGAAGAACTCCGAAAGCTGCGCAGCGAACTGGCAAAAGAAAAATCCATTCCGCCGTATATGGTGGCATCTGATAAGACGCTTCATGATATGTGCGTGAAAATCCCTCTCACAAAAGAAGAAATGCTGACAGCTAACGGGATGGGCGCCAGAAAACTGGAACAGTATGGGGAGGCGTTTTTATACTGCATTCGTGATATTACGAATGGAGATAAGGCGGCATACGGAGCCGAGGAAACGAACTATGGTGCTTCAGAGATTCCGCTGACAGAGCGGGCAAAAAAAGGAAGAAAAGAGGCATTTCATCTGACAGAGGAAATGGAACAGCAGATCGCTTTTGTCACGGAGACGACAATCAGCGAATTCGTGGCATCTATCAATGCACTGCGGGATGAAAAGACGATGAAGCGTCTGACGATCAAATCCATTACTGAGGAACTTCTGGCAGAAGGGTATCTGGAGCAGAAGTTCTGGAACGGATACAGCAGAACCTTTCTGACAGAAAAAGGAGAAGCGCTGGGCATCCGGGCAGAAGAGAGGGAAAGTCAGAACGGAAATCTGTACGATGTCTTTTTATACGGGGAAAAAGCTCAGCAGTATGTGGTAGAGTTATTAAAAAGAAACACTACAGCGGACTGATTCCGGCAAATCCGCTCCAGATACAGGACAGTGTAAATAAAATTCCAAAAACGGAAGTAAAATATAAAAATAACAGTTTCCCCGTATTGTGAGACTCGCTGCTGCAGATGCGGGGAATGGAGCGGTATTTTCGAAGCAGGAGCACAATTCCAAGGATGACGAGCAGATTGGTGATCACATTGTACAGGATATTTCCGCTGTTGCCAGGCATTATGCCTGCAATACGGGGCAGAACATCTCCCAGGATCAGATTGTTGGAAATATGCAAAAGGAGACTGTACCAGATCGAGTATTCCATAGCGATATATCCAAGGATCAGTCCGGCAGCCATTGCAAAAGGAATCTGTGCAAAATTTCCGTGCATGAGAGCAAAGGCAAGTGAGGAGGCCAAAAGTGCGAACCACTTGCCGAAAGGCTCCAATGTCTTTAAAACAGCACCGCGGAAAATGAATTCCTCGATCAGCGGAGCAGCAAATCCGGAGTAGAGAAGCATAGAGATCGTAACAGAGCCTCCCGTAGCAGCTTCCAGAGAACGCGCAAATGTAAAACCGAAGTGCTGTGCTCCCATTTCCATAAGTACATAAAGAACGGAAGAAGCGTTCTGTGCGATCATAAAAATCCCGAAAAAGCTGAGAAATTTTCCCGGGCTCATATGAGAATGTACCGGAAAAATCTGCGTACGGAAAAAGGAAGGTCTGCGCCATATGACAAAGATCCCGAGACAGAGAAAGCCGGAGATCAGATACCAGACAGCTCCGTCATTAAAATGTTCGTCAACCGGAAACAGCCGGTACATCGCCATCATGATCAAAAAAGTGAGTTGGCCAAATAAGATCTTGTAAAGAAAAATCATACCGTTTGTTTTATTAAATTCACGTCGAATCCATCGTTTTTCAAATTTATCCATAAAATCACCTTGTCAAATCAAATTATTTTCTACATTTGTTCCTTATCATATCATGGATTTTTCTTTTGAACAGCAAATTCACAGAAAGTTCTTCTGATTTCCTGTAAAAATTTACTTGAAAATAATTATCAATTATGGTAGCATCACTTTGTTAGTTGAGACTATTGAAAAATAGATGATAAAAACTTTTGGTAGAAGTGAAAAAAGGAGAGCGTATGAGAAAAAACCCATTGAAAATGTTATGGCTGGCAGCAGCGTTTTTATGTCTTGGAATCGGAGCAGTGGGAGTGATCCTGCCGATTTTGCCGACAACTCCATTCTTGCTGGTGGCATCTTTTTGTTTTGCAAGAGGATCGGAAAGATTTCACAAGTGGTTTATGGGGACGAAGCTTTACAAAAATCATCTGGACAGCTTTGTAAAGGAGCGTGCCATGACATTAAAGACAAAGCTGTGTATTCTGCTTCCGGCATCCGCAATGCTGATGTGTGCATTTTTTATGATGAGCAATCTGCCGGGGCGTATTTTTATTCTTCTGCTGATCCTTTTTAAATATGTATATTTCTTTACAAAAATCAAGACGATCAGAATTGAGGCGGCTTAAATGAAAGATATAAAAAAGAGTCAGCAAGTGCAGAACAAACGGGAAAAAGAAAAGCAGATCGTGGATCTGATGATCCACCTTTATTGCCGGAAAAAACATAAAACTGTGGAAAAACATCATGGACTGTGCGAGGAGTGTGAAAAACTCAGAGACTATGCCGCAATGCGTGTGGATAAATGTCCGTTTATGGAGACAAAGACATTCTGCAGTAACTGCAGGGTACATTGTTACAAGCCGCAGATGAGAGAAGAAATTCGAAATGTGATGCGGTTTGCCGGACCGAGAATGTTATTTTATCATCCAATCATGGCAATCCGGCACGTGATCACTTCTGCAAAAGAAAAAAAGAGAATGGGAAGGAAAGAAACATATGATTAAGACGAGACTACTCAAGCTGTTGAAGGGCTCGGGAAAATATATCGGAGCTAATATTTTCTGGCAGTGGATCGCACTGCTGTTTCAGATCGCAGCAGTGTTTGCGGCAGGAAATATGATCCAGCAGCTGTTTGAAAAAACATTGGATCAGCAGGTGATGCTGCAAACGGCAGGAATTGTGATCCTGGCAATCTGTGCGCGTTTTCTGTGCGAAAAAGGAGCTGCATATGCCTCTTATCGGGCAAGTGCGGATGTAAAGACGGTTTTAAGAAAGCAGATTTATGAGAAGCTGCTGCGTTTGGGAGCGGCCTATAAAGAAAAGGTATCTACTTCCGAGGTGGTTCAGGTGTCTGCGGAAGGAGTCGAGCAGCTGGAGATTTATTATGGGAGATATCTTCCGCAGCTGTTCTACAGTCTGCTTGCACCGATCACATTGTTTGCGGTATTGTCACCGATCAGCATCAAGGCATGTATTGTGCTTCTTGTATGTGTACCGCTGATTCCGATGTCGATCGTGGCAGTACAGAAATTCGCAAAAAAACTGCTGAGCAAATACTGGGGAATCTATACAGAACTTGGTGACAGTTTCTTAGAGAACCTGCAAGGACTCACAACCTTAAAGATTTATCAGGCAGATGAGCAAAAAGCCAAAGAAATGGACGACGAATCAGAGCGGTTTCGTAAGATCACGATGAAAGTGCTCACTATGCAGCTTAATTCTGTCAGTGTGATGGATATTGTAGCATATGGCGGAGCAGCAATTGGAATGATTGTGACTGTCAAAGAGTATCTGGCAGGAAATGTATCACTCGCAGGGGCGTTTACGATTATTCTGCTTGCATCTGAATTTTTCATTCCACTGCGTTTGCTGGGTTCTTTCTTCCACATTGCCATGAACGGAATGTCGGCAAGTGACAAGATTTTTAAGATTCTGGATATGGAAGAGCCAAAACGGGGAGAGCACGAGATTGAGGGCGAACAGATGGACGTCACACTGCAGCATGTGGAATTTTCCTATGAGCCGGAGCGAAAGGTATTACGGGATATTTCGCTGACCATACCATCCGGAAAATTTGTCTCTCTGGTGGGTCTGTCCGGTTGTGGAAAAAGTACCATTGCGGCACTTTTGACAGGGAAGAATCGTACATTTTCGGGACAGATCCAGATCAATAATGTACCGATTCAGGAGATTAAAGAGTCCAGTCTGATGGATAAGATCACCTTGGTGAGACATAACAGTTATCTGTTCAAGGGAACGGTAGAAGAAAACCTGAAAATGGCGGATCCATCTGTGTCGAGAGAACAGATGGAAGCAGCGCTCAGGCAGGTAAATCTGTATGAGTTTTTGCAGGCACAAAATGGATTGAATACGATGCTGGAAGAACAGGGAAGTAATTTTTCCGGCGGACAAAGACAGCGTCTTGCCATCGCCAGAGCACTTCTTCATGATACGCCGATGTATATTTTTGATGAGGCGGCATCCAATATTGATGTGGAAAGTGAGGATCAGATCATGGAAGTGATCCGGGAGCTGGCAAAGACGAAAACGATTCTGTTTATCTCTCACCGGCTTGCAAATGTGGTGGCATCTGATCAGATTTATATGTTGGAAAACGGTCAGATTACAGAGAGCGGCACACATGGAGAACTTATGAAAAAAGCAGGAAGCTATGCAAATATGTATCAGAAACAGCAGGAATTGTGTCAGGTAAGGGAGGGAAGAGCATGAAGCGAAGAAGTGGAATACAGATTATGGGAAAACTGATCGGACTGATCCGTCCCCTGATGCACGTTATGGCAGCAGCGATTCTGCTAGGTGTCACAGGATATCTTTGTGCGATCTTTCTCACCGTACTGGCAGGAGTTGGAATCCTGCAGATTATGGGAATATGGCAGGGAGTTTCTCTGACGACATTGTTTGTCTGCCTTGCAGTGATTGCGGTACTGCGCGGAATTCTGCACTATGGAGAGCAGGCATGCAACCATTATATTGCGTTTAAGCTGCTGGCACTGATCCGTCACAAAGTATTTGCGGTTTTGAGAAAGCTCTGTCCTGCAAAACTGGACGGAAGAGACAAAGGAAATCTGATCTCGATCATCACAACAGATATTGAGCTTCTGGAAGTATTTTATGCGCATACGATTTCGCCGATCGCAATCGCATTCCTGACATCCCTGATCATGGAAATTTTCTTTCTCCGATATCATGTGCTGATCGGTCTGTTCGCCCTTGTGGGATATCTTGCAATTGGAGTTCTGATGCCCATGTGGAATTCCAGACGAGGTTCAGAAAAAGGAATGGAATTTCGTACCCGTTTCGGGGATCTGAACAGCTTCGTTCTGAACAGTCTTCGCGGTCTGGATGAGACGATCCAGTATGGATGCGGAGAAAAACGGGAAGAGCAGATGGAACGCAAAAGTGTGGAACTGGATGCGAAACAGAAAGAAATGAAGAAACTGGAAGGAACACAAAGGGGAGGAACAAATGTCCTGATCCTGATTTTCTCTTTTGGAATGCTGTTCCTTACAACATGGCTGCATCAGCAGGGGGAGATCGGATTTGACGCAGTACTGCTCTGTACGATCCTGATGATGAGCTCTTTTGGACCGGTTGTTGCTCTGTCCAGTCTGTCGAACAATCTGATGCAGACACTGGCAAGTGGAGAGCGTGTGTTATCCCTTTTGGAAGAAGAACCGCAGATTGAAGAAGTATCCGGTCAGGCAACCGCAGAATTTGCAGATATCAATTGTGAAAACATTGATTTTGCTTATGAAGAAGAACAGATTTTAAAAGACTATTCGATCTCGATTTCGAAAGGCAGCCGGATTGGAATCCATGGAAGAAGCGGTTCCGGAAAATCAACGCTGTTAAAGCTGCTGATGCGTTTTTATGATGTACACAGCGGAGTGATCCGAATGGGAGACAGAAAACTGTCCGGTATCAATACAAACGAGCTGCGTGATATGGAAAGCTATGTGACACAGGAGACGTGTCTGTTCCACGATTCAATCGCCAACAACATTGCGATCGCAAAGCCGGGGGCTTCCAGAGAAGAAATCGTAGAGGCAGCAAAAAAAGCATCTCTGCATGAATTTATAGAAAGCCTTCCAAATGGATACGATACGCTGGTCGGAGAGTTGGGAGATACCCTTTCCGGAGGAGAAAAACAGAGGATCGGCGTGGCAAGAGCATTTCTGCACGATGCACCGCTTTTGCTTCTGGATGAGCCGACCAGCAATCTGGATTCTCTGAATGAAAGTATTATCTTAAGATCTCTGAAAAAAATGGGGAAAGACAAGACTGTTATTTTAGTATCCCACAGAGAATCGACCATGGCTGTGGCGGAAAAGGTATATCAGATGGAAAACGGAAGGATTTCATAAGAATCCGGAAAACAGTTTCTTTTTTCGTGATGGTTGGCTATAATAGAAACAGTGAGAGTAAAATGACCGTAACGAAAGGAGAAACATATGAGTCAGTATGACGTGATCATTATTGGAGCAGGTCCGGGAGGAATCTTTGCGGCATATGAGCTGGTGAAAGATGCACCGCAGCTGAAAATTGCGGTTCTGGAAGCGGGAAATCCTCTGGAGAAAAGAAAATGTCCGATTGACGGAGTGAAGGTAAAAAGCTGTATCAACTGCAAGACCTGTGCCATCATGAATGGATTTGGAGGCGCCGGAGCTTTTTCGGATGGAAAATATAATATTACAAACGATTTTGGCGGAACATTGTACGAGTATATCGGAAAAGACACTGCCATTGATCTGATGCGCTATGTGGATGAGATCAATGTGGAATACGGTGGAAAAGGAACCAAGATGTATTCCACTGCAGGAAGCAAGTTCAAAAAGCTGTGTCTGCAGAATAAATTAAAGTTGTTGGAAGCATCTGTCCGTCATCTGGGAACAGATATCAACTATGTAGTCCTGGAAAATCTGTACGCAGAATTAAAAGATAAAGTAGAATTCCGTTTCAATTACTATGTGGACAAGCTGGAGAAGACAGAAAACGGCTATATCGTGACACATGGAGAAGACCGTGATGAATGCGAGAAGTGTATTGTTTCAGTAGGAAGAAGCGGAAGTAAATGGATGGAAGAAGTCTGTCGCGACATGAAGATCCCGACAAAATCCAACCGTGTAGATCTTGGTGTCCGCGTAGAACTGCCGGCAGCAGTGTTCTCCCATTTGACAGATGAACTGTATGAAAGCAAGATTGTATACCGTACAGAAAAATTTGAGGATAAAGTCCGTACATTCTGCATGAATCCATACGGAATCGTAGTAAATGAAAATACAAACGGAATCGTAACTGTAAACGGACACAGCTACGAAGATACAGAAAAGCAGACAGAAAATACAAACTTTGCACTGCTTGTGGCAAAGCATTTCTCAGAGCCGTTTAAAGACAGCAACGGATACGGAGAGAGTATTGCCAGACTGTCCAATATGCTGGGCGGCGGTGTGATCGTGCAGAGATTCGGTGACCTGATCCGTGGAAGACGAAGCACCCATGACAGAATTGAGGATGGATTTGTCAGACCGACACTTGCGGCAGAGCCGGGAGACTTAAGCCTTGTGCTTCCGAAACGAATCCTGGATGGAATTATCGAGATGATCTACGCACTGGATAAGATCGCTCCGGGTACAGCCAATGATGATACTTTGCTTTACGGTGTGGAAGTCAAGTTCTATAATATGGAAGTAGAACTGGATGAACATCTGGAGACCATGTACAAAGGTCTGTACGTGATCGGTGACGGAAGTGGAGTGACACATTCTCTGTCCCATGCATCAGCGAGTGGTGTGTATGTAGCGAGAGAGATTACAAAAGGGTTGTAAAAAGAAAAGTGTACGGGCATTCCAAAAAGAGTGCTTGTACACTTTGTTGTTAAAAAACAATAGAATTCCTCTGCATCTTTTTTGATAAGTACTGCCTGATCAGGCATAGATTGCGTTGTGACATGCTTTTGAATATGGGGGATGTCTCGCTATAATACCCAAAAGCATAAGATAACTTGACAGTCCAGTAAAGAATTACTGGATTTTTTGTATAAATTCTTCGATACTTTTTGATGTAGCTGCAATTTTTAACCAGTTTTTCAGAACAGTTGCATCTGATTCCTCAAAGAGTTTCTTTTCAAGTTCTGGTGGTATAGATCCAAAATCTTCTAAAAAACTGCGTAATATAGATTGACGCTCTTCTCTGCGTCCGGCCGCACGCTCATCTCTCAACATCTCTTCTAAAATCATGAAACGTTCCTCCATTTCACGGCTTTCCTTAATATGTCGGATAGAATTCTGCAACTGCTTAACATAGATATCGTGGAAATCTTCCTGACTTTCTTTCAGGTCTGCCTTTACAAATTTCAAAAATATTACCAGTTCTTTTGGAACTTCCTCTGCATTCTCCCCGCGGGTACTGAGATAAATAATGCATCTTCCATCTTCCAGAGAAGTTTCATCAGATTCTTTACAGATAATGTTCGTTTTCCCATAGTTATTTCCCCATCAGCAGAGGAATTCTATAAGCAAATTATAGCAAATGCTTCGATGAAGTCAAGGTGATTTGCATCAAAAAGGAAGGTACTTTGTTAATGTAGAGGTTAATCAAAATCGGGGCATTGACATTATATACTATGCAATATATAGTATCATGTATAGGGAGGTGTTTTATGGATGCACAGTTAAGAAAAGGATTGTTGGAATTATGTGTTTTAGCAGTATTGAGAAAGGAAGATTCCTACGGATACCAGATTATAAAAGATGTTTCTGATCTGATTGAAATTTCAGAATCCACTTTGTATCCTATTTTGCGAAGATTGGAGATGGGTGGAAAAGTAAAATCCTATACCACACAGTACAATAATCGATTGCGGAAATATTTTCATCTAACAGAAGAGGGAAGACAGTATCTGAAAAATTTTGACAAAGACAGAGCACAGTTGTTAAAAATATTGGATTATATTGCAGAGGAGGATGAGAAATGAAGAAGGAACAGTTTATCAAGAATCTTCGATACAGTCTGAGAAAATTAAAAAAGGATGAACGGGAGAAGTATCTTGCATATTATGAAGAAATAATTTCGGATATGATCGAAAACGGAGTTTCGGAAGAAGAGGCGGTTGCGCATCAGGGAGAGACAAAAAAATCGCAGAAGAAATTTTGCGGGAAAATGCAGTTAAAAGAGAGTTCAAAATTGGCTGGATAGGTTCTGTTTTAATTATTTTGACCCTTTTATCGGGAACTCTGTCCGGATATCTGATGTATCAGGAATATCGTATAAAGTCGGAATTTGCCGAAATCCATACAGAGATCGCCAATGAGACGGTCAGTATTACAGGAGGATCGGACGGTCCGACAAGTGTATTTCTTGCGGGAAAGATTACATTTTGGGTACGTCCCGATATTTTGATTGTAATAACAGTAATGATGGTTATAATTACAATTAGTTATTTTGTTTGTAAAGCGAGAAAAATAAAATTTAAAAGATAAATATATCTGAAAACATTGAATTTTGAATTAAAAAGAGCTACAATTATACTATAAAGTAAGAGGAAGGAGTGTACGGTTATGACGGAAGCATTGATTGGAACATGTATTTTGGCAATTACGACAGTGATATTTGTCTGGGTATGTTCAGAGTATCAGATTTATAACAATGAACATTCAGCAGAGGAAAAATTAAATACCCCGCGGTTGTCGAGCTGGTTTGCAGCACAGAGGATGCGCTTTTGGTTTGCAGTTGATGATGCAAGAGAATATCCGCAGGAAGTGCTGAAGTCAGAGAATAAGACACTGCTTCAAAATGGGCTTGGAAAGCATCATGAAAAACACGAGATTCGAAGCGGGAAGCGCGGAGAACATCATACGATACAGAGTCAAAGAACCTATCGTATGCGGGGAAACTTATAAAAGAGAGATTGTTTTATCACAGAGAAGAGGAGATGTTAAATGCATCTCCTTCATTTAGTTTGTGCGCGAGCACGACGATTGCGCATGGATAGGCGGGGATTGGTGTGAACAGTAACAGGCGCTCATCTGATTGAAAGAAATCTCAGGAAAAAGTTCTTGCAATTCGAAACCTATGCACGTATAATAGATTCGTATGGAGAACGAACGGATATTGAGAGTTCCATGCAAATATTTAACGCAGCAGAAGCTGCATTATTGATTAAGTTAAAAGCTTAAATTTTATAAGTTGGTTACTTTATAACCGGTGCGTAAACAGCACATCAACTTGTGAAACGGTCAATAAGAGTATTAAAAGTAAAATATTTGCTATATAGACTCGAAAACCTTTATATCTGTAGTGCTTATACTTAGAAGAAAAGACAAAGCTCCTGTACTTAAGCAGGAGATTGGCATTATATAAAGAAGCATAGCAAGCGCAAGAAAGAATGTAGATGTAACGTACGTTTTTCTGCGCTTTTTTTATATCACAAACATTCAGAAGTAAAGGGGAATTGACAAAAAAGGGCGAGGTGAAAGAAAGATGAAGAATTTATCACAGGAGAATGCTCCGATCTATGAAGCATTAGAGCGGTTCCGGCGGATGCGGATCGTACCGTTTGATGTTCCGGGACATAAGCACGGAAGAGGAAATAAAGAACTGGTGGAATTACTGGGAGAACGCTGTGTCAGTATTGATGTCAATTCCATGAAACCGCTGGACAATCTGTGTCATCCGGTTTCTGTTATCAAAGATGCAGAACAGCTGGCAGCAGAGGCATTTCATGCAAGTCATGCATTTCTGATGGTAGGGGGAACGACATCCTCGGTGCAGGCGATGGTACTTTCCTGCTGTAAGAAGGGGGATAAGATCATATTACCGAGAAATGTACACCGCAGTGTGATCAACGCATTGGTGTTATGCGGAGCGATTCCGATCTATGTCAATCCGGATGTGGAGCACAGTCTGGGAATTTCACTTGGTATGAAAGTGTCTCAGGTAGAACTGGCGATTCAGAAGCATCCGGATGCGGTAGCTGTATTTGTGAACAATCCGACGTATTACGGAATTTGTTCTGATTTACGTTCTATCGTAAAAAAAGCACACGCTCACGGCATGAAGGTTCTGGTAGATGAAGCCCATGGAACACATTTTTATTTTGGAGAGAATCTGCCGGTTTCAGCAATGGAGGCAGGGGCAGATATGGCATCTGTGAGTATGCACAAATCAGGCGGAAGTCTCACACAGAGTTCCTTTTTGCTTGTAGGTCCGTCTATGCATGCGGGTTATGTGAGACAGATCATCAACCTGACGCAGACCACCAGCGGTTCCTATCTTTTACTGTCCAGTCTGGATATTTCCAGAAGAAATCTGGTGTTGCGCGGCAAGGAATCTTTTGCAAGAGTGGCGGCGCTGGCGGATTATGCAAGAGAAGAGATCAATCGGATCGGAGGATATTATGCATTTTCAAAAGAGCTGATCAATGGAGACAGTATTTATGATTTTGATACAACGAAGCTGTCCATCCATACGCTGGAAATTGGTCTTGCGGGAATCGAGGTCTATGATATTCTGCGGGATGAGTATGATATTCAGATCGAATTTGGAGATATCGGGAATATTCTGGCATATCTGTCTATCGGAGACCGGATCCAGGAGATTGAGCGTCTGGTAAGTGCACTGGCAGAAGTAAAGCGCAGATATCAGAAAGACAAGACGGGTATGCTCAGCCAGGAATATATTGAACCAGAGGTCATCATGAGTCCGCAGGATTCTTTCTATGCGGAAAAAGAGGCAGTGCCGATCCGGGAGTCAGAAGGCAGAATCTGCAGTGAGTTCGTAATGTGTTATCCGCCTGGAATTCCGATTCTGGCACCGGGAGAGAAGATCACAAAAGATGTAATCGAGTATATTCTCTATGCCAAAGAAAAGGGGTGTTCCATGACGGGACCTGAAGATGCGGCAATCGAATATTTAAATGTTCTGATATAAGGGGGATAAAAGTGATGGAAATGTGGTTTTCAGATGAACACACGGACAATGTGAAACTGTCCATCCGTGTGGACAAGCAGCTGTTCAGTGCGCAGAGCGAGTTTCAGCGAATCGATGTTCTCGAATCAAAAGAATTTGGTAAGATTCTCGTAGCGGACGGAGATCTGATGCTGACAGAAAAAGATGAATTTATCTACCATGAGATGATGGCGCATGTTCCTATGGCAGTACATCCGAAGGTAGAGAATGTGCTGGTCATCGGCGGAGGTGACGGCGGATGTGTGCGGGAGCTTGCAAAATATAATACCATTCAGAAGATAGACGTCGTAGAAGTAGATCCTCTTCTGGTTGAAGTCTGTCGGAAATATTTTCCGCAGATTGCAAGCAGCCTGGATGACGATCGCGTGACAATCTATAATGAAGATGGACTGCGGTTTGTGCGTTCCAGATCCAATGTGTATGATCTGATCCTGATTGATTCTCCAAATCCGTTTGGTCCTGCGGAGGGATTGTTTACAAAGGAATTTTACGGCAATTGTTACAATGCCCTGCATGAAGACGGGATCATGATCAACCAGCATGAAAGTCCGTTTTATACAGAAGAGGCATTTCAGTGTCAGAGAATGCACAAGAGAATTATAGAATCCTTCCCGATCAGTAAGATTTATCAGGCGCATATTCCGTCCTATCCGTCAGGACACTGGCTGTTCGGATTTGCGTCTAAGAAATACCATCCGCTCAATGACCTGGATGGAGTTTCCTGGAATCTGCGGGGGATTCATACAAAATATTATCTGCCGAGAGTGCACCACGGAGTCTTTGCATTACCGGCGTATGTGGAGGAGCTTGTAAAAGATGTTGAATAAAAATGTAATGACGTTCATCGGATGTGATGCGGAGTATAATGAATCAGAGATCGTGTTGTTCGGTGCACCTTTTGATTCCACGACTTCCTACCGTCCGGGGGCAAGATTTGGAAGTCAGGCAATTCGCAATGAGTCTTATGGACTGGAAACTTACAGTCCGTATCAGGGAAAAGATCTGACAGATTATAAGATTTTTGACAGTGGAGATCTGGAGCTGCCGATCGGAGATACGGAAAAAGTGCTGGCTGAGATTCAGGATTGTACCGAGATTATTTTAAGCAGCGGGAAAATCCCGTTTATGATCGGCGGAGAGCATCTGGTGACACTGGGAAGTGTCCGTGCAGCAGCAGAGAAATATCCGGATCTGCATATCATCCACTTTGATGCACATGCAGATTTAAGAGAAGATTATCTGGGCGTTCAATATTCTCATGCCTGTGTACTGAGAAGATGTTGGGAGCTTTTGGGAGATGACAGGATCTATCAGTTTGGAATCCGATCCGGTGACAGAGAAGAGTTTCGCTGGGCAAGAGAAGGGCATGTGAAGATGCATAAGTTCAATCTTGACGGACTGGCAGAAGTAATTGAGAAACTGCAGGGAAAACCGGTATACATCACACTTGATCTGGATGTGCTGGATCCGTCTGTATTTCCGGGAACAGGAACTCCGGAGGCGGGCGGTGTCACATTTGTGGAACTGATGAATGCTGTGATCCAGACAGCACAGGGAGTCAACGTGGTCGGATGTGATGTGAATGAACTGAGCCCGGTTTATGATCCAAGTGGAGTTTCCACAGCAGTAGCCGGAAAGATTATCAGAGAATTTTTACTTGCACTGCAAGTTTAATAGAAGAAAAAACAAGAAAGAAGGAGATAAAAAAATGGGAAAAGTATTGATTGTTGGATGTGGCGGAGTTGCAAGTGTAGCTGTACACAAATGTTGTCAGAACAGTAAAGTGTTTGATGCGATCTGTATTGCCAGCCGTACGGTTTCAAAATGTGAGGCATTGAAAGAAAAACTGCAGGCTTCCTACAACGGAACGATTACAACTGCACAGGTGGATGCAGATAACCCAGAAGAACTGATTGCACTGATCGAAAGGGAAAAACCGGGCGTAGTACTGAATCTGGCACTTCCATATCAGGATCTTACAATTATGGATGCCTGCCTTGCGACAGGAGTGGATTATGTAGACACTGCAAATTATGAGCCGGAAGATACTGCAAAATTCGAATATAAATGGCAGTGGGCATACCGTGAGAAATTTGAAAAAGCAGGAATTACAGCGTTGTTGGGAAGTGGATTTGATCCCGGAGTAACAGGAGTATTTTCTGCATATGCGCTGAAACATTATTTTGACGAGATTAATTATATCGATATTCTGGACTGCAATGGAGGAGATCACGGCTATCCGTTTGCAACGAACTTCAATCCGGAGATCAACATCCGCGAGGTTTCTGCAAAAGGTTCTTACTGGGAAGACGGACACTGGGTAGAGACAGAGCCGATGGAGATCAAGAGAGAATACGATTTTCCGGAAGTGGGAATGAAAGATATGTATCTTTTGCACCATGAAGAAATCGAATCTCTGGCACTGAATATTCCGGGAATCAAAAGAATCCGTTTCTTTATGACATTTGGACAGAGCTATCTGACACATCTGAAATGTCTGGAAAATGTAGGAATGACATCCATTGAGCCGATTATGTACGAAGGAAAAGAAATCGTACCGCTTCAGTTTTTGAAAGCTGTTCTTCCGGATCCGGCATCTCTTGGACCGAGAACAAAAGGAAAGACAAATATTGGATGTATTTTTACAGGAAAGAAAGACGGAAAAGAGAAGACGATCTATATTTACAATGTATGCGATCATGAAGAGTGCTATAAAGAAGTGGGATCACAGGCCGTTGCCTATACTACAGGCGTTCCGGCAATGATCGGTGCTATGATGCTCATGACAAAGACATGGGACAAAGACGGTGTTTACAATATCGAAGAGTTTGATCCGGATCCGTTTATGGATGCCCTCAATGAGTTTGGACTTCCATGGAAAGTGGTAGAAAACCCTCAGATGGTAGATTAAGAAACGGACATCAGAAATGAAAAGAGAAGAATTAAGGACTCCATGCTATGTCATCATGGAGTCAGAAATGAAAAAGAATCTGCAGATTTTACAGGAAATCCGACAGCAGAGCGGATGTAAGATCCTGCTGGCACAGAAAGCATTTTCTATGTATTCCTGTTATCCTCTCATCGGAGAGTATCTGGATGGAACGACTGCCAGCGGCTTGTATGAAGCAAAGCTCGGGAAAGAATGTATGGGCAAAGAAAATCATATTTTTTCTCCGGCATATCGGGAAGATGAATTTGAAGAGGTGCTGGAAAGCTGCGAACATCTCGTGTTTAATTCGTTTTCACAGCTTGAGTGTTTCGGAGAACGTGCTGCAAAAGCCGGAAAAAGTGTGGGGATCCGTGTAAATCCGGAATGTTCCACGCAGGGAGAGCATGCGATTTATGATCCTTGTGCACCGGGCTCCCGTCTTGGGATTCTGGTATCCGAATTTCCGGAAACACTGCCATCTTACGTAGAGGGACTGCATTTTCACACACTCTGTGAGCAGAATGCAGATGCTCTGGAAATCACGTTGAAAGCAGTGGAAGAAAAGTTCGGCAAGTGGATGAAACAGTTAAAATGGGTGAATTTTGGCGGCGGTCATCATATTACAAGAGCGGATTATGACAGAGAGCTTCTGATCTCCTGTGTGCGCAGGATTCAGGACACCTACAATGTACAGGTCTATCTGGAACCGGGAGAAGCGGTGGCGTTAAATGCGGGCCATTTGATCACAACAGTGGAAGATATTGTACATAATGATATTGCGGTACTGGATGTCTCTGCAGCGTGTCATATGCCGGATGTGATCGAGATGCCGTATCGCCCGCCTCTGTTTGATTCTGGAGAGGCGAAGGAAAAAGAATATACGTATCTGCTTGGCGGTCCGACCTGTCTGGCAGGAGATGTGATCGGAAGTTATTCTTTTGATCAGCCGCTGAAAGTAGGAGACAGACTCACATTTGGAGATATGGCGATCTATACGACTGTAAAAAATAATACATTCAATGGAATGCGTCTTCCGGATATTGTGTGGGAACGCGAAAGTGGAGAATGTGAGATCGTGAAATCGTTCGGATATGAAGATTTTAAATGCAGATTATAAGATCTTCAATAAGTGAATAAAATAACAGGAAAGTCAACAAAATAACGATTGTTGACTTTCTTTTTTTGTGTGATAAATTGTTATTGTGCATAAAAATACAAATCATCTATCCGGATAACAGATCGTAAAATAAGGAGTTGTAATAACAATGGGACTGCATGTCATTGATGAAGCAAAAAGATGTTTAAACTGTAAAAAACCGAGATGTCAGGAAGGGTGTCCGATCCATACCCCGATTCCTGTGATGATCCAGATGCTGCTGCAAGGAGAGATGCCGGAGGCGGCAGAAATGGTGTTTGCCAACAATCCGCTGTCTGTCATCTGTTCTCTGGTCTGTGACCACGAAAAACAGTGTGAAGGGCATTGTGTGAAAGGCATAAAAGGAGAACCGGTGCATATTTCTTCGATTGAAAATTATATTTCAGATACCTGCTTTGACCGGATGAAGCTGGAGCAGCTTCCGAAAAACGGCAAACGGATCGCAGTTGTCGGCGCGGGTCCGGCAGGAATCACAATCGCTATTTTGATGGCGTGCAGAGGATATAAAGTGACGATTTTTGAGGTAAAAGAGAAGATCGGAGGAATCATGCGTTATGGAATTCCTGAATTTCGTCTGCCAAAGTCCATTTTAGACCGCTATTATGTAAAAATGAAAGAGCTGGGTATCTTATTTAGGCCCAATTTTGCGCTGGGTGGTTCCACAGGTGTGGAAGATCTTTTAAGAGACGGATATCATGCCGTATTTATCGGAACAGGAACCTGGAGACCGTATCAGCTGCATATACCGGGAGAAACATTTGGAAATGTGCACTACGGAATCAATTATCTGAACAATCCGGATGTCTATGATCTGGGAGAACGGGTACTTGTCATCGGTGCGGGGAATGCGGCAATGGATGTGGCAAGAACGGCAATTCGTAAAGGCTCCCGGCATGTAACCGTCTATTCCATCACAGAAATTCCGGCGGCATCCCCAAAAGAGGTGGAGTATGCAAAACTGGACGGAGTAGAGTTCGAATATCTGCAGACGGCCATTGAAATCCGGGATGAAGGAGCCATTATCTGTGATGTGGAATGGACCGAAGATGGAAAACTGGTGAAAAAAGAAGAGACTGCCAGGCTTGTTCCGGCTGACAGTATCATTATTTCGATTTCTCAGGGACCGCAGGATCGGATCGTGAACCGGGATAAAGAGCTGCAGGTAGATGATCGGGGATTGCTCAAGACAGATGCAAATGGAGAGACCACCATGCCGGGGATTTTCGCATCCGGAGATGTAGTGACCGGTGCAAAGACCGTGGTAGAGGCGGTGAAGTATTCGAAAATGATCGCAGATGCGATGGATGAGTATGTAAAAACACATTATGAATAGAAATACAGGCTGGTGTTCTTTGCAAAACATCAGCCTGTACTTTTTTTACTCTAAAATAAAATCCATATAAACCGGATTATGATCACTCCATTTAAAACCGGTATCCAGAACCAGTGCATCTTCTACAGTCACATTATCAGATACCAGAAAACCATCTACTGTTACAACAAAATCAGATTCGCTGTAAGGCTGATCTGCATTTCGGCAGGATGGTACCGAATTTTTCTCATCAAACGGTGCGATCAACTGCATGAAATCAGGAATCAGTTCTTCGGATATCGGCTTTGCCCAGTTGTCTTCTAATTCCTTGTGACCAAAAATCTCAGCAGAATTTCCAAGCAGATCTTTGTTGAAATCACCGCCCGCAACAATATAATTTCCAGCGTCATATTCTTCTTTCATATCCTCAAACAGCATCCGCAGCTGATTGTCCGCGGTGCTCGGATCAGATGTATAAGCGGAAAGATGCAGATTGTACAGGACAAGTTCCTTTCCGTTTTCTGTCGGAATCCGGTTGACGCTATAACAGCGATCCAGATCCAGCAGTTTCATAAATCCATCTTCGATCGGTAAAGAGCGTCTGATGGATTCCGTGATCTTCATGTTAGAAACTGTAAGCATACCGGATTTGTTCTTTCCGTGTGGTTCCAGAATCGGATAGAACAGATAAGGGCTGTCATAGTTCTGAGCAAATGTGTAGTTTCGTGAGGTGTTATCGGTTGAAAGTGTCTGTGAAAGCAATAATTTGCGTTCATCCACATGATAACTTCTTGTTCCGTCAATATCCACTTCCTGGAACAGCATAAAATCCGGGTTTAATTGAGCTACAGCTTCTGCATAGCTGCTGACGTTTTCAATGACGGCATCTTTGGAACGGGCACGGCTTTCTTTTCCACCGTCCATAAAGAAAGAATAGTCGTCACTGTATGCGCCGAAACCGATATTTCCAGATGTGATGCGGTAACTTTTTTTGGTTTTTGCCTTTTCTGTAGATTTTCCGGTGATCGTCAGTTTTTGCTTGTCTTCCAGACGATAGTAACTGGAAAATACATAAACAACATAGCCGACTACGATCAGTATCAGAGTTCCGAGGAAGATTCCCAGGCATTTCAACCATTTCTTTGAATTTGTTTTCATAAATATATGGTCCTTCTTTCTGTATCATTTTTTTGAACAACATTTCGCAAAATGATTATATCATATCCCGACTGAAATGAAAGAAATTGTCAAAAATAAAATTGCCGATCGTGCGAAAAGGAATCAAAGATGAATTGAGAAGGCGATACGGCAGTGTTATAATTGAGAAATATGAACATCCGAAGAAAGGAGCTAATGTGTAAAAAGATATGGAGAAAAATAGAATGTTTTCAAAGTTAACAGAGGCACAAAAACAATTTTTTGAAACCGGACGGACTCGGGATCTTGCATTTCGTATCTGCCAGTTACAACTGTTGGCAGATGCAATGCGAAAAAATGAAACGGTTTTGGAGGAGGCATTAAAGAAAGATCTTGGAAAATCTGCATTTGAATCTTACGCCACAGAGATTGGATTTGTACTTGCTGATATTCGATATACGATTCAAAATCTTCAGAAATGGTCGGCTCCAAAACGTGTGAGAACACCGCTGTATTTATTTCCGGGCAAAAGTAAGATTCAAAAAGAACCTTATGGAAGTGTGCTTATTCTGGGACCATATAATTATCCGGTACAGTTGTTGGCAGAGCCTCTGGTTGGAGCGATTGCGGCAGGAAACTGTGCAGTACTCAAACCATCAGAACTTACCCCACATGTTTCAGAAGCAATGTATCAGATCGTACACTCTACATTTAAAGAAGAATATATTGCCTGTGTGGAAGGTGGAGTGGAGGTCAATCAGGAATTACTTTCTCAGAAATTTGATTATATCTTTTTTACAGGGAGTGAACGTGTCGGAAGGATCGTTATGAAAGCGGCAGCAGAAAATCTGACGCCGGTGACATTGGAATTAGGTGGAAAAAGTCCGGTTATTATCGAAAAAACTGCAAATATAAAAGAGGCAGCAAGAAGAATTGCGTGGGGAAAACTCATGAATGCGGGACAGACCTGTGTGGCGCCGGATTATGTGCTTGTGGATGAGAGCAGAAAACAGCAGTTCTTAACAGAGATGAAAACAGCATTTTCTCATCTATATGGAAAAGAAATAAAAAAGAATCCAGATTTCGGCAGGATTGTAAATGAACGGCATATGGAACGTCTGCAGAAAATACTGGAGCAGGATGCGAAATATTTGTTCTGCGGAGGAGGGGCAGATACACTGCAACGTTATATCGAGCCGGCCATTCTGGATCTCGGAAAGGATCAGAATGCGGCGTCTATGCAGGAAGAACTGTTCGGTCCGATATTGCCGGTTCTGTCATACCACAAGCTGGAAGATGCAGTACGTTTTGTGAATAAAAGAGCAAAACCACTTGCGCTGTATCTGTTTACGAAAAAAAGATCTGCAGAAAAGTTCGTTTTGGAACGGGTGTCTTCGGGCGGTGTGTGTGTCAATGATACGATCAGTCATCTGATCAATCCAGATCTTCCGTTTGGGGGAGTCGGAGCATCCGGAATGGGACAATATCACGGAAAGTATAGTTTTGATACATTTACTCATGAAAAAAGTGTATTTTATAAACCGGCTGACTGGAATCTTCCGGTCTGTTATCCTCCATTTACAAAAGGGAAGATGAATCTGGTGAAATTCTTTCTCAAATAGGCGGGAAAATGTATTGACTTTGACACGGCGTCAACTTGTATACTAAAATCCGGCAGGAGGTAGAAAGATGGAATACAGTATTCGGGAAGTGGCAGAAATGACAGGAGTGAGTACACGTACACTGCGTTATTTATGATGAAGAAGTGTCAGGATGTGCAGAGTTTTTGAAGGCTGCTGTTTTGTATTGGGCGAAATAAAGGACAACATATGAGCAGCATGATACTGTAAGTAAAAAGAAAAGTGAATTATCTGAATTGTGCGAAAAAAATAAAAAACAGAAAAAACATTGACAATTCACTTTTCCCGTGATAAGATACCACTTGTCGCTGAGACAGACCGATGAAAAGAATAAGCCCAAGGGCCACTGTGGGACAGGATGCGAGAGCAGATCGCTGGACAACGTGAAAAAAGTTCTTGACAGA
>ERZ779870.48-NODE-48-length-159689-cov-5.71787_pt1 | contig 159689 bp, 138 predicted proteins | sample MGYA00511247_ERZ779870 | MGnify/ENA primary metagenome ERZ779870 (study PRJEB29588, sample SAMEA2149068) | human gut metagenome | biome: human gut; feature: human-associated habitat; material: faeces | place: Denmark | collected 2008/2010 ...
GAATACCGTTGGGGAAATTCCCGTCGGGCGTGTTGTGCACTTTGATTAATTCCACGGGCGCGCCGAGGGCTTTAAAGCGGGCTTCAATGGCGTCCACCACCGGACCCGCTGCGCCGTTCCCGGAGTTGATCACCAGCTTGAGCGGCGTGAGGTTTTTGACATTGATATAACCGAACAGGTGATCAACGTAAGCGTCACGCAGATTGATTTGCTGATAGCGACCGCGTTTGGTTGCATCAACGGGAGGAAAGTCGTTGGCTTCTGCCAGACGCTGGACATCGCGCAGTCCGGTATCGCCGCTGATCGGGCGAGCCCCTTCGCGCACCAGTTTCATGCCGTTGTAATCCATCGGATTATGGCTGGCAGTAACTTCAATGCCGCCATCCACGCCGAGATGGAACGTGGCGAAATAGATCTCTTCGGTGCCGGACATGCCGATATCCAGCACATCGACGCCCGCATCCTGTAAACCTTTTGCCAGCGCCAGTTTTAAGGTTTCGCTGGTGAGACGGACATCACCGCCTAACACAATGGTTTTCGGTTTGAGAAATTCGCCATAGGCACGACCAATGCGCCAGGCAATATCTTCATTCAGTTCTTCGCCTAATTTCCCGCGAATATCATAGGCTTTAAAGCAGGTTAATTTTTTCATGTCGTTACCCTTTTTCAGGCAATAGTTGGCCCTGACCGAAACGGCCAATTTTGTTTTTGTCGTTATTTACATCTCGGTTTCGCATTCATTGCCTGATGCGACGCTGCCGCGTCTTATCAGGCCTACAAATCCGAACCGTAGGTCGGATAAGGCGTTCACGCCGCATCCGACAAACAGCGCCTGATGCGACGTTTACACCCGTCCGTAGCGATCCGCGAAGCGCACCACATCATCCTCTTCGAGATAAGAGCCGGAGCGCACTTCAATTAAATCGAGCGGAATTTTCCCCGGGTTTTCCAGGCAGTGCGTCGCCCCCAGCGGAATATAAATGGACTCGTTTTCACCAAGCAGTTTGATATCACCGTCAATGGTGACTTTTGCCGTTCCCGCGACCACCACCCAGTGTTCCGCGCGGTGATGGTGCATCTGTACCGACAAGCCTTCGCCCGGTTTCACGGTGATGCGTTTCACCTGGTAGCGGTCGCCCGCGTCGATAGAGTCATATTTGCCCCACGGACGATACACTTCGCGATGTACCCGATGCTCATGGCGACCGTCGGCTTTGATCTGCTCGACCACTTTTTTCACATCCTGCACCGCGTTACGGTCGGCAATCAGCACCGCATCTTTGGTCTGCACTACCACCAGATCTTTCACCCCGACGGTGGTTACGAGGCCAGATTCGGCATACACATAGCTGTTTTCTGTTTTGTGATTAATCACATCGCCGTGACAAACGTTGCCCTCGGCGGTGTGGGCGCTGATTTCCCATAATGAAGACCAGGAACCAACATCGCTCCAGCCCGCATCCATCGGCACCACAACAGCATCTGCCGTACGTTCCATGACCGCGTAATCCACCGACTCTTCCGGGCAGGCGAGAAACGCTTCTTCATCCACGCGAATAAAATCGAGATCCGGATCGACGGCGCTCATCGCTTTTTCACAGGCATCGAGAATATCCGGGCGATATTTTTTCAGTTCTTCGAGATAGCGTCCGGCGCGGAACAGGAACATACCGCTGTTCCAGTAATATTCGCCGCTTGCCACATAGGTCTGAGCGGTTTCCAGATTCGGTTTTTCGACAAACTGCGCCACTTCAAAGGCCACCGTATCCTGCTCACCCGCCGACACTTCACCGCGACGAATATAGCCATATCCGGTTTCAGGTAGATCCGGCACAATGCCAAAGGTCACCAGCTTGCCCGCTTCGGCATACGGCATAGCGTTACGCACGGCGGTGCGAAAAGCGTCTTCATCGGCAATCACATGATCCGCCGCCAGCACCAGCATTAACGGGTCGCTCTCCGGACTATGACGTGTTGCCGCCAGCGCCGCCAGCGCAATGGCTGGTGCAGTGTTACGCCCTGCTGGTTCGAGAATAATATTCTCGGTGAGTTTGTTCAGTTGACGCAGCTGTTCCGCGACAATAAAGCGGTGCTGCTCATTGCAAATCACCACCGGGCTTTCGCACTCCACGCCGTTCAGGCGGCAGATGGTGGTTTGCAGCATGGTGAGATCGCCTTTCAGGCATAAAAACTGCTTGGGGTAAAGTACGCGGGAAAGCGGCCATAAGCGGCTACCGGAGCCACCTGCCATCACAACTGGATAGAGTTTCGACTGCGCCATAATTATCCCCGAATATCATTTATAAATTGACGTAACACGTTCTCTTTATCGAGCGTGCGTTCGGCATATTCACGTGCCACCGTGTTGTGTTTGGGCAGCAGAAGCACCTGACGGATCCCCGCCACCAGCGCCTCGACCGATTCCGGTTCCACGCAAACCGCAATGCCCGGAAAGGTTTCGCAAAGCTGTCCCAGTTCTGTGTGGGCCTCTGCGGTAATCACCGCGTTACCGCCTACTGCCAGAATATTGGTCAGTTTCGACGGCAATACGGCATCTGCCGCGCCGCGTTTTTGCACCACCAGATGGCAATCGCCCATCTTCAGCAGTGCGGGTAAAGCGTCATACGATTGCAGCGGGAAAAATTGCATGTTGCGCAGTCCACGCTGCTGCGCCATTTTTTCCAGCCGCGCTTTGCCGCCGCCCTGCCCGACAATGGCAAAAATCAGCGGTTCATCGCGCAGGCGATCGGCAGCTTCAATAACGTTTTCCAGTCCCTGCTTTTCACCAATATTGCCGGAGTAAAGAATGATTTTTTTGTTATCCGGCAGGCCAAGCTGGTTACGAAGGGCATCAACATCGGCGTCTGCGACATGCTGAAAACGGGCGATTTCCGACCAGTTGGGGAAGAAAATGATGTTATCCGCCGCCACGCCTTTTTCGATGGCTTTATTCATCATCGAACGCGAAATCGTGGAGACGTTATCGACGTTATGCAGTCCGCTACGTTCGAACGCCGTTGCCAGCTGTGCCACTTTGCCGCCTTTGCCTTTTCCGGCAAGGCCCAGCCCCAGCATGGCGTCCACTTCGTAATCCTGAATATGCAGCACGGTACGCGCACCAGAGAGTTTCGCCAGCAGGCGCATTCCCGGCGTGCAAAACAGCGTTGGCACCACGCCGATAATGCGATCCGGCTTCCAGCGACGTTGCGCCATCAACGGGAAAAAACTGCTGACGGCAAAACTGCCGAGATGCAACAGGCGTTTCAGGGTGCTCGGCTGTTTTGGCACGTACAGCGGGCAGCGCCACACCGTGGCGGCCCCCTCTTCTCGTTTGTAGCGCCAGGCGGAATCGTTCTCGCCCACCTGCCACTGCGGGTAGTAAGGCGGTGCGGTAATAACCCGCACCTCATGACCTTGCGCCGCCAGCCATTCCACCATTTCTCCGGTGTATTTGCCGATGCCGGTTAACTCCGGCGAGTAGTTAATGCCGTAGACCAGTATTTTCATAATCCGGGTACTCCGGCACGCTTCTCAGCGAGAAAATAGGCGCGGCTGTTAGCGTGAACATTGTCACTGGCGAGCAGTGCGTCCGGCGTCAGCCAGCGGTAATCGTCATGCTGCTCATCCGGCAGTAACAGTTCTTCTTCCGCTACTCTGAAGCGAAAACCGAGCACCACATAGTGAGTGGTGAAATCCGTGCCGGAGAAGTTATCGTCATAAAAGTGCTGCCAGACACCGTAAAACTGGCCTGCTGTTATCGGCAGACGCAGCCCCAGTTCCGCCATCGTCAGCCGCTCAAATGCGGCTTCCAGCGTTTCGTCTTTCTGCACGCGCCCTCCCGGCACAAACCAGTAACCCTGCGCCGGGCGGTTGGTTCTTTTGCCAAGCAGAAACTCGCCGCGACTGTTCTCGACAATAAAGTCGAGAGAGACAAGCGGGGTGGAGCGCACTACCGTGGCAAAGTCTTCCTGACGTAAAAACATCATTACCCCCGAAAGCGGTCTTGATTCTCAAGGAACCACTGGTAAGTGCTGGCAAGCCCCGCTTCCAGTGAGATTTCGTGATACCAGCCAAGCTGATGCAGGCGCGTCACATCAAGCAGTTTGCGCGGCGTACCATCCGGTTTGCTGGCATCAAAAACCACCCGACCTTTGTAACCCACCACTTTGGCGATGGTTTGCGCCAGCTCGCGGATAGTGCAGTCAACGCCCGTGCCGACGTTAATGTGCGACAGCATCGGCTGGGTGTTCTCCAGCCAGACTTCGTGCGCCAGCTCCATGACATGAATGCTCGCCGCCGCCATATCATCGACGTGCAGGAATTCACGCATCGGTGTACCGCTGCCCCATACCACCACGTCCGGTGCATTCTGTGCCGTCGCCTCGTGGAAGCGACGCAGCAATGCAGGGATCACATGCGAATTACTCGGGTGGAAGTTGTCATGCGGGCCATACAGGTTGGTCGGCATGACTGAGCGGTAATCGCGTCCGTACTGGCGGTTGTATGATTCGCACAGTTTGATCCCGGCGATTTTGGCAATGGCGTAAGGCTCGTTGGTCGGCTCCAGCGTGCCCTGCAATAACTCGCTTTCTGCCATCGGCTGTTTTGCCAGTTTCGGGTAGATACAGGACGATCCAAGAAACAGCAGTTTGTTCACGTCGTTCTGATGCGCGGCGTGAATGATGTTGCTCTCAATCATCATGTTCTGGTAGATGAAATCCGCCGGATAGGTGTTGTTGGCAACAATGCCGCCCACTTTCGCCGCCGCCAGATAGACCTGGTCAATGCGTTCGCTGGCAAAGAAATCATGCACCGCGCGGCTGTCCAGCAGGTTCAGCTCGTCGCGGGTGCGTAATACCAGTTCCACATCACCGCGCTGTTCGAGCTGCCGCGTGATGGCGGAACCGACCATCCCACGATGGCCAGCGATAAAAATGCGTTGTTTACTCATGCTTATGACTCCAGCGCGATCGCCACGTCGTAGCCGTGAGATTTCAGCAGAGAGTGTTTTTTCGCCGCTTCGAGGTCATTAGCCACCATTTCAGACACCATCTCTCTGAGGGTGATTTCCGGTTTCCAGCCCAGTTTTTCGTGCGCTTTGGTCGGGTCGCCGAGCAGCGTTTCAACTTCAGCCGGACGGAAGTAACGCGGATCAACGGCGATAATCACATCACCCGGTTTAACGCCCGGCGCGTCATGCCCGGTGACGGAAACCACAATGCCCTTCTCTTCAACACCCGTGCCTTCAAAGCGCAGTTTGATGCCCAGCTGTGCCGCTGCCATTTCCACGAACTGACGCACGGAGTACTGAACGCCGGTCGCGATAACGAAATCTTCCGGCTGTTCCTGTTGCAGCATCATCCACTGCATTTTTACGTAGTCTTTGGCATGGCCCCAGTCGCGCAGGGAATCCATATTGCCGAGGTACAGGCACGACTCCAGCCCCTGGGCGATGTTGGCGATTGCGCGGGTTATTTTGCGGGTAACGAAGGTTTCGCCACGGCGCGGGGATTCATGGTTGAAGAGAATACCGTTGCAGGCGTACATGCCGTAGGATTCGCGGTAGTTAACGGTGATCCAGTAGGCGTACAGTTTGGCGACCGCATACGGAGATCGCGGGTAGAACGGCGTGGTTTCTTTCTGCGGAATTTCCTGCACCAGACCATACAGTTCAGAGGTGGAAGCCTGATAGAAACGGGTTTTCTTTTCCAGACCGAGGAAGCGGATCGCCTCGAGCAGGCGCAGCGTACCCATCGCGTCGACGTCAGCGGTATATTCCGGTGACTCAAAAGAAACCGCAACGTGGCTCATTGCCCCCAGGTTGTACACTTCATCCGGCTGTACTTCACGCAAAATGCGCGTCAGGTTGGAGGTATCACTCAGGTCGCCATAATGCAGATGGAATTTCGGGTTGCAGGTGTGCGGATCCTGATAAATGTGATCCACGCGCTCGGTGTTGAATGACGATGCGCGACGCTTAATACCATGCACCTCGTAACCTTTTTCCAGCAGAAACTCTGCCAGGTAAGAACCGTCTTGTCCGGTTACACCGGTGATGAGAGCGACTTTTGACATGTCTTATTCCTCTGTATTTTTGAATTTATTCAGTTTCAACGCGTTCGCGTATCACCACTGCGGGATTCCCCCGGCAAACCACATTTGCCGGAAGCGATTTAAAAACACTGCTTCGTGCACCCACGACGGTGCCGTCGCCGATTGTGACGCCTGGGGCAACAAAGACATCGGTTGCCAGCCAGCATTTCTCGCCAATCACAATAGGCGTGGCGTTAATGGTGAAATGTTGACTTGCATGGTCGTGGCTACCGGTGCATAAATAACTTTTTTGCGATATCACCGAATGTGCGCCAATGGTTATTTCACCGAGGGTATATAAATTGACGTCATCGCCGACCCACGCGTAATCACCTAAGGTTAATTTCCACGGATAGGTAATTTTTACTGACGGACGAATAACTACGTTTTTTCCTATTTTCGCGCCGAATAAACGTAATAAAAAAGCCCGCCAGCGATACAATACTTGTGGCGACCAGGCAAATATTGTTGCCTGTACTGCCCACCATAATTGCACTTTAATAGCGTTGCCGCCCCGGAACCCTTTCGGCACCGAGAAACCGCTTAAATCTTGCATCGTTTTCCCTTATATTCAGCTTTTGTTATATAAGGCTTTCGTCTTTGAGGTAGTACGTTGGCGTAAATGCCAGGATAATTCTGCCCAGAAGCCAGGCACATGTAATATTTGCCGTTGGACTTTTTTGGCGTCAGCACACAATTCCATATTATTGGTGGTTGATACCCCACCCATGGAAAATTCAGACACCAGGCCATTGAGTTTTTTAAATGCATAACCGGCTTTATACATTTTAGCCGCCAGCGCGTAATCGGAAGATACTTTATATTCCAGGTCATAACGCCATTTTTTCAAGCCGGATACCGGGAAAAATATCGCCTGATGACTGGCGGGCAGGCTGTGATAAATATACCAGCCCGGTTTGGCGCTACGTTTAATTTTATGCCCGTCGCCAAAATCCAGCAGCGCATCGCCGGTGATCATCACGTTAACTTTTTGCACTTTTAAATTACGGACAAAATTTGCGGCATCCTGATGAAAAATATCGCCCGAATTGAGAAACAACGCGAACTTGCCTTGTGCCATCGCAATGCCTTTGTTCATGGCGTCGTAGATACCGTTATCTGGCTCGCTGACAAAGCGTAGGTTATAGATACCATTGAGATTTTCCAGGTACTCACGGGTGCCGTCATTGGAACCGCCATCGACAACAATCCATTCGAAGCTGATATCGTCCGCCTGCGCCAGATGCGCCAGCGAGGCGTGTGTTTTGACTATCCCTTCGAGGTTACGAAACGCGACAGTGATTATGCTAAGCAACATGTTCTTATTCTTACCTCGTAATATTTAACGCTTTTCGCAAAATAAACGGACAGACGATTAAAAATGCATATTCCGGGCTAAATATCGAACCGGTAAAAAACAGCGATACCGGAGTAAAAAGATATAATTGCACGCGAAAATTGCGGTTATCACCAAAAGCGTTGATCATCATTTTTATCACTTTCCCCATGTACCACAGCGATAAAAACACCGCGAACCAGGAAAAATAAATAATCAGCAGATACAAACCATTGTCTATGGTTTTTCCGACATCCGCACCGTTAAATATTCCGAATGATGCGACATATTCATAAAGTGAGCCAAATCTGACTACACCGTCAATATGGGTCAAAGAATAACCGACCATCACCAGCGGACCGACAATACGATAATACGATGACGATCCTTCCGTACCTAAATCGCCCAGACGGGTGGAAATATAAGGAAACGCGATTACCACACCAACCAGGAATACAGCCAGAGAAATCAATGCCAACGGTAACTTTTTCTTAATCGCCTCTTTATTCAGATATTGAAATGCCCACTCCAGCAAATAAAACAGGATAAAGGTCATAACCCCTGAAAACGATCCGGATAATATTATCCCTGCGAGAATCATAGCATCGGTTTTAGGCGTTTTGATACCAAACTGTTTGATGCTGAGCCAAATTGAGATTAATGCCAGAGCGAAAAATGCCGGTTCGAAATAAAGTGCTGTCGTGCGCTTGCCGCCGAATTTAATGAAATTCAGCACATAGCTGTTGCTGTAAATCAGATATTTCGAAATCGACTCCATAATACTGCTGCCACCGGTGAGGATAATTTGCGCCATCTCCACTGCCGCCAGCGCCACCACCAGCCCGACCACCAGATAAAAGAAACGTAATATCTTGCGATGGTTGTGTGGCGAAATTGTTTTAAAACGAATACTCCACACCATGCCAATAATGATCACAATATAGACAAACAGCATGGTTGAAGTGACGTATTTACCGGCATCCAGCGACTGACCAAACAGGTAGTTAAACGCCGTGATTCCCGCACCAATCCCTAAGGCAATCATCAATTTTTTAACGCTGATGCGTTCTAAAAACAGCAGTAACAAGACAGGTAAAAAAGTGACGATAGTGATGGGGAAACTTTCGCCAAGCTGGGCGATTTTGACGTTAACCAGCAGGTAGATCAGCGGCAGCAGCAGGTAGCTACAGATTCTGATAGAAGTTGACATACTCCTCCAGCATCTGTTGTCCACTGTAGGCGGCGCGGCTGCGTTGGCTGAACTCAGCCAGCGTGGTACCAAATATCGCCTGCGCGATTTCCGGTTTGCTTAACTGCACCAGTTGCAGCACCTCTTCTTCACTGACGGTTTTACCGCCGGATTTTTGCAGCACTTCACGCGCCGCATCGCTATGGGTGGCAATCACCGGCACGCCAATCGATAGCGCCTCACACAAAATCAGCGGGTAGTTATCGACGCGAGAACTGAACACCAGCGCATCCATCTGATTGAGCGCGCTCATCAGCTTACGTTTGTCGGTTTCAAAGCCGTGATTAACCACGTTACCAGCGGTGAACGGCGAGAACTTACCAAAGGTATGCAGTTCGATTTTGTCGCCCAGCGCCATCATCTCACGCACCAGTTGCTGGTTAGTTTTGCCGTCGTAACGCAGGTCATGCGCCACCACCGCGATTTTCGGCTTACCCTGGGTTTCGCGCACCGGAGGCAGATCCGCCAGAATCGCTTCGGTTGCCATATCAATACCGTTATTGATAATCCGGCAACGCCCTGGACCGTACAGGCTATTGAAAGCGTCAGCCACATGCTGGCTGGGGGAAATAAACTGACAGCCCAGCGCCAGCATCTCACGGAATAACTGGCGTTTGCCCGCCACCAGTTGGTGTGCGCGATCAATCTTCACCGGCGGATAATTATTTAAGGTCGGGCATTTCTGGCAGCCCGTTTTCCAGCCTTCACAACCGTCGGTAAAGGCGCAGCGTCCGGTAACGCTCCAGTGGTCGTGCAGCGTCCAGACCAGAGTGACGTCCGGTTTATGGTTTTTCACCTTTTCGCAAAAGCGCACCACGCTCTTAAGATTTAGCCAGTAGCTGTGCAGCACATGAAAATGCAGGACCACCGGACCCGGTGTACGAGTAATGGTGCGATATAACTCATTGAAATTGCCAAACAGATCGCGATTAAACAGACGAAACAGGACAATATTCGCCATTGCAGTCATCCGCGGCGTATGTTTGATGACCTGCGGATAGTTTTGATGGCTGACGCTCTCTTTGCCGCCTTTGCCGTAACCGTAGACAAAATGTGACGCTAGCCCCTGTTGCAGCGCACGCTGGTGGAGATCTAACGCCACACCTGCTGCCCCGCCTTCCGCCAGTCGCACATTAAATTGCAAAATATTCATTTAATTACCTTCACTCGCGCTTTTTCTCCCACCACCAGCGCGTTGTCCGGGACAGAGTCGAGCACCACGCTGCCCGCACCCACGGTGACGTTGTTACCAAGCGTGATATCACCAAGAATAATAACGTTGGCACCGAGTTCGACGCCGTTGCCAATATGTGGACATGCCATGTTATCGGCACCACGATTGCCGATAGTGACGCCGTGGCGAATGGTGAAATCATCCCCCGCCACCACGTTTTTATTGATCACTACGGCGTAACCGTGATGGATAGTAAAGCGGCGGCCAATGGTCGCGGCAGCCTGGATTTCATAACCGAAAAAGCATTCGGTGATAATGCGATACAGCACCAGCAGAGGGGCCGCCCAAATATTGTTGAGGACGTTCTTTTTGCGCCACACCGAACAAAAATGAGCGACGCGATAGGCTAGAACCATGCAGCACGGACGTAAACTCCAGCTGTTGGCGCGCAGATCTTCCAGCATCTTTAGCGCCCCCGAATACCATCAGCCAGACGTTTGCCGTTACGCACCGACAGCAGCGTCAGCAAAGTGCGCCAGGTCATACGTTTATTGCGGATCTGGTAGAGGGTAAACAGCTGATATTTTTTGCTGGCGCGGTCGAATTTGTCTTTGTGCTTGCGGTAAAAGTGGAAGTATCCGGAGAATTTTTTCGGTGACGAGGTGATCTGCATTTCACCGTGATTGATATGCAGGATCTGCGTCGCCTCTTCCACTTTCCACGGTTCGCCATACTCCACCACCATCCGCAGGAAGATGTCGTAATCCTGTGCCGCTTTCAGTTCGGTATCGAACAAACACTCTTTGAAACGCCATGCCCAGGTAAAGACCTGGTTGCCAATGATATTGCGTTTGTAGAACAGGCGGCGTGAATACGGCGATTTGGGATACAGCGGCAAGCTTGCCGGTTGGGAATAGACTTCGCCCTGGCAAACGTAGTCGTTAGCGTACAAAAAGGCGTGTGTGACCAGTTGCTGTTTATGGGCGAGGAAGACGCTCAGACGGTTGGGTGTCCATTCGTCATCGTCATCAATCCCGGTGATATATTCCCCTTGCGCCAGCATAATCGCCTGGTTACGTACCGCGCACGCCCCGCTGTTAATGTCGTTGTGAATGTAAGTGATACGCGGATCGTTGAGGGCGGTGACGTACTGTTGCAGTTGTTCCCAGGAGGTGGAGCAATCATCCACGATGATCATCTCCCAGTTGCTGTAGTCCTGGCGCAAAACCGATTTTATTGCCCGAATCGCCAGTTGTTGGCGGTTCCAGGTCGGCATATAGATTGAGATCAGCGGATTGTCTTTCATAGGTTGTTCTCCCGGCTTATGAGCTGGTTTGCTTGCCGGATGCGGCGTGAACGCCTTATCCGGCCTACGGGGCGGTGCGAATGCAGGCGTCGTTATTTCGCATCCGACTTATATTCGTATTCGTAATAGCCATAATCCTGATACGCGCTGGCGCGGCGGAAGATGGAGTTCAGAATCACCCCTTTCACCGGAATACCGTTTTGCTCAAAGCGGCTCAGACTGGTTTCCACTTCTTTCAATGTGTTGACCGCATAACGCGCCACCATTAATGTGGTTCCGACATGACGACCAACAATTGCCGCATCGGTCACTGCCAGAATCGGCGGCGTATCAATCAACACCAGGTCATAGTTTTTACTCGCCCAGTTCACCAGTTCGGCAAAGCGTTCGCTCATCAACAGTTCAGAAGGATTTGGCGGCACCTGACCGCGCGGGATCAGGTCAAATTTGGCAATAGAGGTCGGTTTAGCTGCGGTAGTAATATCGCCCTGACCAATCAGAATTTCCGACAGGCCATTGACGTTATTGGTGCCCAACAGCTCGTGGGTGTAGCCTTTGCGCATATCGCAGTCGATCAACAACACACGTTTATTGGTCTGGCTGATCACCGCCGCCAGGTTGGCGCAGACAAAGGTTTTACCGATTGACGGGCTAACCCCGGTCATCATCAACACATTGTTCTGCGCCTGCATCATCGCGAAGTGCAGACTGGTACGCAGACTGCGGATGGCTTCAATCGCCAGATCGGTTGGATTCCCCACCGCCAGTAGCTGGCTCTGTTTATAGCGTTTAATCCCTTTGATGGTTTTGACGCTATCGCGCGCTTTCTGCCATTCCGACAACGGGATGCTGGCATAGACGCTGATACCGTGTTCTTCCAGCACCTGCGGGCTTTCGATGCCGCGATTAAACAACGAGCGCAGCAGCACACCCACGATAGAGAGCATCAGGCCAAGAATAATCGCCCCAAGGATAATCAGCCCTTTCTTCGGTTTTAGCACACCAGGCTGAGTGATTGCCGGGTCAACAATGCGCACATCGCCGACGGTGCTGGCTTCGGTGATTTTCAGCTCCTGCTCTTTATTCAGCAGTTGCATATAGACCTGCTGACCAGACTCGACATCGCGGGTCAGACGGACAATCTCCTGCTGGGTTTTCGGCATCGCCGTTACGCGACCGTTAAGTTTGGCTTTTTCGTCTTCCAGCGCCTGACGTTTCTCCAGCAGCGTGCGGTACGCCGGGTGAACTTTGGTGTACAGCTTGGAGATTTCCGCCTCTTTAAAGGTCAGTTCGTTCAACTGGGCGTCGATGTTCACCATCGAATCGAGCACCGCTTTCGCTTCCAGCGGCAGATCAACAGAATCTTTATCCTGACGGAAGGCATTCAGTTTGTTTTCGGCAACATCAAGGCGGCTACGTACTTCCGGTAACTGTTGCGCGAGGAAAGCGAGGCTTTTCGACGCTTCCGCCGATTTGCGCTCAATATTTTGTTCCTGATAGTTACGGGCGATGCTGTTAAGAATGTCGCGGATCTGTTCGCGATCTTCACCGGTATAAGTCAGGCTCAGTACGCCTGCGTCTTTGCCGTTCTCCGTTACCGTCAGGCTGTTTTGCAGTTGGTTGATCATCCCCAACGTGGAGTATTTGGTGACGGTAAACTCACTGCCCGGGCGGGCGTGAATGGCTTCAACCATCAGCGTGACGCCTTCTTTTTTCAGCATCTGGCCCGCTTGCCCACGGGCGCTAAAGCCGCCATCACTGCTCAGGGTGTAGTTTTTATTGTCCAGCACATTAAGCGTAAACACCTGGTCCGCCATCTCTTTCGGGCGGTTAAAGGTAGTCACTTTCACCGTCTCGTTCTGACGCCCCATCAGGCGATCCCAGCCCGCACCGAAAATCGGGAACGTGTTTTTGCTCACCGCAATATCGAGGTCGAGATCGTCCACCGTTTTACCAAGCACCAGACGTGAACGAATCAACTGGATCTCGGCGTCCGATGCAGGCGGTTTGTTGGCTAATGCCGAGCCAATGTCCTGCACCAGCGAATTGCCGCTGTTTTGCTCGATTTGTACCAGTGCGTCGGCGCTATAAATCGGCGTGGCGAAGAAAGTGTAAACCACGGCACAGAGGGCAAATACGGCGGTGATGCCAATCACCCACCAGCGCGCTTCAATGACGGTGCCGACCAGGCGACCAATATCGATTTCATCACTGCCCGTTACCGGAGCGGCATGTTGTTTTACTTTTTCTGTCATTCTTATACCTGCTCTGCGTTCAATGCCTGCGCCCACTGGCGGGCAGACCGTTCAAGTAATGTGTACACCGCTGCAAACGTTTCCCGGCTTTTGCGATACGGATCGGGGATTTCACATTCGTTATCCCAGTGACCAAACAGCATCACTTTGCCGCGCATCTCGGGTGCCATCTCGCATAAGCGTTCGATATGGCGCTTTTCCATGGTCAAAATCAGGTCATAGTTGCGACACAGGCGGCGGCTGATTTGCCGTGCACAGTGACCTTCCAGAGACAGTTGATGTTCTGCGGCGACGCTGATAGCGGTAGGGTCAGCGCCCTTACCGACCAGCGCGCCGAGTCCAGCGGACTCCACTTTCAGCTCCGGGTGATAACGTTGCAGTAAGCGCTCCGCCGTCGGGGAACGGCAAATATTGCCGACACAGACAACTAAGATGTTGTTAAACATGACGATTACCAGTTATGAATGTCGCTGGCTGTATCCGTCATGTAACGGACACCGCTAATAGTTGGCAGCAACTGATTGATCAGACGGTTCCAGCGGGAAACCGGGGCGGTGGTGACATACACCACGTCATAAGGTTGCAGGCGGAATTCTGTCGCCATCACCAGCGACGTCGCATCGGACATATCCAGCTGGTAGATATTGGCAATCTTGCCATTACGCCCGCCCTCGCCTTTCAGCGGACGAATGACAAAGATGCCGCTGGCGTTGGAGGTGGTCATGTCGATACCTTCGGCATTGCCCAGGGCTTCAGTCAGGGTCATGCCGCTAAAGTCCATTTTCAGGGTGCTCTGTTTCTTCACTTCACCCATCACAAATACTTTCAGATCATCATTACGCGGCACGTAGAGAATATCGCCGGGATAAAGCAGTCGGTTCTGATTGAGGTCGCCGTTTTGCATCAGCGCCTGCAAAGAAATGCGTTCTTCACGACCATTGTGTGTTAGCACCACGTTGCGCCAGTCAGCGGTGTCGGTCAGGCCACCTGCGGCGTTGATGGCGTCGAGAATGGTCAGTGGTACGTTGGTGATCGCCTGTTGACCGGATTTATTCACCTGACCTGAGATATAGGCCTTTTGCGAGCGGAAGGCGGCGATATTAACATCCACCTGCGGGTCAGCGATGTACGTCGCTAAGCGCCCGGTAATATCACTGCGGATTTCAGCGAGCGTTTTCCCGACTACGTGGACCTTGCCGATATACGGGTAAAACATAGTGCCGTCAGGCTGTACCCAGTTGCCGGTGTCGCTGGAGCTGCGGTACTGACCGGCTGGCGTGGTGAGTTCCGGGTGATCCCAGACGGTGACATTCAGAACGTCGCCCGGCCCGACGCGATACTGGTAATTCGCGATCTCACTTTCCAGCGTCATATTGGGGCGCGCTACATTCGGGCGTGGGCGTAATTGGTCAATCAGGCGCGGGGTCAGCGGATAAACATTCACCATTTTGTCGAGATCGAAATCAGCGTCCTGCTGTTTGATGACGTCTTTGCCCATCGTCGACATATTGCTGCCCGGAAGTACTGTGCAACCGCTTATCAAGGTTACTGACACCAATAATGGCATCAATTTCATTTTGGATTTCATCATTGTTTATTTATCACTTTGGCAGAGTAATTATCCTGTGCACTATTAATAGCAATGTCGCCATGCACATTTACCTTGCAGTTAATTGAATACAAATTTAACTGGCATCAGTCCTAAAAAAATTGATTTCATCCGCAGGCTATTGACAGAATAATTCAGACTGGTCTTTCAGGCATCCAGACACGCTACCGCCCCTGGCTTTTTAGCTACCAATACACTGATTTAGCTTAATTTTTCAAACCCTCTCTGCATACAATCGTTGATGAGAAAGGGTTATTGCGGAAATTAACTTCCGAATATAAGGTGACATTATGGTAATTGAATATTGGCTCTCCAATAATGCAGGAGGAAGTGTTACAGCTAACGGAATAGCAGGCAAGGTAACAATTCGGCAATTGGCTATTTTTAAGAATTATATTAAGTGTCATTCAATATGTTTTTTAGGAGTTTCTTTAGGTTGACAATATTTAATATTGCGCCTCCACATGCGATATTTCTTAAATAATGTTTTATTATTACCACTTTTAATTCAGGGATAATGTGAGGTTATTACCCTCAAATAATATGAGATAAATAGTGCTGCAACATTGCATTTTTGCCCCGATTTATCCATGATCGAATTGTGACATTTGTCATACAACGAATAGGTTTTGTACTTACTATGGAATGGATTGCCGATCCGTCTATCTGGGCCGGGTTAATCACGCTGATTGTGATCGAACTGGTCCTCGGCATTGATAACCTGGTCTTTATTGCCATCCTCGCCGAAAAACTACCGCCGAAGCAGCGCGACCGCGCACGGGTTACCGGGCTGCTGCTGGCGATGTTAATGCGCCTGTTACTGCTGGCGTCAATCTCCTGGCTGGTCACCCTGACTCAACCGCTGTTCAGCTTCCGCTCGTTTACCTTTAGCGCCCGCGACTTAATCATGCTGTTTGGTGGTTTCTTCCTGTTGTTCAAAGCCACGATGGAGCTGAACGAACGGCTGGAAGGGAAAGACAGCAATAATCCCACACAACGCAAAGGTGCGAAGTTCTGGGGCGTGGTGACGCAAATTGTGGTACTGGACGCCATTTTCTCACTCGACTCAGTGATTACCGCCGTCGGGATGGTCGACCATTTACTGGTCATGATGGCCGCCGTGGTTATCGCTATCAGCCTGATGTTGATGGCCAGCAAGCCGTTAACGCAATTTGTTAACAGTCACCCGACGATCGTTATTCTCTGCTTAAGCTTCCTGTTGATGATTGGCTTTAGCCTGGTGGCAGAAGGTTTCGGCTTCGTCATTCCGAAAGGCTACCTGTACGCTGCCATTGGTTTCTCGGTGATGATCGAGGCGCTCAATCAGTTGGCTATCTTTAACCGGCGACGTTTTCTTTCCGCTAACCAGACGCTGCGCCAGCGGACTACCGAAGCGGTAATGCGCCTGCTTAGCGGGCAAAAAGAAGATGCGGAACTGGACGCCGAAACCGCGTCCATGCTGGTGGATCATGGTAACCAGCAGATCTTTAATCCGCAGGAACGGCGGATGATTGAGCGGGTACTTAATCTTAACCAGCGTACCGTCAGCAGCATTATGACGTCGCGCCACGATATTGAGCATATCGATCTCAACGCGCCGGAAGACGAGATCCGCCAGTTACTGGAGCGAAATCAGCATACGCGGCTGGTGGTTACCGACGGTGATGATGCAGAAGATTTGCTCGGTGTTGTTCACGTTATCGACCTGCTACAACAGTCACTGCGCGGCGAACCGCTCAACCTGCGGGTGTTGATTCGCCAGCCGCTGGTGTTCCCGGAAACCTTGCCGTTGTTACCTGCCCTGGAGCAGTTCCGTAATGCCCGCACGCACTTTGCTTTTGTGGTGGATGAGTTTGGCTCGGTGGAAGGGATTGTGACATTAAGTGACGTCACTGAAACCATTGCCGGTAACTTACCGAACGAAGTGGAAGAGATCGACGCCCGCCATGATATTCAGAAGAATGCGGACGGTTCCTGGACGGCGAATGGTCATATGCCGCTGGAAGATCTGGTGCAATATGTGCCGCTGCCGCTGGATGAAAAACGTGAATATCACACCATTGCCGGGCTGTTGATGGAATATTTACAGCGTATTCCAAAACCTGGCGAAGAAGTTCAGGTGGGGGATTATCTGCTTAAAACGTTGCAGGTGGAAAGCCATCGCGTGCAGAAGGTGCAGATTATTCCGCTACGTAAGGATGGCGAGATGGAGTACGAGGTGTGATAAAACATCAAATGCGCAGGTTCAAACTGCGCATTTGATTTATACAAAATTTAGTATAATCTAAGGATGGAGTAATGAGAAAAAAGCTGGCTTTTCTTGATACCAGTCTTGACGATTTACGCGCATTTCCAGAATCGTCTCGACAGGAAATTGGCTATCAACTCGACAGGATCCAACAAGGGTTAAACCCATACGACTGGAAACCTTTTTCAACTATCGGCCCTGGTGTGCGAGAGATTCGTACTCGCGATGCTGATGGGATCTATCGCGTCATGTATGTCGCAAAATTTGAAGAAGCGGTTTACGTATTGCATTGTTTTCAAAAGAAAACACAGACTACCAGTCAATCGGATATTGATTTAGCCAAACGACGCTATAAAGAACTTGTTCAGGAGCGGAAAAATGAAAATTGAAACCTTTGATAGTGTGTGGGATGCGGTGAGTGACACCCCTGAACAAGCGGAAAATATGCGGATCCGTGCCGAGCTTGTAACGATCATTAATAACTGGATTGAACAACAAGGGTTTAGCCAGGCTCAGGCAGCTTCTGCTTTAGGGGTCACTCAACCTCGCATATCTGAACTTGCCAGAGGTAAGATCCAGATCTTTAGTATCGATAAATTGATCACCATGATGGCTCATGCAGGACTACATATTCAACGTATTGAAATTCAATATCCACATGCTGCTTAGTGCTATAAATACAGATGGCGACAAATTGACGCCGCCATCTGCATAACTTGTCCTACATCTTCTCCAGCAACTTCTTCACATCTTTGCCATTGCGGGAATCTTTATTCCGCTCGGCCCAGTCATTCAGGCGACGTTTCGCTTCGTCCTGTAGATGTTTGCGCAGTAACTGATCCACTTGCAGACTGTAATTGAGTTGCTGCCAGTTGCCATAAACCCGCAGCGGTACTGGCGTTTCTTTGAGGAAATCAATCAGTTTGCTTTCCCCGTTCCAGCCACCCACGACCCGAATATCAAACTGGGTGTCGCAGGTTTGATCTGCCAGATTCAACATGCCTTCCCCTGTCAGCGCCAGCACAGGCGATTGACCTTGCATGTCGTTTAACGTCACGACGCCATCCTTCAACGTCAAATCGGTGGTAAAGCGGTCAAGACGCGTTACGTTATCGAAGTTTTCAGCGGCCTTCACATCACCACCATTACGTTCTACCGCTTGCTGAATCATCTGCTGGAAGTTCATCCCTTCCATGCGCGTGTCGGTCATTTCGACATGTGCCTGTCCTTGCCAGTTGTGGCGGAATGCGTCGGCATCTATGTCAGCACCGGAGAAATCCCCAGCCAGTGACATTTTTCCGGTCAACGAAATCGGATAGTTAAACGCCTTCAGAATGGTACCAATCTCAACGTTTTCCAGCCGTGGCTGGAAGTTTATCCGCGGATTTATTGATGTCGCGTCCAGCGTGCCCGGCAGTGAAACCTGTCCACCGTTAAGCTTGCCCTGCAGTTGAGTAATTTCCAGCAAACCCGACTTGTTGGTCATTTGCGTGGCAACATCTGTAAAATTCATTCCGCGCCAGCGCACGTTACTGGCCTGCAACAAAATATCAGCCGTAAAGCCTTGCAGTCCCTGATATGCCGGTTCATCAATACGCGAAGAAATGACCGGGCGCGGCAATGTTGATTGGCTCTGCCCCTGCTGCGCGGCACCGTTTTCACCATTCGCTGTTTCATTAAGCGGGATGAGGTTGTCAAGATTCAGTTGCGGGAATTGCAGTCTCAGCTGCCATTCAGGTTTCTCTGTCAGCGTGACCTGTGCTTGCCCGCTCAGCGTGCTGTCATTGGCGGTCAAGCTGATTTGGTTAAATGAAAGGCGTTTATGTGACTCCTGCCACTGGGCCTGGAAACTCCCCTGCCCCTGAATACCTTGTTTTGGTAAATCTGCACCCTGCAACTGCCAGTTAATTTGTTCAATAGCCGCCGTTAAATCATGCGGATAATCAGAAGCATCTACCGTACCGTTAAGGGATATCGTGAGATCGCGCTGATCGCGATTAACCCGCCCGGAGAACTCAAATGAACCACGATGTTGGGGATCTTGTTCCATTTGCAGGCGAATATTGCGGATTGTCACCTGCTCGTCATCTTCATGCTGGAACACCAGCACGCTGTCCGCCACCTTAAGACTGGATATATCAAACGACCATCCGCGATCGTCTGACAGATCCGGCAAGGTATTGTCGCGCGGTGCAACCGGAGCGTCTTCACTGCGCACCGCTTCCGTCTGCGGCGTCAGTTGAATCACTGCCCCTTTTAGCATCACCTGCTTAACGCTCAGTTGATGACTCAGTAGTGGTAAAAGCGCCACGTCCAGACGCATGTTGTCGGCGCGAACCAGTGGCTGGCTTGCGCCCGGGGCGGTGAGAGACATTCGCCCGGAGAGGATACTAAGCTGCGGCCAGACGTGCCAACGCAGTGGCCCGTCGAGCTGCAATTGATAACCGCTACGTGCAGCAACTTGCTTGACCATATAGTCGCGGAAATCATTCGGATTCACCAGCAACACTAACGCAGATAACCCGGCCACCAGCACGACCAGGAGTATCATCAGCGTCGTCAGAAATCGTCTCATGGTATCCTCAATGGGCCTGAATTAGTCTTTATCGATTCGGCTGGCTACCGCGCCCTGCTGGTTGCGATATTTCGCATCTTCACGGCGGTTGTAAGGTCGCGCCGCCGGGCCGGAAAGCGGCTCAAAGCTCAGCGCACCAATTAACATGCCCGGACGCAGCGCCAGCGGCAGCTTACCGGAGTTGTAGAACTCCAGCACAATGCAACCAGACCAGCCCGGATCGATACGGTGCGCGGTGACGTGCACCATCAGCCCCAGACGCGCCAAAGAGGAACGCCCGTCCAGCCAGCCCACCAGATCGGCTGGCAGCGTCACCGACTCCAGCGTCACCGCCAGCGCCAGCTCTCCTGGGTGAAGATAGAACGCCTCGCCCTCGTCGAGAACGATCTCATCGCTCATCACGCGGTCAAGCGCGGCGCTCACTTCATCTTTGGGACCGCTCAGATCGATAAACGCTGCCGTGTGACCACGGAAGGTACGAAATTTATTGCCCAGGCGTACATCCACCGTCGCGCCGTTAATACGCTCCACTGGCGGACGTGGGTTGATCGACAAACGGCCTTCATCAAGCCAGGCTTCAATATCTCGGTCACACAGACGCATGGCATTTTCTCCTTTCGCGCATCACTCCCTTAACGCCAATTACGTCAAGGGCATACCAGGTTATCACTGAACGGTACACAATTTATCAAGCTTATTCAAAGAACTGACTTATTTTCGCTTTCAATATATCGATCGCGATGCGGTTTTTCCCGCCGCGCGGCACGATAATGTCCGCATATTGTTTAGAAGGCTCAATGAATTGCAGGAACATCGGGCGCACGGTTTTTTGATATTGCGCCATCACTGAATCCATTGAACGCCCACGCTCGTTAACGTCACGCTTGATGCGGCGCATCAGGCAGATATCCAGCGGGGTATCAACGAAAATGGAGAAGTTAAGTTCGTCACGCAAACGCGCATCCGTCAGCAACAAAATGCCTTCGAGAATGATGACCTTCTTCGGCTCAACCGTCACCGTTTCTTTCATACGCGTATGTTCAACATAGCTGTAAACCGGCAGGTCAATTGCCGAGCCGCGTTTCAACGCTTGTAAATGCTCAAGCAACAGGCTGTGATCCATCGCGCTGGGATGGTCGTAGTTGGTCTTAACGCGTTCTTCCATCGACAGATGGCTTTGATCTTTGTAATAGCAGTCTTCGGGAATTACGCCGATGTGTTCATCACCGACTTGCTCACGTAATTCACGATAAAGGGTACTGGCAATAAGACTCTTGCCGGAAGCCGATGCGCCAGCGATACCGATAATGACGCACTGATGAGACTGATCAGTCATATATTTAGCGACCTGATTAACCTGGATGTTAGGAAGGGGGCGACGAAGCGCCAAACGCGGCAATTATAGGGATTTCATCCGTCTGATACCAGTCGAATAGCGCTGCCGCGCGCTCAGAGTTAATTGTTGACAAAGAATTCCCGGTGGCAAATTACGTTGATCAGTTTTATGTAAGGTAAAAAATGTTATACGCAGTTGCGCAAATTATCCGCCTTTACGTCACTTTATGAGCAATTCGCATATAAAATGTAAAACTTTTGTACTAGCATAAACACAGAAACGAATACTGGCGACCTGGTCTTGCGGATAAAGCGGTAATGAGCAAACAATCACAGCATGTATTAATTGCCCTGCCCCACCCGCTGCTTCACCTGGTCAGTTTAGGTTTAGTCTCGTTTATCTTTACCCTTTTCTCGCTTGAGCTTTCGCAGTTTGGCACCCAACTCGCCCCACTGTGGTTCCCGACGTCCATCATGATGGTGGCGTTTTATCGCCATGCCGGGCGCATGTGGCCGGGAATTGCGCTGAGCTGCTCGCTGGGAAATATCGCCGCATCCATCCTGCTTTTTTCCACCAGCTCGCTGAACATGACCTGGACGACCATCAATATTGTTGAAGCCGTGGTCGGGGCAGTGCTGCTACGTAAATTGCTGCCGTGGTATAACCCCTTGCAAAATCTGGCTGACTGGCTGCGTCTGGCATTCGGCAGCGCCATTGTTCCGCCTCTGCTAGGGGGTGTTCTGGTTGTCCTGCTGACGCCCGGAGACGATCCTCTCAGGGCATTTTTGATATGGGTACTGTCAGAATCCATCGGCGCTCTGGCACTGGTGCCGCTGGGATTGTTATTTAAACCACACTATCTGCTGCGCCATCGCAACCCACGGTTGCTTTTTGAGTCGCTGCTCACGTTAGCCATCACACTGACGTTAAGCTGGCTTTCGATGCTGTATCTGCCGTGGCCTTTTACTTTCATTATTGTGCTGTTGATGTGGAGCGCCGTGCGCCTGCCACGAATGGAAGCCTTTTTGATCTTCCTTACCACGGTGATGATGGTGTCGCTGATGATGGCCGCGGATCCCTCCCTGCTTGCTACGCCGCGTACATACCTGATGAGCCATATGCCGTGGCTACCGTTTTTGCTGATCCTGCTGCCCGCCAACATCATGACGATGGTGATGTATGCCTTTCGTGCGGAACGCAAACACATTTCCGAAAGCGAAACCCGTTTTCGGAACGCCATGGAATATTCCGCTATCGGTATGGCGTTAGTGGGCACCGAGGGACAATGGCTGCAAACCAACAAAGCGCTCTGCCAGTTTCTCGGGTACAGTCAGGAAGAGCTGCGCGGACTCACCTTTCAGCAACTGACCTGGCCGGAGGATCTCAATAAAGATCTCCAACAGGTTGAAAAGCTGATAAGCGGTGAAATAAACACCTATTCAATGGAAAAACGCTACTACAACCGTAATGGCGATGTTGTCTGGGCGTTGCTTGCCGTCTCACTGGTGCGCCACACGGATGGCACGCCGCTCTATTTTATCGCTCAGATTGAAGACATTAACGAGCTAAAACGCACCGAACAGGTGAATCAGCAACTGATGGAGCGCATCACGCTGGCTAACGAAGCGGGCGGGATTGGCATCTGGGAGTGGGAGCTGAAGCCGAATATTTTTAGCTGGGATAAGCGGATGTTCGAGCTGTATGAAATTCCTCCGCATATCAAACCGAACTGGCAGGTGTGGTACGAGTGCGTGCTGCCGGAAGATCGCCAGCATGCCGAAAAAGTGATTCGTGATTCGTTGCAATCACGCTCGCCCTTTAAGCTGGAATTTCGCATTACCGTAAAAGACGGTATTCGCCATATCCGCGCCCTCGCCAACCGGGTACTGAATAAAGACGGCGAAGTCGAACGTCTGCTCGGCATTAATATGGATATGACCGAGGTTAAACAGCTTAACGAGGCATTGTTTCAGGAAAAAGAACGCCTGCACATTACGCTGGACTCCATCGGTGAAGCCGTGGTCTGTATTGATATGGCGATGAAAATTACCTTTATGAATCCAGTGGCGGAGAAGATGAGCGGCTGGACGCAGGAAGAAGCATTAGGTGTTCCGCTCCTGACGGTGTTGCATATTACCTTTGGCGACAATGGTCCCCTGATGGAGAACATTTACAGTGCCGACACCTCACGTTCCGCGATTGAACAAGATGTGGTGTTGCACTGTCGGAGCGGCGGCAGCTACGACGTGCATTACAGTATTACGCCGTTAAGTACTCTGGACGGCAGCAATATAGGCTCGGTACTGGTGATTCAGGACGTCACCGAATCACGCAAAATGCTGCGCCAGCTGAGCTACAGCGCCTCCCATGATGCACTGACGCATCTCGCCAACCGCGCCAGTTTTGAGAAACAACTACGCATCCTGCTGCAAACGGTAAACAGTACACATCAGCGACATGCCCTGGTGTTTATCGATCTTGATCGCTTTAAAGCGGTGAATGACAGCGCCGGGCATGCGGCGGGTGACGCTTTACTGCGCGAACTGGCGTCGTTGATGCTGAGTATGCTGCGCTCCAGCGACGTGCTGGCGCGACTCGGTGGGGATGAATTTGGTCTGCTGCTACCAGACTGTAATGTTGAAAGCGCGCGTTTTATCGCTACACGCATTATCAGTGCCGTGAATGACTATCACTTTATATGGGAAGGCCGTGTGCATCGTGTAGGTGCCAGTGCCGGGATTACCTTGATTGATGACAACAATCATCAGGCGGCAGAAGTGATGTCGCAGGCTGATATCGCCTGTTATGCCTCCAAAAATGGTGGACGGGGCCGGGTGACGGTTTACGAACCACAGCAAGCTGCCGCACATAGCGAACGGGCGGCGATGTCGCTTGATGAACAGTGGCGGATGATTAAAGAGAATCAGTTGATGATGATGGCCCACGGTGTCGCTTCGCCGCGGATCCCGGAAGCGCGTAATTTGTGGCTGATTTCGCTTAAGCTCTGGAGTTGCGAAGGCGAGATTATTGATGAACAAACATTTCGTCGTAGCTTCAGCGATCCGGCACTTAGCCATGCTCTTGACCGACGGGTATTCCACGAATTTTTCCAGCTGGCCGCAAAAGCGGTTGCCAGTAAAGGCATAAGCATCGCCCTCCCCCTTTCCGTTGCCGGTTTGAGTAGCGCCACGCTGGTGAATGATCTGCTTGAGCAGCTGGAAAATAGCCCTCTACCACCACGGTTATTACATCTGATTATTCCGGCTGAAGCGATTTTCGATCACGCAGAAAGCGTGCAAAAACTGCGGCTGGCGGGATGTCGGATAGTGCTCAGTCAGGTGGGCCGCGATCTGCAAATCTTCAACTCGCTGAAAGCGAATATGGCAGATTACCTGCTACTTGATGGTGAGTTATGCGCCAACGTGCAGGGTAATTTGATGGATGAGATGCTGATTACGATTATTCAGGGGCACGCTCAGCGACTCGGGATGAAAACCATCGCCGGGCCAGTCGTTTTACCCTTAGTGATGGATACGCTTTCTGGCATCGGCGTCGATCTGATTTATGGTGAGGTGATTGCCGATGCCCAACCGCTGGATTTGCTGGTGAATAGTAGTTATTTCGCGATTAACTGAGGGAGCGTTTGCCCATTGCCTGATGCGACGCATCAGGCCTACAATTCGTCCGTTCCGTCTGGTTGCCAGCCTTCCGTATACCAGATATGCAACAGCGCATAAGAACGCCAGGGCTTCCAGCGCTCGGCATAACGGCGGATTTGTGCCGGTGTCATCCCCGGAAATCGCTGTTTAATCAGATAATCATCCGGCAGAAAAACATCTTTCGCCTGCCAGCCACGCAAAGCGAAATAATTCGCCGTCCAGCGCCCGATACCCGGAAAAGTTTGCAGCGTTTTCATCGCCTGCTCCACATCGCCCGGAATTGTCATTGGTAAGCTGCCCTCCAGCGCCGCATTTGCCAGATGAATCAGTGCCTCTGCCCGTTTCAACGGCATGCCTAACGCTTTTAATGCCTGCGGGTCGGCTGCTGCCAGCCGCTGAGGCGTGGGGAAGCAGATATACTCCGGAAAATCATCCAGCCGTTCGCCATAAAGCTGTACAACTTTGGCAGTCAATTTTGCCGCCATCGCCACGCTCACCAGTTGGCCTAAAATCGCCCGCACACCCTGCTCAAAAGCATCAATACAGCCGGGTAAACGCAATCCGGGCCGCGCCGCGCCTAACTTGCCCAACGCACCGTTAACAATCTGCGGGTTACATTGCAGATCAAACAGGCGGCTCATTTTCGCCAGACACTCAGCGGCAACGGGTTCTAAACCTGCACTTAAATTTATGTGCAGAGTATGGCGGGCTATATCCGGAATAGCAGTCACCACGCCGCGATATTCGCCCACCGCCAGACTACGGGCATAATAACTGTCCGCGACCGTTTCCACACCGCTCACTGCACGGGCGGCGAGAAATCCCAACATCCACGACCAGTCATACGGCGGCTGCCAGTTCAGGGTATACATCGCATCTCCTTATTCATCCGCTTTCAGCATAAACGTTATTCAGACGCTACGCTTTGCTTTCATATTCCGGTTGTCGCGACAGCAACATTTCGCTAAAGTCACGCCCCTTCTTCACCGGCATGGGGATTAATTCGTGTTTATTGGTTTTGATTACGGTACAGCAAACTGTTCAGTGGCGGTCATGCGTGACGGTAAACCGCAATTACTGAAAATGGAAAACGACAGCACGCTGCTGCCTTCAATGCTTTGCGCGCCAACGCGTGAATCGGTAAGCGAATGGCTGTACCGCCATCATGATGTTCCGGCAGACGACGATGAAACGCAGGCGCTGTTACGTCGGGCGATTCGTTATAACCGCGAAGAAGATATTGATGTTACGGCGAAAAGCGTGCAGTTCGGTCTTTCCTCACTGGCACAGTACATTGATGATCCAGAAGAAGTGTGGTTTGTGAAATCACCAAAATCGTTCCTCGGTGCCAGCGGCTTAAAACCGCAGCAGGTAGCGCTGTTTGAGGATCTGGTCTGCGCAATGATGTTGCACATTCGCCAGCAGGCGCAGGCGCAGCTGCCAGAAGCGATTACTCAGGCGGTGATTGGTCGCCCGATCAACTTCCAGGGGCTGGGCGGCGATGAAGCAAACGCCCAGGCGCAAGGGATTCTGGAACGCGCGGCGAAGCGTGCCGGATTCAGGGACGTGGTATTCCAGTACGAGCCGGTCGCGGCTGGGCTGGATTACGAAGCCACCTTGCAGGAAGAAAAACGGGTGCTGGTGGTGGATATCGGCGGTGGTACGACTGACTGTTCATTGCTGCTGATGGGGCCGCAGTGGCGTTCGCGTCTCGATCGTGAAGCCAGCCTGCTGGGTCACAGTGGTTGCCGTATTGGCGGTAACGATCTGGACATCGCACTGGCGTTTAAAAACCTGATGCCGTTACTGGGCATGGGTGGCGAAACCGAAAAAGGCATCGCCCTGCCGATTCTGCCGTGGTGGAATGCGGTTGCCATCAACGACGTACCTGCGCAGAGTGATTTCTACAGTAGTGCCAACGGTCGTCTGCTTAACGATCTGGTACGCGATGCCCGCGAACCGGAAAAAGTGGCCCTGCTACAGAAAGTCTGGCGTCAGCGTTTAAGCTATCGCCTGGTGCGTAGCGCAGAAGAGTGCAAAATTGCTCTTTCAAGCGTAGCGGAAACCCGCGCCTCACTGCCGTTTATCAGCGATGAACTGGCTACGCTGATTAGCCAGCAAGGGCTGGAAAGCGCCCTCAGCCAGCCACTGGCGCGGATTCTGGAACAGGTGCAACTGGCCCTGGATAACGCCCAGGAAAAACCGGACGTTATCTACCTGACCGGCGGTAGCGCCCGTTCGCCGCTGATTAAAAAAGCGCTGGCAGAACAGTTGCCGGGAATTCCGATTGCAGGCGGCGATGACTTTGGCTCCGTCACCGCCGGGCTGGCACGCTGGGCGGAAGTGGTGTTTCGTTAAAAGAAAATGGCTCAGCAGCGGCTTAAATCTGCCTGCGCCTGAGCCAGTTTTTCTGCCGCCTGACGTAAAGGTTCCATCAACGGCATGGTCCGTGCTGGAGCATGAAGGCGGAATCGCTGCAACTCTGTCGCGCCGACAGTCAACGTCGATTCCAGCCGATGTCGTTTGGCGGTCATTTTCGCCATTACCGCTTGTCTGTCTGCTGGCGTTATCGCTTCATTCGGCCTGAACACAAAACGGCGTTCACAGCTCGCTTTCCAGTCGATAACCGCCTGGGTCAGATGGTCGCCAAACCCTTTCACTTGCTTAACGCCACGACGGGTAACATCTGCGGCTGTTTCAATACCAAAAGACCGTAACGCCGCTTTACGCGCAGGGCCAACGCCGGGAATAGAGGCAACATCAATAAAAAATCCCTCCAGAAACTTCTGCTTCTGCCGTTCCCTTGCAGTGTCATGAAGTGCTGCCAGAGCGCGTTTCTCTTCTTCCGGTAACCCGAGAATTTCGTCCTTCATTTTTTCGAGCATCGCCCGTTTGGCGATAAAACCTTCCAGCCCGCCCAACTGTTGGATCTGGCTGACTAAATGCTCATAGTCCATTTTCGCGCGATTAAATGCCTCACGGCGTTGCTGGATTTCTGCTTTGTACGCTTTGCTTGTCAGACTGCCAATAATCCAGATAGCCGACAGCACAGGAACCAAAATAATATAACGCGGTTCTGCCTGAAGGCCGCAAAGCAACAGCGATAACGCTGACAGTGCGATCTCAATCAGAATGATGTATTCGCGCCGTAACAGGCCTAAAGGAAGCGGCCTGCCAGTCGGTTGGAAATGATCGGGTAATGGCAATTGCAATGCTGGCGGTGCTACTGACGCCATCACCATCGCCCAGACTTTCGCCAGCACAAAATCACCGCCGGTGGTAATGACCTCTTCGCCGAGATCAATAAAATAGATAACGCCTTGATTATCCAGCGCACACCACGGGCAGTCGGTCAAATGAGCGGGATAAACATGCATTGCCGAAACGGGACATTTCTTTAACTGTTGGCGCAGAGAATCAAGTGCCGCTACCCACGCTTTAGCCGTCGGACGCCCGGTTGCCACGCCACTTTCCGTGAATGCCTGCTGAAACATGGCTTCAACATCACTCGGTAACATCGATAGCGGAATCGATCGTGGCGGCGGTTTTAAACCACGTCGCTGATTATCTGACGCGTAGGCATAACGGAAATGGGTAATATCCGTCTCCAGCGCATTACCCGCATCAGAGATAAGCGGCACACCAGAATAAGGATGCCGGCCACCAAACAAGACGTGAAAAATCAGCAACGCAAGGCCAAAATTATCGTGATTTTCTGTGCGTTCAAAGCCGACAAATGACGACAAGGTTTGTAGCTCTGGCGGCGTAAAATGCGACACGCCGACTTCGCATAAATGCAGTGTGCCATTGGCGTTAATCTGAAAGGAGTCGCTATCAATCAGTACCACTTTGCTGTCGCGACCTACCATAAAACTGTTCTGGTTTACGTCACCCACGACGTGCCCGTGCTCGTGAACCGTAGCAAAAGATGAAGCAATATTGCGCGCAACATAGAGTAGAAAATCCCACGCACAATGAGGGTAACGTTGACGACGATGTGCCGGGCTATAGATCATATGAATCGGTTCTTTACCAGAAACTTTTGGCATCATAAAACCGATAACTTTTCCGCCTCGTCCACCGTGAAGCGTTGCCTGCGGCCAGGCGACATAATTCAACAATTGCGCGTCAGCTGTCGCAGCCATAAAGGCAAGTTTGTCCTGTTTTAAGGCGGGTGGCGGCGTGTGATAAATCTTGGCGACGCTATCGACAAACTCATTGATATCATAAACCGCGCCTTCACCGCCTTTGCCCAGTTCACGGCCTGGCGTAACGCACTCACCAGTAGCAGTATATAAAGTGGGTTTCATGGTAACCACAGCGCCAGTGCCAACGTTTTATCATCATCCGTACGCTCGTTTACCGCCGGGCTGGACAAAAACTGCTTTAACAATTCAGGTAATAAATCGAGTTGTTCCTGCGTTGCTGACGCCAGTCCATTGAAAAACGGGGTAAAGAAAGGTACATGAGGAGAATTATCCAGCATATTTAACGCCAGTCGCTGGATACCATCCGTAAATGCTGCAACTTTATGCACACGCTCAGTGCTGGTGAAAGTTTCCAGTCTGGAAACGGCATCTTCATCGGTAATGAAGTGCGTCATATTGGCATATTCACCCACCATCGGCGTAAGCGGCAATTGCAGACCGTGACCAAAATCCACCACCACGCCGCCATCGCCAATCTGCATAATCAAGGTGCCATTAGCCGATGAAATCAATCCCAGAAACGTGCAGGCAAAATCGCGAACTGCTAATTCTTTGGCCTCTGCCTCGGCAAAAAGTCGCTGACGAATAGTCAGCACAATATCCGTGGCGAGGATATCATTAAGCCCCAATTCCCCACCCTGCACTTTTTGCGACATATAAGCCATCGCTTCATTGACGGCGAGCATCGCGCCTTCGCCACCCTGCGAGACGCTGCCTGCACCATCAGCAAGAAACATCACCAGTAATGGTTGCTGATCGTTTAACCAGGCAACCTGCATCTGGCAGGCATCCTGACAAGGTAAATCAGCGCTAATGTGCGACGTTCCAACAGCGGATGCATAAACCAGACGCCAGCTCACACTGACGTCCAGCCTTTTGGCGCTTCCAGCACAACTTCCGTTCCCGGCGTGGAGCGGGAAACCGAACGCAGCGAACTGGATAACCAGCTAAACAGTTCACGGAATTGTAATCCTTGCAGAGGCAAAGGCTGACGAACGCTGATTTGTGCCAGCGTCTTCATATCCGCCCCCTGAACACCGATGGAAAAGAAGGCAAACTTCTTATCTTCTTCCCCCTGAAACACTTTGTTGGCGGCAGCCTGCCACTCATCGGTTGGAGCGCCATCGGTGATCAGGAAAATCCACGGGCGATAATACGAAATACCATTTGCGCGGTACTCACGTTTCCTCTCTTCAACCATATCCAGGGCTTTGGTAATGGCGGCCCCCATTGGCGTATCCCCCTGGGCAAACAGGATGGGCGGGAAAAAGTTAGCGGCGCTGGTAAAGGGTTGTTCCACATGCACCGGGCCGAACGTCACAATGCCGAGTTCCACTCTTTTTAAAGCCAGCGGATCGGCAAGCAGTTCATCACGAAAGGTCACCAATCCGGCGTTAAGTTCATTAATAGGTCTGCCGCTCATCGAGCCAGAAACATCCAGCAGCAGAATGCAGGGGCAACGTGGTTCCGGGTTACTGGCAAAATCGCTGGTGGCAAACGTGATTTGTTCGCTCATAAGAAATCCTTTCTTAGAGAATTATCGAGGTCCGGTATCATACCGACTGCAATAATGAAATAAGAGCAAACGAAGAAACTTTCAGAATTAGGCCCGGCGGCGCAGAAAATTTTGCTATTCGCCTCGCAAGAACGGAGAGCCGTCGATTGACACTAAGTGCGGAGTGACATAATTTCAGGAGTGAGGGTTAGGGAGAGGTTTCCCCCTCCCCCTGGTGTTCTTAGTAAGCCTGGAAGCTAATCACTAAGAGTATCACCAGTATGATGACGTGCTTCATCATAACCCTTTCCTTATTAAAAGCCCTCTTCTCCGGGAGAGGCTTTCCCGTTTCAGCGTCCCGCTGAAATCATCGGCTTACCTCCTTTCGCCCTGAATGCAGTCTATCGCTAACGCGTGAATAAAATAGTTTCCTCTGTGATTATTGCGTAACGACTCGCAAAGAATATTTGCTGGCAGGATCGCAGACTACAAAGCCTGCGGATTGACAATCTTATCGTGAAGGCATACTTTCAGGAGTGAGGGTAGAGCGGGGTTTCCCCCGCCCTGGTAGTCTTAGTAAGCGGGGAAGCTTATGACTAAGAGCACCACGATGATGAGTAGCTTCATCATGACCCTTTCCTTATTTAAGGCCCCTTCCTCGGGAGGGGCTTTCCCGTTTCAGCGTCCCGCTGAAATCGTCGGCTTACCTCCTTTCGCCATGCACTTAGTCTATCGCTGACTTGCAGATAAAATAGTTTCCAGTGTGATTATTGCGTAACGTCTCGCAAAGAATTTTTGCTGGCAGGATCGCAGACGGCAAAGCCTGCGGATTGACAATCTTATCGTGAAGGCATACTTTCAGGAGTGAGGGTAGAGCGGGGTTTCCCCCGCCCTGGTAGTCTTAGTAAGCGGGGAAGCTTATGACTAAGAGCACCACGATGATGAGTAGCTTCATCATGACCCTTTCCTTATTTAAGGCCCCTTCCTCGGGAGGGGCTTTCCCGTTTCAGCATCCGGCTGAAATCTGCGGCTTACCTCCTTTCGCCCTGTATGCAGTCTATCGCTAACGCGTAGATAAAATAGTTTCCTGTGTTATTACTGGATGCGTGCTCGCAAATGTGCCCGCCATTCAGACGATTCCCGATAGTGTTTCATAATTCCTCCATTTTTCTCCCTTATTGGCTGGCTACACTAGTATCATTCCGCGAAACGTTTCAGGAAGAGAAACTCTTAACGATGAAAGGCAGTTATAAATCCCGTTGGGTAATCGTAATCGTGGTGGTTATCGCCGCCATCGCCGCATTCTGGTTCTGGCAAGGCCGCAATGACTCCCGGAGTGCAGCCCCAGGGGCGACGAAACAAGCGCAGCAATCGCCAGCGGGTGGTCGCCGTGGTATGCGTTCCGGCCCATTAGCCCCGGTTCAGGCGGCGACCGCCGTAGAACAGGCAGTTCCGCGTTACCTCACCGGGCTTGGCACCATTATCGCCGCTAATACTGTTACGGTGCGCAGCCGCGTGGACGGTCAACTGATGGCGTTACATTTCCAGGAAGGCCAGCAGGTCAAAGCAGGCGATTTACTGGCAGAAATTGACCCCAGCCAGTTCAAAGTTGCATTAGCACAAACCCAGGGCCAACTGGCAAAAGATAAAGCCACGCTTGCTAACGCCCGCCGTGATCTGGCGCGTTATCAGCAACTGGCAAAAACCAATCTCGTCTCCCGTCAGGAGCTGGATGCCCAACAGGCGCTGGTCAGTGAAACCGAAGGCACCATTAAGGCTGATGAAGCAAGCGTCGCCAGCGCGCAGTTGCAACTCGACTGGAGCCGCATCACCGCACCAGTCGATGGTCGCGTTGGTCTCAAGCAGATTGATGTTGGTAACCAAATCTCCAGTGGTGATACCACCGGAATTGTGGTGATCACCCAGACGCATCCTATCGATTTAGTCTTTACCCTGCCGGAAAGCGATATCGCTACTGTAGTGCAGGCGCAAAAAGCCGGAAAACCGCTGGTGGTAGAAGCCTGGGATCGCACCAATTCGAAGAAATTAAGTGAAGGCACGCTGTTAAGCCTCGATAACCAAATCGATGCCACAACCGGTACGATTAAAGTGAAAGCACGCTTTAATAATCAGGATGATGCGCTGTTTCCCAATCAGTTTGTTAACGCGCGCATGTTAGTCGACACCGAACAAAACGCCGTAGTGATCCCAACAGCCGCCCTGCAAATGGGCAATGAAGGCCATTTTGTCTGGGTGCTGAATAGCGAAAACAAGGTCAGCAAACATCTGGTGACGCCGGGCATTCAGGACAGTCAGAAAGTGGTGATCCGTGCAGGTATTTCTGCGGGCGATCGCGTGGTGACAGACGGCATTGATCGCCTGACCGAAGGGGCGAAAGTGGAAGTGGTGGAAGCCCAGAGCGCCACCACTCCGGAAGAGAAAGCCACCAGCCGCGAATACGCGAAAAAAGGAGCACGCTCCTGATGCAGGTGTTACCCCCGAGCAGCACAGGCGGCCCGTCGCGCCTTTTTATTATGCGTCCTGTCGCCACCACGCTGCTGATGGTGGCGATCTTACTCGCCGGGATTATCGGTTATCGCGCCCTGCCCGTTTCGGCGCTGCCGGAAGTGGACTATCCGACCATTCAGGTGGTCACGCTCTACCCAGGTGCCAGCCCGGATGTCATGACCTCTGCCGTTACCGCGCCGCTAGAACGCCAGTTCGGGCAGATGTCTGGCCTGAAACAGATGTCGTCGCAAAGTTCCGGCGGTGCGTCAGTTATCACTTTGCAGTTCCAGCTAACATTACCGCTCGATGTCGCCGAGCAGGAAGTGCAGGCCGCGATTAACGCTGCGACCAACTTGTTGCCGAGCGATCTGCCTAACCCGCCGGTTTACAGCAAAGTGAACCCGGCAGATCCGCCGATCATGACGCTCGCCGTCACCTCAACCGCCATGCCGATGACGCAAGTGGAAGATATGGTGGAAACCCGCGTCGCGCAGAAAATCTCGCAGATTTCCGGTGTCGGACTGGTGACGCTTTCCGGCGGTCAGCGTCCGGCTGTTCGCGTCAAACTTAACGCTCAGGCGATTGCCGCCCTCGGCCTGACCAGCGAAACCGTGCGCACCGCCATTACCGGCGCTAACGTTAACTCGGCAAAAGGTAGCCTCGACGGCCCTTCCCGTGCGGTTACGCTTTCCGCTAACGACCAGATGCAATCCGCCGAAGAGTATCGCCAGCTAATCATCGCCTACCAGAACGGCGCGCCGATTCGTCTTGGCGATGTCGCAACCGTAGAGCAAGGTGCAGAAAACAGCTGGCTTGGCGCATGGGCGAACAAAGAACAGGCCATTGTGATGAATGTTCAGCGCCAGCCCGGTGCTAACATTATCTCCACCGCCGACAGCATCCGGCAGATGCTGCCACAGCTCACCGAGAGTCTGCCGAAATCGGTGAAGGTAACAGTGCTTTCCGATCGCACCACCAATATCCGCGCATCGGTCAACGATACCCAGTTTGAATTGATGATGGCTATCGCGCTGGTAGTCATGATTATCTACCTGTTTTTGCGCAATATTCCGGCGACCATCATTCCCGGCTTCGCAGTGCCGCTGTCGTTAATCGGCACCTTCGCGGTCATGGTGTTTCTCGATTTTTCAATCAATAACCTGACGCTGATGGCGTTAACTATCGCCACCGGGTTCGTGGTCGATGACGCCATCGTGGTGATCGAAAATATTTCCCGCTATATCGAAAAAGGCGAAAAACCGTTGGCGGCGGCGCTCAAGGGCGCAGGTGAAATCGGCTTTACCATTATCTCGCTGACCTTCTCGCTGATTGCGGTGTTGATCCCACTGCTGTTTATGGGCGATATCGTCGGGCGACTGTTCCGCGAATTTGCTATTACCCTGGCGGTAGCGATTTTGATCTCAGCGGTGGTGTCGCTGACCCTGACACCGATGATGTGCGCGCGGATGCTCAGCCAGGAGTCGTTGCGTAAACAGAACCGCTTCTCCCGTGCCTCGGAAAAAATGTTCGACAGGATAATCGCCGCCTATGGTCGTGGACTGGCGAAAGTGCTGAATCATCCGTGGCTGACCTTAAGCGTGGCACTCAGCACGCTGCTGCTTAGCGTGCTGCTGTGGGTGTTCATTCCGAAAGGTTTCTTCCCGGTACAGGACAACGGCATTATTCAGGGCACTTTGCAGGCACCGCAATCCAGCTCCTTTGCCAATATGGCCCAGCGGCAACGCCAGGTCGCGGACGTGATTTTGCAGGATCCGGCAGTGCAAAGTCTGACCTCATTTGTTGGCGTTGATGGCACTAACCCGTCGCTGAACAGTGCGCGTTTGCAGATCAACCTCAAACCGCTGGATGAACGTGATGATCGGGTGCAAAAAGTCATCGCCCGTCTGCAAACGGCGGTGGATAAAGTGCCGGGCGTCGATCTCTTCCTGCAACCAACGCAGGACCTGACCATCGATACTCAGGTCAGCCGCACCCAGTACCAGTTTACCTTGCAGGCCACCTCACTGGATGCGCTCAGTACCTGGGTGCCAGAGTTGATGGAAAAACTCCAGCAACTGCCACAGCTTTCTGATGTCTCCAGCGACTGGCAGGACAAAGGGCTGGTGGCGTATGTCAATGTTGATCGCGACAGCGCCAGCCGTCTGGGGATCAGCATGGCGGATGTCGATAACGCCCTGTACAACGCGTTTGGTCAGCGGCTGATTTCCACTATTTATACTCAGGCTAACCAGTATCGCGTGGTGCTGGAACACAACACCGAAAATACCCCAGGCCTCGCGGCGCTGGATACCATTCGCCTGACCAGCAGCGACGGTGGCGTGGTGCCGCTAAGCTCAATTGCCAAAATTGAGCAGCGTTTTGCGCCGCTCTCCATCAACCATCTGGATCAGTTCCCGGTAACGACCATCTCCTTTAACGTGCCGGATAACTATTCGCTGGGCGATGCGGTGCAGGCGATTATGGACACCGAAAAGACGCTGAATCTGCCGGTGGATATCACCACGCAGTTCCAGGGCAGCACCCTCGCCTTCCAGTCGGCGCTTGGCAGCACTGTCTGGCTGATTGTCGCGGCGGTGGTGGCGATGTATATCGTGCTCGGCATTCTGTACGAGAGCTTTATTCACCCGATCACCATTCTCTCGACGCTACCCACCGCAGGGGTTGGCGCACTGCTGGCGTTAATGATTGCCTGTAGCGAACTGGATGTGATTGCGATTATCGGCATTATTTTGCTGATCGGTATCGTGAAGAAGAACGCCATCATGATGATCGACTTCGCGCTGGCTGCTGAGCGCGAGCAAGGCATGTCGCCGCGCGATGCCATCTACCAGGCTTGTCTGTTGCGTTTTCGTCCGATCCTGATGACCACTCTGGCGGCTCTGCTTGGCGCGCTGCCGCTGATGTTGAGTACCGGGGTCGGCGCGGAACTGCGTCGTCCGTTAGGTATCGGCATGGTCGGCGGCCTGATTGTCAGCCAGGTGCTGACGCTGTTTACCACGCCGGTGATTTATCTGCTGTTCGACCGCCTGGCATTGTGGACCAAAAGTCGCTTTGCTCGCCATGAAGAGGAGGCGTAAGTGAAGTTTTTTGCCCTCTTCATTTACCGTCCGGTGGCGACGATTTTACTGTCGGTTGCCATTACCCTGTGCGGCATACTGGGCTTCCGTATGCTGCCGGTCGCCCCGCTGCCGCAGGTCGATTTTCCGGTGATTATGGTCAGCGCCTCGCTGCCCGGTGCGTCACCAGAAACAATGGCGTCTTCCGTTGCCACGCCGCTGGAGCGCTCACTTGGGCGCATTGCCGGAGTCAGTGAAATGACCTCCAGCAGTTCGCTCGGCAGCACGCGTATTATTTTGCAGTTTGATTTTGACCGGGATATCAACGGCGCGGCGCGCGATGTGCAGGCGGCGATCAACGCTGCACAAAGTTTGCTACCCAGCGGGATGCCCAGCCGTCCGACCTATCGCAAAGCTAACCCGTCGGATGCGCCAATTATGATCCTCACGCTGACATCCGATACTTATTCGCAGGGTGAACTGTACGATTTCGCCTCGACGCAGCTGGCTCCGACGATTTCGCAAATCGACGGTGTTGGTGATGTCGATGTCGGCGGCAGCTCACTGCCCGCCGTACGCGTCGGGCTGAATCCGCAGGCGCTGTTTAATCAGGGCGTCTCGCTGGACGACGTACGCACTGCCATCAGCAATGCCAACGTGCGTAAACCGCAGGGGGCGCTGGAAGATGGCACTCACCGCTGGCAGATCCAGACCAATGATGAGCTAAAAACCGCCGCCGAATATCAGCCGCTGATTATTCATTACAACAACGGCGGCGCGGTTCGTCTGGGCGATGTGGCGACAGTGACCGACTCTGTACAGGATGTACGTAACGCCGGGATGACCAATGCCAAACCGGCTATTTTGCTGATGATCCGCAAGCTGCCGGAAGCCAATATTATCCAGACGGTTGACAGCATCCGGGCAAAATTACCGGAGTTGCAGGAAACCATTCCGGCGGCGATTGATCTGCAAATTGCTCAGGATCGCTCCCCCACCATTCGCGCCTCGCTGGAAGAAGTCGAGCAAACGCTGATTATCTCGGTGGCGCTGGTGATTCTGGTGGTGTTTTTATTCCTGCGCTCGGGTCGCGCAACTATTATTCCCGCCGTTGCGGTGCCGGTTTCGCTGATTGGTACGTTTGCGGCGATGTACCTGTGCGGTTTCAGTCTCAATAATCTTTCGTTAATGGCGCTCACCATCGCTACTGGTTTCGTGGTGGATGACGCCATCGTGGTGCTGGAAAACATTGCCCGTCATCTGGAAGCGGGAATGAAACCGTTGCAAGCCGCACTGCAAGGTACTCGCGAAGTCGGTTTTACGGTGCTGTCGATGAGTCTGTCACTGGTGGCGGTGTTCCTGCCGCTGCTGTTGATGGGCGGATTGCCGGGCCGACTGTTACGCGAATTTGCCGTGACGCTTTCTGTCGCCATTGGTATTTCGTTGCTGGTTTCTCTGACATTAACGCCAATGATGTGTGGTTGGATGCTGAAAGCCAGCAAGCCGCGCGAGCAAAAGCGACTGCGTGGTTTTGGTCGCATGTTGGTAGCCCTGCAACAAGGCTACGGCAAGTCACTGAAATGGGTGCTCAATCATACCCGTCTGGTGGGCGTGGTGCTGCTTGGCACCATTGCGCTGAATATCTGGCTATATATCTCGATCCCGAAAACCTTCTTCCCGGAGCAGGACACTGGCGTGTTGATGGGCGGGATTCAGGCGGATCAGAGTATTTCGTTTCAGGCGATGCGCGGTAAGTTGCAGGATTTCATGAAAATTATCCGTGACGATCCGGCGGTGGATAATGTCACCGGCTTTACAGGCGGTTCGCGAGTGAACAGTGGGATGATGTTTATCACCCTCAAGCCACGCGGCGAACGCAGCGAAACAGCGCAGCAAATTATCGACCGTCTGCGGGTGAAGCTGGCGAAAGAACCGGGGGCGAATCTGTTCCTGATGGCGGTACAGGATATTCGCGTTGGTGGGCGTCAGTCGAACGCCAGCTACCAGTACACGTTGTTATCCGACGACCTGGCGGCACTGCGCGAATGGGAGCCGAAAATCCGCAAAAAACTGGCGACGTTGCCGGAACTGGCGGACGTGAACTCCGATCAGCAGGATAACGGCGCGGAGATGAATCTGGTTTACGACCGTGACACCATGGCACGGCTGGGAATAGACGTACAAGCCGCCAACAGTCTGTTAAATAACGCCTTCGGTCAGCGGCAAATCTCGACCATTTACCAGCCGATGAACCAGTACAAAGTGGTGATGGAAGTGGATCCGCGCTATACCCAGGACATCAGCGCGCTGGAAAAAATGTTCGTTATCAATAACGAAGGAAAAGCGATCCCGCTGTCGTATTTCGCTAAATGGCAACCGGCGAATGCCCCACTATCGGTGAATCATCAGGGATTATCGGCGGCCTCGACCATTTCGTTCAACCTGCCGACCGGAAAATCGCTCTCGGACGCCAGTGCGGCGATCGATCGCGCAATGACCCAGCTTGGTGTGCCTTCGACGGTGCGCGGCAGTTTTGCCGGAACAGCGCAGGTGTTCCAGGAGACGATGAACTCACAGGTGATCCTGATTATCGCCGCCATCGCCACGGTGTATATCGTGCTGGGTATCCTTTACGAGAGTTATGTGCACCCGCTGACGATTCTCTCCACCCTGCCCTCGGCGGGGGTTGGGGGGCTGCTGGCGCTGGAGCTGTTCAATGCCCCGTTCAGCCTAATCGCCCTGATAGGGATCATGCTATTAATCGGCATCGTGAAGAAAAACGCCATTATGATGGTCGATTTTGCGCTTGAAGCCCAACGGCACGGTAACCTGACGCCGCAGGAAGCTATTTTCCAGGCCTGTCTGCTGCGTTTTCGCCCGATTATGATGACTACCCTGGCGGCGCTGTTTGGCGCGCTGCCGCTGGTGTTGTCGGGCGGCGACGGCTCGGAGCTGCGGCAACCCCTGGGGATCACCATTGTCGGCGGACTGGTAATGAGCCAGCTCCTTACGCTGTATACCACGCCGGTGGTGTATCTCTTTTTCGACCGTCTGCGGCTGCGTTTTTCGCGTAAACCCAAACAAACGGTAACCGAGTAAATGACAGATCTTCCCGACAGCACCCGCTGGCAATTGTGGATTGTGGCTTTCGGCTTCTTTATGCAGTCGCTGGACACCACCATCGTAAACACCGCCCTTCCCTCAATGGCGCAAAGCCTCGGGGAAAGTCCGTTGCATATGCACATGGTCATTGTCTCTTATGTGCTGACCGTGGCGGTGATGCTGCCCGCCAGCGGCTGGCTGGCGGACAAAGTCGGCGTGCGCAATATTTTCTTTACCGCCATCGTGCTGTTTACTCTCGGTTCACTGTTTTGCGCGCTTTCCGGCACGCTGAACGAACTGTTGCTGGCACGCGCGTTACAGGGCGTTGGCGGCGCGATGATGGTGCCGGTCGGCAGATTGACGGTGATGAAAATCGTACCGCGCGAGCAATATATGGCGGCGATGACCTTTGTCACGTTACCCGGTCAGGTCGGTCCGCTGCTCGGTCCGGCGCTCGGCGGTCTGCTGGTGGAGTACGCGTCGTGGCACTGGATCTTTTTGATCAACATTCCGGTGGGGATTATCGGTGCGATCGCCACATTGCTGTTAATGCCGAACTACACCATGCAGACGCGGCGCTTTGATCTCTCCGGATTTTTATTGCTGGCGGTTGGCATGGCGGTATTAACCCTGGCGCTGGACGGCAGTAAAGGTACAGGTTTATCGCCGCTGACGATTGCAGGCCTGGTCGCAGTTGGCGTGGTGGCACTGGTGCTTTATCTGCTGCACGCCAGAAATAACAACCGCGCTCTTTTCAGTCTGAAACTGTTCCGCACTCGTACCTTTTCGCTGGGCCTGGCGGGGAGCTTTGCCGGACGTATTGGCAGTGGCATGTTGCCCTTTATGACACCGGTTTTCCTGCAAATTGGCCTCGGTTTCTCACCGTTTCATGCCGGACTGATGATGATCCCGATGGTGCTTGGCAGCATGGGAATGAAGCGAATTGTGGTTCAGGTGGTGAATCGCTTTGGTTATCGTCGGGTACTGGTAGCGACCACGCTGGGTCTGTCGCTGGTCACCCTGTTGTTTATGACTACCGCTCTGTTGGGCTGGTACTACGTTTTGCCGTTCGTCCTGTTTTTACAAGGAATGGTCAACTCAACGCGTTTCTCCTCCATGAACACCCTGACGCTGAAAGATCTCCCGGACAATCTGGCGAGCAGCGGCAACAGCCTGCTGTCGATGATTATGCAATTGTCGATGAGTATCGGCGTCACCATCGCCGGGCTGTTGCTGGGACTTTTTGGTTCGCAGCATGTCAGCGTCGACAGCGGCACCACACAAGCCGTCTTTATGTACACCTGGCTTAGCATGGCGTTGATCATCGCCCTTCCGGCGTTCATCTTTGCCAGAGTGCCGAACGATACGCATCAAAATGTAGCTATTTCGCGGCGAAAAAGGAGCGCGCAATGAAGTTCTGGCGACCCGGTATTACCGGCAAACTGTTTCTGGCGATTTTCGCCACCTGCATTGTCTTGCTGATCAGTATGCACTGGGCGGTGCGTATCAGTTTTGAGCGTGGCTTTATTGATTACATCAAGCATGGTAATGAACAGCGATTACAACTGTTAAGTGATGCGCTTGGCGAGCAGTATGCGCAGCATGGCAACTGGCGCTTCCTGCGCAACAATGATCGCTTTGTCTTTCAGATCCTGCGTTCATTTGAACACGATAATTCGGAAGATAAACCCGGCCCGGGTATGCCACCGCACGGCTGGCGTACCCAGTTCTGGGTGGTTGATCAAAACAACAAAGTGCTGGTTGGTCCGCGAGCGCCGATTCCACCTGACGGTACACGGCGACCCATTCTGGTCAACGGTGCGGAAGTTGGCGCGGTGATCGCCTCCCCCGTTGAGCGGTTAACGCGCAATACTGATATCAATTTCGATAAACAACAGCGGCAAACCAGCTGGTTGATTGTCGCTCTGGCAACGTTACTCGCGGCGCTCGCCACCTTTCTGCTGGCGCGCGGTTTACTGGCACCGGTAAAACGACTTGTCGATGGCACGCACAAACTGGCGGCGGGCGATTTCACTACCCGCGTAACGCCCACCAGTGAAGATGAACTGGGCAAACTGGCGCAAGACTTCAACCAGCTTGCCAGCACACTGGAGAAAAACCAGCAAATGCGGCGCGATTTTATGGCCGATATTTCTCACGAACTGCGTACGCCATTAGCGGTGCTGCGCGGTGAACTGGAAGCCATTCAGGATGGCGTGCGCAAATTCACACCGGAGACGGTGGCGTCTTTACAGGCGGAGGTCGGTACACTGACCAAACTGGTTGACGATCTTCATCAGTTGTCGATGTCTGATGAAGGCGCTCTCGCCTATCAAAAAGCACCGGTAGATTTGATCCCACTGCTGGAAGTGGCGGGCGGCGCATTTCGCGAACGATTTGCCAGCCGTGGCCTGAAACTGCAGTTTTCCCTGCCAGACAGTATTACCGTATTTGGCGATCGCGACCGTTTAATGCAGTTATTCAATAACTTACTCGAAAACAGCCTGCGCTACACTGATAGCGGCGGCAGCCTGAAAATCTCTGCCGGGCAGCACGACAAAACGGTGCGCCTGACCTTTGCCGACAGTGCGCCAGGTGTCAGTGACGATCAGCTACAAAAATTGTTTGAACGTTTTTATCGCACCGAAGGTTCCCGCAACCGTGCCAGCGGCGGTTCCGGGCTGGGGCTGGCGATTTGCCTGAACATTGTTGAAGCACATAATGGTCGCATTATTGCTGCCCATTCGCCTTTTGGCGGGGTAAGCATTACAGTAGAGTTACCGCTGGAACGGGATTTACAGAGAGAAGTATGACCGAGTTACCAATCGACGAAAACACACCGCGTATTTTGATCGTGGAAGATGAACCGAAGCTGGGGCAGTTGCTCATTGATTATCTGCGTGCTGCGAGCTATGCGCCGACGCTTATCAGCCACGGCGATCAGGTACTGCCGTATGTGCGCCAGACACCACCGGATCTGATCCTGTTAGATCTGATGCTCCCTGGCACCGATGGCCTGACGCTGTGCCGGGAAATTCGTCGTTTTTCTGACATTCCGATCGTGATGGTGACGGCAAAAATCGAAGAGATCGATCGCCTGCTGGGGCTGGAGATTGGCGCAGATGATTATATCTGTAAGCCGTACAGCCCACGGGAAGTGGTAGCGCGCGTCAAAACCATTTTGCGCCGTTGCAAACCGCAGCGCGAGTTGCAGCAACAGGATGCTGAAAGCCCGTTGATTATCGACGAAGGTCGTTTTCAGGCTTCATGGCGCGGTAAAATGCTTGACCTGACACCTGCGGAATTTCGTCTGTTGAAAACGCTCTCTCATGAACCAGGAAAAGTGTTCTCCCGCGAGCAATTGCTCAATCATCTTTATGACGACTACCGCGTAGTAACCGACCGCACCATTGACAGCCACATTAAAAACCTGCGCCGCAAGCTGGAATCTCTCGACGCCGAACAGTCATTTATCCGCGCCGTTTACGGCGTTGGTTACCGCTGGGAAGCCGACGCCTGCCGCATCGTTTAGTTTTAGCGACATGACTTTGTTAGCCGGAGATGGCGTTCAGACCAGATCCGGCAACATTATCCCACGCATGGTCAGCAAACTGACATTATCTCTCCGCCCTGGCAGGCATCAGAAAATCGCTCATACTTTAATCGGTAAACAGCACCTTTAGATGCTGTTTTCGATACGCAATTTCAATCAAGGAGTCATTATGGCTGGTTGGTTTGAACTCAGTAAGAGCAGTGATAATCAGTTCCGGTTTGTGCTAAAAGCGGGCAATGGTGAGACTATCCTCACCAGCGAGCTGTATACCTCAAAAGCCTCTGCGGAAAAGGGCATCGCGTCGGTGCGTAGCAACAGCCCGCAAGAAGAACGCTATGAGAAAAAAACGGCAAGTAACGGCAAATTCTATTTCAATCTGAAAGCCGCTAATCATCAAATTATCGGCTCCAGCCAGATGTACGCCACCGCGCAATCTCGTGAAACCGGAATTGCCTCCGTTAAAGCCAATGGCACAAGCCAGACGGTGAAAGACAATACGTAATTACGATGCCGGGCGTGGGTTGTTGGCGTCCGGCTTTATATCCAAATAACGCTTAGTTATTAATAATTAAGAGTAACCGCCGCCATTAAAATAGTGGGCACTGACGAGCACTCGTTGTGCTTTCTTTGTTTACCATCCCATACTTATCCTCCTGAACATGTTCATGTGCCAAAATATCTTCTAATACTTTCGTGACGCTATCCGGTTTATGACATACACTGATGTAAGATTTTTACTTACAGGCGGGCGTAAAATGGCCAGAACGATGACGGTTGATCTCGGCGATGAGTTGCGTGAATTTATCGAGTCCTTAATTGAATCCGGCGACTATCGCACCCAAAGCGAAGTGATCCGTGAGTCACTGCGATTACTTCGAGAAAAGCAAGCAGAGTCTCGCCTGCAAGCGTTACGTGACATGCTCGCAGAAGGGTTGAGTAGTGGTGAAGCTCAGCCGTGGGAAAAGGACGCGTTCTTACGGAAGGTGAAAGCAGGGATAAGGAAATAATGTGCGTATTATTAAACTCATGCCAAAAGCCAATGAGGATTTAGAAGGCATCTGGTATTACAGCTATCACCATTTCGGCGAACCACAAGCCGACAGATATGTGGAACATCTTTCAGACGTTCTCCAGATTCTGAGTAACAATAATATAGGTACGCCCAGACCTGAATTAGGCGAAGGTATTTTTGTTCTTCCTTTTGAACGCCACGTCATTTATTTCCTGCAATCACCAGGGGAAATTATCGTCATTCGTATCCTTAACCAAAACCAGGACGCCACCAGACATTTACACTGGAGCTAAACCCGCCGATTGCGCTACAATGCCCGCCCTTAAAGTGGGGGCACTCCCCTAACCGCTTCATCAGGTGAAGCGGATCTGACCTGTCATCAGAACGAGAGAATTATGTTTAAACCGGAACTCCTTTCCCCGGCGGGAACGCTGAAAAATATGCGTTACGCTTTCGCTTATGGCGCAGATGCTGTTTATGCGGGCCAGCCGCGTTATTCCCTGCGTGTGCGCAACAACGAATTCAACCACGAAAATCTTCAGCTCGGCATCAATGAAGCCCACGCGCTGGGGAAAAAGTTTTATGTCGTGGTCAACATTGCACCGCACAACGCCAAGCTGAAAACCTTTATCCGTGACCTGAAACCGGTGGTGGAAATGGGGCCGGATGCGCTGATTATGTCCGATCCAGGGCTGATTATGCTGGTGCGTGAGCACTTCCCTGAAATGCCGATCCACCTTTCGGTGCAGGCTAACGCCGTGAACTGGGCGACGGTGAAATTCTGGCAGCAAATGGGCCTGACCCGCGTGATCCTCTCTCGCGAGCTGTCGCTGGAAGAGATTGAAGAGATCCGCAATCAGGTGCCGGATATGGAGATCGAGATCTTCGTTCACGGCGCGCTGTGCATGGCCTACTCCGGTCGCTGCCTGCTCTCTGGCTATATCAACAAGCGCGACCCGAACCAGGGCACCTGCACCAACGCCTGCCGCTGGGAGTACAACGTCCAGGAAGGGAAAGAAGATGATGTTGGCAACATCGTACACAAGTACGAGCCGATTCCGGTGCAAAATGTTGAGCCGACGCTGGGTATCGGCGCACCAACCGACAAAGTGTTTATGATCGAAGAGGCCCAGCGTCCGGGCGAGTATATGACCGCGTTTGAAGATGAGCACGGCACTTACATCATGAACTCGAAAGATCTGCGCGCCATCGCCCATGTAGAACGCCTGACCAAAATGGGCGTGCATTCGCTGAAAATCGAAGGTCGTACCAAATCTTTCTACTATTGTGCACGCACCGCACAGGTTTACCGCAAAGCTATCGATGACGCCGCTGCGGGAAAACCGTTCGATACCAGCCTGCTGGAAACTCTGGAAGGTCTGGCGCATCGTGGCTATACCGAAGGTTTCCTGCGTCGTCATACTCACGACGATTATCAGAACTACGAATACGGTTATTCAGTTTCTGACCGCCAGCAGTTTGTTGGTGAGTTTACCGGTGAGCGCAAGGGGGACCTCGCGGCGGTAGCGGTGAAAAATAAATTCTCCGTTGGCGACAGCCTTGAGCTGATGACGCCGCAAGGCAACATTAATTTTACCCTTGAGCACATGGAAAACGCCAAAGGCGAAGCTATGCCGATAGCACCAGGCGATGGTTATACTGTGTGGCTCCCGGTCCCGCAGGATCTTGAGCTCAATTACGCGCTGCTGATGCGTAATTTCTCCGGGGAAACCACGCGTAATCCCCACGGTAAGTGATTAATTTCGATTATTTTTCCCGGATGGAAAATTCTTAGAAACCGATCACATACAGCTGTATTTATTAAGGTTATCATCCGTTTCGCTGAAAAACATAACCCATAAAATGCTAGCTGTACCAGGAACCACCTCCTTAGCCTGTGTAATCTCCCTTACACGGGCTTATTTTTTACGCGTAATACGATGAAATAAAAGGATTTATTTCTGGTCACGTCCACACATTGACCACATCGACAAAAAAGCCCCTCGACTGAGGGGCTTTCTGTTTGTAATTACATCCACATAATTTGCTGCCCTGACGGCAACGGGTGCGGCCTTACGGCGTGGACTTCTCCCGGCTTAACGATGTATCGCTGTACCGACTCATAAGTGATGAACGTGGCGCTGCAATTCACGTTCTGGCACTGGTGATAACGCTCTTTTGTCGTGTCAGTGATATAGCGACTTGTACGCGCATGTGCGGCATGCTGGCATAAAGGACAATGAAACATCGCGAGCACCTCTTCCGGTTTTGTTGATGGTGCCATTTTAGTTAATTTATCCTTATAAAACAAACAGATAAATAATAAACATCACTCATCATCTTCTGTTTCGTACTCCACATCAGAAAGCCTGACCTCAAGCTCTAAGGACGTCGTGAAGCCGCTATTATTCAGAAAATGTGTCACCTTAGTGATTGTCCAGTCCTGCTCGTCTATGACGCGCTTAAAGCCTGACACTTTAACCGGTGTTTCCGTGTAAATATCTGCCCGACCGGTAGCCAGGCTGATGGAGAACTCCGCGACGCCCCGTTGCAGTTTGTCCCACTTTGCCTGAGCGGCGCGCATGGCCTGCGCTTTTGTGGCATATACCGTAGTCAGGGCAAAAACGTTGTCAGCTTCACCGGCCATGTATTCACCTTCGCGCGCTTCCGGTACTTTTGGCGCTTTCTTCTGCGTGACCGGTTTCGCTTTCGGGTGCTCCAGTGCGCGCAGGTGTTTTTCTTTCTTTTTGCGTTTCAGTTTTACCTTCTGCTTTTGAGGCTTCGGGTCTTTGGTGTGTAACCACTTTGCCGTTACACCGGTGTAGGCTCCACGGTCAGCAATCGCAAAATGGTGACGGTCGCCATCGCTGCGGGTGATGGTAATCTGCGGGATTTTTTTACCGCTGGCCGTCACCCCCTGCCCCGCTTTGAGAAACAGCAGTTTTCCCATTTTTACCGACACCTCACCGCCGTTGCGTTCTGCAAGACGGGTCAGGAATTTCGCATCGGACTCCTGCGACTGGTCGATGTGCGGGATTTTAATTCCGGCCAGTGACGGAGCGATACTGGCTTCCAGCTTGTTACGGGAGGCTATCGCCTCAACAATCGCACCGAGCGTGGTGTCATGCCAGGAGCCTTCACGGCGGGAATTGAGCGTCCCGCGAAAATCTGCACTCCGGGCGCGGATGGTAACCACATCCGGCGCGCCCCGGTGTTCAACCTCATCAACGGTAAATTTCCCTTTGCATACCAGGGCAAAACCTTTCCAGCCGATATACACCGTCAGGACAGCGCCACGAATCGGTAGCTCGACCTGCCCGTCGGCATCGTTCAGTTCAATATCAAGCTGGTCAGCCTCAAAGCCCCGGTTATCCGTCAGGGTCATGCTCATCAGACGGTCGCTGATATTGCCGGTAATATCCCTGCTGTCGAGCATCAGCATGTAATCCGGCGTCAGCGTACTGCCTGCATCAAATGTCAGCGCATCCAGCATTATCCCGCCCCCGTCATACCCGTGAATTTAGTCGCCATACTGCCAGCCTTACCGATGAGCGATTCCGCCTGTTTACCGATATCGCCATAAAGCGCGGCCAGTGACTCATCAACGCGGGTGAGCGACAGCGTAAAATCAATTTTCCGTGGTGTGCCGTCTGCAAAGAAAATACTCCCTGTTTCACTCACCTTGCTGATGACATACATGCCGTAAATCATGCCGGTGCCATCCAGCAACGGCCACGCCCGGCCTTCATCTGCCATCAGCCTGAGCGTGGTCATCGTCAGCTTGCCGCCGGTCAGTTCGGGATAAAGCACACCGGCCAGCGTCATGTTTTCCTCGCCAACGCCGAGAAACTGGTAGGCATCCCGTTTACCGATACGGGAATTTGACGGCCAGCGATAATCTGATTCACGCTGCATGGTCTGGTGTGGCAGCGTCTGGCGCATAAAAACAAACATACCTAACGCGAGCATCATTTTTCGTCACCTCCTTAACCGTCATGCATCATGCTGGCACGGGCACGCGCACGTTTATCCCGCTCGTATTTTTCGAGCGCATCCTGTAACTGGCGGTCAAGCTGTGTCCCCGGCGCAGTACCACCCGTCAGGCTGATGTGATATTCGTTTTTACTCTGGTCCACATAAGAGCGGCCAGCCGGTGCCGTGACCGGCTGATAAGCCTGATAGCCTGCATAAGAGCTGGTCGCCGGAATATAACCACCGGTGCCATACGTGGCGGCATGAGTTCTGGCGGCGGTCTGGTCAAGTGTGTCTGACTCTTTGTTGATGACCCCGAGCTTTTCCAGTACCCAGTCAATACCGCTGCGCAGTTTGTTGAACACATTAAGCGGCAGCATCAGCGCGTCAGCCAGTGCCTGCCCGAACATGACGCCCGTGTCACGGCAACGGCTCAGGGTGTCCTGTGTGGCTTTAACCGGGGCAATCAGGTTTTTAAACCACTGCCACGCGGCCTGTAACTTTTCGCCCAGCCAGTCAAACACCGGCTTCAGTGGCGTGAACAGCTCCCCCACCGGCGCAAATGCCGCTTTCAGCCCTTCCACCACACCGCCAAAGAATGCGCTGACAGGCTCCCAGTATTTACGGATAAGCAACGCCCCGGCGACAATGGCGGCCACCACAGCCACAACCGGCCAGCTAATCGCCCCGATGGCCGTCATAACAGCACTGCCAACCGTCGTGAAGATTGCCCCCATTGCGCCTGCTGCCGCGATAATGGCATTGATGCCGGTGATAACCGGCCAGGCGACAAGACCAATGGCACCGATGATGCCAGTAAGCGCCAGCGCGCCACCGACAATGAGGCCGATGGTTGACGCCAGTGATTTGTTTTTCTGGATCCAGCCGTCGAGTTTTAACACATACTTTGTGGCCGTCTGCGTGAGCTTACGCAGTGCGCCTTCCTGCTGGTCAAACAGGTCTGTCCCCACCGCCTCATAAGCGGACTGAAACTCCTTAAAGTCACCGCCGAGGTTATCCTGCATGATTTTAACCAGTTCTTCCGTTTTACCGTCCGAGGCTTTCAGCGTGGCGGTCAGCTTATCCAGTTTTCCGCTTGCTGCCGCTGCCAGTAAAACGTTCGCTGATTTCAGGGCTTCCTCACCAAAAATGGTTTTAAGGTATTCCCCCTTCTGAGACGTTCCCAGCTTATGCTTATCAAAGCTGGCCTGAATCTCTTTCAGAATGGTGAACAACGGACGCATATTTCCCTTTTTGTCCGAGGTTTTAACGTCAAGCTCTTTGAGTGCATCCCATGCTTTTCCCGTCGGTGCCTGTAATCGGGTGACAACGGCACTGCTACCCGTACCCGCCATTGACCCCCTGATGTTATTGTCATGCAGCACACCTGTCATGGCCGCTGCCTGCTCAAGACTTACACCTGCCGTCCTCGCAACCGGGCCGAGGTAAGTCAGTGCATCACTGAGTCCCTGAAAATCAGCCGCCGACTTATTCATCGTTGCCGACAACACGTCGCCCACATGGCTGACATCATCATTTGACAGTTGAAAGGATGCCTTAGTCCCCAGCAACAATTGCGCGTTTTCTTCCATCGACCGCTGATTCGCCAGTGCCATATTCAGCGTGACCGGCGTTGCCGCCTGAATAGCCGCAGCATCCCCACCGGCTTTCGCAATGATAATCTGTGCACCGGCTGCATCATCTGCCGAGGCGGCTGTGTTGTCGCCGAGCTGGCGCGCCTGCTTGCGTAGTGCAGCCATTTCGGCAGAGTCTTTTGCCACTCCGAGCACGGCCTGCAATTCTGAGTTTTTCTGCGCAAACTCATAACCGGGCATCAGTAGCTTAACTCCGGCCATTGTTCCCGCAGCAGCAATCCCCACACCGGCAGCGCCCACTGAGGCCATATTTCCGGCCAGTTCCTTGCCTACCTGATAACGCTGTTTTACTGCGTTAAGTTTTGCCTGTTGCGCACTGACACGCGCCAGCGCGTCACGCTGTCGGTTAAGCTGTGCAGTGGTTTCACTGATACGGTTTTTCAGCCCCTGCTCATCATGTGCAAGATTGCGGGTATTAATTCCCACAGCGGCCAGTTCCCGCTGTTGGCGTTTAACGGAATCCGTCAGGCGGTTATATTTCGCCTGTAAGTCCTCCGCCGCACGCTTTGCGGATTCCAGCACTTTCGCCTGAGCACGGGTCGGACGTTCGGTGTTTTTAAACTGTGTGGCAAGGGCTTCGGCTTCCTGCCGAGCCTTTTCAAGTGCATGACCAGTCACGGCGAGCTGTGCACTGGTCTTGCGGAATCCCTCAATACGGGATGCGTGACCGTTCAGCTCGCGCAGTGATTTTTGTGTTTCCCGGATATCCCCCGACAGCGATTTGCTCGCTGTACGGATGGATTTAAACGGGCGGGATGCCTGGTCAACAGCCCTGAGCAATACCTGTAATTTTACATTGTTACTCATTCGTGTTTCCGCTTCGCCGGAGCGCCTTTTCGCGCCATGTGATGAGTTCGGTCAGGCTCATGGGATACAGTTCTGATGGCGGCCAGTGAAATATCACTGCCACATCCGCCATCAGGTCATCGACCGAGAGATTTTTTGGAAACGTCACTGCACCGAGTTCGGCGACAAAAAACCAACCACCTTACCTGCCAGCGCCACAAGGTCAGGCAGTTCCAGCGCGGCGACCTCCTGCTCGGTCAGCATCGGTGCCGTCATGCGTGGCAGCACTTTAATCAGTGCATCGACTTCGGAGTTTGCGACCGCAGCCAGACTGACACCGCGCAGCGTCCCGGCATTGGGTTTCATCAGCGTGACCTGTTCGATAACCTGCTCACCACGCTTGACCGGATTGTCCAGGGTAATCACATTTTCTTTGTTCATGGTTTTCTCACTTATGAATCGGGGTTAACCGGTCAGCCTGGCTGACCGGATGAAAATCACAGGCCGATATTGCGGCGGTGTTGCTCCAGCCGGTCGACGCCGTTCACCTTCTCAATCATGTTGATGGTGTCGATTTCGACCAGCTCCTTACCGTCCATCGTCAGCCGGAAATAAGTGCAGACCACGGAGATTTTCGACTCGGTGTCTTCTCCCTGTTTACCCTCGCCGGTGTCGATTTCTTTCTGACGTCCACGCATGACCACTTCAACGGCTACCGTTTCGCCGGTATCGTCGCGCTGGTAAGAGCCTGCAAAACGAATCGGTACGGCATCCACGCCGGTTGCGGCGTAAAGCTCCCAGATAACCGAATCCGGGAAGCCACCGAGCGACCACTCCATTGACAGCGCATCGTCATCAAGGCCGAGGTCTACCGGTGCGCTGCCGTTCATCCCCGCACCGCGATAGTTTTCGAGCTTACGGGTCAGTTTTGGCAGCGTGACGGACTTTGCAACGCCCTGATAGCTGTAGCCGTTCAGAAAGACGTTCATTAACTTGAGTTTGCGCGGCATTGCCATCGGTCAGGCTCCTTAATTGCTGTTAACCGAGGTGACCAGATTTGCCAGGTATTTATCGGTAATACGCTGGCGCAGGGTCAGGTTTTCGAGAGGAGGCACCGGTGTATAGTCGTAGTCGATATACAGTTTTCCGGCCTTAAGGGTTTCCGCATCGTTGGATTCTTCGCTGAACCAGCAGGTCGCATCCACGATATAGCCGTTTGTTTTCAGCTCACGAAATTTGGCATTGATGCCGTCAACGATGTCGCGAATCAGCGTTGCGGTGATGGGCTTATCCACCGCCCACATGTGCGCCTCAGCCATCGTGTCGGCCAACACCTGCGCGGTGCGGGTGTAGTTTTCAAAGAGGAACAGCGGGTCATCGGAGCAGGTACGGTTACCCCAGAATCGGAAACCGTCGCGGCGAATCAGCGTTGTGACGCCAGACTCGTTAAGCAGGTCAGCATCGGTACCGGACTCCTGCAAATCCCAGAATACGGACGCGCTGATGCCGGTAACACCGTTTACCCCGACGTTGGACAGCGTTTTATGCCAGCCCTGCTCCTGGTCGATTTTGGCACGCAGACCCAGCGCACGGGCGGTGGCATACGCGGTGGCGGTGGTACTGTTGACTGTATCCCATGCGAGGAAATCCGGCCAGATGACCATCAGCTCACGCTGGCTGAAATTCTGGCGGTAGGCTTTCACCTCGGAAATGGTTTTACAGCCCCATGCGCTGATATACCCGAAAGCGCGCAGCTTCTGACAGACTGATGCCAGTGCAACAGCCACCTCTTTGGTATCCAGCCCCGGCACACCAAGAATACGCGGTTTAACACCGGTTACCGACTCCGCCGCCAGCAGGGCTTTCAGTCCGGTGTACTGACCGTTTTCGTCGGTGGTGCCGATGATATTGGAAACGGTCTGCGCGAGTTTCGTTTCTTCGTCATCGCCGGTGCCGTCTTCCACGCGCACGACAACGGTGACCGGTTTTGACTGGTCGGCGATGGCCTGCAACGATGCCGCCAGCGTGCCTTTTTTACCGGCCTTTGCAATTGCGCTCTGCACATTGGTAATCAGCACAGGTTTATTGAGGGGGAAGGTTTCCGCATCCGCATCGCTGGCCGTGCAGACCATGCCGACAATGGCCGTGGATACGGTGGAAATGACGCGGGTGCCGTCGTTAATCTCCAGCACCTGCACGCCGTGATGATAGTCACTCATCCGTTTAACTCCGTGGTTAATGGGTGCAACTATTTTCCGTTGGGCAGAGCATGAGACGCTATTTGACCTGGCTGGTCAGTGGATGAAACAACAGATAAAGAAAAGGCGGGCAATTCACCCGCCAGTCCTGATTTGTACTCACTCATTTTCCGACTGACAATTTACTTAGCCCAAAAGCTATCAAATCTGACAGTCTGCTTTGAGCGAGGAGCGGACATTGCTAACAGCGTTTTATGTGAATTAACAGGGAGTAGGTCAACGTAGCGCTAGTGGAGTGTATTCTGGCTTAAAGTGTGGAGCAGTTGTCAGATTCAATGCTCATTGCAAAAAATTGTGTTCTAAAGAGGGCTGTTATATGTTATAGGTTGTTAAGTACCATCGGTGTAAAATACACTTAGAAGTGTCAAACAAGATCGTTCAAAAGGAAGACAAAATGAATAACCAGCAGTTTAGGGATTTTTTGCGCAAAAATGCACATATTGTGGATTCCAATTGGAATCCAACAGATGCACAGCTAGATGAAATCAGAGCAGCAATACAGAGAGAACTAGATCTAGGTAATAAGATAAACTATAGCTGCCTTCAACATATCATTATTCGCATTACTGGCACTACTAGGGTAATGATATTTGATAGCGTTGATAATAGTGATTTAAACATGCTATTAACTGCAGCAACAAAAAAGAGTTAATAAATGGAAAATTTGGAAGAAAAGCTTTCTGCGAAGAAAGCTTTGTTTATTTCATCTGTAAGAAAATTTCTCTCGTCTAAAAACAGAGATAATTTCATAGATTGCATGATCAATGGTACCGCCTATTTCAATGAGGCAGAAAAAATGGTGGGTAATAGTAAGCTACAAGGTAAGCACAACGATGGTTTATGGGTAACTGACTTAGCCGAGTCTTGTGAGGCAATACTTGACTCTTATCTTCTGCATATTGAATTTATCAAGTCACACCATGAAGACATGATGGGTGAAAGTTATAAGAAACCAAACCTGCATGCCCTTTCCAGTATGCAAAGAATGGTGAAGATGTATTGTCAGAAAGAATCATCCAGTCACCTGAGAGAAAGATTCTTAAAAGCTAACTTACCAACAAAGGGTTTTGACGTGGCTCACAGAGACGATATTGATACTGCAAATAAATATATAACATTAGGTATTGGGTCAGTATTAGTTATAATGTCATTTGCTTTTGCAATGTTCATGGATAATCCTTCGTATTTTAAAATCTTTATAATAAGATCAACTTTTGCTGTTGGCTGTGCAGCCTTGGCCTCATTTGTTCCTGGATGGATAAACGTTAACGTAAAAGGGTATGTAAAAGCAGGAGGAGCCATTGCTATTATTTTAATATTTTATTTCTTTAACCCCCCTGCAATGCTGATTGGCTAAATTCCCTCCTAAATATGTTCTCCTGCTTATTCCTAATTCAATCCATGGAGAATTTAAATTCTGCCCTCCACCTCCATGGTTTTTCGTCCCCCTGTAAAATTGAATTTTTGAAGTATGTATTTTTCTGAGAAAATTAAAAAATCCAGCTCAACTGAAATTGTACATCATCTATTTGGATATAGTTTTTGTTATACCAAAATATTCCTTTTCATCGCGAGGTAAAGATAACTGCAAATTGTAAGCACTAGAACGTTCATAGCAGACTTCCAACCACTGCTCGCTCTCAGTCCAGCCTTGATGGATCGCGCAATATGCCCACTTGCGTCTTTTCGAACGATGCGCAGTTGCGGCCCAATGCATACCAAGGGCTTGTGACGAGCGTTAACGTTCAAACGTCTGCTCTTGGCACAGAGCGAACTGTCAGATTAGTTTTTACTCTGTGCCATAGATGTATAAACTCACATCAGAGCTTATACAATTTATTGCGGTATTTCCGGCCATTCAGGATTTGCAGGATCCACACGACTGACCAGAACGCTGTAGCGTTCCCATGCTTCCAGTCGGCTACGCTCCTCATCTGTTGCCATGTTCAGTCTGACCGCGCGCTCCAGCGGCAAAATCACGGATTCAGCATCTGCAAGAAGTCTGGCTTTCCGAATTTCTGCCTGCTGCTGCAATTCCTCTGCCGTATAAATGCGTTTAGTCACTGTGCCGTCCTTAAACATCCAGTTCCCTGAAATGTCCGCCCGTCGGTTAGCAGTAATATCCGGCACTTCAACAACACTTAATCCATCCGGTCTGATAGCTGTCACATCCTTTTCCACATAGCGGATGATATTATCTTTGTCGTACGCTATTTTTATCGTGTCATCAGCAAAATACTTTTGTTCTTCGTACCAGTTCTTACCATCTTCTGTAAAAAACCAGACAACATCAAACTCCTTTGTCAATTGATATTGTTCAACCGTTTTTGGATTACCTGCCGTTATATTTATCAAATGCTGCATAAATTATACCTGCGCCACGTTGTACCATGTCCCGTTAATGTATTTCTGAACCGGTCTGTAATATACGCCACCAATGTTATCGGCAGAGTTTGAGCCTGTATCCTGAACAATAATGCCGGTATATACGCACCCGGACGGTGCCTGATGTGTCCATGTCATGCCATTGTTCGCAGGTTTGTATGTGGCCGCACCACCAAGCCGGAGATCCCTGACATAGCGGGAGTCAAAATTGCTGAAATTTGATGGTATCACCTGCCCGGTAACCCGTAGTGCATCAGACTTAAGCGTCATCAGGTCTTTTGTTGTGCTGCCAGACCTGATGCGCCATTTAAAATATTCATTGCCATTATCACCAGTTTCAAACCACATGTATGAGTCAGAATCAGCATCTGAATCATTTTTAAATCCAATTTTCGCCCAGTCAGTGTTTCTTTCCCAAATCAGGAAGGCATCATTGATAAATTTTATGCTGCCTGACATGCTTCCGCCTGATAATGCCAGAGCAAGAATATCCGCAGGTGTTGGCTTTCGTGATGTGGTATAAAACTCTGACCAGTCAGCCTCAAATCCATACCCATCACGTGCCGACCTGTAAAAAATCCCCCTGTTTTTATAATCCACAAGAAACTGCATTGCCGGACAACTTCCCTCACCCGTGTAAAAATGCAGCACCATTTTTGATGCTCCGCCATCCTGTGCACAATAAGCACCACTATCCCAGTTCCATCCTACCGCTTTATTATTTGCAACCGTATTTCCTGTTTTCCCTAATGCAAAAGCCGGTTGCTTATTTTTCGTATTGTAGTCGCGTCGCCAGCCCGGCGCATAATCAGCTCCGTGATTGATATACGTGAATTGCGCACTGGTGGTACCACCACCGCTTGATGTACTCGGAGTGGTCACACGAATGGTCATTGCAGCTTTAACGCCCATAACCTCAATCACGCAACCTGCAAGATGAATCGTCCCACAGTCAGTATCGGTAATAATTTTGTTATTACCGTATGACCAGGAACACTTGCACATCCAGTAGGGATGATTAAAGGCTCCCTGAGACTCCAGCCAGTCAATAAACTGCGCGGTTGTCCAGTTTCCGGCTTCAGTGCTCAAAGCACCGCTATAAGCACGACAGGCACCGATATTTTTCGTGAAGGTATCCTTTCCCGGAATATCCGCACCGTTCTGATCTTTCTGAAGACGTTTTTCAGCATTGTCATAGGCAGACTTCACCGCTTTTGGTGTTGCAGCCAGCGTTTCAGAATCGCTGTTGATGGCACTATTGAGCTGAACAAGACCTTTCCGCGCCGTGGTGGCGTCCTGTGCAGTGTATTTCCCGTTAGCAAGGTCATACGCTGTCTTAACCGCCTTTGGCGTTGCCGCAAGCGTTTCAGAATCGCTGTTGGTGGCGCTACTGAGCTGGACAAGACCTTTTCGCGCGGTGGTGGCGTCCTGTGCAGTGTATTTCCCGTTAGCAAGGTCATATGCTGCCTTTACCGCTTTTGGTGTTGCGGCGAGCGTTTCAGACGTGCTGTTGGTGGCACTACTGAGCTGGACAAGCCCTTTTCGCGCTGTGGTGGCATCCTGCGCAGTATATTTCCCGTTAGCAAGGTCATACGCGGCCTTTACCGCTTTCGGCGTTGCGGCCAGTGTTTCAGACGTGCTGTTGGTCGCACTGCTTAACTGAGTAAAACCTTTGGCGGTCAGCGAGGCGTCCGGGTGACGTCGTGACTGTTCATGTTCTGCAATTTTGTCATCAACGTAATCCTGCGTTGCCATCACCGTTGTGGTGTCAATGGTCAGCTCCACTGAGGCTACACTGCTGACTATGATGACCATGCGGCAGGTCTGCGAACGCCCTGAGCCTTCGGCAAGGGCTGGCTTATAACTTTCGGCCATGTTCGCCACGGCAATTAGCGTTCCCGCATCATCGTACAGGCCAAGTTCACGCATCCAGAAACCGCCCACCTCCGGCGGAATAACCAGCTCTGCGATAATATAATTACTGTTTCGTTTGTCCTGGCTGATTTTGTTCAGCGTATGTCGCCAGACTTCGTGGATAAGCCCGGTCTGTCCGGCATCCGGGACAGGCAATTTACCACCGCCATCCCCGACGGCCATCGTGGTAATGTTGACCTTCCGCCCTCCCGGTGCGGTTGCCGCTGCCAGCTTTGCTGCACCGGCAGTGGTGATAACGGTTTTGAATTTTGTGCTCATTATTCCTCACTTATCCGGGGTAAACCGTAATTACATCGCCGTCGTAAGCCACACCACCGGCGAACAGGTAGCCGGGAATGTCCCGGGTAATGTTCAGGCCAATAAGGTGGCGGCTTGCAGGTTTGGCATCAGCAATCAGCCGTTCCATTTCCTGATACATTGCCTCTGTGATGCCGCTTTCCAGTACACCAATATCAAGCCGGAAGGTGCCGGGCGGGTCACTGTTTTCCCACCACTCCGTCACATTGATGAGATAGCCGAGCGGCTCCACCACACGCCGGATTGCACCTATTGTGCCTTTATGACAGTGGATGAAATACGCATCGCGGATAACGGCGCGTTTTGTCGCTTCCGGCCACTTTTCATCCCACCTGTCGACCGAAAACGCCCACGCCAGCCACGGCAGCAGATTTGCCGGACAGGTATCCGGGTTCCACAGCTCACGAATACTGACCGGCGTTTTTTCAATTTCCGCACAGGCTTTTGCGGCGGCGACTTCAAGCGGTGATGAGCCGGTCGGCAGCAGTCGCGAATCACTCATCCGAGCCTCCGGTCACGACGCTGTATTCGGTACAGAAAGACGCCTGCGTATTGTTGAGCACGATGTCGGCCAGCGGTGCAGCCAGTTCGACACGCTGCACGCCTTCCACATGCAAAGCGGCATAAATGGCAGACAGACGGATGTCGCGCCCCAGCCGGTGCTGTGCCGTGATGTATGCTTCCAGTTTTTTCACGGCGGCCGCGCGGATGGGTTCACTTTCGGGACCAGGGTAAAGGTAAAGCGTGGCGTTTATCTGGTATTCAACAATGGCGGCAGACTGCACGGTCACGCGGTCGGCCACCGGTCTGACGTCCTCGCCATTCAGGGCGTTACGCACCACCGCCAGCAGGTCTTTGGATGCGACACCGTTATTCTCACGTGACAGCACAGAGATGGTGACGCAGGCCGGAGACGGACTGGTGACAGAGATATCCGCGACACGCCCGTCAGCACTGCGACCATGATACTGATAGGCACCCACCGACCCGGCGACGCTTAAACCTTCAAACGCCTGCTGAATACGCAGACGATAATCGGTATCAGATTCCATCACTGCCGGTGTCGGCGGGATGGTCGAATCATCTGCCGGGGTGATAGTCAGACGCGTGGTGTTGTAATTGGCACCAATCACATCAAGGTCATTACCGGCGGCACAGGCCAGCATCACCGCCCGTGCGGCCTCATTCACACGCTGACGCCAGATAAGCTCACGATAAGCATTTTCTTCCAGCAGTTTGACGAGAGGCTCAGATTCCAGTGTCAGGGTACGGGCGACCGCCTCCTGCTGGTCTTCCGGGTAAAGGGAAATCAGTGTCGCCTTGCGTTCGGCGAGAATGGTTTCAAAGTCCAGCTCCTCGACCACATCCGGTGCGGGTAGCTGGTTCAGGTCGATAATCGGCATGGTTTCAACTCACAGGGATGGTTAACGAAAGTGGCTGGCCGGTGTCGTTGTGCTGACCGGTTAACGTGACCGTCATTCGCCCGTCAAAACTGCGCGCCGTGGTGACGGATGACAGGGTGACGCGGGGTTCCCATTTCAGCACTGCCATGTAACAGGCGACCTTAATCTGCAACTCAAGCGCCGGGGTCTGCGGCTGGTCAATCATTGACGCCAGCAACGAGCCGTAATCACGACGCATCACCCGTGAGCCGACGGGGGTACGCAGGATATCGCCGATACTCTGGCTGATATGCTCAAGGTCAGTGACAGTCAGGCCATCACTGCGATTCATTCCGAGATAACGCGCAGTCATAGAGGTCCCCCGGTTGTGCCGCCGCTGTCGCCGGGGGGTTTATGGGTAGGCAGTACCTTACCGTTTGATGAGAGCTCACCGCCGGTGTGTTCAATGTTGCCGCGCATCGTCCCGCCCTTCTGCACTTCCAGCGTGCCGGTAATCAGCCTGTTGGTGCAGACCACCTCCGGTGTGTCCAGGGTGATGCGGGTTGATGCTTTCACCATGACCACCGGCACCGTGGCAGTAACAGAATCAGAAGCCGTCACGCTGGCCGTTTTAACTCCGCTTACCGTGAGCGCGCTGGTTTCAGGTTCATACTCAATCACCGCCCCGTCAGGGAAACGGATATGCAGGGCATCCGCCGACGCAGACGGCGCGGGGTTATCGCCGGAATAAATCCCTGGCAGAACGAACGCCGTGTCGAGTTCACCACCCACGGCCAGAATCAGCACCTGTTCCCCCACGGAAGGTGCCCACCATGTGCGCGAACGCCCGGCGCGATGGGTCAGCCACTGAAGCCAGTCGGTGCACATGCCGCCGGTCTGCACACGGCAGCGACCGGCATTAAGGTCGGTTTCGACGATAATGCCGGTGCGGATCATGTTGCGCAGTGCGCGCGCGAGTTCCTGAATATTTGCGAGAGTGTTCATGCGTGTGAGATTGCACAATATATAAAAGTTATGCTATCTGGATTCATTTGTAGAACGACCATACAACATTCGAGGAGAGCGTAATGTTCAGTGATAATGTGACTAATGCGTGGTGGTTTATCTCTTTGTATCTATTTTTATTAATAGCATTAACATTTGTTACCTTTGGTAAAAGTAATCTTATGAGGTTTATTGCACATCATTTCAATCTTGAGTATTCAGACAGAAAGTTAAAAATGCTCGACAAAAAATGGCGCGACATTCAACTATTTAAAATAATTAACGGAATCAATGTATCAAGCATCGAAGATGTGAGAATGATACAGCAGGGGCTGATTGATGGAAAACTAAAAACATCGTATTTTTTCCTTACTCGCTTCTGGGGTGACATAACAAAACCACCACACATAATTAAAACAACAATTGTAATTCTGGCCAGTATTATTTATATTCTCTTCGCATGTTATATACACAATGAACAATCCGCTATAGTAAGGGATGCCATAGGTATACCATATAAAAATATGATGTACTATGTTTATAGTGACAAAGTTCTTTTATCCTTCAAAAATAAAACGGTTGAATTTAATAAAACTTATAGCCTTGCCGATTGCAAGAGTCTGCAAAACGTATTTATAAAAGACACACTTCCCGAGATCGCCTGCAATAAGCTCTTACAGCTAAACAAGGAGGACTCCGAATGGTTAAGTCAGGAGATTAAAGATAATAACAGCCACAGAAAAACATTATTAATAATATCCCTAACCTATTTCATTTCAGGTCTGCTTATATTCCTGTCATATACAAAATTCCTTTACACCAATAAGAAGGTTTTAGAATACAAAGCATCAAATAAAAACCACTCATAAACCTCTAAATATTGAGCGACCAGCACGGCCGCTCAATGCTTAATTGCGCATCAGCCTCTGCCTGGATAAAACTAACGCTCAAGGTGAGCCAGGATAATCTCTTCAATCATCTGCACATCCTCACCGGTAAAGCCGAGCAGAGGACGCGCCGGATAATCAATTTTCTTACCGTCTTTCCGGTTTTCTTCCGACAGACCGAACTGATGCACACTGGCGATTTTCGGTGACTTCCCGCCGTAAAACTCCATTGATGCCTGTTCCGGGCTGGCGCGGATATGCAAAAAACGACTGGTGATAAGTTTCGTAAACATTTTTCGCTTAACACGACCGGTCTTTTTTCTGGCGCTCTGCTGCTGGCGTGGCGCGTAGGGTGTGCCGTCCGGAGCTTTCTGTGCCATCACCCGACGCTGCTGACTCTGCCGCAGGCGTTTCGCCAGTTCGGCACTCAGTCGCCGACGCCCTGACGGTGACAGCGATTCAATCAGTCCGGTCAGCCGGTCTTCAAAACGCTTAAACTCATTCATCCCACTTGCTCACCAGTTCGCCATTGATATACAGCTCCATCGGGCGGGTGACCGGCTCCGGCGGCGGAGGTTCCGGGATATTCTTCACATGCAGCGCGCCGTCCACCTCACTGACCAGCGTGCGCTCGGTCAGCATCAGGCTGATACTGATATCAAAGCTGCTGTCATTGTTGATGTCCGCATAAAACGTGAAGCCCTTTTTCTGGCCTGCGTCGGTGGTCATGATGTCGGGCTGATTTTCCCGCAGCCACGCCAGCACCGGCACGATGAGCAGGTCAAAATCACCGGTAAAGTCGGTCACAATGACATTGAGCGTGTAACGCTTTTCAAATGACAGCGACCTCGCCAGTGTGGAGGCAATACTCCCGTTATCCACGAATATCCGCAGCATCTCGGGACTGGTTTTCAGCACCGTGACAGCATCAGTCAGCGCCCTGCGCAGGCTGTCGGGTTTGAGCATCGTTTTCGTCCTGACAGTGTTTAATCATTTTTACCTGGCTGGCACAGCGTGCCAGCGCGTTCTCAAGCTGCCGGATATCAGCACTTAAATCGCCGTTCGTCTCCGGGTCACTGCCCGGCATCGGGCAAAGGCTCACTTTCGGGCAGGCGTTGTGGACAATCACTGGCGTCGGCGCAGGCCGGGCGCTGGTGCAACCGGCGCACAGCATCAGGCAGGTCAGCGCCGTACCAGCGGCGAAAATCTTCGTTTTCATTAAGTAACCTCGTGATGGTTTTCTCGCGCTGTGCTTCACGCTTCGCGGCGTTCTCCAGCTCCTGACGCAGTGCCACCTGCGCCAGCTCGTTTTTGTCTGCCCTGGTAAGGGCAACATGAAGCTGATTTTTCAGCATGGTGATGGTCGTCTGCTGTTCACTGGCGACGTTGTTCGCCCTGTCCAGCGAGGCGCGCAGGCTGGCATTTTTGTGTTTCACCAGAAACAGACCGGCCACCGCCAGTGATAACAACACGACCAGCACAATCATCAGCTTTGACATGGTTCCCGCCCCTCAAAACGCTGACAGCAGGCCGTACGTATCAGCCGGAAGAACACCGATGCCACGAGATAAATCAGCGCGGTAAAAATCCACCCGGCAGCGACCAGCGAGATAAACGTCGCCACCATCACTACCAGAGCCACTGACCGCCTGCGCCACGGCACCGGCTGCAAAAACAGCGCCGTGACAATCTTCACGGCCAGCGATTCCGGCGGCAGCTCCCGCCCGTAGCGTTCCAGTACATACTCAGTGGCATACACGCCGACACCACCGGCAACCACACAGATAACCGTCGCCAGAATCGCCCAGGCGGCGACAAAACTGACGGCCACGCTCTGCGGGTAAATCAGGGACAGTGCCAGCATCAGCGCCAGCGACACGTTCAGCATCAGTGAAAGGGATAATTTCTTCATGGTGTTTACTCCGTTTAAGCCGGTACGCCGCCAGCGGTACGCCAGACGGTGACCAGTTTTTCCAGTGAATGCTCACGCTGACCGTAACCGGCACCCGGCAGGGACGCCCAGATATTGCGACAGCGTGAAATGGCGCGCTCAATGCGTCCCGCCCGGATGTCATCCAGTGCACCGCGTTCGCGGATCAACTGAATGGCGAGTCTGTCCTGTGACAACGGACTGAAATCAGGCAGGGCAAGCTGTTTGCGGTAGTGCGGCCAGAACAGGTAAAGCTGCTGATAGCGACCGGAGGCCGTGGATTTTTCACCGCGACGGTTAAACACCTTCGCCGGTCGGCCATGCGCGAACGGGTGGTCACTGTAGTCGGTGAAAATTTCCGGCTTCCCGTCCAGTCCGGTGACTATCACGTCATAGCCCCGGTTTTTCGTCAGCGGATGATTCGCCGTCCCTTCGGACACGGCCAGCATGTCGAGAAAGGCGGCGATATTCTGGTGCGTGTTAATTACCGGCATTACGGTTTCCCCCTGCCCTTAAAGCGGCGCTGAATGGCAATCTCAATCACCTGATAACCGGCGATACCCAGCATGGAGCCGATGCCGCAAACCGCAGGCAGTGACAGGTCAGGAAACTGCACCAGAACAACACCGGCAACCATCGAGACAAAACCACCGAGCAACATGCGCCCGATAAACAGACGCGGGGTGATGGGTTCACCACCGGCAAGCACCTTGCCGACAACAATCAGCACCCCAATCATGAAAAGCGACAGGACGCTTTTTTCTTCTGCTGTCATGCGTTACTCCCACAGATTGACAGTTTCAGCCACGGGCGCGGTCTGAACGTCGGGCAGTTCGACGGCGGTGCCGTGCGGCAGCACCGCGCCCAGTTCAGCCAGTCCCGGATTTGCGGCGAGCACGGCTTCGACCACGCCCTCAGTGCGCCCGTAATACCGGACACAAATGGCGTCGAGCGTGTCGCCCTGTAGCGCAAAGGTCTTCATCAGATTTGACTCACGATGCAGCGTGGCTTGTCCTGGATGCGCGCCACTGCCCAGCGCATATCCCGCCACAGCTCATCAATGGTGCTGTCAATGCTGTCGGCCTTCTTGTCGCCTTTCGCACTGGCATCCACGCCGCGATAACGCTCATAAAGCGACGCGGTCGCCATCGCACACACGGCGCGCTCGTAGTAAAAAACTTTGATGCTTTCACCGTCGATGTCGTCCGCCGGGACGTCAGCCAGACGCGTAAAACCGGCGGCAATTTTCTGTTCGCGGTACTCGTACAGCTCCGCATTCGTTTCCGCCATGCCTGACTTGATGGCCTCACGCAGACGTGCGGGGGCGACGGTCTGCTCAAGGCGCATACGTTCCCGGACGCGCTTCGGGTCGATATCGGGAAAAAAGAACGTGTTTTTAATCACCGGCTCGTCGCCTGCCGGTTGCGGGATGACCACCGTACCCTCACCGGATACAGGAGCCTCCTTTCGCGGAATAATCAGCGTCATCATGACTACCTCTGAAAAGTCGGGCGGTGGACGCCGGTACAGCGTCAGGTGATTCACCCTCACTGACCGGCGTGCCGCCCTGGCGCGGGGCGCATTCGTTGTTAACTGGCTTTCTTTTTCGGGCGTCCACGTTTTGCCGGTGTCACGCTCCGGGTCTTACGCGGGGCACGGGTGACCGCTTCGGGCTGCGGCTCCGGCTTCGGTTTCAGCTCCCGCTCCAGTCGTTCAATCTCTTTTTTGACGCCTGCCTGACAGTCGAGCTGTGTCGCACGTTGCAGGTGCGCCAGCGCACCGGCGGCATCACCAGCGTCACGCAGAAACAGACCGGTGATTTTGTGCAGCTTTGCGCGCACTTCATCAGGCATGTCTGCCGTGGCGGTCAGTTCAAGGGTGTCCGTCAGCAGGCGGGTATCCACAGACTCACCGGCAGCGTGAGCGCGCATGGCCGCGAGCGCCACCTCCTCGGTGAACATGTACGGCGGGGTGCGGCGGTGTTTACCCGGCATGGTCAGACCGTACTTCAGGGCATAACGGGCAATCTCCAGCGCACCGGCAATATCGCCGGTATCCAGACGCCACAGCATGACCGTCATCAGAATGTCATCCTGTGCACCTTTGCCCTGCTCCAGCACGCCGTTCACCCACGGCAACCAGAACGGCAGCAGTTCGCGCTTTTTCGCGGCCTTAAGCTCTTTTGAATAAATCGCTTTCAGTGTGCGCTGGTCTGCGGCGAGCTTAACCAGCATCTGCTCATAGACAGTTGCATGTCGCAGCGGGGCGGCTTCCCGCTGCGCGGTCATCGCTGCCGAGACCCGCATCATGTGGCGCTGTGCGGGACTCGTCATCGGTTACGCTCCCGGCTCTGCGGTCGCCTTAGCCGGTGTGGAGAAATCACCGACCTTAATTTTTTCCACCAGGCAACCGGCGGCGTAGTCTTCCACCACGTAATCAATATTCATTGACTCGTAGTTCTCCACGCGGTCGAGTTTCGGGTTTTCCTCAATCACGCGGCGATGGCTGTCATCCATGTAGTAGATGGACAGGTTTTCCAGCTTCGTGATGAGCATCGCATCCGCCGGGAAGTACGGGACGCGTACCGCCGGCAGGTTGCCGATGCGTTTCTGGCTGATGATGACGTCAGCGGCCAGCATCTCGCTGTTGTCCTGCTCCTTGTTAACGATGGGGAAATACTTGTCCGCCAGTAGCTGACGCCCCACAATCACCACAAGGTCAGGGTCTTCCTGATACCACGGCTCAATCAGGTTGTTGGTCGCATCCATCACCAGTGCATCGAGGCTGGCATAATCACCGCCCTTACCCACGCGGATGACCTCAGAGGTCGTGTGACCTTCCTCGTCAGTGACCTTGCTCATCACGCGCGCCGGGGCTTCATTGCGGTATTTCTGCAGCCAGCCGACCGCCACATCCTGCAGCATCGGATTGCTGCTGCGGTCAGAGGTTTCGGCACGCCTCACGCCGTTAAAACCGGCCATGATTAAATCAAGGGACTGGCGTTTGATAATGGCGTTACGGACACGGAGCTGGAAATCCTGATAACGCGCCCACAGGTCCAGCGTTTTGTAGCGGATATAAAAATCGAAGTTAATCTGGTCGCATTCGTACTTGTTTGACGCCAGCTTCGAGAAGTCCTTCGGCTGACGCTCGGTGCCACCGGCGGTGTCGGTGGTGCTGGCGATGGAGCCGGTGACACCAATACCAATTTTTTCCCCTTTCATTTCGCTGACCGGCACAATGTTGATGCGGGTCAGAAAGTCAGAGGACTCCTGCATGGTGTTCATCAGGGTCTGGGTGACCGACGGTTCAACGGTGAATTTTTTCGACACATCACCGGCGTCGATGCCGTTCAGTTCGGCAACACGGGACAGGTAGGCATTAAATTTAAAGCGGGTTTCCTGGCGCATAGTTTTTCCTGAAATTAAGGGTTAATCGTGAAGGTTTTCCCGGACTGACTGACGCCGGTCAGCAGTTCGTCATCAGGGCGTCACCGCCACCGCCGGTGGCTTTGCTGCGGCGCTGCTGGGTCAGACTTTCGGTGTGGTCGAGACTGTTTTTCAGGCGGGTGAATGCCTGACTGGTTTCATCCGCCCTGTCAGTCACATCCTGCTTAAGTGCGGAAAAGGCGGTTTCCATCTCAGCAAGGCGCTGCTCAGTGGCGCTCAGTTTTTCCTGCACATGCTCAGCGACAGCGGTCACCGCTTCATGCACGTCATTCAGACGAGCGTCATCGCTGGCCTGTTTGCGGCCAAAAATGGATTTCACCTTTTCGGTCAGGGCGGTGAACACGGTTTCAGGCAGGTCTTCAAATTCCAGCTCAACAGGCGTTGCCACTGAAATCAGGTTTTCAGGGCTTAATTTGAAGCGGTTCAGAGGGTTGTGTTTTGCCGTGCGGCAGAATTCCAGGTATTCCGTGCCGAGGCTTGCCGGGTCATCGGTGACGGCCAGACCCACCAGATAACATTTGCCTGTATTGGCAAAGTTCGGCTGAATTTCCATTGAGGTATAGACCTTCTGCGCGGCCTTGTTCATCGCGATAAGGTCATCGGTCGGGGTGATTTTCGCAAACAGCGCCCATTTGCCTTTCAGCGCCGAATCATCGTCAATCTTTTCGGCCTTCAGTTCGGCCACATCGCCATAACGTTTAAAAATACCGTCAGGCAGGATGCCGCGCAGATGTTCCAGGTTAATGCGGCAACCATAGACACGCGGGTCAAAGGTTTCGGCCATTTCCTGAATATCCTGCGCACTGATGACACGCCCGTCACAGGTGTCACCCTCAACGCCGATACGAAAGAATTTTGAGACTTTTTTTGCCATTGTCAGGAGTCCTGAATAGTGATTAGAGGAGTCACATGTCGGCATCAGTTTCCCGACGATGCGCATCCTCCGCCATCAGTCCCGGATGGCTTATCACTGACACAACAGCACCTTAGCGAATCGCGGGGCGCGACTCAGTAGCCTTGCCGTGTATTCATCACGGCGAGGTATTCATGACCATCACCACAGACACCACTCTTTTACACGACCCGCGTCGTCAGGCGGCGCTGCTGTACTGGCAGGGGTTTTCCGTGCCGCAGATTGCCGCCATGTTGCAGATGAAACGCCCGACGGTGCAGAGCTGGAAACAGCGCGACGGCTGGGACAGCGTTGCCCCCATCAGCCGTGTCGAAATGAGTCTGGAAGCGCGGCTGACCCAGCTCATCATCAAACCGCAGAAAACCGGCGGGGACTTCAAGGAAATTGACCTGCTGGGACGCCAGATTGAACGACTGGCACGGGTCAACCGTTACAGCCAGACCGGCAACGAGGCAGACCTTAATCCGAACATCGCTAACCGCAACAAAGGCGGGCGTCGCAAACCGAAAAAGAATTTTTTCAGTGACGAGGCCATCGAAAAGCTGGAGCAGATTTTCTTTGAGCAGTCTTTCGAATATCAGTTGCACTGGTATCGCGCCGGGCTTGAGCACCGCATCCGCGATATCCTGAAATCCCGCCAGATTGGCGCGACGTTTTATTTTTCCCGCGAGGCGCTGCTGCGCGCCCTGAAAACCGGTCATAACCAGATTTTTCTGTCGGCCAGTAAAACGCAGGCGTATGTGTTCCGCGAATACATCATCGCCTTTGCCCGGCTGGTTGACGTTGACCTGACCGGTGACCCGATTGTCCTTGGCAATAACGGCGCAAAACTGATTTTTCTCGGCACCAACTCCAACACCGCACAGAGCCATAACGGCGACCTGTACGTCGACGAGATTTTCTGGATCCCGAATTTTCAGGTACTGCGTAAGGTGGCATCAGGTATGGCCTCACAGAGTCACCTGCGCTCGACCTATTTCTCCACCCCGTCCACGCTGGCGCACGACGCCTACCCGTTCTGGTCGGGTGAACTGTTCAACCGGGGACGCGCCAGCGCCGCCGAACGTGTGGAAATCGACGTCAGTCATAACGCCCTTGCCGGTGGTCTTCTCTGTGCGGACGGCCAGTGGCGGCAGATTGTCACCATTGAGGACGCCCTGAAAGGCGGCTGCACATTGTTCGACATTGAGCAGCTCAAACGCGAAAACAGCGCCGACGATTTTAAAAACCTGTTCATGTGTGAATTTGTTGACGACAAGGCATCGGTGTTCCCGTTTGAGGAGCTGCAACGCTGCATGGTCGACACGCTGGAAGAATGGGAAGACTATGCGCCGTTTGCCGCCAATCCGTTCGGCTCACGTCCGGTATGGATTGGTTACGACCCGTCACACCGTGGCGACAGCGCCGGATGCGTGGTGCTGGCACCGCCGGTGGTGGCCGGTGGCAAATTCAGAATACTTGAGCGTCACCAGTGGAAAGGCATGGACTTTGCCACTCAGGCGGAATCCATCCGCAAACTCACCGAAAAATACAACGTCGAATACATCGGAATTGATGCCACCGGCCTCGGTGTCGGCGTGTTCCAGCTCGTGCGCTCGTTCTATCCCGCCGCGCGTGATATCCGCTACACGCCGGAAATGAAAACCGCAATGGTGCTCAAGGCAAAAGACGTTATCCGCCGTGGCTGTCTGGAATACGACGTCAGCGCCACCGACATCACCAGCTCGTTTATGGCTATCCGCAAGACCATGACCAGCAGCGGACGCAGCGCCACCTATGAGGCCAGCCGCAGCGAGGAAGCCAGCCACGCCGACCTCGCCTGGGCGACCATGCACGCCCTGTTAAATGAGCCACTCACCGCCGGTATCAGCACCCCGCTGACATCCACCATTCTGGAGTTTTACTGATGAGCAAGAAAAAAGGGAAAACACCGCGACCAGCGGCAAAAACAATGACCGCCAGCGCCCCGAAAATGGAGGCATTCACCTTTGGTGAGCCGGTGCCGGTACTCGATCGCCGTGACATTCTGGATTACGTCGAGTGCATCAGTAACGGCAGATGGTATGAGCCACCGGTCAGCTTTACCGGTCTGGCAAAAAGCCTGCGTGCTGCCGTGCATCACAGCTCCCCGATTTACGTCAAACGTAATATTCTGGCCTCGACATTTATCCCGCATCCGTGGCTTTCCCAGCAGGATTTCAGCCGCTTTGTGCTGGATTTTCTGGTGTTCGGTAATGCGTTTCTGGAAAAGCGTTACAGCACCACCGGTAAGGTCATCAGACTGGAAACCTCACCGGCAAAATATACCCGCCGTGGCGTGGAAGAAGATATTTACTGGTGGGTGCCGTCCTTCAACGAGCCAACACCTTTCGCGCCCGGCTCCGTGTTTCACCTGCTGGAGCCGGATATCAATCAGGAGCTGTACGGCCTGCCGGAATATCTCAGCGCCCTTAACTCTGCCTGGCTGAATGAATCAGCCACGCTGTTCCGCCGCAAGTATTACGAAAACGGCGCACATGCCGGATACATCATGTACGTCACCGATGCCGTGCAGGATCGCAACGATATCGAAATGCTCCGCGAAAACATGGTGAAGTCGAAAGGCCGCAACAACTTTAAAAACCTGTTTCTCTATGCCCCACAGGGGAAAGCCGACGGCATTAAAATTATCCCGCTCAGTGAAGTGGCAACGAAGGACGATTTTTTTAATATCAAAAAAGCCAGCGCCGCTGACCTGCTGGACGCGCACCGCATCCCCTTTCAGTTGATGGGCGGCAAGCCGGAGAACGTCGGGTCGCTGGGTGATATTGAGAAAGTGGCAAAGGTCTTTGTCCGCAATGAGCTTATCCCGCTACAGGACAGGATCCGCGAGATAAACGGCTGGCTCGGTCAGGAGGTCATCCGCTTTAAAAACTACTCACTGGACACTGACAACGGCTGAACATCGCCGCCTGCGGGCGGCTTTTTTACACCCCGTCATCACGCCCTCACACGCTCACCACAGCACAAAACACCCCGCAGACACACCAACGCCTCAACGGGCAGACTAAGCGCCTTCACGACGCGCTGAGACGCTGAAAAAATAAAATCAGCACCACCGTCAGCGCGCAGTGCTTTCCCCGCCTCGCCCGCCCGCTTCATGGGGCGGTTTTAATGCAGTTGCATGAGCCCACTATAAGTGCATTAGAACTGGCTGAATGAAGAGACAGCGCTTAATCTAGGAAGATGCAATAAAATGCAACGCAATGCACTTCTTACAACTTCGTCATTGCTGACTCAAATTCATCATTAAATGGCTTAATTTGAGATGATGTTAGTTTTTTTACGAACTTTTTTGTTGTTGTTTGAACTACGATTCTACCTTCACCAAGAGCATTCCCCTGGCATTCTTTTACGAACCATTCTTGAGTTACTGATGTGGTAATACTCATTGGGATCACAAGCGTTAATATATCTCCGTAGTCTTCTAAAACATGCGGTAACTTGCCAGAGATAAGCGTCCTGGGGTTTACCAATATATTCATTGCTTTATTATTAGAAAATTGCAACACAACTGATTGAATATTACTCCTTACTTTTCTTTTGTTTGTTATGGTTATTGATATTGCTGTATCTGTAGTGCTAGGTAAGTACATTGATGGCATTAACACCATGCTATATCGAATAGCAATTTCTTCTGAATTTTCCTTTAGCGAACGGTGTGCTAACAACAATGATGTCGCAACAGCAGAAAATGCCCCCACCCCAGAAACCCAAGTACCCAACATGGTCAAAAAAGGTATTGTAATTAATTGGTATTTAGTGTCACCATTCAAACCAACACCACTATAACCCACGTAACACCCTATAAAAAAGAATAGACAAGCCGTTATTAAAAAAAATAATAAATGCATAGAACTTATATTTTTAAATTTCAGCAACAAACCTCTTAAAATATATTTGCATCTCTTCATTTTCTAATCTCACATTAAAATCAGACACCAATTTTTGCTAGTCACTATTTTTATGATTGCCAGCATAAATGCTGGCATCTTTATCATTCTGGCACAGTTCACTCACTTATAATTGATACAACCTCACCTGTTTCTACATTGACACGCGCAGCAATCGTCTGTTTCACCACTCCGCCATAAGCATTAGTTCCGCGAAACGTGGTTTTCACAATGGCATGCGGGTCTTTATTCAAAATCAGATGATATACCGTTGACACATGTTTATAAGATGAATCATCGTTCATATTATCTTTAATTAGTTTTTCCAATGGACGATAAGAACCATCCCAACCACTAAAATTACTCTGAAATGTATCAAGATTGATTTTATTGTTTAGTGACTTCGGGTCATTTTCATAATCATTAAAGCACCACCCAAGAACATCACCGAGTTTCAACTCATCATCTTTGGTAAATGTATACTCACTCATGCAGGCATAAAACGCATCTGACGCGGCGGCTGGAACTTCCTTAAAATCAATGTAACTATTCACAATATCGTGTCGTGTTTTCTTTGACTCGTTCCGATATTCCTTGAGTGTTTTTTCACCATATTCGAATGTTTTTTGGACTTTGTGTTCTGCAACGGTTGATGTTTCAGTTTTAGCAACTGGCTGGCTTTTTTCTGTTGGATAGAGTATTGAACCAATTATGCTCAATACAAAACCACCTCCGAGATAAACCGCACTTGCACGTTTGCGGTTTGGCATTCGCACCAGTGATGGCCTGATTAACCCGATGAAGAAAGCAACGAAAAAAGCGAGTGATAGAAAAGCGATTATAGTATCCATAGCTATCCTTTTTGCATCATCCACATAAAAAATCGACCTCATGTTAGCAACAGGATGCTTACTTTTGAATATTTGTAAGTTGTTAGCTCTCCAACCTAACTCTTTTCAACCGTCAAAAACCAGCACCAACGCAGTAAAAATATGTCTGTCAACTAACGCCTCGCTTCGCTCGTTGTTCAACCCCGCCAGCCCTGAAAACAAGTTTCACGACTGGCGGCGTTCTCTATCGTCTGCGTGGTGGTGGCGCAACTCTGGACTGACCGATATCGTTAAACCGTCTGTAATTATCCCGGACTATTTCGGCACACCCGACCAACTCGTCAGGCGTCAGATTTTCGTTGAGCATAATCTGCTGTAGACGGTGAACAATGGCCATCAGTTTGATATTTTTAGTTTTATGGTGCGGTATCTCGCCTGGTATTCTGTGCATTATCCAAGCCACCCATTTTGCTTTGCACGCTCCACCTGTTCATCTGAATAGTTCCATATCCCATCCGTAGCAACCACTGCCCCGCCAGACATCCCCGTCTCTGGTTCATACATAACAGCAAGGCCGAGCTGATGCATAATCTCATGATTAATTCTGAATACCAGACCACGTTCACTAAGTTCTTTCCAGTTCACAATCTTATATGCGCCCGTATTAAGCAGCTCAATACTTAGCAAGACATAATCTTCCAGCCAGTCTGACAGGTCAGTAACATCTGTTATCCGGGCTTCAACCTTTCGCCCCGTAAACACACCCTGCACCCATTCATGCAAAATCAGCGTGTCCCCGCGCTCATAATTACGGTCATTTTTCCGAAACTCTGCGCGTTTCTTTCCTTCCAGCACAAGGTCAAAATATTTGGCGTGCAGCTTTACCTCGTGAATTTTTGCCATCATTTCCACTCCATTACTATTGAGAATCCCGGCCACTCATCAGCGACCGGATACGTGAATTTTTTCCCGTCGTAATTTACGGTCGCGCCACGCGCCAGCGCCTCAAGCTCCCATCGCTGCGGCCTGATACCGTTCTGAGCGAGATCAACGCGGATACGGGTGATTTGCAATCGTTCAGACCGGGTCAGTCTGGCCGATGGTGCAATTTCATGTGGTTTTAACGGGCTTCCGTTTCTTTGCTGACGATTTGGTGTTCTCAGGTCGTGTTTTAATGCCCCCCTGAGCGCCCTCACGACCTCCGTGTCGTTCCATTCGATAACACCGTCATCAACCAGATTAAGCACTGCTGCGGCGTGTTCAGAAGGTGTGGGAGCCGGTAACGAAGTATCACCACCGGTGAGCTTTCCACAGTTATTGACAGGACTCCGAGGCGCGGCGATGCCGCTTTTTAAAGTCAAAGGCTCAACGACCGGAACTTTCGGCACAATGCGCCAGTCCGTCGTTCTGGTGATATGAATATGACGCGCGCCGAGATGCGGCGCGTAAATGCCGACCACTCTCTCGACTTCTTCCTCGTACTCGTTAACTTCATCCGACGGACTACGGGCAACCCTGACAGTCTGACAATCGCGCGGGACATTTGCCCCACCCTGCGCGCTGATATACAACGCAAAATCACCACTGTCTGCGGCGGCGCGTGCAGCCTCGACGCGCTCGTCAAACTCATCAGCAATGCTGACGCCGCGAGGCAATTTGCGTAGTTCACGGTAAGCCCCCATTGTCGGCAGACCAACCGTTTTAAATTGTGGGATGCGCCACGTTGACGCCCATGCGGTAACAGCCGCAGCAGTATCTTTAAGCGGTCTGCCGGTATCGTTATCGAGCTGACCATCCAGTGCATAGCCATCGATGTTTTTTGAGATGTATTTCGCGATATACCCCGCAGCACCGCCCTGGTTAAGGTGTTTTGCCTGAAAACGGTTTCGCGCGGCTCCTCTTTCGTCGCCATCCTCTTTGAGCGCATAGCGACGCATGATTTCGATAATCTGGTTACGCTGGCGTGGATTACAAAAAAGCATCATATGCCAGTGCGGCGTTCCGTCGTGGTGTGGCTCGACGACACGCAAACCGTAGACCTGTAAATCATTATCCTTGAATGCCGTGCGCATCAGGCTCCAGATGCGGCAGAGATAACGCTGCGCATCCTTTGGATTAAATGCCTCATCGTTCCAGCCGTGATTAAGCTGAACGGTTTTACTTTCGCCTTTTCTGACCTGACGAGTCGGGTGATACTTTGACGGCGCGGTCAGCGTGATAAACATCCCCACATCACCCTCTGCGGCGGCGTAACGCTCAATACCGGCAATGGTGTTCATCAGCTCCATCCGGCGAATTTCAGGATTAGAAATACTGCCCATCACCTTACTGATAAGGTCGATGCGCTCGCCGGTTTCCCTGTTTTCAAGGTCACACGATTTAAGAAATTCCAGATTTGCCTGGCGGCGTGCACGCACATCACGAATGGCATGTTTACTGGCATAAGGAGAACGGTCTTTATTCACCTCCCCGACAGCAATCAGTAACGCCTCATGCCAGCGCATACGCTGGCCTTTGAGCTGATGAGTCCACCACTCATCGTTAAACAGACGGGCAATGGCAGAATATGCCTGCCTCGTGGTCATCTGTCCTTTACGGTATTTTTTCCAGTAAAGCGGGGAAATATTGAAAGCACGTGCAGCGCCAGCAACATGACCATAGAGGTGAGCCTGCGCCTCATCCGTAAACAGCGATTCTTTTTCGCCATGTGCATCCACCCAGGCATCGCTGAGTTCCTCATACATCATGAAAAGCTGCGATGAGATACGGGCAGCAAACTTTTTCAGCTCCTTGTCATTCATTCCCGGCAGGCGCGCATAGTGGTCACGCTCTGCCAGAAACAGTAACGACGCGTCGGTGTTCATTTCATGGCGCTGATTCACACGCTCAATGCGCGGCCATAAACGACGCTGAAAAGTGGATGTGAGGAAATAAAACCCGTGCACCGGGCTTTTATTGCGCCGGATGTAGTCATAGCGTGAAGTAAACAGCGAGCGCAAAAAGTAAGGCAGGCGGTTAATCGTGGATAAAACACCTTGCACCTGACGCATCTCGTCACGTGTAAGGGGTCTTTCGCGCCCGACGGCCTCGCGTGGCGCGTTCCATGCATAAGCACCGGTAAACGCCTTACCGGTGCCTGCAGCAAATGCTGACGGAGGGACAAAACGCCCGGAGGCTTTAACGGCCATATGAGCCAAAAGCCTCTGAACAACGCCTGCTGAGTTGCTCAACCTGCACGTTTAAATCAGCAAAAGACTTTGCGCTTCCGGTCAGAATATCGTGATGCATCAGGCCTGAAACGAGCTGGCTTAATTTCGGGTAATAACCAACCACCGCCAGCCATTCCTGACCGGCGTTTTTACCGCTTTCAGCTCTCTTTTTCTCGTGGAGAATAAACTGAAAGCTGTCACTGGTAACGACATAACGTTCGCCAATTTCAATACGAATACTCATGCCGTTCTCCGGTAATGTTTGTTTTTTGCTTCAAAGACTGACTGGCAGGAAACACAACGCGTGGCTGACGGATAAGCCGCACGACGGGCAGCAGGTATTGGCGCGTCACACTCTTCGCAAACCAGCGCAGAAGCACCGCAATGTTTTACCCTTGCCGCGTTAATCTGACGCTCCAGTAATTCAGCCTGTTGTTCCTGAATAAAATCTACGTTGTCCGGCATTACCAGCTCCTTTTGTCGTTAAGTTTTTTAAATTCATCAGCGCAATAGCTGGCAATTTCTGTCGTTAATTTCGTCAGTTCATCCACGGAGGAGATTTGCTTGTGAAATACAGCGCGTTTAACAAGTAAATTGACCACATCAGACAGGAGATTTAATTCGTTCTGATAAATCGCGATAACAGACTCAGTTATTTCGCGTTTTTCTTTATCAAGACCAAGTTGAATAAGAGATAAATCGCCATTTTTCATAACGGTGATTTTTAAGGCGTTATTCAGTAATACAACTGAACGAGAACAGGACATCAAAGCACCTCCCCGCGAGACAATCCGATATTGTGAAATTTTTCCGACTCCTGACTGAGCAGCTCGACTATCTCTACGCGGGATAACTCCGCCTTTGTGATGTGGCGAATCATGGCGTCAAGATGAGAAGAAAAGCGCGTCGCTGCGTCGGCCTGTGCTTCGGTTCTGGCCTGTTGCAGCAGTAATGCGTATTTACCGCACTGATTTTCAGAAACTGTATGCATGACTTTCTCCAGGCAAAAAGAAGCCCCGCACAATTAAGTGCGTTAAAAACTCTGGTTAATTACTTAATGCAGATATTGCTCTGGTTTTACCGACGTCAGAATTGTCGGTGCATACTCAAACAGGCTGAATAATTCACGTAATGCACGGAATAAGGCATCACGCCAGTAACATGATTCTTCATTAATTCGCCAGTATGGCTGGTTGAATTCTTTTTCAGTCAATCCGGCATGCATAAATAAAGTACGGCGCTGACTGACAGTTAAAAAGCTAATATATGCATACTCACTTGCACCGACCTGACGGCGTTTTGAGAATGCCCCACGCAGTTCATCAATTGCACAAACCAGCCGTTCACGTTCGACGTCGTTCATTTCTTCAAAACGTATCGTTGCGTGACGCTGTTTTAACTGCGCATGGAAGCAAACCGTTAGCCGTTCGCGTTCCATCATCTGATTATAATAATCGCATGTCTCCTGCCAGCGAGGGACGGCCAGATGCTTACCAATTATCCGGCGCATAGCTGCTGGCTGTTTTTCAACGAGATTGAGCGTCATCACTGTCATTTCCAGACCCTCCGGCTTTTCAGAAAGGTCAGAGCCTTTTTTAACGGACTCTGTTTTTTGGTGCGGATAATGATTCCCTTACGCCCCTTACCGTGGGTGATGGTGAAGTCAATCGCCCTGGGGCTTTCGTTACGCAATAACTGAGCAATACAACGAGGCTCATTCATACGGTTCTCCTTAACGTGGTTCACCGAGACCTAACCACATCAACCAGCCGTCACGAATCTCTTTAGGACGGCTTTCATAAGCCAGTTTTAGTCCGTTATTCCATGCCGGAAGGTATACCCAATATTCACCAGCACGCCCCGATACTGACTGAGGGTCAGTAATCTCAATAACTGGTAATTTCCCTTTCTCAATCATGCCCCTTACAGCTCTTGGAGTTTTACCAATGAGTTTTGCAAACTCCTGATAAGGCACGGCATCAGTCACGCTTACAAGCTGTCTATTCATCTGCTACGATTCTCCCTTAGTGCTTCTAATGGCTCCTAATGGCTAATTATTGCCTAAAAGGATAACTCCAGAAGCACAACATTTCACACTATCAGCAAGAAATTACGCAATCGGAGTAATTATGTCAATAGACGTTTCGGAGAAGTTGAAGCTAATCCGTGAATCTGAAAGGTTAAACCGTAAAGAATTCAGTGAATTAACTGGTGTAGCCTACAGCTCACTTTCGAGCTATGAGAGCCGGTCAAAAAACGCTGGAGTTGAAGCCATAATGAAGGTCTTACAACATCCCAGATTTACTAAATATACTTTGTGGTTCATGACTGATCAGGTAGCTCCAGAAGCCGGGCAAATTGCGCCCGCTCTCGCACACTTTGGGCAAAACGAAACAACGTCGCCCCACTCCGGTCAAAAGACTGGTTAACAATTTATCGTGAATATATTCATCACAAGTGCCTACTATTGGTGGCTAAATTTCAGCCACCACGAAAAAAGCGATTAGTAGTAGCAAAAAAAAGTACCACTCGGAGGGTTTTCTGATGGCAATCAAAAAACTCGATGATGGTCGATATGAAGTGGACATCCGCCCTACTGGACGTAACGGAAAACGCATCCGTAGGAAGTTTGATAAGAAAAGCGAAGCTGTCGCTTTCGAAAAATACACGTTGTACAACCACCACAATAAAGAATGGCTATCAAAACCAACAGACAAACGACGTCTGTCGGAACTGACACAGATCTGGTGGGATTTAAAGGGTAAACACGAAGAGCATGGGAAATCTAATCTTGGAAAAATTGAAATCTTCACAAAAATAACGAATGACCCATGCGCATTTCAAATCACGAAATCCCTTATCAGCCAGTACTGCGCCACCCGAAGAAGTCAGGGTATTAAACCTTCGAGTATCAATCGTGATTTAACATGTATTAGCGGCATGTTTACAGCCCTGATTGAAGCGGAGTTATTCTTTGGTGAGCACCCTATCAGAGGGACAAAGAGGCTTAAGGAGGAAAAACCAGAAACAGGCTATCTCACACAGGAAGAAATTGCCTTACTGCTTGCAGCACTTGACGGCGACAACAAAAAGATTGCGATTCTTTGCCTGAGTACAGGAGCACGTTGGGGAGAAGCAGCTCGTTTGAAAGCAGAAAATATCATCCATAACCGCGTCACGTTTGTTAAAACGAAAACAAACAAACCACGCACCGTCCCGATCTCAGAGGCTGTTGCCAAAATGATCGCGGATAACAAACGAGGTTTTTTATTCCCTGATGCTGATTACCCTCGCTTCAGACGAACAATGAAAGCAATAAAACCGGATTTGCCAACGGGGCAAGCCACACATGCACTAAGGCACAGCTTTGCCACTCATTTCATGATTAATGGAGGAAGTATTATCACGCTACAACGGATACTAGGTCACACGCGGATTGAGCAAACTATGGTTTACGCTCATTTTGCGCCAGAGTACCTTCAGGACGCCATTTCTCTTAATCCGCTAAGAGGTGGTACTGAAGCCGAGAGTGTCCACACAGTGTCCACAGTAGAGTAACGTTTAAGGGCTTTCAGTGGTAATTTATGCCGCTCAAACCCGCATTGTACCGTTGAAAGCCCCTACTGGTGACACCCTAAATCTCCCTTACACGGGCTTATTTTTTATGCATAAGCCCTATCCCTGGTCACCGTCTTCCATTGACCACATCGATAGAATCTCCCTTCATAGCACGATGCCTTTCACGTAACGGCATCGTGCTCGCACAGGTTCCGGCTAAGCACAACCAGAACGCGCATGTTTGACGCTTACCAAAAAATATTCTCACTCTCCACATTTGAATGTCAGACGAGCGACGCCATGTAATCCTGCACCTTCTGTCTTCAGGTCAACTATCTGCATTTTTTTGCCCTGAGTAACACAGAAATGGGCTGCATCATTTTTTACTATATTTTCTGCACCAGATATTCTGCCCCTGGCTAAAGAAGCTTCGGCTTCGGTGTAGTATTGGTTATCGAGTTTACGCTGAATATTACTTTTATATGCAAGACCAAATTTACCGATACTTGTCTCATCATTATGCACAGCACAACCAGACATAATAAAAATACTAATTAATGATATAGCAGCTATCTTTTTCATCTCACCTTCCCCCATTAAATACCAACGACACTCTCTAGTGTTTAAATATAATAATGGCATGATTATTATAATTGAATAGGATTATAATAAATGTTCTGTACAACATTTCCTACATAAGTAGGAATTACGGACATTGAGGCCCTTCAGGGTAACTCCATGGGGGCTTTAATATATTTGGAATAGTATATTTAAGATGCCACTGTTTGGTTGAATATTAGGCATATGCTCTTTTTTGAAATTTATCGGTGGCAGCCGTTAGTATTCGCTGTCCCCATTGCAAGCTCCTGGTGGTAACCACTGAATCCTCCATACTTGAACTGACTTTTTATCCTCCGACTTTCATCCTGTTCTGACTCCACCTTTTGTTTTCTGCTCTACACTATCTACAGACCAATCATAAAGGCACATACGATCATGGCAGAATTTCCCGCCAGCTTACTGATTCTTAATGGCAAAAGTACTGACAATCTACCCTTGCGCGAAGCAATTATGCTGTTGCGTGAGGAAGGAATGACGATCCATGTGCGGGTCACCTGGGAGAAAGGCGATGCCGCACGATATGTAGAGGAGGCCCGGAAGTTGGGCGTCGCAACGGTGATTGCCGGTGGTGGCGATGGCACCATTAATGAAGTTTCTACGGCGTTGATTCAGTGTGAGGGGGATGACATACCCGCGCTGGGAATTTTGCCATTAGGAACCGCCAATGATTTTGCCACCAGTGTAGGGATTCCTGAGGCACTGGATAAGGCGCTGAAACTGGCAATTGCCGGTAACGCCATTGCGATAGATATGGCGCAGGTCAACAAACAAACCTGTTTTATTAATATGGCGACAGGCGGATTTGGGACGCGTATTACCACAGAAACGCCGGAAAAATTAAAAGCCGCGCTGGGTGGCGTCTCTTACATCATTCATGGCTTAATGCGCATGGATACTCTGCAACCGGACCGTTGTGAAATCCGCGGTGAAAACTTTCACTGGCAAGGTGACGCCCTGGTCATTGGTATTGGTAACGGGCGTCAGGCCGGTGGCGGTCAGCAATTGTGTCCGAACGCGTTAATTAACGATGGCTTGCTGCAACTGCGCATTTTTACCGGCGATGAAATTCTTCCGGCTCTCGTATCAACCTTAAAATCTGACGAAGATAACCCGAATATTATCGAAGGCGCTTCGTCGTGGTTTGATATACAAGCCCCACACGAAATCACTTTTAATCTTGATGGCGAACCGTTGAGCGGACAAAACTTTCATATTGAAATACTTCCGGCGGCGTTGCGTTGTCGATTACCACCAGATTGTCCATTATTGCGTTAATCAAACTATTCTCTCTTGAACCAGGGAGAATCCGAAATGCCGGATGCGGTGTAAATACCTTATCCGGCATACAGAACAATACTACACCGTAATTAATTTTACCCGTGTCTTCTGCAATGCCAGTTTATCCACCTCTGATACAGCATCATCGGTAATAATAATGTCAATTTTTTCGATTGGCAGTACCTGATTAAAACCGCGACGGTTAAATTTCGATGAATCGAGAACGGCAATCACTTTATTAGCGGCGGTGACCATCGCACCGCTAATCGAATAACCTTCATTAAAGGTCGTAATACCATTAACCGCATCAATACCATCAGCACCGACAAACATTAAATCGGCATTAATATCCTGCAGGGAACGTTCAGCAATAGATCCATGCATAGATCGCGTTTTATGGCGGACCGTGCCACCGCAGACGACCAGAGTAATGTCTTTATTTTCGGAAAGGGCAAACGCAGCCGGGAGACTGTTGGTAATCACCGTGATATTTTTAGCGGTCATTAATCCTTCGGCGATAAGCATTGTGGTACTTCCGCTGTCGAGAATAACGGTCATCCCTTCATGGATCATTTTGACTGCCGCCTGCGCTATTCTGTTTTTGGGCGCGCTGGCGAGCTGAAATCGCTCTTTAAACCCGACTTCCTGGGTCTCGGTTTCACTATTACCGGACATTATTTTCGCCGCACCGCCATGAAAGCGCGTAACCACGCCTTTTTGTTCGAGAAAGCGCAAATCGGCACGGATTGTCGCTTCCGAGGCAGCAAATACTCCCGCCAGATCCTGAACAAGCACGGTTCCCTGTTCATTCACTAATTGGATGATCTTATTCCTTCGCTCGAATGAATTCATCGTCATTTACCCATATTCAATTGTGGCTAGTGTAAACGAAGGGGGACCATTGGTGAATGATCTGTTTTGCACAATACCGGGCCAGCATCACGCTGGCCCGCGGTTTCATGGAATGAGCAACACTTTGCCCGGCATGGCATTACGAGCGATGTCACGCACCGCCTGGGTGAAGCTTTCAAAGCTTCCACGGTGAGCGATTAATGGCTCCAGGCTTAACTTACGTTCTGTCAGCAACCGGCTCGCCGTTTCCCACTCCTGCCCCGGCCAAGGGCTGGAATAGTTCATCCAACTGCCGATAACCGTCAGCTCTTTACGCAATATTTTGCCAAACGTTGCCGATGTTAAATGCAGATCCTGATGCAACGTGCCCACCAGCGCCAGTTGGGCATGAGGACCGGCAATCTCTACCGCCAGTTCGACAGTTTGCGGTACGCCAGCCGTCTCGAGGATAAGCTGATTAAAACGCAGTTCGCGTAAAACGCTCTGCATTTGCGGCGCGCTCATTTCGCTACTGTTAAATGTTTGCATCGCACCGAAAGATTTTGCCAGTGCCAGTTTTTCTGAGCTAATGTCGATAGCCGTCACACTCTTTGCTCCCAGCGCGACAGCGCACTGAATAGCCAGCAGGCCAATGGTTCCGGCACCAATAATAATAACGTTTTTATTCTCACAACCTTGCGCTAAATGAAAAGCATGCAAGCCAACGGTAATCGGTTCAATAAAAGCCCCATCCTCAATAGGCATATCAGTAGGTAGAGCAAAGACATTTTTCCGCTTAACGACAATATATTCGGCAAATCCACCATCACGCCGTGAGCCAATAAAATCATATTTTGCGCACTGGGAATAAAACCCTTTCAAACACTCTGGACAAGTAAAACAGGGTAATAACGGCACACAGGCAACCGCATCGCCAGGATGTAAATCATCAACACCGGATCCCACCGCATCAATATAGCCGCTAAATTCATGGCCTAACGTTATTGGATAATAATGTGCACCATTTTTAAATATCCTGGGTAAATCGGAACCACATAAGCCCGAGCTGGCAATTTTTACCCGCACCTCATCCTGATGTTTAATTTCAGGAATGACGCTTTCTGCAACGCGCACGATACCATCAGTATCATTCACCACTGATTTCATAAAAACTCCTGATTGTTAAGGGGGATAACCTCCCCCTCAGGTAAAAATTATTCTGCGAGAACGACTTTCTCTTGTTTAATAAAGCCACGCGCTCTACGCCAGGTCATGAAAATACCGGTAAGATAAATTGCGCCGATAATAATGAATCCGGGAATATTTTGCGGGGAGAAAACCTGAATCAGTAACCAGGTAATGGGAGAACCGCCCTGATCCATTGAAGCCACCATACCCCCGGCTTTTAACGCCCCAGCATTAGCCGCCAGTTGGGTGTGCAAACCAATAGTTTGCGTCGCGATCCACAGAGTGATGCTCATGATGATGACACCCGAGATTAAGGTGCGGAACAGATTTCCACGATGCACGGCGACTGCCATCGCCACAAAGAAGCCGATGGTGGCAAGATCGCCAAACGGCAGCACCTGATTACCCGGAACACAAACAGCAATTAAAATGGTGAGTGGGATAAAAATCAGGCTTGCCGATACCACCGCCGTATGCCCCAGCAGTAATGCGGGATCCAGGCCAATCAGGAACTCCTGACCGCCGAACTTCGCCTGTAAACGACTACGGGCCTGCTTAGCGATGGGCGTTAAACCATCCATGATGGGTTTAATCACCCGTGGCATCAGCAGCATAACTGCCGCCGTTTTTACCGCCAGCTGCAATACACCTTTGACATCGTAACCCGCGAGGATGCCGATAATCAGCCCCATCACAAAACCCACGGTGACAGGTTCGCCAAAAGGGCCAAATTTGCGCTGAATATCGTCGGCGCTAAATTTAATTCGGTTAACGCCTGGGATTTTCTCGATGATAGCATCGACCAGCACCGCAATCGGCCCCATATACGCCGACGTACCGTGCGGAATAGCAATACCTTCCAGCTCAAAGAAATTTCGGGTATCGCGGGCAAACCAGTCGCCGAGCTTATAAACAAACGCCGCGTGAATTACCACACCTGCCATCCCTATCATCCATGAACCGGTTGCCAGGTGCAGCAACGCGCCGGTGAAGGTCATATGCCAGATATTCCAGATATCAACATTTACCACCCGCGTCATACGGGTCAGTAACATCGCCACGTTAACCAATATCGCAATCGGAATCGCCACCAGCGCAATTTGCGACGCCCAGGTCATTGGTGAAGAGCCCGGCCAGCCGACATCGACCACATGCAGATTCAGGTCGAAATTTTCCGCCATCGCTTTCGCCGCCGGACCAATGGAATCCAGCATTAAGCCAATCACAAGGCCAATGCCAACAAAGCCAATCCCGATATGCAGACCCGCTTTAAAGCAATCGCCTGCCTTCATGCCTAATATTTTAGAAAAAATAATGATGACAACCGGCAGCATCACTGTAGGGCCGAGGTCGAGAATATAACGCATGACTTCTGAAAACATAGGTCACCCCTGTAAGATAGTCAGAATTTTATTTTGTAATGCTTCGATACCGACACCAGAAACAAAAGGCATGCCGTGAACTAACGGAATATCGCCAAAACTGCGATCCACCCTGGCAGTGGTACATATCAAATGCACACCATCCATATAGGTTTCTATTTCATTAACCCGACACTGGATTAATTCAACAGGAATATTATGACTCTGACACAACTCTTTAATTTCTTCCGCCGCCATCGTAGAGGTCGCAACCGCGCCTCCGCAAGCGACAATAATCTTGCGTTTCATAAATAGTCCTTTTTATTGTTACAGAGGGATTTATTCGTCTGAATCTAAAACATACTTTGTGAAGTATTCCTTTAACTGGGTTTCAGGAAGAGTGATTAGTGTCTCGACGATATCGGGCTGTTGTAACTTGCCAAATAAACAGCGTAAAAGTTTCAATTGCTGCTGCGGATTTTCCACAATCAACGCAATAACCAACGATACCGCCACGTCGTTATCATCATCCGCTTGCTGAAAATGAACTTTATTTGTTGGCCTTAACAGATAAATGGCTGACGACTTAGCATGAATCGCCTCACAATGCGGTATTGCAATGGCGTGCTGCTCAAGCATTATCCCGGTAGGGAATTCTGCTTCTCTGGCAATTAATGCCTGTGGCCAGGTATCATGAACCACACCTTTGGCGAGCATCTCATTACCGATATGGGTTAAAACTTCGCTACGATCGACAAAAGAAATTCCGCTACGAACAAACAGGTTAGTCATATACCGTCCTTATTCCGCACAGCCGTAGCGATAGGCGCGCAAAACATCATAAATTTTATCCATAATCAGCTGATGCGGTATTGCTGATAATTCCCCGGACTGAATGCGTTCAAATTGTTTGGGAAGATACTGACTAATCATGCCCAGTGGGATGTCCACGCCTTCAAGATTCACCATCATCGTTTCGACGCTATTTTTAATCCGACTATGCGGCCAGTAATAACGAATACGATCCGACAGGCTGTAACGAATATCCAGTAATGAATCGTTAAAACCCGTACGATAATATTTTTTCCAGTATTGCGGTTCGTCGAGCATCACTTCTTCAATTACCGCCAGGCAACCGCTGCGATTTTCAGGGGCGATAAGTTCCTGCTCAATTTGTGCCAGTGCAAATATCGCCTCGCGTAAAGCAAAGGTTAATGCGGAACCGACTTTCAATATTGCAAAGTGATCGCGGACTAATTCCCAATAAGCCGTCCGGGTCTGGTAATCGGTAGAATGTGCTTCATAAACCATTCGGGTGTTTTCTATCCATTGCGCCAGCGGCTGCGCTTCCTGCGGCTGATAATGGATAATATTGCTGTGATCAAATTCCACGCCCGGCTGCACCACGATGGCAATCACGCGTGTTAACGCCTCTGTCAGCCCACGGGCAATAAAGGCCTTTTGATGCGTACGTAAAGTATTGGCGGTATCTTCAACATGGGTGATGTGTACTGACTGAATGGCGCTGGCCTCACCGCCCGGAACCGGAACTTCGGTGCCAATGACATAGCTCAGTTGCTCACGCTGGCAATCTGTCGCCACACTTTCCGCAGCAAAGCAAAGCACAGCAGCTCGTTCCGCAACCGTTTCTGGTGCTAACGGTATGGGATCCCCCGCGCAGGACATTGACGCATCAAGATGAATTTTACTGAAGCCGGCACGAACATATTCCTTTACCAGCTCGACGGATTTTTCCATCGCCGCATCCGCATTTTCTTGCTGCCAGCAGTTTGGCCCCAGATGATCGCCGCCGAGAATAATGCGTTCGCGTGCAAACCCAACTTTATCGGCAATCGTAAAAACAAATTCGCGAAAGTCTGCCGGTGTCATTCCGGTATAACCGCCAAATTGATTGACCTGGTTTGACGTTGCTTCAATCAGCACTTTGCGCGTGCTGTTGCGATCAAATGCCAGCGCCGCTTCGATAACCAACGGATGGGCAGAACAGACTGAACATATGCCGATATGTTCACCAGCTTTATGCCGGGCAATTAACGTTTTCATGTTTTTTCCTTATTAAATGGCAGGTGCGTTATGCCCTGCCCTCGCAGCCACAATCGGCAATCACTTTGCTCACCACATCGCGCATTGCGGATTTAGCCGACTGCAAATAATCCCGGGGATCGGTCGCTTCAGGGTGCTCGGTCAGGTAATTTTTTAACGCCTGCGAGAAGGCATTTTTCAGCTCCGTTGCAACGTTGATTTTGCATATCCCCAGTTTGATGGTTTGCTGAATATCCTTAGTCGATAACCCTGACGCGCCATGCAGCACCAGCGGTAAGTTCACCCACTGGCGAATGTTCTCCAGTCGAGAAAAATCAAGCGCCGGTGCGCTGGCATACATCCCATGAGCCGTGCCGATGGCGACCGCCAGGGAATCAATTCCGGTTGCCTCGGCAAATTCACGCGCCTGAGCGGGGTTGGTATAAAAAGCATCGGCTTCATTGACTTGCACATCATCTTCCTGGCCGCCAAGTTGCCCCAGCTCCGCTTCGACGCTGACATCAAAGCGATGGCAAAAATCCACCACCTCTTTGACCCGTGAAATATTTTGCGCAAAAGGCAAATGCGAGGCGTCAATCATGACTGAGCGCACGCCAGAACGAACCTTCTGAGCGATATCGTCAAATTTCGTGTGATGGTCTAGATGAATTGCCAGTGGATGGTGATATTGCTTCGCCATCGCGCTGACCAGCGCCAACAGATTTTCTGTACCAGCATGAGTAAATGTGCCAGGCGTTCCGGCGATGATGACCGGCGCATGCAGGTTGGCAGCGGTTTCTACCACCACTTGCATCGTTTCGAGATTGTGAATATTGAATGCCGGAACCGCATAACCGCCGCGCTGTGCGTTGTTCAGCATCTGCTTTGTCGATACCACGTACATTTTCATATCCTGTCGTTTGTTTTCGATTTCAAAATATAATGAAATGATTTGTTTTTAAATGTCGAGATAACGATCACAAAAACGACAATGTGAAAATTGTTCGAGGAGTAAAAGGCAAAAAAAAACGGCCTCCCGATAGGGAAGCCGTAGCAAAGTGCGCGTGTTTTTATGCCGGATGCGGTGTAAACATACGTGGCAGTGCTATGTAGGCATGATAAGACGCTTCCGCGTCGCATCAGGCATAGGTTGCCGGATGCAGTGTAAACGCCTTATCCGTCCTACGGGGTGGTGCTGTTCGTATGAGGCGTATCAGGCAATAGTAATTTTGCTATCGAGATAAACGTCCTGCACGGCATTAATCAGTTTCACGCCGTCAGCCATCGATTTCTTGAACGCCTTACGTCCAAGAATCAGCCCCATTCCGCCAGCGCGTTTGTTGATAACCGCAGTACGCACTGCATCGCTGAGGTCAGTTTCACCGCCCGCAGCACCGCCGGAGTTTATCAACCCAGCCCGACCCATATAGCAGTTAGCTAACTGATAACGCACCAGATCAATCGGGTTTTCGCTGGTCAATTTGCTGTAAACACGATCGTCGGTGTAACCGTAATTAATTGCTTTATAGCCGCCGTTATTTTCCGCCATTTTTTGTTTGACGATATCTGCACCGATGGTTGCCGCCAGATGGTTTGCCTGACCGGTCAGGTCGGCGGAAACATGGTAATCAACGCCATCTTTCTTAAAGGCGGAGTTACGCAAATAGGCCCACAGCACTGTCACCATACCCAGCTCGTGCGCACGTTCAAAAGCCGCAGAAATTTCTTCAATCTGGCGACGTGACTCTTCCGAGCCAAAATAGATAGTCGCACCAACCGCAACCGCGCCCATGTTGAACGCCTGCTCCACGCTGGCATACAGCGTTTGATCGTAGGTATTCGGGTAACTTAGCGTCTCGTTGTGATTAAGTTTGACGAGGAATGGAATGCGATGCGCATAACGCCGCGATACCGACGCCAGCACGCCGTAAGTTGACGCCACACAGTTACAGCCCGCTTCGATCGCCAGTTCAACAATGTTTTTCGGGTCAAAGTAGAGCGGGTTAGCAGCAAATGAAGCTCCGGCAGAGTGCTCAACGCCCTGGTCAACCGGCAGAATAGAAAGATATCCTGTGCCAGCCAGACGCCCGGTGTTGTACAACGTCTGCATATTACGTAACACCGCTGGCGGGCGATTATTGTCAATCATTACGCGGTCTACGTAGTCATGTCCGGGGAGATAAAGCTGGTCAGAAGGAATTGTCATACAACGGTGCTGTAAAAGGTTGTCGGCGTCTTTGCCAAGCAACTGCGCAATATCTGTCATTACTATGCTCCCGTAAATTCCGATTGGATATCGGCTATGGATTGTCCTGGCCCGCCTTTTGCGGGCAATCATAATCCTGGTCGTTACGGGCGAGTTTTTCCATCTTTTGGATGTTTTTTCAGCGTTTTCTGTTGGCTCGATTCATCAGAAAAAATGTTAGCGCGGTCAAGTTTTCACCGCAAAGGTATTTAAAAGGTATTATTAAGTGGTATTGTCATCGCGTACCTTACATTACCTGTCATGAAGGAATTAAAAGATGAAAACAACAGCAAAGCTGTCGTTCATGATGTTTGTTGAATGGTTTATCTGGGGCGCGTGGTTTGTGCCATTGTGGTTGTGGTTAAGTAAAAGCGGTTTTAGTGCCGGAGAAATTGGCTGGTCGTATGCCTGTACCGCCATTGCGGCGATCCTGTCGCCAATTCTGGTTGGCTCCATCACTGACCGCTTTTTCTCGGCGCAAAAAGTGCTGGCGGTATTGATGTTCGCAGGCGCGCTGCTGATGTATTTCGCTGCGCAACAGACCACTTTTGCCGGGTTCTTTCCGTTACTGCTGGCTTACTCTCTAACCTATATGCCGACCATTGCGCTGACTAACAGCATCGCTTTTGCCAACGTGCCGGATGTGGAGCGTGATTTCCCGCGCATTCGTGTGATGGGCACTATCGGCTGGATTGCCTCCGGTCTGGCATGTGGTTTCTTGCCGCAAATACTGGGGTATGCCGATATCTCACCGACTAACATCCCGCTGCTGATTACCGCCGGAAGTTCTGCTCTGCTCGGTGTGTTTGCGTTTTTCCTGCCCGACACGCCACCAAAAAGCACCGGCAAAATGGATATTAAAGTCATGCTCGGCCTGGATGCGCTGATCCTGCTGCGCGATAAAAACTTCCTCGTCTTTTTCTTCTGTTCATTCCTGTTTGCGATGCCACTGGCGTTCTATTACATCTTTGCCAACGGTTATCTGACCGAAGTCGGCATGAAAAATGCCACCGGCTGGATGACGCTCGGCCAGTTCTCTGAAATATTCTTTATGCTGGCATTACCGTTTTTCACTAAACGCTTTGGTATCAAAAAGGTATTATTGCTTGGTCTGGTCACCGCTGCGATCCGCTATGGCTTCTTTATTTACGGTAGTGCGGATGAATATTTCACCTACGCGTTACTGTTCCTCGGTATTTTGCTTCACGGCGTAAGTTACGATTTTTACTACGTTACCGCTTACATCTATGTCGATAAAAAAGCCCCCGTGCATATGCGTACCGCCGCGCAGGGGCTGATCACGCTCTGCTGCCAGGGCTTCGGCAGTTTGCTCGGCTATCGTCTTGGCGGTGTGATGATGGAAAAGATGTTCGCTTATCAGGAACCGGTAAACGGACTGACTTTCAACTGGTCCGGGATGTGGACTTTTGGCGCGGTGATGATTGCCATTATCGCCGTGCTGTTCATGATTTTTTTCCGCGAATCCGACAACGAAATTACGGCTATCAAGGTCGATGATCGCGATATTGCGTTGACACAAGGGGAAGTTAAATGAAAACAGAACGTATTCTCGGTGCTCTTTATGGGCAGGCGTTAGGGGATGCGATGGGGATGCCCTCCGAGCTTTGGCCACGCAGCCGCGTTAAAGCACACTTTGGCTGGATTGACCGTTTTCTTCCTGGACCAAAGGAGAATAACGCGGCCTGTTATTTTAACCGCGCCGAATTCACCGACGATACCTCGATGGCGCTGTGTCTGGCGGATGCGTTACTGGAACGTGAAGGCAAGATCGATCCGGATCTGATTGGGCGTAATATTCTCGACTGGGCGCTGCGTTTCGACGCCTTTAACAAAAACGTACTAGGTCCGACCTCGAAGATTGCGCTTAACGCCATTCGCGACGGTAAACCCGTTGCTGAACTGGAAAACAACGGCGTGACCAACGGCGCAGCGATGCGCGTCTCGCCATTAGGTTGTTTGCTTCCGGCGCGTGATGTTGATTCCTTTATTGATGATGTAGCGCTGGCGTCCAGCCCGACCCATAAATCCGATCTGGCGGTTGCAGGCGCGGTAGTCATCGCATGGGCGATTTCTCGTGCCATTGACGGAGAAAGCTGGTCAGCGATTGTTGATTCACTGCCTTCAATTGCGCGACATGCCCAGCAAAAACGCACCACCACGTTCAGCGCCTCACTGGCGGCGCGGCTGGAGATTGCGCTGAAAATTGTGCGCAATGCCGACGGCACCGAATCCGCCAGCGAACAGCTTTACCAGGTCGTTGGCGCAGGTACCAGCACTATTGAGTCCGTTCCGTGCGCCATTGCGCTGGTTGAACTGGCACAAACCGACCCGAATCGCTGCGCCGTCCTGTGCGCTAACCTTGGCGGCGACACAGACACCATCGGTGCTATGGCGACGGCAATTTGCGGCGCGTTGCATGGCGTTAACGCTATCGATCCTGCGTTAAAGGCGGAACTGGATGCGGTAAATCAGCTTGATTTCAACCGCTATGCCACAGCGTTGGCGAAATATCGTCAACAACGGGAGGCGGTATGAGCGGCGCTCGATTACACACGCTGCTGCCTGAATTAACCACGCGTCAGCCGGTGATGGTCGTCGGCGCGGCGGTCATTGACGTGATCGCCGACGCTTATGCCCTCCCCTGGCGTGGGTGCGATATCGAACTGAAACAGCAGAGCGTTAACGTTGGCGGCTGCGCACTGAATATTGCCGTGGCGTTAAAGCGCCTCGGCATCGAAGCGGGTAATGCCTTGCCGCTCGGTCAGGGCGTGTGGGCGGAGATTATTCGCAACCGGATGGCAAAAGAGGGCTTAATCAGCCTGATCGATAACGCCGAAGGTGATAACGGCTGGTGTCTGGCGCTGGTTGAGCCGGATGGCGAACGCACTTTTATGTCATTCAGCGGTGTGGAAAATCAGTGGAATCGCCAGTGGCTGGCGCGATTAACCGTTGCGCCTGGCAGCCTGCTCTATTTTTCCGGTTATCAACTGGCCTCGCCCTGCGGCGAATTGTTAGTGGAATGGCTGGAAGAGCTGCAAGACGTGACGCCGTTTATCGATTTTGGCCCACGTATTGGCGATATCCCGGATGCATTACTGGCGCGGATCATGGCCTGTCGACCTTTAGTGTCGCTCAATCGTCAAGAGGCTGAGATTGCCGCCGAACGTTTTGCTTTATCCGCAGAGATAACAACACTTGGCGAGCAATGGCAGGAGAAATTTGCCGCGCCGTTGATCGTTCGTCTCGATAAAGAAGGCGCATGGTATTTCAGCAACGACGCTTCTGGCTGCATTCCGGCATTTCCAACGCAAGTTGTAGACACCATTGGGGCGGGCGACAGTCATGCAGGTGGCGTACTTGCCGGGCTGGCCTCTGGTCTGCCACTGGCGGATGCCGTATTACTGGGCAATGCAGTGGCGTCGTGGGTTGTCGGGCATCGGGGCGGTGATTGTGCGCCAACGCGCGAGGAACTACTCCTCGCACACAAAAACGTATAGATCGCTGCGACAGTGGCTAATGCTGTACTCAATAGGCCGTTGCTGTTGGTCAAGCGCCACTTGCTTGATCACCAGCACCGGTATTTTGCTATCTAACTGAATATGTGACTGAAACTCGGCATCCGGCATCCGGGCGCTAACGCGGGAACGCGTACGTTGTGGGTAAATGTGCTGGCTGCGGAAATAGTCATAAAGTGAAATCCCGATGGCATCAACATCATGAATTAAATGCGCCGGAACCCACGATTCCTCAATCGATACCGCTTCTTCATCGACATAGCGAATACGCTTAAGCAAAAAGACATCACTTCCTGCTTCGACCGCCAGCTGCTGCGCGACTTCTTCGGGACATTTCACGACACGCTTGTTAACCCATAGCGTATCGGGCTTTTTCCCGCGCAATACCACCTGCTGAGAAAAACCTCGCGCTTCTTTCAACGAGTATTCGAAGATGTTGTTGATCTGCGTGCCGTAACCGCGCGAACGCGTCACCACACCCTCTTCTTCCAGCGCCTGCATCGCCTTGCGCACCGTAATGCGCGAAACGCCGGTTAACTGACTTAAATCACGCTCACCGGGCAAAATATTGCCATGCTCCAGCACCCCGCTGCGCACGGCATTTTTTACCGTTTCGGCAAACTTAATATAAAGCGGCGTGTTATCCGCCGCTAAAATACGCTCGTTCAGTTGGGCAATCAGCTGGGTATGCGCTTGTTCCATTTGTCTTTTTCCTGCCGGGGAGTCTGGTGGGAGTATATCACTGCTTCTTATTTAAGGCGTTTCTTTAATCCCATCAACGAATGCCTGCAACTCCTCCACCGTGCCATTAAATACATTAAAATCCACCGGACCATTGATGCCATCTACCTGTCCACGGTCGGAATGCTGCCAGAAGCGCCAGGCCATGCCGTCATTGTCCGGACGACGTTGATAATAGTGAGCCACCCACCACGGATATTCATTGAAATAGCCCGCCAGATTCGTGTGATAAAAAACGGCTCCTGAGTAAATAATCGGCTTTTTTCCCGTACTTTTTTCGACCATTTTTAGCCACTGACTTACTCGTTTGCGTAATTCTTTTGCCGATAATTTTCCCCGTTCTTCTACGTCCAGTACCGCAGGGAAATCGCCTTGTGAGAAATCCACCGTTTGCAGAAATAATCGTGCCTGAACCGGCGCTGCTACCGACGGGGAGAAATAATGATACGCCCCGCGCAGCAGGCCATTTTCGCGGCTTAGTTGCCAGTTACGCGAAAAATACGGGTCCACCAGCTTTTCGCCTTCCGTCGCCTTAATAAAAGCAAACTGTAAGCGGATACCGTTGTCGCGCATTTTTGCCACCCGCTGCCAGTCGATCCGCTCCTGCCAGCGAGAAACATCTATTCCGTGAATGGTGTAACTGGCAGGAATGCGAATAGCGAAAGATTTAACCGGGCGATAACCGTAGAAATGGATGTAGTCTGTAATCTGAACTGCTGTCGAATAGAAAAAATTCACCGTCTGACGCGGATAAATTGCAACGATGGAAATTAGCCCAAGAGCGCATAATAGAGAGGTGAGTTTTTTTCGACTGGTAATTCTTAGCTGCATTGGTTTCATCCCTGAATGTCAGTGCCAAAGGCTGACAATAACCAAAGCAGCTATAGTACGGTGCTCACCACCAGGCGTGGAAGTGGTGAACCGGACCAATACCGTGACCAACTTCCAGCGTGTCGGCCTGGGCTAATGCTGATGAAAGCCAGCTTTTTGCCTCCTGTACGGTGTCAGCCCAGTTTGTATGGCGCGGGCGTAGTGCAGCCAACGCCGCAGAGAGCGTACAACCAGTGCCGTGGGTGTTTTTGGTCATAATGCGCGGTGCGGTAAACCGTTGTTCACCCTCGCGGGTAAACAGCCAGTCCGGGCTTTGCTCATCATCCAGATGACCACCTTTCATTAGCACTGCGCCACAGCCCATCGCCAACAGCGATCGCCCTTGTTCCAGCATTTCCTGTTCGGTGCGCGCGTGTGGCGCGTCGAGCAAGGCGGCAGCTTCGGGCAAGTTTGGCGTTATTAATGAAACCTGTGGCAATAATCGACTGCGCAGCGTAGCAACCGCCGAAGGTGAAAGCAGCGGGTCGCCGCTTTTTGCCAGCATAACGGTGTCGAGTACCACGTTTTGGATCTGATAACGTTGCAACCGTTCTGCCACCGCTTCAACAATATCGGTTTCCGCCAACATACCGATTTTAGTGGTGTCGATTCGCACATCGCTGAACACCGAATCGAGCTGGGCGGCGACAAAATCAGGCTCAATGCGATACACCGACTGTACGCCACGGGTATTTTGCGCCACCAGTGCAGTAATAACTGAGCAACCATAAGCGCCAAGTGCCGAGAAGGTTTTAAGATCGGCCTGAATCCCCGCACCACCACTCGGATCAGTACCGGCAATCGTCAGAGCGTTAATTCGTTTCATGCCTGCACCTCCTGCGTCAATTGCCAGAGCGCATCAAGGAAATGTGGAACAAAACTGCCTGGCCCCTCGCTTCTGGCGACTGCGCGCTCTCCGGCTTGTTTCATCCAGTGACAGGCAGATGCGACATTTTCCAGCATATCGCCTGGTAACGCACAGCAGGCAGCGACAACCGCCGATAATGCACAGCCAGTTCCTACCACTTTGGTCATTAACGGATCGCCACCGTGAATACCAATGATACGATGTCCATCGGTAACATAATCCATCTCGCCAGTGACCACGACGATTGCGCCAGTTTCCCGTGCCAGTGTTTGTGCAGCGGGTATCGCGTTAGCTGCGGCGTCAGTGGTATCCACTCCCCGTCCACCATTAGCAATGCCAGCTAATGCCATGATTTCCGAAGCATTACCACGTATGGCGGTTGGCTTATGAGACAGAAGTTCCAGACAAAAACGGCGGCGATAATCGAGTGCACCAACCGCTACTGGATCAAGCGTCCAGGGTGTTTGAGAGCTTTTTGCTTGCTCAACGGCGGCACACATCGACTGTGCGCGTAGCTGCGTCAGCGTGCCAACGTTAATCAGCAACGCACTGGCAATAGCCGCAAACTGACTGGCCTCTTCGGTTTCGATAACCATCGCTGGCGATGCACCGAGCGCCAGCAAGGTATTGGCAGTAAAGGTTTGCACCACATCGTTGGTCATGCAGTGCACAAGAGGGGAATGTTGGTGAAAAAGGTGTAACGCGTGCGCAGATTGCGCTGAACTCAGCAGGTCGACTTGCATAGTTTGCTCCTGCCATAACGTGAAGAAGCAATGACCTGGTGGTCCGTGACTTCCCTACGCTGGCATTATCCAGATCAGGTGATACGGGTATTTCTCAGCCTTCACGCAGAAGGGCACCCCGAGTCGTTTGGTTGCGATGATAAATCGCAGAGGAGGATGGTAATGTCCAGCGCACGCGTTGTAAACGAGGAAAAACGGCAGTTTTACAATCGCGTTAATAAATTATTTGATATATGAATCCAGCACCTTCAGAACGACATCCAGATCTTCTTCACGTTTTAGCTCATCCCCCTGGTGAACGATGTGTTCCGTCAGATGACCTTTAATCACTTCCCGCATCAGACCGTTTACCGCGCCACGGATAGCAGCAATCTGTTGTAAAACTGCAGCGCATTCGTGCGGCTCGTCGAGCATTTTCTTGAGCGCCACGACCTGGCCCTGAATCTTACTGGCACGCGCTTTCAGTTTCTGTTTATCACGGATTGTATGAGACATGGCAACACCTGGTTAACAAGAATATGAAAAATCATAGCACTATTAATCTACTGGGGGGTAGTATCAGGTACTGGGGGGGAGTAGAATCAGATTGCCGAATTAATACTAAGAATTATTATCATGACCGAATTTACAACTCTTCTTCAGCAAGGAAACGCCTGGTTCTTCATCCCCAGCGCCATCTTACTTGGTGCGCTTCATGGCCTGGAACCAGGGCACTCAAAAACGATGATGGCGGCGTTTATCATCGCCATCAAAGGCACCATTAAACAAGCGGTGATGCTCGGACTGGCAGCAACTATTTCGCATACCGCAGTGGTCTGGTTAATTGCCTTTGGCGGGATGGTGATCAGCAAGCGCTTTACTGCTCAATCAGCAGAACCGTGGCTCCAGTTGATTTCCGCAGTGATCATTATTGGCACCGCGTTCTGGATGTTCTGGCGTACCTGGCGCGGCGAACGCAACTGGCTGGAGAATATGCACGAGCATGATCATGCGCATCATCACCACGATCACGAAGATCACCACGACCATGGACATCATCACCATCACGAACATGGCGAGTATCAGGATGCCCATGCACGAGCCCATGCCAATGACATTAAACGACGCTTTGATGGTAGAGAGGTCACCAACTGGCAAATTTTGCTATTTGGCTTAACCGGTGGCCTTATCCCCTGCCCGGCAGCAATTACCGTGCTGTTGATTTGCATTCAGTTGAAAGCCCTGACACTGGGCGCAACACTGGTCGTCAGTTTCAGCATTGGCCTGGCGTTAACGCTGGTCACCGTAGGCGTTGGCGCAGCAATCAGCGTTCAGCAGGTCGCAAAACGCTGGAGCGGATTTAACACTCTCGCTAAACGCGCCCCCTATTTTTCCAGTCTGTTGATTGGCTTAGTTGGTGTGTATATGGGCGTACATGGCTTCATGGGCATAATGCGATAACTCAATCCTTTAGGCTTGCATGTTATCTTCAGCCCAGGATGATTCTTAAATCAGCTATTTCCGCTGACTCTCTGCTCGCTAAGGATGCTTTTAGGGCATCCTTTCATTTACACTTTTTACGAAATCATGGGATCACTAACAAAATATCGCTTGTCAGTTATATTGTATGGCAGGAAAGATATGCGACTGATATTACAGATCCCCAAAGTGGAGAGTTTATGACCATTAAAAATAAGATGTTGCTGGGTGCGCTTTTGCTGGTTACCAGTGCCGCCTGGGCCGCACCAGCCACCGCGGGTTCGACCAATACCTCGGGAATTTCTAAGTATGAGTTAAGCAGTTTCATTGCTGACTTTAAGCATTTCAAACCAGGCGATACCGTCCCAGAGATGTACCGCACCGATGAGTACAACATTAAGCAGTGGCAGTTACGTAACCTGCCCGCGCCTGATGCCGGGACGCACTGGACCTATATGGGTGGCGCGTACGTGTTGATCAGCGACACCGACGGTAAAATCATTAAAGCCTACGACGGTGAGATTTTTTATCATCGCTAAAAAAAGCCCCCTCATCATGAGGGGGAAATGCAGACACCTTGTTATTTTTTATTATTAGCCACTTGCTCGTCTTGCTTGTTATTAGTCGTATTTCACGTTGATTAATGCGGTTGCCTCCAGTGCGCCAGATTTAATTTTATTTGTATCGTAGACGTAGTAACTGGCAGTTATCGGAATTGAAACCGTTGTATCTGTAAGTTTTGACTTCGCCGCAACTTCCTTTAAATTTGTATATCCTTTACTGCTGTTAGTGATATTTAAAAGTGTGACTGGCGAACCATTACTTTCAAGAATAAATCCTACGCCATTATCTTCCGCACCTTTCAGTATTGTGTTGCTGTTGGTTAACAAGTCAGAACTTGATAAATACACCTGCATTTTCCGTGATGTTTGATTTTGTTGACCTAATAAATTTTTACAACGCAGAATAATATCCCCTTGTTTACTATTTATTGTTGCTTTGTTACCTGTGGCTGGTAATTGTGAAACGGGAATACTGTCTAAAGTAATTAATAAATCGTCCGGTTTGCAGGTTGTGGTTATCGGGTTGTATGACAATGTCAGATTAAAGGAATAGACACCTGCATTTTGTGCCAATGCATTTCTGTAGCTATTTACACATGCATCCCATGACTTGCCACCTAATAAACACAGTAGAAATTGTACTGCGGCACTCCCGCGTGTCGATGATGAAGCACTGGATAATGTCGCAACACCATTAATCATCACTGAACCGCCGCCCCCCGCAGAAACATTCACTTTTGCATTACTGGCCGCAGGTGTCACCGTAACTGAATAACCACTGGTGAAACTGGTCTGATTATTTGACAACGTGATGTTGTTTTTATTGGTCCATTCAAAATGTAAATTTAATTTTATGGTATCGTTATAAAGTCCAACAATAATATCCGACGGGCTCATAGGGGTGATAGTATTTGTACTTACGCATGACGAATCATTAAAATTATGCTCATATGTCGCCATTTGTGTTTGAGTAAGTGCAAAATCCCCCTGAACAACCAAGTTGTGCTGAACAGATAACTCACTATAACATGCCGCATAGCTCACAGGCATAACCATCATCATTAATATAAATAGCATTATGCGAATTTCCATAGAACCACCTGACTATTACTGGCAAATATAATTTCTACTTTCATCAATCTCTTTACCGAAGGTGATTGTGCATGAAAGTCCTTGTTGCTTATCAATTGCCACATTAACCGATGGCGGTACTTCATTGGTGCGAATAAATAACTGGCTTCCCTGGCCGACAACGCCAATATTATGACCATGGATATCATTGACTTCATAACCAAACATTAATGGTTGACCATCCGCTCTTAACGCTTTAATAAACCAGGGCTTGCGCTGATCGGTATCAAAATTAACCAGTACAACCGCGCCGCGATAAGGGGCGGCAATTTTCCGGTTGCCACGTAATTCTGCTTCGCTATCGCTTTGCGACACATCCAGCATCAGGTGATTTTCCCGATAAGGTGTCATTCCGTCGTATACCACCACTCCATTACGGTTTGTTGTGCGATATTTTTGCCCATTGACATAAGCATCTTTAATTCCTGGCGCATTCATCACAGCAAACGTTTCGGAAAGACGGTTCGCCAGATTAACGCCCCCCGACCAGGCGACAATGCCCCCTGAAACACTGGCTCCAGCCTATCGATAAGTACTCGACTGACTATAACTGCCATTCACTGTCGCAACCGGCGCGTTCCAGGTCAAATTCGCCCCAGCTGTCGTTTCATTTCCCTGATTCTGATAACTCAGGTTGACCCCATAGTTAAACTGATCCCGGCTTCCAACGGTTCCTGATAATCCCGTATTATTTGAGGCAAACCCCTGATCATCAAACGTCGTTGAGTTAGACATATATATTTGCCGACGAGGCGTCGTAACGTCATCACCCCAATCAAAGGGAATCGATATAAAAATATTAAAACGTTTCTCTTCATGATGATTCTCGTCATACGCCTGGCTTGCCGCGAGGATATAGCTTATCCGCCGCCAGTTATTGGAATAACTCAACTGATAATCCTTACTGCTGCCGCTACGCCCCCAGTAATCTCGCCATAACGTACTTAAGGACACAGACCCCCAGCCTTCTGGCAATGACTGGCTCATATTGGCAGAGAAGCTATTTTTACGGCCAAAATCGTTCTGGTAATAATCGGCAATGTCATAGACATCGTTTTCATCACGGCGATAATTATCTTTATTGTTTGCCCAAACGTGATCATTAAATGTCCGGTAATCACGCGATGAATAACGCCAGGCCGCCAGACCAAAACGCGTCGACGTTTGGCTCACAAATTTGTTGTAGGCAATTTGATAACTTTGCCCGTCAAACACATCGCCGTTGTCTTGTTTACTATGCGACTTCGTGGCATCGACGGAAATGGCACCAATGCGTGTATTCCAGCCAGTCCCCAAAGTAAACGCGTAATAATTATTCGCGACCATCGAGCCACCATACAGCGTCAATAAATTATTAAAACCATACTGATAACCCGCCTGGACAAAATCACTTTGTTTGCTCGCCCCTTCAATATGGCTACGACCCGCCGCAAAATCATATTTCGATACGCCGGGTTGCAGCATATTTGGCACTGCTGCATAAGGCACCAGATAGGTGGTTACCGAGCCGTCCGCCTCTTTCACGCTGACATCAAGATCTGCTCCACCACCGGCCAACTGCAAATCTGTAATCGCGAACGGGCCAGGAGGAACCTCTTTCTGATAAACCACAAAACCGTTCTGTTCAATAGTTACCAGCGCATTACTCTGAGCAATCCCCTGCACCCGTGGCGTAAAATTTTGTTTCGAGTTAGGCAACATCTGCATATCACGAAACAACCGCACACCGCTGAAGCGAACAGAATCAAAAATATCGCTTGATGTGTACATATCACCCACGCGAAGCGTGCCGAGAAGTTGGGCAAATCCACGTTCCAGATACAGGGTATTGCTTTTCCACACCCCTGGATTGTTATTTGTTTTACTGAAACTGGCATCAGAATGCAGTTGCCACCCCAGTAAATTTAACCCGCTGTTAAAACGTACATATGTACTCTTACTATTACCCGACGCTTTATAGTCACTGTAATACTGACTCACATAATAAGAGGTATAAAACGCATTAATACCCCGCTCCCAGTTTTCCGGTGGAACATAGCCACTTTCCAGTTCTTCCACCCAGGCCTGCGGGACACTGAAATCGAGACGAAAAACCCCGATATCCCAGGTATAGCTCCCACCCTGAACAAGTTGCTCAAATGTTAAACATTGCTTACCGCTGGCGAAGTTATCGCTATTAATGCCTAACCGCTTGATAACTTCTATTGATAAACATGTTTCTTGCGGGTTGTCTTTAACAATAATCTCATATTTCCCGCGCCATTGCTTATTGACATAAATATCGATGTCATACTGCCCCGGTAAGGGTTGATTATCATCAAGACGAATATTTGCAACCTGCTGGTCTTTCATTCCACCTATCATAAAATGGGTATCAAAGGTTTCTTCAGCTGCATAAGCTTCAATGCCGAGCAATAACGCTACGATTGCTGATGCAAGTGGGGTCATTCTCAACATAGGCAGCTCCTGCAATTAAATTTTGTCACTAATATAGTTGCCGTGGTCATCGATAATGGTCAGATACCAGTTATTTGCATTATTACTTTTGACATTAACACTCTGACTTTCTAAGGGGGCAATCATTATAGTTTCATAATTGACTTTGACATTATTAGCTTTGACATCCGAAATCGTCACCCAATTAGCTGAGTCATTTTTTATCACCAATCCATTGCCACTGCGACTTACCAGTAACTTTTTAAAGGTCGCTTTATTTACCGGAGCAATACCCGCCGGGCGGTAAAACAATTTGATTCTGTTTTGCATCGCAAACTTCAGTGCATTCTTACCTTCTTGTTCTGGACTATTTGGTGGAATATCCAGAACATTCAGATAAAAAATGCTTTCTTTATTAGTGGGCAGTTTATTCGGCATAATTTTGATTTTTACTTGCTGCCCGGAATTTGCCCCTATTTTTGCCACTGGTGGCGTTAACATGAAAGGAACCTGAATTTTTTCTGGTGGTAACGACGTATCGCCATCATCAATCCACGCCTGCAGCAGCGAAGAACGGTTTCCCTGGTTCATCAACTGCACCATAACTTCTTTATTTTCTGCCGGGTAAATAATGCGCGTCCCGTAGATAACAATTCCGGCATGTGCAGGAAGGACCATAGAAAAAATGAGTAAAGATAATAATCCTTTCATCTTAATGCCTCTTAAATTAAAAAGCCGCCATGGGGATAGCGGCCATGTTTATTACCTGGAGAAACTTGCAATTTTATTTATTAATCCTGCGCCACACGCATAACCAGAGAAGATAACACATCACCTGATTGCACTGAGTTATCTGTCAGTTTCAGGTATTTTGCTTTAAACGGAATAGCATATTGACCTTCCGCTGTTTTATAACTCTCAATGTTAAAAGGTGCAGAAACATCCAGGACATCGCTGTTATCACCTAAATAGAGATAGTAACCCACGGTATCGTTGCTACTGGCTATCGCCTTATCGTTACCGGTTATTTTATCGTTGGTAATCAACGAGAGTTTTACACCAGCAACTTCTTTCGGGCAGCTAATTTTTAACATGCTGCTGGTTACACCGACTGCATCATCATAGGTAGAATATTTAGCTTTACCTTCAAAGACAGTGGTTGGTACAGTCGGCATATTAATACTTACTGAATCACCACCCGCTTCGAATTTACACGGAGATTCTGCAATATTCCCCTTAATAGTTAATGTTCCGGTATCAACGTCTGCAGCAAATACTCCAGCGCTCATAAAAAAAGAAGAAAAGACAGCGGCAGCAATAATTGAACGTTTCATAATATGTTCCTTAATAAAATTTATTTTTGGTTGTTAAGAGTCTGTATCTCTTGGAAACAAATTTCTCACATCAAAAAAGTTGCCGCAATGTAAACACATTGTTTTATTGATTTAAAACAAATTAACCATTGCAATATAAATACAACAAATATTTAAGAGTATTAACTATTTATCGCATCTATCAATTAATGTAGATTTATGTAAATGGTATTGTTGATATCAATAAAAAAGCCGAAATCATTTATATAAATGATTTCGGCTTTCTAAATGCAATTAAAATCAGGTTGCCAAATTAATCGTAGCGATTTAACACGATTCGACGTTTGCTATCGCTACCTGCAACAACCACTTCTGTCGTTACACCTTTGACGGGCGAAGAAAACAGATGACGGGTGTCAACATTATACGTTAACTGACCACAATGCTGTTGTGGTTGACTATTAACCATAGCCATACTGCATGTTGGGGGACTGATCCTGCCATTAATCGTTAATGTGGCAGTCTCTGAAGAGAATGCGGGAGAAGCCAATCCATAGGCAAGAAAAATAATTCCTGACAGCCAATACTTATTCATTGAACGTTATCCCTGTAGTAAAGGTTATGCCTGGATAGAATGAGTGCATAACAAACTATAGCTGTACATCCACTACACAGCCACGAAGGATGATAATGAAGCATTGCCTGTATGATCAATCGACTTTGTAGAGTTTCGGACGAAGGTCCGCAGAATATTCGCAGTATTAAATAAGTGTTCATTAATGCGGCAAAAACTAATACACCGCATCAATGTAACATCTCTGCGGTGTATGAAGAATAACCAGAATGGTTAATAGGCGTTAGACCGCGCGGAAGGAAATCTCGCCTGGAATGACTTCACCCTGCCAGTAGAGCTGAGCTGCAACGCGGTCAGCCAGCTGGCGGTAGATAGCGGTAAATTCGCTCTCCGGACGGCTGATAACCGTTGGCGTGCCTTTATCGAGATCCTCACGTAAGGAAATGTGTAACGGCATCTGCCCCAGCAGCTGTGTGTGGTATTTTTCAGCCAGTTTCTCTGCACCACCGGTACCGAAAATCGGTTCATGGTGACCACAGTTACTGCAAATATGCACACTCATGTTCTCGACAATACCAAGCACCGGAACCTCGACTTTCTCGAACATCACAATGCCTTTTTTCGCATCGATCAACGCGATGTCCTGCGGGGTGGTGACCACGACTGCACCAGTTACTGGAATGTTTTGCGCCAGCGTCAATTGAATGTCACCGGTGCCTGGCGGCATATCAAGCACCAGATAGTCGAGATCCGGCCACAAGGTTTCCTGCAACATCTGCATTAACGCCTTGCTCGCCATCGGTCCACGCCACACCATCGCATTGTCGTCAGTGACCAGATAACCAATTGAATTGGTTGCCAGGCCATGAGACATAATCGGTGCCATATGGGTACCGTCCGGCGAAGTTGGACGCTGATTTTCTGCGCCCAGCATGGTGGGAATTGATGGGCCGTAGATATCGGCGTCCAGAATGCCGACTTTCGCCCCTTCCGCCGCCAGTGCCAGCGCCAGGTTTACCGCCGTGGAGGATTTACCCACGCCGCCTTTACCGGAACTGACCGCAATGATGTTCTTCACACCATTAATACCCGGCTGATTCTTCACGCGTTTTAAGGTGGCGATATTGTGCGACAGTTTCCAGTCGATAGCTTTCGCCCCGGTGATACGCAGCAGTTCGGCGCTACATTGCTCTTTTAACTCTTCAAACGCGCTATGCCAGACGAATGGCATAACCAGTTCCACATGCAACGTGTCGTCCATCCAGGCGACATGGTGCAACGCTTTCAGCGTGGTGAGGTTATGCTTCAGGGTTGGGTGCTGAAAATTGGCCAGTGTCCCGGCGACCATTGCGCGCAAGGCTTCTGGTGATTTGGCCTGGGATTGTTCGTTCATCCCGACTCCTTTTTTGTATAGATAAACCATCAGCTGATAGTTTACCTGAAGAATATAGAGAAGTACTTACTTAACATTTTCCCATTTGGTACTATCTAACCCCTTTTCACTATTAAGAAGTAATGCCTACTATGACTCAAGTCGCGAAGAAAATTCTGGTGACGTGCGCACTGCCGTACGCTAACGGCTCAATCCACCTCGGCCATATGCTGGAGCACATCCAGGCTGATGTCTGGGTCCGTTACCAGCGAATGCGCGGCCACGAGGTCAACTTCATCTGCGCCGACGATGCCCACGGTACACCGATCATGCTGAAAGCTCAGCAGCTTGGTATCACCCCGGAGCAGATGATTGGCGAAATGAGTCAGGAGCATCAGACTGATTTCGCAGGCTTTAACATCAGCTATGACAACTATCACTCGACGCACAGCGAAGAGAACCGCCAGTTGTCAGAACTTATCTACTCTCGCCTGAAAGAGAACGGTTTTATTAAAAACCGCACCATCTCTCAGCTGTACGATCCGGAAAAAGGCATGTTCCTGCCGGACCGTTTTGTGAAAGGCACCTGCCCGAAATGTAAATCCCCGGATCAATACGGCGATAACTGCGAAGTCTGCGGCGCGACCTACAGCCCGACTGAATTGATCGAGCCGAAATCGGTGGTTTCTGGCGCTACGCCGGTAATGCGTGATTCTGAACACTTCTTCTTTGATCTGCCCTCTTTCAGCGAAATGTTGCAGGCATGGACCCGCAGCGGTGCGTTGCAGGAGCAGGTGGCAAATAAAATGCAGGAGTGGTTTGAATCCGGCCTGCAACAGTGGGATATCTCCCGCGACGCGCCATACTTTGGTTTTGAAATTCCGAACGCGCCGGGCAAATATTTCTACGTCTGGCTGGACGCACCGATTGGCTACATGGGTTCTTTCAAGAATCTGTGCGACAAGCGCGGCGACAGCGTAAGCTTCGATGAATACTGGAAGAAAGACTCCACCGCCGAGCTGTACCACTTCATCGGTAAAGATATTGTTTACTTCCACAGCCTGTTCTGGCCTGCCATGCTGGAAGGCAGCAACTTCCGCAAGCCGACCAACCTGTTTGTTCATGGCTATGTGACGGTGAACGGCGCAAAGATGTCCAAGTCTCGCGGCACCTTTATTAAAGCCAGCACCTGGCTGAATCATTTTGACGCTGACAGCCTGCGTTACTACTACACTGCGAAACTCTCTTCGCGCATTGATGATATCGATCTCAACCTGGAGGATTTCGTTCAGCGTGTGAATGCCGATATCGTGAACAAAGTGGTTAACCTGGCCTCTCGTAATGCGGGCTTTATCAACAAGCGTTTTGACGGCGTGCTGGCAAGCGAATTGGCTGACCCGCAGTTGTACAAAACCTTCACTGATGCCGCTGAAGTGATTGGTGAAGCGTGGGAAAGCCGCGAATTTGGTAAAGCAGTGCGCGAAATCATGGCGCTGGCTGATCTGGCTAACCGCTATGTCGACGAGCAGGCTCCGTGGGTGGTGGCAAAACAGGAAGGCCGCGATGCCGACCTGCAGGCAATTTGCTCAATGGGCATAAACCTGTTCCGCGTGCTGATGACTTACCTGAAGCCGGTACTGCCGAAACTGACCGAGCGCGCAGAAGCATTCCTCAATACAGAACTGACCTGGGATGGTATCCAGCAACCGCTGCTGGGCCACAAAGTGAATCCGTTCAAAGCGCTGTATAACCGCATCGATATGAAGCAGGTTGAAGCACTGGTGGAAGCGTCTAAAGAAGAAGTGAAAGCAGCTGCCGCGCCAGTTACTGGCCCACTGGCAGATGATCCGATTCAGGAAACCATCACCTTTGACGACTTCGCAAAAGTTGACCTGCGCGTGGCGCTGATCGAAAACGCAGAGTTTGTTGAAGGTTCTGACAAACTGCTGCGCCTGACACTGGATCTCGGCGGTGAAAAACGCAATGTCTTCTCCGGTATTCGTTCTGCCTACCCGGATCCGCAGGCACTGATCGGGCGTCACACCATTATGGTGGCCAACCTGGCACCGCGTAAAATGCGCTTTGGTATCTCCGAAGGCATGGTAATGGCTGCTGGTCCTGGCGGGAAAGATATCTTCCTGTTAAGCCCGGATGCTGGTGCTAAACCAGGCCATCAGGTGAAATAATCCCCCTTTAAGGCGCTGCATCGACAGCGCCTTTTCTTTATAAATTCCTAAAGTTGTTTTCTTGCGATTTTGTCTCTCTCTAACCCGCATAAATACTGGTAGCATCTGCATTCAACTGGATAAAATTACAGGGATGCAGAATGAGACACTTTATCTATCAGGACGAAAAATCACATAAATTCTGGGCAGTTGAGCAACAGGGAAACGAGTTGCATATCAGTTGGGGAAAAGTTGGCACCAAAGGGCAAAGCCAGATAAAAAGTTTTTCAGATGCTGCGGCAGCGGCAAAAGCGGAGCTTAAGCTGATTGCGGAGAAGGTGAAGAAGGGGTATGTGGAGCAAGCGAAGGATAATTCTTTGCAACCTTCCCAAACGGTAACGGGCTCTCTCAAGGTAGCGGACTTATCCACCATTATTCAGGAACAACCCTCTTTCGTAGCAGAAACCCGTGCGCCTGACAAAAATACAGATGCTGTTTTACCGTGGCTGGCGAAAGATATTGCTGTCGTTTTTCCGCCCGAAGTTGTACACACCACGTTAAGTCATCGCCGCTTTCCCGGAGTTCCTGTTCAGCAAGCAGACAAATTGACCCAATTACGTCGCTTAGCCTGTAGTGTGTCGCAACGGGATAATAAAACAGCCACATTTGACTTCAGCGCCTGTTCTTTAGAATGGCAAAACACCGTCGCCCAGGCGATCAGTCAGATCGACGGCCTGAAAACAACACAGCTACCATCACCAGTAATGGCTGTACTCACGGCACTTGAAATGAAATGCACAAGATATAAAGTGCGTGAGGATGTTATGGATCAGATCGTCCAGGAAGGCGGTCTGGAATATGCTACTGATGTAATAATACACCTTCAACAGATTGATATTAAATGGGATTATGCGAATAATGTCATTATTATTCTGCCGTCTGGCATTGCACCTGACTACTTGGAGCAATATTCCAGATTTGAATTACGCCTACGTAAACATTTATCACTGGCGGAAGAGTCTCTCTGGCAAAAATGTGCACAAAAACTTATTGCCGCAATTCCACATATTCCAGAATGGCGGCAACCATTAATTGCTTTGTTATTACCCGAAAAACCAGAAATTGCACATGAAATTGCCCAGCGTCTACTGGGGCAAAAAAAATTACCCTCGCTTGAGTGGTTAAAAATAGTGGCGACTGATGAGCACATTCTTGCCTCATTAGAAAAATATCACGAGCCATATGCCATTTTTGATGATTACTATTGTGGTGCGATATGGTCAGCCACCGTATTACAGGAGCAAGGTGTTGCAGCCCTGCCCCGATTTGCTCCCTATGCCGCAAGTGACTACTGCGCCGATGTGTTGCGTCATATCAATCATCCGTTCGCATTAACACTGCTTATACGTGTAGCCGGGCATACTAAACGCTGTCACGATCGGATGACGAAAGCCTGCGCTGCGTTCCCACATGCAGCAATGGCGGCACTGACGGAACTTCTTGGGCAAAAAGAAGAGAACAGTTGGCGCATTATGCTAATGACAATGCTTATCTCACAACCAGCACTGGCAGAACAGGTCATTCCCTGGCTCTCGACACCCGCAGTTGCCGTACTGAAATCATGCCAGCAACAACTGACACAGCCCTCAAACCATGCCAGCGCCGATCTACTGCCAGCCGTAGTAGTCTCCCCTCCCTGGCTTTCGAAAAAGAAAAAATCGCCGATTCCGGTGCTGGATTTAGCGCCATTAGGCATTGAGCCAATCTGTTATCTGACAGAAGAAATCAGTAATCAACTTTTGGCGAAATATATCTGGTATTCAAAACACATCACGGTTAGCCATGAAGAAAGTACTACCAACCTGTTGGCAAGGATGGGTTTTCAACGACGGATCGCTGGTACATATATTAAAGCTCCCGAAGCGGTAGTTGAGGCATGGCTAAATGAAGATTATTCAACCTTACTAAGTGAATTTAAGGTGTTTCATTCACCTACCGGGCATTATTGGCAGTTGGGGATTTTGACAACATTGCCGCTGGAGAAAGCAGTAAAAGCATGGAATGCCCTTACCCTATCTCCACATACCGATACCGAATACGCCATGTTACATTTTGGACTCAAAGGGTTACCTGGGTTAGTAAACTCACTTGCACGCTATCCACAAGAAGCCTTGCCCATCACGAATTACTTCGCAGCGAGTGAGCTGGCTCCTGCCGTCGCCCGTGCCTTCAACAAACTGAAAACGCTACGCGAAAACGCCCGTAGCTGGCTGTTGAAATACCCGGAACATGCCCTTACCGGCCTGCTGCCTGCGGCGCTCGGCAAAGCCGGTGAAGCACAGGATAACGCCCGCGCTGCCTTGCGTATGCTTACCGAAAACGGTCATCAGCCATTACTGCAAGAAATCGCCCGACGTTATAACCAGCCGGAAGTAACCGATGCGGTGAACGCTCTGCTTGCGCTCGATCCCTTAGATAATCACCCGACAAAAATCCCCACTCTTCCGGCCTTTTATCAGCCATCGCTCTGGACGCGCCCGGTATTAAAAGCAAATGCCCAATCACTGCCAGATAGCGCCCTCCTCCACCTCGGTGAAATGCTCCGCTTCCCTCAGGAAGAGGCTCTGTATCCGGGATTATTGCAGGTGAAAGACGTCTGTTCCGCCGACTCACTGGCGGGATTTGCCTGGGATCTGTTTACCGCCTGGCAGACCGCTGGCGCGCCGTCGAAAGAGAGTTGGGCGTTCACTGCGTTAGGCGTTCTCGGTAACGATGACACCGCCCGCAAACTGACGCCATTAATACGCGCCTGGCCTGGTGAATCCCAGCATAAACGCGCCACCGTTGGGTTGGATATTCTCGCTGCTATCGGTAGTGATATCGCCCTTATGCAGCTTAACGGCATCGCCCAGAAACTGAAATTCAAAGCATTACAGGAGCGGGCAAAAGAAAAAATTGCCGACATTGCCGAGAGCCGCGAACTCACGGTGGCGGAGCTTGAAGATCGGTTAGCACCGGATCTCGGTCTGGATGATAACGGTTCGCTGCTGCTGGATTTTGGCCCACGGCAGTTCACCGTCAGCTTTGATGAAACCTTAAAACCGTTTGTGCGTGATGTTTCCGGCAGCCGCCTGAAAGACCTGCCCAAACCGAACAAAAGCGATGATGAAACGCGGGCGAACGATGCGGTTAACCGCTACAAATTGCTGAAAAAAGATGCGCGTACCATCGCCGCCCAGCAGGTAGCAAGGCTGGAATCCGCCATGTGCCTGCGCCGCCGCTGGTCGCTGGAAAACTTCCAGCTCTTCCTGGTTGAGCATCCGCTGGTTCGTCACTTAACCCGCCGTCTGATTTGGGGCGTTTATAGCGCCGAAAACCAGCTACTGGCTTGCTTTCGCGTAGCAGAAGATAACAGCTACAGCACCGCTGACGATGATCTTTTCACCCTGCCGGAAGGCGATATCTCTATCGGCACTCCTCACGTTCTGGAAATATCACCAACGGATGCTGCCGCCTTTGGTCAGCTTTTTGCCGACTACGAACTGCTACCACCGTTCCGCCAGCTCGACCGTAACAGCTACGCCCTGACAGAAGCCGAGCGCAATGCCAGTGAACTGACCCGCTGGGCAGGCAGAAAATGCCCGAGCGGTCGGGTCATGGGACTGGCGAATAAAGGTTGGGTGCGTGGTGAACCGCAGGATGGTGGCTGGATCGGCTGGATGATCAAACCTCTGGGCCGCTGGTCGTTAATCATGGAAATCGATGAAGGCTTTGCAGTTGGTATGTCGCCAGCCGAACTTAGCGCCGAGCAACTCTTAAGCAAGCTGTGGCTATGGGAAGGCAAAGCAGAAAGCTATGGCTGGGGGAGTAATTCAACACAGGAAGCGCAGTTCTCCGTACTCGATGCCATCACCGCCAGCGAGCTGATTAACGATATTGAAGCCCTGTTTGAATAAGGAAAGAGCATGGACAAGGAATTACCGTGGCTGGCGGATAACGCCCAACTGGAACTGAAATATAAAAAAGGCAAAACACCACTCAGCCATCGCAATTGGCCGGGCGAACCAGTGCCTGTTATCACTGAAAGCATCATTCAGACACTGGGTGATGAATTGCTACAAAAAGCTGAGAAGAAAAAAAACATTGTCTGGCGTTATGAGAATTTTTCACTGGAGTGGCAGTCCGCCATTACGCAGGCCATCAACTTGATCGGCGAACACAAACCCTCAATCCCGGCCCAGACAATGGCGGCGCTAGTCTGTATCGCGCAAAATGACAGCCAACAGTTGCTCGACGAAATCGTCCAACAAGAGGGGCTGGAATATGCGACTGAGGTGGTGATTGCACGCCAGTTTATTACACGATGTTATGAGAGTGATCCTCTGGTAGTCACATTGCAGTATCAGAACGAGGACTATGGCTATGGTTATCGCTCAGAAACCTATAACGAATTCGATCTCCGACTGCGTAAGCATCTCTCTCTGGCAGAGGAAAGCTGCTGGCAGCGTTGCGCCGACAAACTCATTGCCACACTGCCAGGAATAACCAAAGTTCGCCGCCCTTTTATTGCGCTGATCCTCCCCGAAAAACCAGAAATCGCCAATGAGTTGGTAAGCCTTGAATGCCCGCGGACTCATTTTCATTCTAAGGAGTGGTTAAAAGTTGTTGCTAATGACCCCACAGCGGTGAGAAAACTCGAACGCTACTGGAGCCAGGATATATTTAGCGATCGAGAAGCCAGCTACATGTCGCATGAAAACCACTTCGGCTACGCGGCCTGCGCCGCCCTTTTGCGCGAACAAGGACTGGCAGCCGTTCCGCGCCTCGCGATATATGCCCATAAAGAAGATTGCGGCAGTCTGCTGGTACAAATTAACCATCCGCAAGTCATCCGCACCTTGCTGTTAGTTGCTGATAAAAACAAACCCAGCCTGCAACGTGTGGCTAAATACAGTAAAAACTTCCCCCATGCGACACTCGCCGCACTGGCAGAACTGCTGGCGTTAAAAGAACCACCAGCCCGCCCAGGTTATCCAATCATCGAAGACAAAAAGCTGCCTGCACAGCAAAAAGCACGCGATGAATACTGGCGTACGCTGTTACAAACGCTGATAGCATCGCAGCCACAACTAGCAGAAAGGGTGATGCCGTGGTTAAGTACTCAAGCCAGGGCAGTGCTGAATAGTTATTTATCGGCACCGCCAAAACCGGTTATTGATAGCACCGATAACAGCAGTCTGCCTGAAATGCTCGTTTCACCACCGTGGCGTAGTAAGAAAAAAATGACAGCTCCACGTCTTGATTTGGCACCGCTCGAATTAACTCCGCAAATTTACTGGCAACCAGGCGAACAAGAGAGGCTTGCCGCCACTGAGTCTGCCCGTTATTTCAGCACGGAATCTCTTGCGGAACGCATGGAACAAAAAAGTGGACGAGTTGTATTACAGGAACTGGGTTTTGGGGATGATGTATGGCTGTTTCTGAATTATATACTCCCCGGAAAACTGGATGCTGCACGCAATTCACTCATTGTTCAGTGGCATTACTACCAGGGGCGGGTTGAAGAGATCCTGAATGGCTGGAACTCCCCGCAAACACAATTAGCAGAACAGGCGCTCCGCAGCGGTCACATAGAAGCGTTAATTAACATATGGGAAAATGACAACTTCTCACGTTATCGTCCGAAAAAGAGTGTCTGGAACCTGTATTTATTGGCACAGTTGCCGCGTGAGATGGCTTTGACCTTCTGGCTGCGTATCATTGAGAAAAAGCATCTGTTCGCGGGTGAGGACTATTTTCTCAGTATCCTCGGATTGGATGCGCTACCAGGTCTGCTGTTGGCTTTTTCACATCGTCCAAAAGAAACATTTCCGTTAATTTTAAATTTTGGCGCAACAGAACTGGCGCTGCCTGTTGCCCGCGTCTGGCGACGTTTCGCGGCGCAGCGTGATCTGGCTCGCCAGTGGATTTTACAATGGCCGGAACATACGGCTAGTGCACTTATCCCTCTTGTCTTTACCAAACCCAGCGATAATAGCGAAGCCGCATTACTTGCCCTGCGTTTACTGTACGAACAGGGACATGGCGAATTGCTACAAACCGTGGCAAACCGCTGGCAGCGTACAGATGTATGGTCTGCCCTGGAGCAGTTGCTTAAACAGGGTCCAATGGACATTTACCCGGCACGCATTCCAAAAGCCCCTGATTTCTGGCATCCGGCAATGTGGTCCAGGCCTCGACTTATCACTAATAATCAGCCTGTTACCGGTGACGCTCTGGAAATTATCGGCGAAATGCTGCGCTTTACCCAGGGGGGACGTTTTTATAGCGGGCTGGAACAACTGAAAACGTTCTGCCAGCCACAAACGCTGGCAGCTTTTGCCTGGGATCTCTTCACTGCGTGGCAACAAGCTGGTGCCCCCGCAAAAGACAACTGGGCATTTCTGGCGTTAAGTCTCTTTGGTGACGAAAGCACGGCACGGGATCTGACGACACAGATCCTCGCCTGGCCACAAGAAGGCAAATCTGCCCGTGCTGTCAGCGGCCTGAACATCCTTACCCTGATGAATAATGATATGGCGCTGATACAGCTGCATCATATATCGCAACGGGCTAAATCCCGCCCCTTACGTGATAACGCGGCGGAATTTCTTCAGGTGGTCGCAGAAAATCGCGGGCTAAGCCAGGAAGAGCTAGCGGACAGATTAGTCCCAACCCTGGGCCTTGATGATCCGCAGGCGTTGAGTTTTGATTTTGGTCCCCGGCAGTTTACCGTTCGCTTCGATGAAAACCTCAACCCGGTTATCTTTGATCAGCAAAACGTTCGCCAGAAAAGCGTTCCCCGGTTGCGCGCCGATGACGATCAACTGAAAGCGCCCGAGGCACTGGCCCGACTAAAAGGGCTAAAAAAAGATGCTACTCAGGTGAGCAAAAACCTGCTCCCGCGTCTTGAAGCTGCCCTACGTACCACCCGACGCTGGTCGCTGGCAGATTTTCATACTCTGTTTGTTAATCATCCCTTTACCCGCCTGGTTACCCAGCGATTAATATGGGGCGTGTATCCGGCAAATGAACCGCGTCGTTTACTCAACGCCTTTCGTGTGGCCGCAGAGGGGGAGTTCTGCAATGCGCAGGATGAGCCAATTGACCTGCCTGCGGATGCTCTGATTGGCATTGCCCACCCGTTAGAAATGACAGCAGAAATGCGCAGTGAATTTGCCCAGCTTTTTGCCGATTACGAAATTATACCGCCACTTCGCCAGTTGACACGGCGCACGGTGCTGCTCACGCCTGACGAGTCAGCCAGTAATAGTTTGAATCGCTGGGAAGGTAAATCTGCTACCGTTGGGCAACTTATGGGAATGCGATACAAAGGCTGGGAGTCAGGCTATGAGGACGCATTTGTCTATGACCTGGGTGAGTACCGGCTGGTCCTTAAGTTTTCACCCGGTTTTAACCACTACAATGTTGATAGCAAAGCGCTAATGAGCTTCCGTTCTCTTCGAGTGTACAGTGACAATAAATCCGTCACTTTTGCCGAACTTGATGTGTTTGATTTGAGTGAGGCGTTAAGCGCACCTGACGTCATTTTCCATTAAAACACAGCGGGCAGTGATGCAACTGCCCGTTATCAACACGACTTACCAGCGGGGAAAGCGATGATCGTGCAAAAAGAGCTGGTTGCTATTTACGATTATGAGGTCCCTGTACCTGAAGATCCGTTTTCCTTCAGACTTGAGATCCATAAATGCTCTGAATTATTTACAGGTTCCGTCTATCGACTGGAGCGATTCCGGCTACGTCCAACATTTCATCAACGTGATCGAGAAGATGCTGACCCGCTAATAAATGATGCGTTGATTTATATAAGAGATGAGTGTATTGATGAGCGGAAATTACGAGGTGAATCACCTGAAACTGTAATAGCAATTTTTAATCGTGAACTACAGAATATATTCAACCAACTAATAGAATATTAGTTTATTAAAGGGGGAAGCGGTTTTCCCCCTTAGTTGCGTTTCAATTTGCCCATTACTTCAACAAATCAATCAACCGTAACAGAGCCACTAATAGCTCCAGTACGGCAATGAGCACGGTTAACTTTTGTGTCAGCGTGTCCATCCGCTCTCCTTATTAAGGAGCGCAACACCAGCACCTTACCCTTACACTGCCTGTCGATACTGGTTTACGTTTGTTGAGTCGCCATGTTGCACTCCGGATCAGAGCACTACCTGCGGCACCACCCGTCCGGTAGCCAGGACTTGAAATGGGTTCGATCCGGCGCAACTTCCCAACAGTCAGGATTATAAATCTCATTATCTTAATTGCAACACTGTCCAGAGGTGGTTATAATTCGTTCGTTGAGATGCCATGTTGCACTATCAGTAACTTAACATCAAAGTAGTAAATAAAAGAACCTGCCTCACCAGCAGGTTTTTTTATTTTCTGCGATCTACTTTCCAGATATTTTTTGCCAATAGCCCACCATAAATATTCACATCCCGGTCAAATGGTGCGTTGAATATAAAATCGATGAATTTATAAATAAAAATGAGTTATATGATGAATTAATAAAAACAGTAATCATTTTATTAAAGGGGGAAGCGGTTTTCCCCCTTAGATGCGTTTCAATTTGCCCGTTACTTCAACAAATCAATCAACCGTAACAGAGCCACTAATAGCTCCAGTACAGCAATGAGCACGGTTAACTTTTGTGTCAGCGTGTCCATCCGCTCTCCTTATTAAGGAGCGCAACACCAGCACCTTACCCTTACACTGCCTGTCGATACTGGTTTACGTATGTTGGACCACGATGTTGCACTCCGGATCAGGGCACCACCTGCAGCACCACCCGTCCGGTAGCCAGGACTTGAAATAGATTCGATCCGGCGCAACGTCCCAACGGTCTGGATTATAAATCTCATTATCTTAATTGCAACGGGGTCCAGCCGTGGTTATAATTCGTTCGTTGGAACACGATGTTGCACAGGCTGTGGTGTTAGGCCTGAAAGTAGTAAATAAAAGAACCTGCCTCACCAGCAGGTTTTTTTATTTACTGTGATCTGCTTTCCAGATATTTTTCGCTCAAACAACTAATGCGCCAAACATTTATTGCGCGTAAAATATCGTTTATTTCATTAATACATTTCAGGGATGAATATATGTCACCGCAGAATAATCATCTGCAGCGTCCGCCTGCTGCTGTGTTATACGCCGATGAACTGGCAAAATTAAAACAAAATGATAACGCTCCTTGCCCGCCCGGTTGGCAGTTAAGTTTGCCTGCGGCCCGTGCTTTTATCCTTGGCGATAGCGCGCAAAATATTAGCCGTAAAGTGGTGATTAGTCCCTCCGCTGTCGAACGTATGTTAGTCACTCTTGCCACCGGACGCGGTTTGATGTTGGTGGGGGAACCTGGCACCGCAAAATCTCTCCTGTCTGAATTACTGGCAACCGCTATTAGCGGCGATGCCGGGTTAACCATCCAGGGCGGCGCATCTACCACTGAAGATCAAATCAAGTACGGCTGGAACTACGCTCTGCTTATCAATCATGGCCCATCAACGGAAGCGCTGGTCCCTGCCCCGCTTTACCAGGGAATGCGCGACGGCAAAATCGTCCGTTTTGAAGAGATAACGCGTACACCGCTGGAAGTGCAAGACTGTCTGTTAGGTATGCTTTCTGACAGGGTGATGACGGTGCCGGAACTCACTGGTGAAGCCAGTCAGCTCTATGCGCGAGAAGGCTTTAATATTATTGCCACTGCCAATACCCGAGATCGCGGCGTCAATGAAATGAGTGCTGCGCTAAAGCGTCGCTTCGATTTTGAAACTGTCTTTCCGATTATGGATTTCGCCCAGGAGCTGGAGCTTGTCGCCAGTGCTTCGGCGCGTTTGCTGGCCCATAGCGGTATTCCGCATAAAGTGCCTGACGCGGTACTGGAGTTACTGGTCCGCACCTTCCGCGATCTGCGTGCCAACGGCGAAAAGAAAACGTCAATGGATACACTAACAGCGATTATGTCCACCGCTGAAGCCGTGAACGTGGCCCACGCCGTAGGCGTCCGCGCCTGGTTTTTAGCGAATCGCGCAGGTGAGCCAGCCGACCTGGTGGACTGCATTGCCGGAACCATCGTCAAAGATAACGAAGAAGATCGCGCTCGTCTGCGCCGTTACTTCGAACAACGAGTCGCCACACATAAAGAAGCTCACTGGCAGGCTTATTATCAAGCCCGCCACCGCCTGCCGTGAGGAAAGATGCATGAGCGAGCCGTTAATTGTCGGCATCCGGCATCATAGTCCGGCCTGCGCCCGGCTGGTGAAATCGTTAATCGAAAGCCAGCGGCCACGATACGTATTGATTGAAGGCCCGGCTGATTTTAATGACCGGGTAGACGAACTGTTTTTAGCCCACCAGCTTCCGGTAGCTATTTACAGTTATTGCCAGTATCAGGACGGTGCAGCCCCCGGGCGTGGTGCCTGGACGCCATTTGCTGAATTTTCGCCGGAGTGGCAGGCGCTACAAGCCGCACGTCGTATTCAGGCACAAACTTACTTCATCGATTTGCCTTGCTGGGCGCAGAGTGAAGAAGTGGACGATTCGCCTGATACGCAAGAGGAAAGCCAGGCCTTGCTGCTGCGTGCCACCCGCATGGATAACAGCGACACCCTGTGGGATCACTTGTTCGAAGATGAAAGCCAGCAAACTGCATTACCCTCTGCACTGGCGCACTATTTTGCCCAACTGCGGGGCGACTCCCCCGGAGATGCTCTCAATCGTCTGCGCGAAGCCTTTATGGCCCGCTGGATTGGATGGGCGATGCAGCAAAATAATGGCGACGTGTTAGTTGTCTGCGGTGGCTGGCACGCTCCGGTACTGGCAAAAATGTGGCGCGAATGCCCGCAGGAAATTAACACGCCAGAATTGCCGTCGCTGGCAGATGCCGTTACAGGTTGTTATCTCACCCCCTACAGTGAAAAGCGCCTTGATGTGCTGGCAGGATACCTTTCCGGAATGCCTGCCCCGGTCTGGCAAAACTGGTGCTGGCAGTGGGGCTTACAGCAGGCGGGAGAACAACTGCTAAAAACGGTTCTCACCCGTTTGCGCCAGCACAAGTTGCCTGCTTCGACCGCGGATATGGCTGCCGCTCATCTGCATGCGATGGCACTGGCACAGTTGCGCGGTCATACACTACCGTTACGCACTGACTGGCTGGATGCCATAGCAGGATCGCTGATTAAAGAAGCCCTGAATGCGCCGTTGCCGTGGAGCTATCGCGGCGTTATTCATCCCGACACCGATCCGATTCTGCTAACGTTGATAGACACATTAGCGGGTGACGGATTCGGTAAACTTGCCCCTTCTACGCCACAACCTCCTCTGCCAAAAGATGTCACCTGCGAACTGGAACGTACCGCAATCTCCCTTCCGGCGGAGCTTACCTTAAATCGCTTTAACCCCAATGGACTAGCGCAAAGTCAGGTGTTACATCGGCTGGCAATACTGGAGATCCCAGGGATTGTGCGCCAGCAGGGAAGCACACTGACACTTGCAGGCAACGGTGAAGAACGCTGGAAATTAACCCGCCCGCTTAGCCAGCATGCGGCATTGATTGAGGCCGCCTGCTTTGGTGCAACACTCCAGGAAGCCGCACGCCATAAATTAGAAGCCGATATGCTGGACGCGGGTGGAATCGGCAGTATCACCACATGTCTTAGCCAGGCGGCGTTAGCGGGTCTGGCGTCCTTCAGTCAACAATTACTGGAGCAACTCACATTATTAATCGCCCAGGAAAATCAATTTGCCGAAATGGGCCAGGCGCTGGAAGTGCTATATGCCTTATGGCGGCTGGATGAAATTAGCGGTATGCAAGGCGCGCAGATATTACAAACGACGTTATGCGCGGCTATCGATCGCACGCTGTGGCTATGTGAATCTAACGGCAGACCAGATGAAAAGGAGTTTCACGCTCACCTGCATAGCTGGCAAGCGTTGTGTCATATCCTGCGCGATCTACATAGCGGTGTGCAACTCCCCGGCATTTCTCTTTCTGCGGCGGTAGCCTTACTGGAGCGACGCAGTCAGGCAATTCATGCCCCGGCGCTGGATCGCGGCGCGGCTCATGGCGCACTGATGCGTCTGGAACATCCTAACGCCAGTGCCGAAGCGGCGCTGACGATGCTGGCGCAGTTATCCCCGGCACAATCCGGCGAAGCGCTGCACGGTTTGCTGGCGCTGGCCCGCCATCAACTGGCCTGTCAGCCGACATTTATCGCCGGTTTCAGCAGTCATTTAAATCAACTAAGTGATGCCGATTTTATCAATGCCCTGCCCGATTTACGCGCGGCGATGGCCTGGCTACCGCCACGAGAACGCGGAACGCTGGCGCATCAGGTGCTTGAGCATTATCAACTGGCGCAACTTCCCGTTTCGGCACTGCAAATGCCGTTGCATTGTCCACCGCAAGCCATTGCACATCATCAACAACTCGAACAGCAGGCACTGGCATCGCTGCAACACTGGGGAGTTTTCCATGTCTGAACTGAACGATCTTCTGACCACCCGTGAGCTACAACGCTGGCGATTAATTCTTGGCGAAGCGGCAGAAACGACGCTTTGTGGGCTGGATGACAACGCCCGGCAGATAGATCACGCGCTGGAGTGGCTGTATGGGCGCGATCCTGAACGGCTCCAGCGTGGTGAACGCTCTGGTGGATTAGGTGGCTCAAATCTCACCACTCCTGAGTGGATCAACAGTATCCACACGCTGTTTCCGCAACAGGTGATTGAGCGGCTGGAAAGCGATGCCGTACTGCGCTACGGCATTGAAGATGTGGTGACAAATCTCGACGTGCTGGAACGTATGCAGCCTTCGGAAAGCCTGCTACGCGCCGTTTTGCACACCAAACATCTGATGAATCCCGAAGTACTGGCTGCCGCCCGCCAGATAGTGCGCCAGGTTGTTGAAGAAATTATGGCGCGACTGGCAAAGGAAGTTCGTCAGGCTTTTTCTGGTGTCCGCGATCGCCGTCGCCGTTCATTTATTCCACTGGCGCGAAACTTTGATTTCAAAAGTACTCTGCGCGCCAACCTGCAACACTGGCACCCGCAACACGGCAAGTTGTATATCGAATCCCCCCGCTTTAACAGCCGCATTAAACGCCAAAGCGAACAATGGCAACTGGTCTTACTGGTTGATCAAAGCGGATCGATGGTCGATTCGGTGATCCACTCTGCGGTGATGGCGGCCTGTTTGTGGCAGTTACCCGGCATTCGTACCCATCTGGTGGCGTTTGACACAAGCGTCGTTGATCTCACGGCAGACGTTGCCGATCCGGTAGAGTTATTAATGAAAGTACAGTTGGGCGGCGGGACCAATATCGCCAGTGCCGTGGAGTATGGTCGGCAACTTATTGAACAACCAGCGAAAAGCGTCATTATCCTCGTGAGCGATTTTTACGAAGGGGGTTCATCATCATTACTGACGCATCAGGTGAAAAAGTGTGTCCAGAGCTGCATCAAAGTGCTGGGACTGGCAGCGCTCGATAGCACAGCAACACCTTGCTATGACCACGATACGGCCCAGGCGCTGGTAAATGTCGGCGCACAAATAGCCGCCATGACACCGGGCGAGCTGGCATCATGGCTTGCGGAGAATCTTCAGTCATGAATTCACTACGTCCGGAATTATTAGAACTGACACCGCAGGCCCTGACGGCGTTAAGCAATGCCGGTTTTGTTAAGCGCAGTCTTAAGGAACTGGAAAATGGCAACGTCCCGGAAATCAGCCATGAGAACAGCGCTTTAATCGCCACCTTCAGTGACGGTGTCCGTACCCAGCTGGCGAACAGCCAGGCACTGAAAGAGGCTCAGTGCAGCTGCGGGGCCAGCGGTATGTGCCGTCATCGCGTGATGCATGTGTTAAGTTATCAACGACTTTGTACTACCGCCCAGCCTACGGAAAAAGAAGAAGCGTGGGATCCGGCAATCTGGCTGGAAGAACTGGCTACCCTGCCCGATGCCACCCGCAAACGCGCACAGGCGTTGGTCGCTAAAGGCATCACCATTGAGTTGTTCTGTACGCCGGGCGAAATTCCCTCTGCCCGCTTACCGATGAGCGATGTGCGTTTTTATTCCCGCAGCAGTATTCGTTTCGCCCGTTGTGATTGTATTGAAGGCACACTTTGCGAACATGTCGTACTGGCTGTGCAGGCCTTCGTCGAGGCCAAAACTCAGCAAGCGGAATTTACTCATTTAATCTGGCAGATGCGCAGCGAACACGTCACATCATCTGACGATCCGTTTGCCAACGACGAGGGTAACGCGTGTCGTCAATATGTTCAGCAATTAAGCCAGGCATTATGGCTGGGCGGCATCAGCCAGCCGCTTATTCACTACGAGGCCGCTTTCAGTCGCGCGCAGCAGGCGGCGGAACGCTGCAACTGGCGCTGGGTGAGTGAATCACTACGACAGCTACGGGCAAGCGTTGATGCCTTCCACACTCGCGCCAGCCACTATCATGCCGGAGAATGCTTACGTCAGCTTGCGGCATTAAACAGTCGATTAAATTGCGCACAAGAGATGGCCCGGCGCGACAGTGTTGGTGAAGTTCCTCCTGTGCCGTGGCGCACGGTCGTTGGCTCTGGCATTGCCGGAGAAGCAAAGCTTGATCATCTGCGGCTGGTGTCTTTAGGTATGCGTTGCTGGCAGGATATTGAGCATTATGGTTTACGCATCTGGTTTACCGATCCCGACACCGGCAGTATTTTGCACCTTTCGCGCAGTTGGCCGCGAAGTGAACAGGAAAACTCACCGGCAGCTACGCGTCGGCTGTTTAGTTTTCAGGCTGGCGCACTGGCGGGTGGGCAAATTGTTTCACAAGCAGCAAAACGCAGTGCCGATGGCGAGCTGCTGTTAGCTACCCGCAACCGCTTAAGCAGCGTTGTGCCGCTGTCGCCTGATGCCTGGCAAATGTTGAGCGCGCCGTTACGCCAGCCGGGCATTGTGGCTTTGCGGGAATATTTACGCCAGCGTCCCCCCGCCTGCATACGGCCTCTTAATCAGGTCGATAACTTATTTATTCTGCCGGTCGCTGAGTGTATTTCGCTCGGTTGGGATAGCAGCCGCCAGACGCTGGATGCGCAGGTAATCAGCGGCGAAGGTGAAGATAATCTCCTGACGTTATCCCTTCCGGCATCTGCCTGTTCTCCTTTTGCCGTTGAACGCATGGCGGCGCTTTTGCAACAAACAGACGACCCCGTGAGTCTGGTTTCTGGCTTTGTCAGTTTTGTTGATGGGCAATTGACACTGGAACCACGGGTGATGATGACAAAAACCCGCGCCTGGGCGCTGGACGCGGAAACTGCGCCTGTGGCACCGCTACCTTCTGCCAGCGTTTTGCCTGTGCCGTCTACCGCTCATCAGTTGCTGATGCGCTGCCAGGCGTTACTTATTCAACTGCTCCATAACGGCTGGCGCTATCAGGAACAGAGCGCTATTAGTCAGGCAGAGTTGCTGGCGAATGACCTCTCCGCGGTCGGTTTTTATCGGCTGGCACATGTGTTGGGACAATTTCGTAATACAGAAAGCGAGGCACGGGTAGAAGCAATGAATAACGGTGTTTTACTTTGCGAACAATTATTCCCCATGCTTCAGCAACAAGGATGAAATAGTGCTTTTTACTAAGAGTTCTACTCCAGTTCCGGACTGCTCACGTCACGGTATTAGGCATATTCTATATAGCCCCTGGTGAGAGTCACCAGTTTCTTGATTAAATAAAATGGAGTTTTACATGAAGGCTTTCAATAAGCTGTTTTCCCTCGTTGTTGCATCTGTTCTGGTTTTCTCTCTTGCTGGCTGCGGTGACAAAGAAGAATCGAAGAAATTCAGCGCCAATCTGAACGGCACTGAAATTGCCATTACCTATGTCTACAAAGGTGACAAGGTGCTTAAGCAATCTTCTGAAACCAAAATTCAATTTGCTTCTATTGGTGCAACCACCAAAGAAGACGCTGCCAAGACACTTGAGCCGTTAAGCGCCAAATACAAAAACATCGCGGGTGTTGAAGAAAAATTAACCTATACAGATACCTACGCGCAGGAAAACGTGACTATCGATATGGAAAAAGTGGATTTTAAAGCCCTGCAGGGTATTTCAGGAATCAACGTTTCTGCTGAAGATGCCAAAAAAGGTATCACTATGGCGCAAATGGAACTGGTGATGAAAGCCGCTGGTTTTAAAGAAGTGAAATAATCTGTCGGCGGCCATGTTTCGCATGGCCGCCATACCCGTCTTAGCTTTTCTTCACATGCTGGCGCGCTGCCAGTCCACGCAGAAAATAACGTAAAAATTGATCGCCGCATTCGCGGAAGTTTTTATGATCCGGTGCGCGCATCATCGCTGTAATTTCCGGCATCGAAACGCGGAACTGCTGTTCGGTGAGGATAGCCAGAATGTCATCGGTTTTCAGCGAAAACGCGATGCGTAATTTTTTCAGCACGATGTTGTTATTAATGCGACGTTCCGGCTCCAGTGCCGGAGCAGACTCATCCTTGCCGCGTTTTTCATAAATCAGGCCGTTGAGGAATGACGACAAAACAATGTCCGGACAACGCTGAAAACCCTCTTCGTCTTCTTTACGTAGCCAGACGGCGATCTGTTCCGCGGTGGCTTCGACATTACCCAGCGCCAGAATACGCACCAGGTCATTATTATTGGCTTTCAAAATGTAGCGCACGCTGCGCAGAATATCGTTACTTAGCATGAGGCCTTCAGGTGTTGATGAGGCAAAAAGCCATTTTAGCAGTCTTTTACAGGCCAATCGCCTCTTTTAAGCTTTTCAGATAACGGCGGCTGACCGGCACGGTTAAGCCATTACGCAAAATCAACTCGGCCTGGCCGTTATCTTCCAGACGAATCTCCTGTAAATGCGCGAGATTAACCAGATACTGACGATGGCAGCGCAGTAGTGGTGTACGACTTTCCAGGGTACGTAATGTCAATTCGGTAAAGCCCTCTTTCCCTTCGTGGCTGGTAACGTAGACACCGCTCATCCGACTGCTGACAAATGCCACATCTTTCATTTGCAGCAAATAAATCCGACTATGCCCCGTACAAGGGATAAATTTCAGCGCCTGTTGATTTTCCGGTAACAGCGAAACATCCTGCTTGCTGCGCTCCTGACGCAATCGCGCCAGCGTTTTCTCCAGTCGCGCTTCATCAATTGGCTTCAGCAGATAATCAAAAGCATGTTCTTCAAAGGCTTTAATAGCGTATTCGTCAAACGCGGTGAGAAAAACAATATACGGACGATGTTCCGGATCGAGCATCCCCACCATTTCCAGACCACTGATGCGCGGCATCTGGATATCGAGAAACAGCACATCCGGGCGCAGTTTATGCACCGCGCCGATCCCTTCCACGGCGTTTGAACACTCTCCAACGATTTCAATATCGCTCTGCTCCTGCAAAAATACGCGCAGGTTCTCCCGTGCTAACGGTTCATCATCGACAATTAAGACTTTAATCATGCCTCGTCCCTCCATGGTAGTCGTAACGTTATTCGGGTGTAACTATCAGGCTCACAGGCGACGCTTATCCCATAGTCATCGCCAAACCGTTCACGTAAACGCTTATCCACCAGATTCATCCCCAGCCCACTGGCATTGGTTACCGGTTGATACAAACCGGCATTGTCTTCGATCTCCAGCATCAAATGTTGCCCCTCACGTCGGGCGCTGATTGCCACTCGCCCTGTATCCAGCAGTTGTGATGTCCCATGTTTAATGGCGTTTTCCACTATCGGTTGCAGGGTAAACGCGGGCAATTGCTGCTGGGATAATTCTTGCGGAATAGCAATGTTGACCTGCAACCGCGACTGGAAGCGCGCCTTTTCAATTTGCAGATAAGCGTTCACATGTTCAATTTCGTCGGCGAGAGTAACAAACTCCGAAGGCCGCTTTAAGTTTTTGCGGAAAAAAGTGGAAAGATACTGCACCAGCTGGCTGGCCTGTTCGCTGTCGCGGCGGATCACCGCTTTAATGGTGTTAAGCGCATTAAACAAAAAATGAGGATTCACCTGGGCGTGAAGCAGTTTGATTTCTGACTGGGTGAGCATCGCTTTTTGCCGCTCATATTGCCCGGCAAGAATCTGCGCCGAAAGCAGTTGCGCAATCCCCTCGCCCAGCGTGCGGTTTATTGAACTGAATAAACGGTTTTTGGCTTCATACAATTTGATGGTGCCCATCACGCGCTGATTTTCGCCACGCAACGGAATTACCAGCGTCGACCCCAGTTTGCATTGCGGATGCAAAGAGCAACGATAAGGTACTTCGTTGCCATCAGCGTAGACCACTTCACCGGTTTCAATCGCTTTTAAGGTGTAAGTCGAAGAAATCGGTTTGCCGGGTAAATGGTGGTCGTCACCAATTCCGGTAAAGGCCAGCAATTTCTCTCGATCGGTAATCGCGACTGCACCAATATCCAGCTCCTGATACAGCACCTGAGCCACTTTCATGCTGTTCACTTCGTTAAACCCCTGTCGCAAAATGCCTTCCGTCGAGGCTGCCACTTTCAGCGCAGTGGCAGAAAAAGCAGAAGTGTATTTTTCAAACATCGCGCGTTTATCGAGCAATATACGCATAAACAGCGCCGCGCCGACGGTATTGGTGACCATCATTGGTGCAGCAATATTACTCACCAGACGCACCGCATCTTCATAAGGTCGGGCGATCGCAAGGATGATCAGCATTTGCACCATTTCAGCGACGAACGTGACGGCACCGGCGGTAATGGGGTTAAAGACTTTATCAGTGCGCCCGCGACGGATCAGGATGCTGTGTACCAGGCCGCCGAGCAATCCTTCAACGATGGTTGAGATCATGCAACTTAGCGCGGTCATGCCCCCCATCGAATATCGATGTAAGCCGCCGGTCAGACCAACCAGCCCACCGACGACCGGACCGCCGAGTAAGCCGCCCATTACCGCGCCTATCGCACGGGTATTGGCAATAGAATCGTCAATGTGCAACCCAAACCAGGTGCCCATGATGCAGAAGATGGAAAAGACGATGTAGCAGAGAAATTTATGCGGCAGACGAACCGTGACCTGCATTAACGGTATGAATAATGGCGTTTTACTCATTAACCACGCAATGACTAAAAAAACGCACATCTGCTGAAGCAGCAGCAACACCAGATTAAAATCGTACATACCCGCAAACCACACTTCCCTTTAAAACGCGTAACATACATTGCCTGCGTTTAACTTTCTTTGAACTCTTGCAGAAAAATGAGAATTCGTGAGTACGATCACTCAAAATCGCCTGGCAAAAATAAAATCACCCTATAGATGCACAAAAAACGGGCAAAACTACCTGGTTCGCAAAACTGCGTCTAAAGTTAAACCGGGACCTCGCGAGCAAGGGTGAGACGATGGCGCTTTACACAATTGGTGAAGTGGCGTTGCTTTGTGATATTAACCCTGTCACGTTACGCGCGTGGCAGAGGCGTTACGGGTTGCTGAAACCGCAACGGACAGACGGCGGTCATCGACTGTTCAACGATGCCGATATTGACCGTATCCGCGAGATCAAACGCTGGATCGACAACGGCGTGCAGGTCAGCAAAGTTAAAATGCTGCTCAGTAATGAAAATGTTGATGTGCAGAACGGCTGGCGCGATCAGCAAGAAACATTACTGACCTACCTGCAAAGCGGCAATCTGCATAGCCTGCGAACGTGGATCAAAGAGCGCGGTCAGGATTACCCCGCCCAGACACTCACCACACATCTGTTTATTCCTCTGCGCCGACGGCTTCAGTGCCAACAACCGACTCTCCAGGCGCTGCTGGCGATCCTCGACGGCGTACTGATCAACTACATCGCCATTTGTCTGGCTTCGGCACGTAAAAAACAGGGTAAAGATGCGCTGGTGGTTGGCTGGAATATTCAGGATACCACCCGTCTGTGGCTGGAGGGCTGGATTGCCAGTCAACAAGGATGGCGCATTGATGTCCTCGCCCACTCGCTCAATCAACTACGCCCTGAACTATTCGAAGGCCGTACATTGCTGGTGTGGTGCGGTGAAAATCGAACCTCCGCCCAACAGCAGCAACTCACCAGTTGGCAAGAACAAGGCCATGATATTTTCCCACTCGGCATTTAATGATTCGTTAACAAATGCGCTTTACTGTACAATCCTTTCGTTAACATAAGGAGTGCAATATGCGCATAGCTAAAATTGGGGTCATCGCCCTGTTCCTGTTTATGGCGTTAGGCGGAATTGGTGGCGTCATGCTCGCAGGTTATACCTTTATTTTGCGTGCTGGCTAAGCGCCTGCACCAGCCTTTCAAACAGGCGGTCTGCGATGATCGCCGCCAGTGCCACCAGTAACGCCCCCTGGATCACATACGCGGTATTAAATCCGCTAAGCCCGATGATGATGGGCGTACCCAGCGTGCTGGCCCCTACCGTTGAGGCGATCGTCGCCGTACCAATGTTGATAATCACCGAAGTTCGCACGCCCGCCAGAATCACCGGAGCCGCCAGCGGTAGCTCGACCTTACGCAGTCGCTGACCACGACTCATTCCCATACCTTTCGCAACTTCTGTCACGCTGGCATCAATCGCTCCCAGCCCGGCAAGTGTCGCCTGCAGGACGGGCAGCACACCGTAAAGGATCAAGGCGATAATCGCTGGTTGCAGACCAAAGCCGATCACCGGAACGGCAATCGCCAGCACTGCGACAGGCGGAAAAGTCTGTCCAACGGCGGCAATAGTTTCCACCAGTGGGCGAAATTCCGCGCCCCACGGGCGAGTGACAGCAATTCCGGCACCAGTGCCAATGATCACCGCAAACAAACTCGAAATTCCCACCAGCCAGAAATGAGCCAGTGCCAGAGCTGCAAAACTTTCTTGCTGATAAACGGGTCGTGGCAGTTGTGGGAACAAGGCAGCAAACAGCGGCTGGCTGTAAGGCAGCCAGAAAATCAGTGCCACAAACAAAGCAATGAGCCAGAACAGCGGATCGCGCAACATCTTCATACGCTTACGCCTCCTCCAGCAGATCCTGAAAATGCAGCGTGCCGCAAGGCTGGCCCTGCGTGTTCACCACCGGCAGCACCTCGCATCCCCGCGCGACAAACAGAGAGAGCGCATCGCGTAGCGTCATCTCTTCTGCCAGTGCCTCACCTTCTGCACGTTCTTCGCGACGCACGTAATCCGCCACACTACGTAACGAAAGCAGGCGCACACCCAGTTCACTACGTCCAAAAAACTGGCGAACAAAATCATTCGCCGGACGAGTCAGCATCGTCAGCGGATTGCCCTGCTGCACCACTTCACCGTGATCCATCAATACCAGATGTTCTGCCAGCCGTAGCGCCTCATCAATATCATGAGTGACCAGCACAATGGTACGCCCCAGCAAACGGTGAATGCGCGTCATCTCTTGTTGCAACGCGCCGCGCGTTACCGGGTCCAGTGCGCCAAAAGGTTCATCCATCAGTAAGACTTGCGGATCGGCAGCCAGTGCGCGCGCCACTCCCACACGTTGCTGCTGACCACCGGAAAGCTGATGCGGATAACGCTCACGCAAATTTGACTCCAGCCCCAGTAGCGCCATTAATTCGTCGATACGATCGTCAATCCGCGCCCGCGACCATTTTTGTAATTGCGGCACGGTAGCGATGTTTTGCGCCACACTCCAGTGGGGGAACAGGCCAATAGATTGAATGGCATAGCCCATCCGGCGGCGCAACTCCAGTACTGGCAGCGAGCGAATTTCTTCTCCGGCAAAGCGGATCACGCCGCTGTCATGCTCCACCAGGCGGTTAATCATTTTCAGGGTGGTGGATTTGCCGGAGCCAGATGTGCCAATCAGCACCGAAAAACTCCCTTCCTGAAAATTGAGATTGAGATCGTTAACGGCTTTTTGTGCGCCGAACAGTTTGCTGACATGGCTAAATTCAATCATTACGTTTCACCTTCAGCAGTGCGATAAGCAAATCGAACAGCGCGTCGGTAAGCACCGCCAGAACAATTACCGGGATCACCCCCAGCAACACTAAATCAATGGCACTGCTTAGCAGCCCCTGGAAAACCAGCGCACCAAAACCGCCTGCGCCGATTAATGCCGCAATCACCGCCATGCCGACGGTTTGCACCATCACCACCCGCAGGCTGCGCAGAAATACCGGTAACGCCAGCGGTAACTGAACATGCTGGAATCGCTGCGCCCCGCTCATGCCCATCGCTCTGGCGCTCTCCAGCACATCGCGCGGGATCTGGTTCAAACCGACTACCACGCCGCGCACCAGCGGCAGCAAGGCATAGAGCACCAGCGCAATCAGTGCGGGTGTCATTCCGGTTCCTGCTATGCCGAGCTTCCCCAGCCACGGAAAGGCCGTAACCAGCGCGGCAAGCGGCGCAATCAACAGGCCAAAGAGCGCCACCGAAGGCACGGTCTGAATGACATTGAGCAGAGAAAAAATTGCCCCCTGCCGCGCAGTGGAAAAGTAGCACCAGATGCCCAACGGCACACCAATCACTAACGCAGGCAGCACCGCACCAAACAGCAACGTCAGATGTTGTGCCAGCGCGTCGTCAAACACATCCTGACGGTTGGCGTATTCTTTCATTAGTGAGAGATCGTTAAGCGTGCCGGAGTACAGCAACCACAGCGGAATAATGGCAATCTGCATATGCAACAACCAGCGCCACAGCGGATGCGTGGAGATTCGGCGGATGGCATCGCTACAGGCCAGCAATGCCAGCGCCGCAGCCAGCCAGAAACCACTGCCGAGGCTGGTACGCGCCAGCGCACTGCCATTTTGCGCCAGTTGGGTCGCCGCCTTTCCCGCGCCCCACACCAACAATACGAAGACGAATTGCGCCAGAATGAGTGCACAAATGCTGCCTTTTTTAGCGGGGACAAAACAGGCTGTCAGCCAGGCGCAACCAACGCCCACCAGCATCCAGATCGTTTGCGGCCACAGTTGCCAGAGATGACGCCCTTCACCCGAGACTAAACGATTAGGCGCGTAGCTGATAAACGGCAGCGCTGCTGCGATTGCCGTCAGCAACAGCAGCAGCGCCAGAACAGGATTAATACGTAGATAAGTCACGGGAAATTACTTCGCCCACCCTTTTTGTTTCAGGTAGTCGGCAGCCACTTTTTTGGCATCCAGTCCTTCCACTGCAATGCTGGCATTCAGTTGCTGCAATGTTTTTGCATCGAGGCTGGCGAAGACTGGCTGTAGCCACTGTGCCATTTGCGGATACTCCTTCAACACCGATTCACGCACCACTGGTGCAGGCGCATAGATAGGTTGCACGCCTTGCGGATCGCTTAAGGTTTGCAGCCCCAGCGCCGCTACCGGGCCGTCAGTGCCGTAAGCCATTGCAGCATTAACGCCAGAGGTTTGCTGGGCAGCGGCTTTGATCGTCACCGCCGTGTCGCCACCAGCCAGTGACAGCAACTGATCCTGACCGAGCTTAAAGCCATAGGCTTTTTCAAACGCGGGTAACGCATCGGCGCGTTCGATAAACTCTGCCGAGGCTGCCAGTTTGAAGGTGCCGCCCTCTTGCAGATAACGACTCAGGTCGGCAAGCGAAGTGAGTTTATTTTTCTCTGCCACATCCTGACGCACGGCGATAGTCCAGGTGTTATTTGCAGGCGCGGGCGTCAGCCAGATTAACTTGTTGTGCTCCGAATCGAGCTTTTTGACTTTCTCGTAACCTTGCTGCGCGTTTTTCCACGCTGCATCGTTTTCATCTTTAAAGAAGAAAGCGCCATTGCCGGTATATTCCGGATAGATATCCAGTTCACCGGAAGTAATCGCCCCGCGCACCACAGGAGTCGTTCCGAGTTGCACTTTATTCACCGTCGGTACGCCGTGGCTTTCCAGCACCTGCAAAATGATATTGCCGAGTAGCGCACCTTCGGTATCGATTTTTGAACCGACTTTAACGGGGGAAGCCGCCTGTAGCGGCAGGCTCACGGCTGCCAACATAACCAGTGAACCTGCCCAGAGCTTTAAGAGTGGCATGATGCTTTCCTCATTCTTTTACTGTTGTTTTCAGCGAATTAAGAGAAAAGCATAGTTGATAATGGCGGGGTTAGCTTGAGCGGAAGGATTCAGTTGCAGAATCAGATAAATACTTAAGAGGCATATTCGGTCCGGCGTTTCCTGCCGGATGCGGCGCGAGCGCCTTATCCGGCCTACAAAGGGCGCAAACGTCGCGCCCTTACTAAAGCATTACAGCAACTCAAACTCGCCTTTCTTAACGCGTGCGGAATCAGTGCCGATAAATACATTGAACTTGCCAGGCTCGGCGTCATATTTCATCTGTTGATTCCAGAACTTCAGCGCCTCAATATCGATCGGGAAGCTGACAGTCTGAGTTTCGCCCGGTTTCAGGGTGATTTTCTCAAAGCCTTTCAGCTGTTTCACAGGGCGACTCATGGAAGCCGTCACATCCTGCAAGTACATCTGCACTACCGTGGCCCCCTCGCGCTTACCGGTGTTCGTCACCTGCACGCTGGCAGTCACTTTGCCGTCACGCTTCATGGTCGGCGCAGAAAGTTTCACATCAGAGACGGTGAAAGTGGTGTAGCTCAGCCCATAGCCGAACGGATACAACGCCCCGTTAGCTTCATCAAAATAACGCGAAGTGTATTTGTTCGGCTTGTCGGCATTATACGGGCGACCGGTATTCAGATGGCTGTAGTACACCGGGATCTGCCCGACAGAACGCGGGAAGGACATTGGCAGCTTGCCGGACGGGTTGTAATCGCCAAACAATACATCGGCAATTGCATTACCGCCTTCAGTCCCCGCAAACCAGGTTTCCAGAATCGCATCAGCCTGCTGATCTTCTTTCACCAGCGCCAGCGGACGCCCGTTCATCAGCACCAGCACCAGCGGTTTACCGGTGGCTTTCAGCGCCGCAATCAAGTCACGTTGGCTTTGCGGAATAGTGATATCGGTCCGGCTGGAGGCTTCGTGCGCCATCCCCTGTGCTTCACCGACTACAGCCACCACCACATCAGATTGTTTCGCCGTCTGCACCGCTTCATCAATCATCTCTTGCGGCGAACGCGGATCGACTTTGACCGCTTCTTCATACTGATTCAGGAAATCGATAATGCCTTTGTCACTGGTAACGTTCGCCCCTTTGGCATACAGCACTTTACCGTTTTCACCGACGGAATTTTTAATCCCGGTCAGTACGGTCACGGATTGATCGGCAACACCGGCTGCGGACCAGCTGCCCATCACGTCACGTTTACTGTCCGCCAGTGGCCCAACCACCGCAATGGTGGCCGATTTTTTCAGCGGTAACGTTTCGAGACGGTTTTTCAGCAACACCAGGCTTTCGCGCGCCACTTCACGCGCTTCTTTACGGTGCAGGCGGCTTTCGGCATTGGTATCCACCGGGTCAGACTCTTTCGGCCCCAAATGGCTGTATGGGTCGTTAAACAATCCCATATCATATTTAACGTTCAGTACATGGCGGGCAGCATCGTCCAGCTCTTCCATCGTCACTTTGCCGGATTTGATCAACCCAGGCAGATACTTCGAGTAATACTCGTCGCTCATACTCATGTTGATTCCGGATTTCAGCGCCACGCGCACCGCATCTTCCGGGTCTGCCGCCGTGCCATGTTTAATCAGCTCTTTGATTGCACCGTGATCGGAAACGGTGATGCCTTTAAAGCCCCACTGGTCGCGCAGAACATCTTTCAGCAGCCAGGAATCGGAGGTGGCTGGCGTGCCGTTCAGCGAGTTCAGCGCCACCATCACCGCGCCGCTGCCTGCGTCCAGCCCCGCTTTGTACGGCGGCATATAATCATTAAACAGGCGCTGCGGACTCATATCGACGGTGTTGTACTCTTTACCGCCTTCTACCGCGCCGTATGCGGCAAAGTGTTTGACGCTGGTCATCACCGAGTAGCGATCTGCCGGGCTTTTACCCTGCATCGCTTCCACCATGGTTTTACCCATTGTTGAGGTGAGATACGTATCTTCGCCAAAACCTTCGGAAGCACGTCCCCAGCGCGGATCGCGCGAGACATCGACCATCGGTGCCCAGGTCATATTCAGGCCATCATCTGCCGCTTCATAAGCAGAGACACGTCCGACCGTTTTCACTGCATCGAGGTTAAAAGACGAGGCCAGACCGAGGCTAATCGGGAACACCGTGCGCTGACCGTGCAGCACGTCGTAAGCAAAGAAAAGAGGAATTTTCAGGCGGCTTAATTCCATCACCTGATCCTGCATGGCGCGGATATCCTGACGGGTTACGGTGTTGAAAATCGCCCCAACCTGACCGTCTTTGATCATCTCGCGGATCGCCTCTTTCGGGTTATCCGGGCCGACGCTGATTAAGCGCAGCTGACCAATTTTCTCATCAACTGTCATTTTCTTAAGCAGTTCGGTGACGAACGCATCCCGCGCTTCGGGCGTTAATGGATGGTTGCCGAATAAATCATCCGCCAGTGCTGGCTGCAGGGCCAGACTCACCGCGATTCCTACTGAACATAGCCATTTCATATGGATTTTTCTTCCTCTGTTGCCCGACGAGGCAGCGAAAATGGTGCAAAAACCGTAGTTTGCCATAAGCATGATGGAGAGAGAAAAAGAATGCTCAGTTTATTGTCTGAATTTTCAAAATATTCACTCGCTGAATTGTCATACAAGGCGCTATTCTAGTTTGTGATATTTTTTCGCCACCACAAGGAGTGGAAAATGTCTTCCATGACAACAACTGATAATAAAGCCTTTTTGAATGAACTTGCCCGTCTGGTCGGTCATTCACACCTGCTCACCGATCCCGCAAAAACGGCCCGCTATCGCAAGGGCTTCCGTTCTGGTCAGGGCGACGCGCTGGCTGTCGTTTTCCCTGGCTCACTACTGGAATTGTGGCGGGTGCTGAAAGCCTGTGTCACCGCCGACAAAATTATTCTGATGCAGGCTGCCAATACAGGCCTGACCGAAGGATCGACGCCAAACGGTAACGACTATGATCGCGATATCGTGATCATCAGCACCCTGCGTCTCGACAAGCTGCACGTTCTTGGCAAGGGCGAACAGGTGCTGGCCTATCCGGGCACCACGCTCTATTCGCTGGAAAAAGCCCTCAAACCGCTGGGACGCGAACCGCACTCGGTGATTGGATCGTCGTGTATAGGCGCATCGGTTATCGGCGGTATTTGTAACAACTCCGGCGGCTCGCTGGTGCAACGTGGCCCGGCGTATACCGAAATGTCGTTATTCGCGCGTATAAATGAAGACGGCAAACTGACGCTGGTGAACCATCTGGGGATTGATCTGGGCGAAACGCCGGAGCAGATCCTTAGCAAGCTGGATGATGATCGCATCAAAGATGACGATGTGCGTCACGATGGTCGTCACGCCCACGATTATGACTATGTCCACCGCGTTCGTGATATTGAAGCCGACACGCCCGCACGTTATAACGCCGATCCGGATCGGTTATTTGAATCTTCTGGTTGCGCCGGGAAGCTGGCCGTCTTTGCGGTACGTCTAGATACCTTCGAAGCGGAAAAAAATCAGCAGGTGTTTTATATCGGCACCAACCAGCCGGAAGTGCTGACCGAAATCCGCCGTCATATTCTGGCTAACTTCGAAAATCTGCCGGTTGCCGGGGAATATATGCACCGGGATATCTACGATATTGCGGAAAAATACGGCAAAGACACCTTCCTGATGATTGATAAGTTAGGCACCGACAAGATGCCGTTCTTCTTTAATCTCAAGGGACGCACCGATGCGATGCTGGAGAAAGTGAAATTCTTCCGTCCGCATTTTACTGACCGTGCGATGCAAAAATTCGGTCACCTGTTCCCCAGCCATTTACCGCCGCGCATGAAAAACTGGCGCGATAAATACGAGCATCATCTGCTGTTAAAAATGGCGGGCGATGGCGTGGGCGAAGCCAAATCGTGGTTGGTGGATTATTTCAAACAGGCCGAAGGCGATTTCTTTGTCTGTACGCCGGAGGAAGGCAGCAAAGCGTTTTTACACCGTTTCGCCGCTGCGGGCGCAGCAATTCGTTATCAGGCGGTGCATTCCGATGAAGTCGAAGACATTCTGGCGTTGGATATCGCTCTGCGGCGTAACGACACCGAGTGGTATGAGCATTTACCGCCGGAGATCGACAGCCAGCTGGTGCACAAGCTCTATTACGGCCATTTTATGTGCTATGTCTTCCATCAGGATTACATAGTGAAAAAAGGCGTGGATGTGCATGCGTTAAAAGAACAGATGCTGGAACTGCTACAGCAGCGCGGCGCGCAGTACCCTGCCGAGCATAACGTCGGTCATTTGTATAAAGCACCGGAGACGTTGCAGAAGTTCTATCGCGAGAACGATCCGACCAACAGCATGAATCCGGGGATCGGTAAAACCAGTAAACGGAAAAACTGGCAGGAAGTGGAGTAAAAATTACGGATGGCAGAGTATCGCCATCCGAATTCACTTAATCGTTCTGTGCCGTCTGCCCCGCCGCCGCCATTTGGGCGGCTTTTTGTTTTTTATAGCTCAACGCTGCTGCCGGCACAGGCATCACTTTACCGGTTTCAATCCAGGTACGCAGGCGGCTGGCATCGGCAAAATGGGTATATTTGCCAAACGCGTCCATCACTACCAGCGCCACCGGTTTATTATTGATAACCGTACGCATCACCAGACAATGGCCCGCCGCATTGGTAAAGCCGGTTTTGGTTAACTGAATATTCCAGTTATCGCGATACACCAGATGATTAGTATTGCGGAACGGCAGCGTATACGTCGGGTTAGAGAAGGTTGCCATATCTTCCCGGGTAGTACTTAACTGCCCGATCAACGGATATTGTTTGCTGGCAATGAGCAGTTTGGTTAAGTCACGGGCAGTTGAAACGTTATGCACCGACAATCCGGTAGGTTCAACAAAGCGCGTGTTGTTCATTCCGAGCGATTTCGCTTTCGCATTCATTGCCTTAATAAAGGCTTTGTAACCACCGGGATAATGGTGCGCAAGGCTTGCCGCCGCGCGGTTTTCTGAAGACATCAGCGCCAGCAACAGCATATCTTTACGGCTGATTTCGCTATTCAGTCGTACGCGCGAATAGACCCCTTTCATCTCCGGCGTCTGGCTGATATCCACTTTTAGTTTTTCATCCAGCGGCAGTCGTGCATCCAGCACAACCATCGCGGTCATTAATTTGCTGATAGACGCAATCGGACGCACCAGATCCGGGTGGTTCGAATAGATCACTTTGTTGGTATTCAGATCAACAATCATCGCGCTACCGGAGGCAATTTCCGGTTGTGAAGCGGTGGTAGCGGCTGCCGTTTTCGCAACGGCCTGCGGTGCCAAAGGCACAGCCAGCATCAGGGCCAGGCTAAATAAAGAAACTCGAAATTTCGGCATGATGAGCATTCAGATAGTGGTTCACGCGCACGGGTTGCGCACCGCCGGAGTAAGGATTTACTGAGGCTAGCGACGCCATCATAACGAGCAAAAAGTGCGATCGTCAAAGGAGAATCGTGAGGAAATGCTGCATTGCTGACATTTACGCCAGCAATGCAACGTCAAAGAACTTTCTAGAACAGGCGATACCCGTAGCCCCATAGTATAACGGTTAGGGCGAGCAGCACTTCCAGTACCAGCACGCCAATCGCCAGCGTCGAACTAGAGAAGCTAAGGCCTTCCTCTTTGTTGATATTCAGGAAGCTCGGAATACCAAGGTAAAGCAGGTAGCCGGTGTAAAACAGCGCCACCGTGCCGACCAGCGCACACAACCAGACCAGCGGATAAAGCGCCACCAGACCGCTTAAAAACAGCGGAGTTGCAACGTAGCCCGCGAAGACCATGCAGTGCGCAAGTGACGGACGCTGCGGATAATTACGCGCCATCCACCAGATGACCCGCCCCATTACCGCAACCCCAGCCAGCATAACGCCATAAAACAGGACAGCCAGCGCCAGTCCGGTAAACCAGGATAACTTCAGGATAGTGCCATCGCCAAAATTCCAGCCAATCTGTGTAGTGCCAATGAAGGCGCAAATCACCGGAATCGCCGCCATCAGCAAAACGTGGTGGGTGTAATGGTGAGAAATCGTTTCGTTTTCGCGATTAATCACCTGCATTTCACGATCGGGATGGGAAAACAGTCCCCAGACATGGCTCATACCGCCCCCTTGTTGTGAGTTCATGAACCTGACAGTTCAAGTATAAGTCAGCTTGTGATTATTTTTTGTTCGCCCATGTAATTTTCACTGTCTGATGAACGTCCTTTTTCAGCGTGAATGATTCACAGGGTGTATGCTTACTGGCAACCAAAGGGAGACAGACTGGCCTATGGATCTCAATACACTTATCTCACAATATGGTTATGCCGCGCTGGTGATCGGTAGCCTGGCGGAAGGTGAAACCGTGACTTTGCTGGGAGGCGTTGCGGCGCATCAGGGGCTATTAAAGTTCCCGCTGGTGGTACTTTCTGTGGCGCTTGGCGGCATGATTGGCGACCAGGTGCTCTATCTGTGCGGGCGGCGGTTTGGCGGCAAGCTGTTACGCCGTTTCTCGAAACATCAGGATAAAATTGAGCGGGCGCAGAAACTTATCCAACGCCATCCGTATCTGTTTGTCATTGGTACGCGCTTTATGTATGGCTTTCGGGTGATTGGCCCGACGCTGATTGGTGCCAGCCAGCTGCCGCCGAAAATCTTTCTGCCGCTGAATATTCTCGGCGCATTTGCCTGGGCGTTGATTTTTACCACTATTGGTTACGCTGGTGGTCAGGTGATTGCGCCGTGGTTGCACAATCTCGACCAGCATTTGAAGCACTGGGTCTGGTTGATTCTGGTCGTGGTTCTGGTGGTGGGCGTGCGCTGGTGGCTGAAACGGCGCGGGAAGAAAAAGCCGGATCATCAGGCGTAAAACCATTGCCCTGGGTAAGGCGTTCGCGCCGCATCCGACATCCGGTGCACCATGCCTGATGCGACGCTTGTGCGTCTTATCATGCCTACCAAAATTTTACCCATTGAAATAACCACGCACCTCACTGCGCTATTCTGGGTTGAACTGCGGATTCGCCAACATAAAGCCGCCATCCACTATCAACGACTGCCCGGTGGTGTAATTTGCGCCCTCTGAGCACAGCCACGCTACCAGGCTGGCAATCTCATGCGTTGCGCCAAAACGCCGCAGAGGAATCGAAGGCTCCGCGTCGGGCTTCACGTCGCTGTCATCCATGCCATTCATTGGCGTGGCGATCGCCCCAGGCGCGACTGCGTTCACCAAAATCTTATGCCTGACCAGCTCCAGCGCCATCGTTTTGGTTAACCCGCCGAGCGCATGTTTAGCGGCTGTGTAAGCGCTGGCATCCGGCAGCGGCGTATGTTCATGTACCGACGTAATGTTGATGATGCGACCGCCCTGCCCTTGTTTCACCATCTGGCGGGCCGCAATTTGTGAGCATAAAAATGCACCATCGACATCAACGGTAAAAATCTTGCGCCACTCATCGAAAGCCATATCAAGAAACGGCGCTTTGGTCATTGCGCCCGCATTATTCACCAGCACATCAATACGCCCCAGCCGTTGAATGAGTTTCTCCAGCGCCTGCGCACCTTCTGGCAGTTTACCGAGATCCAGCTGCACGATCTCCGCACGTACGCCGTGGCTAACTACCTCACGCGCGGTATCTTTTGCCCCTTCTTCATCTGAGTGCCAGGTAATGCCAATATCAAACCCCTGCTGCGCCAGTAATAACGCGCACTCTTTGCCGATCCCCGAATCGGAGGCGGTAATAATCGCAACCTGTGCCATCGAGTTCTCCACTTAACGCTGAATAAACGTTAAGTATAGAAGGCGCATATCATCAGCGTTTGTAACCCCCGCCCAACGCACCAGTGAGTTGAATGGAAGCATCCAGCCACTGCCCTTGCAATAACAGGCCATTGGCCCGCTCACGCAGCGCGGGGATTCTGGCTTCGCTGACGCGGGAACCAGCAATGATGCCCGCGTTAAAGCGCGCCTGCGCAAGACCTACCACACGCAAGGCATCGCGCTCAATTTGCGCCTGATGCTGGTTTTTCTCCGCAAGTGTCTGAACCTGACTGGCTGCCCGCGCCACGTCATTCACCGCTTCAACCACCGCTTTGTTGTAGCTGGCGATAGACAAGTTGCTTTCGGCTTTTGCGATATCGAGATTGGCGTTAAGACGACCACTATCGAAAATGGGTAGCGTCAGGCCTGCCGTAACGCCCATTTGCTGCGCGGAATGACGGAACAGATCGCTTAAGTGCAACGCATCCTGTTGCAGGAAGGCCATCAGGTTGATGTCAGGATAAAATGCCGCTTTTGCCGCATCAATGGTGCTTAGCGATGACTCAACGTACCAGTGCGCCGCCTGCAAATCTGCCCGCCGGGCCAGTAAGGAGTACCCCAGTTCATCAGGAAGCTGGCTTGCCACTTTCGGCAACGCGACCGGTTTAAGCTTCAATGACTTTGTCTGGTTATTTGTAAGTGCGCTTAACCGTGCCTCAATAATTTTCATTTTCCCCGCGACATCGTTGAGCTGCTGCCGGGTTTTGCTGGCATTAATATCGGTTTCCACACCTTCAACTGAAGAAGTAATCCCGTTCTGATATAGCTGGCGATCGGTCGCGATAATGGTGTTCTGCTCTTTTTCTATTTGCTGCAAGACCGTGTTTAACGCCGCCTGGGTTTGCCACTCCCAGTACAGGCGGGCTACGCTGCCAGCCAGCAATTGGCGGGTTTGCTCGCGTTCCGCCGCCCGTGCTTTAACCGTACCCAGGCGGGCAGTAACCTCCGCCCGATTCTTTCCCCAGATATCGAGATGCCAGCCCGCCGTTAAGCCAAAAGTTCCGTTGGTGTACCACGGACCGGTCGTACCTGCGGCCGGATCGTTCAGAGCAAACGGCCCCATTAAGCCTTCTGCCGACATTTTTTGCCGCTCCATATCCGCAGAAAAGTCGATCTGCGGACCATCCTGAGTAGCAATTGCCTTCGCCTGGGCTTCAGCTAGCTGAATGCGCTGTTCAGCCACCTGCATATCCGGTGCGTTCTGTAGTGCATTGTTAATTAAGGAAGTGAGTTGATTATCGTGATACTCCAGCCACCATTGGCTGTCTGGCCAACCATTTTTCAGCGCCGTGGGTAATGCGGTGTCAACTTGTGCAGCAGGCGTTTGCTGGCTTAACGCCTGGCGGGTTTCATGCATAGGTGCACACCCGGCCAGCATCAGTAACAGCGGAAAACAGGCGATGGCGGGATAAAAGGAATCACGATTCATGGGGGAATAATCAGGTAAGAAAAGGTGCGCGGAGATTACCGTGTGTTGCGATATATTTTTTAGTTTCGCGTGGCAATACATCAGTAGCAATAAAACGACATATCCAGAAAAATATACACTAAGTGAATGATATCTTCCGATTTATCTTAATCGTTTATGGATAACGGCAAAGGGCTTCGTTTTTTCCTATACTTATTCAGCACTCACAAATAAAGGAACGCCAATGAAAATTATACTCTGGGCTGTATTGATTATTTTCCTGATTGGGCTACTGGTGGTGACTGGCGTATTTAAGATGATATTTTAAAATTAATTAATGTCATCAGGTCCGAAAATAACGAGAATATTTCAGTCTCTCATCCTGTTGCGCTCCTGTCATGTGCATTGCTTCATATAATCACTGGCGCAAGGAGCGCGCAGGGGGCGGCCAATCGCCGCCGCCCCCTGCACCCCCGGGCTCTGGCGAACAAAATCGCCGCTGCGCGGTGCCCTCGACTTATCCCTTACGGCTACCGGGTCGGGCGCGAGGTAACATCCCTGTAAAACGCGCCCTCAGCCCACATCCATGTGGGCTGCCCCGGCCTTCAGGGAACGCCTCGGCAATTTTGACGCCACCAAACAACCGTGCGGCCTATTGATAAAGAGCTAACACATTGTCAAAAAACATCACTATGGTTTTTTAGAGTTTCTCGATATCAATTGCCTGAATAGCCCTTGCAATATCAGGGGAATTATTCAACACCCGAACATGCTGAAATAATTCCGTTGCTTCATCGTATTCTTTACGCAAATAACTCAACCACTGTTTAATCCGCGCAACGTGATATAACCCGGTATCGCCCTGCTTTTCCAGACGGGTATATTTTTGCAGCAAAGCAACCACCTCCGGCCACGGCATTCGCGGTTCGTTATATTTTACCACCCGGCTCAGGTTGGGAATATTGAGCGCCCCGCGACCAATCATCACTGCGTCGCAGCCGCTGATCGCCATACATTGTTGCGCACTCTGCCAGTCCCAGATTTCACCGTTGGCAATCACCGGAATATTCAGCCGCTGGCGAATCTCGCCAATCGCCTGCCAGTCAATATGCTCCGCGCGGTAACCCTGCTCTTTTGTCCGTCCATGCACCACCAGCTCCGTAGCACCAGCCTGTTGAACCGCATCGGCGATTTCAAATTTCTTCTCACCGCTGTCCCAGCCCAGACGCACTTTCACGCTGACGGGCAAATGCGCCGGTACAGCTTCACGCATCGCTTTTGCACCCTGGTAGATGAGTTCAGGATCTTTGAGTAACGTCGCCCCACCACCGCTACCGTTGACCGTTTTCGACGGGCAGCCGCAATTGAGATCCACGCCCCAGGAACCTAACTCCACCGCACGGGCGGCGTTCTCTGCCAGCCATTGTGGGAACTGACCTAACAACTGCACGCGCACCAGCGTACCAGATGGTGTCCGGCTGGCGTTTTGTAGCTCAGGGCAAATGCGATGAAAGACTTTTACCGGCAGCAGTTGATCCACCACGCGGACAAACTCGGTGATGCACAGATCGTAGTCGTTAACTTCGGTCAGCAATTCACGCACCAGAGAGTCAAGCACTCCCTCCATCGGTGCCAGTAACACACGCATATCATCACCCGCAAAAAAATGAGGCGCTATGTTAGCGCCTATGGTCAACGGATTAAAGGTCTGCAAAGAGGGATTGCTGCAAACTGCAATCCCTCTCTATGCTTGATGTATGCCTGAGTTCGCTGCTCATTGCGTAATACCGGGGAGCGAAAAAATAAGCGCTGATTTCTTAATGTGATCGGTAGCACGTTTTACGAATTAATTGTATGATGAATCCATCTCATCTGGGGTGTTGATTATGAGTAAGACACTGAACATTATCTGGCAATATTTACGCGCTTTCGTCCTGATTTATGCCTGCCTGTATGCAGGCATTTTCATTGCTTCCCTGCTACCGGTAACCATTCCGGGCAGCATCATCGGGATGCTGATCCTGTTTGTCCTGCTGGCCTTGCAAATTCTTCCGGCAAAATGGGTCAATCCGGGGTGCTACGTACTGATTCGCTATATGGCGCTATTGTTTGTGCCGATTGGCGTAGGCGTCATGCAATATTTTGATTTGCTCCGCGCACAGTTTGGCCCGGTAGTGGTTTCCTGTGCTGTCAGTACGCTGGTGGTTTTTCTGGTGGTGAGCTGGAGTTCGCAACTGGTACACGGTGAACGTAAAGTCGTAGGTCAGAAAGGATCAGAAGAATGATGGCGAATATCTGGTGGTCATTACCGCTGACGTTGATTGTCTTTTTTGCCGCCCGCAAACTGGCGGCACGGTATAAGTTTCCCCTGCTTAACCCGTTGCTGGTAGCAATGGTGGTGATCATTCCTTTTTTAATGCTGACCGGCATCTCTTACGACAGCTACTTTAAAGGTAGCGAAGTGCTAAACGATCTGCTGCAACCGGCGGTCGTCGCGCTGGCCTATCCTTTATATGAGCAGCTACACCAGATCCGCGCGCGCTGGAAATCGATCATCACCATCTGTTTTATCGGCAGCGTGGTTGCGATGGTGACGGGGACTTCCGTGGCATTGTTGATGGGCGCTTCACCGGAAATCGCCGCGTCAATCCTGCCGAAATCAGTCACCACGCCTATTGCAATGGCGGTTGGCGGCAGTATTGGCGGTATTCCGGCAATCAGCGCAGTTTGCGTGATTTTCGTCGGCATCCTCGGCGCGGTATTTGGCCATACATTGCTTAATGCGATGCGTATTCGTACCAAAGCTGCGCGCGGTCTGGCAATGGGGACTGCCTCGCACGCCCTCGGTACGGCGCGCTGCGCCGAGCTGGATTATCAGGAAGGTGCATTTAGTTCGCTAGCGCTGGTGTTATGCGGGATAATTACTTCGCTGATCGCACCGTTCCTTTTCCCGATTATTCTGGCAGTAATGGGCTAAAATTTGCGATGCGTCGCGCATTTTTGATGTAAGTTTCACGCGTTGCATAATTAATGAGATTCAGATCACATATAAAGCCATAACGGGTTCGTAAACTGTTATCCCATTACATGATTATGAGGCAACGCCATGCATCCACGTTTTCAAACCGCTTTTGCCCAACTTGCGGATAACTTGCAATCTGCACTGGAACCTATTCTGGCAGACAAGTACTTCCCCGCTTTGTTGACCGGGGAGCAAGTCTCATCGCTGAAGAGCGCAACGGGGCTGGACGAAGACGCGCTGGCATTCGCACTACTTCCGCTGGCGGCGGCCTGTGCGCGTACGCCATTGTCGAATTTTAATGTTGGCGCAATTGCGCGCGGTGTGAGCGGAACCTGGTATTTCGGTGCCAATATGGAATTTATTGGTGCGACAATGCAGCAAACCGTTCATGCCGAACAAAGCGCGATCAGCCACGCCTGGTTGAGTGGTGAAAAAGCGCTTGCAGCCATCACCGTTAACTACACGCCTTGTGGTCACTGCCGTCAGTTTATGAATGAACTGAACAGCGGTCTGGATCTGCGTATTCATCTGCCGGGCCGCGAGGCACACGCGCTGCGTGACTATCTGCCGGATGCCTTTGGGCCGAAAGATCTGGAGATTAAAACGCTGCTGATGGACGAGCAGGATCACGGCTATGCGCTGACTGGTGATGCGCTTTCTCAGGCGGCGATTGCAGCGGCAAACCGTTCGCACATGCCTTACAGTAAGTCGCCAAGCGGTGTCGCGCTGGAATGTAAAGACGGTCGTATTTTCAGTGGCAGCTACGCTGAAAACGCCGCATTCAACCCGACTCTGCCACCGTTGCAGGGAGCGTTAATTCTGTTGAATCTCAAGGGTTATGATTACCCGGATATCCAGCGCGCGGTTCTGGCAGAAAAAGCCGATGCGCCGTTGATTCAGTGGGATGCCACCTCCGCAACGCTGAAAGCTCTCGGCTGTCACAGTATCGACCGAGTGCTTCTCGCTTAAGCCTGGTGCCGGATGCGGCGTGAACGCCTTGTCCGGCTTGCCAGCCCTCTCCTGGTGTCGAAATTCCCGGCAAACAGTTTGCCGTTTCTTGCGCAAAACCAGCGGGTAAAGTAGCCTGATGGAAATTTTCCTTAGATCGAGTCTCCTGCATGTTAAAGCGCGTGTTCCTCAGCCTGTTAGTCCTGATCGGCTTGCTGCTGTTGACTGTGCTCGGCCTCGATCGCTGGATGAGCTGGAAAACCGCGCCTTATATCTACGACGAATTGCAGGATCTCCCCTACCGCCAGGTCGGTGTGGTGCTCGGAACAGCAAAATATTATCGTACTGGCGTAATTAATCAGTATTATCGCTACCGCATTCAAGGAGCGATTAATGCCTATAACAGCGGTAAGGTAAATTATCTATTACTGAGCGGCGATAACGCATTGCAAAGTTATAATGAGCCGATGACCATGCGCAAAGATTTAATCGCTGCTGGTGTCGACCCATCAGATATTGTTCTCGATTACGCAGGCTTTCGTACGCTGGATTCCATCGTGCGTACACGCAAAGTTTTCGATACTAATGATTTCATTATTATCACCCAACGTTTCCACTGTGAGCGGGCATTATTTATTGCGCTGCATATGGGGATTCAGGCTCAGTGTTATGCCGTACCGTCACCGAAAGATATGCTGTCAGTACGTATTCGCGAATTTGCCGCCCGTTTCGGTGCGCTGGCTGACCTTTATATTTTTAAACGTGAACCGCGTTTTTTAGGGCCGCTGGTCCCTATTCCGGCTATGCACCAGGTGCCGGAAGATGCGCAGGGGTATCCCGCCGTCACACCCGAACAGTTACTTGAATTACAAAAGAAACAAGGAAAGTAGTTATGGATGTACAGCAGTTTTTTGTCGTTGCCGTTTTTTTCCTTATTCCGATATTTTGTTTCCGCGAAGCATGGAAAGGCTGGCGCGCAGGCGCGATTGATAAACGGGTTAAAAATGCACCGGAACCGGTGTATGTCTGGCGAGCAAAAAATCCCGGACTCTTTTTCGCTTATATGGTGGCATATATCGGCTTCGGAATTTTATCTATCGGCATGATTGTTTATCTTATTTTCTATCGTTAATATTTTCTCTTTTCTGTTAATTATTGAGAATAATTATTACTTCACTCAATAAGCTGCGGATATAACATTCTGAACCGCAGCTATTTGTGAATCCTTTCACAGTATAAATTTCCCCACGCGCATAGCCTTAATATCAGCACGCAATATTTATACTCTAAATAATTCGAGTTGCAGGAAGGCGACAAGTGAGTGAGTCCCCAGGAGCTTACATAAGTAAGTGACTGGGGTGAGCGAACGCAGACGCAGCACATGCAACTTGAAGTATGACGAGTATATTTAGCGTTCGCCTTAATTACTCATAGCATTAAGGAAGATCACATGCCGCAACAAAATTATCTGGATGAACTCACTCCGGCTTTTACGCCTTTACTGGCGATTAAAGAAGCCTCTCGCTGTTTATTATGTCATGACGCTCCCTGTAGTCAGGCTTGCCCGGCACAGACCGATCCGGGGAAATTTATTCGCTCAATCTACTTTCGTAATTTTAAAGGCGCTGCCGAGACAATTCGCGAAAATAATGCCCTCGGTGCCGTTTGTGCCAGAGTGTGCCCGACGGAGAAATTATGTCAAAGCGGTTGTACCCGTGCCGGTGTTGATACTCCCATTGATATCGGTCGCTTACAGCGTTTTGTTACTGATTTTGAACAACAAACTGGGATGGAAATTTATCAGCCCGGTACTAAAACGCTCGGCAAAGTCGCGATTATTGGCGCAGGTCCTGCCGGATTGCAGGCCAGTGTAACACTGACAAACCAGGGTTATGACGTCACGATTTATGAGAAAGAAGCGCACCCCGGTGGCTGGTTGCGTAACGGTATTCCGCAATTCCGGTTACCGCAATCAGTGCTGGATGCAGAGATCGCCCGTATTGAAAAAATGGGCGTGACCATTAAGTGCAACAACGAAGTCGGTAACACACTCACCCTTGAGCAGCTGAAAGCAGAAAACCGCGCGGTACTGGTCACCGTGGGGTTATCAAGCGGTTCCGGGCTACCGCTGTTTGAGCATAGTGACGTTGAGATTGCCGTCGACTTCCTGCAACGTGTACGACAGGCGCAAGGCGATATCAGCATTCCACAAAGCGCATTAATTATCGGCGGCGGTGATGTCGCGATGGACGTAGCCAGCACGCTGAAAGTTCTCGGCTGTCAGGCGGTAACCTGCGTAGCGCGTGAAGAGTTAGATGAGTTTCCGGCAAGCGAAAAAGAGTTTGCCAGCGCCCGGGAGCTGGGCGTTTCGATCATCGATGGATTCACGCCAGTAGCCGTGGAAGGCAATAAAGTCACGTTTAAGCATGTACGGTTACCGGGCGAACTGACGATGGCGGCAGATAAAATTATTCTCGCCGTCGGTCAGCATGCCAGACTGGATGCCTTTGCGGAGTTAGAGCCGCAGCGTAACACCATCAAAACACAAAATTATCAGACCCGCGATCCGCAAGTCTTTGCTGCTGGCGATATTGTTGAGGGTGACAAAACCGTGGTCTATGCCGTGAAAACCGGGAAAGAAGCCGCCGAGGCGATTCATCACTATTTAGAGGGAGCTTGCTCATGTTAACGAAAGATCTTTCGATTACTTTTTGCGGCGTGAAGTTTCCCAACCCGTTCTGCCTCTCTTCTTCGCCTGTAGGCAACTGCTATGAGATGTGTGCCAAAGCCTACGACACAGGTTGGGGCGGCGTGGTGTTTAAAACGATCGGCTTTTTTATCGCCAACGAAGTCTCGCCGCGTTTTGATCATCTGGTGAAAGAAGATACCGGTTTTATCGGCTTCAAAAATATGGAGCAGATTGCTGAACATCCGTTGGAAGAGAATCTGGCCGCCCTGCGTCAGCTGAAGGAAGATTACCCGGACAAAGTATTGATCGCTTCGATCATGGGGGAAAATGAGCAGCAATGGGAGGAGCTGGCGCGCCTGGTGCAAGAAGCTGGCGCGGATATGATCGAGTGTAACTTCTCCTGTCCGCAAATGACTTCTCATGCGATGGGTAGCGATGTCGGGCAAAGCCCGGAGCTGGTAGAAAAATATTGTCGGGCAGTGAAACGGGGTTCCACGCTGCCAATGCTGGCGAAGATGACGCCGAATATCGGTGATATGTGCGAAGTGGCGCTGGCGGCGAAGCGCGGCGGCGCAGATGGCATTGCGGCGATTAACACCGTTAAATCCATCACCAATATCGATCTTAATCAGAAAATCGGTATGCCGATCGTTAACGGAAAATCGAGTATTTCCGGATATTCCGGTAAAGCGGTAAAACCGATCGCCCTGCGCTTCATTCAGCAGATGCGCACCCATCCAGAACTGCGCGATTTCCCAATCAGCGGTATCGGCGGCATTGAAACCTGGGAGGATGCGGCTGAGTTTTTATTGCTCGGCGCAGCAACGTTACAGGTGACCACCGGCATCATGCAGTACGGGTATCGGATAGTGGAAGATATGGCAAGCGGGTTGTCGCATTATCTCGCCGATCAGGGATTTGATTCGCTGCAGGAGATGGTAGGTCTGGCGAATAACAATATTGTCCCGGCGGAAGATTTAGACCGCAGTTATATTGTCTATCCCCGTATCAATCTTGATAAATGTGTTGGCTGTGGACGCTGTTATATTTCCTGTTACGACGGCGGTCACCAGGCGATGGAATGGAGCGAGAAAACCCGCACACCGCATTGTAATACCGAGAAATGTGTGGGTTGTCTGCTTTGTGGTCACGTCTGCCCGGTGGGTTGTATTGAGCTCGGGGAAGTGAAGTTTAAGAAAGGCGAGAAAGAACACCCGGTAACGTTGTAAAACCAGAGACGCATCCGGCATTTGGCACCGATTGCCGGATGCAGCGCATCCGGCAATATCCACAATCACATCACTTCTTACGCGCGTATTTCAGTGAATCCAGCGCTACGGCGAAGATAATAATCGCCCCTTTGATGATGTACTGCCAGTATGGGTTTACGCCGATATACGTCAGGCCATAGTTGATGACGGTAAAAATAATTACCCCGGTCACCACGCCAATCACCGTCCCCACACCGCCGCTGAACGATACACCGCCTACCACGCACGCCGCGATAGCATCCAGCTCATACATAAAGCCGAGGTTGTTGGTGGCAGAGCCGATACGTCCGGCTTCTAACATCCCGCCAAAGGCATAGAACACGCCAGACAACGCGTAGATCATCAGCAGGTTCAGGCCGACGTTGACACCAGATACTTTTGCCGCTTCCGGGTTACCGCCAATGGCAAAAATGTTCTTACCGAAGCGGGTTTTGTTCCACAACACCCAGACGAACGCCACCGCAATCAACGCGTAGAAGGTGATGTAAGAGAGACGGAAACTCCCCAGCGCGACAAAGCCCTGAGCAAAGGTAGAGAAGCCACTGTCAAAACCAGAAATTGGCGACGCCCCGACAAAGTCGTAATAGAGCGAGTTGATGCCATAGACGATGATCATCGTGCCGAGCGTGGTAATGAACGGCGTCACGTTGAGATAAGCGATAATCAGACCGTTGATCAAACCGATCACCGCACCAATGGCACAGACAATCAGAATAACCAGCGCAATCGGCATCGTCGCCATTTCCGGGAACACTTTGTTGGCGTTATCCATGGACTGCAATAATGTCGCAGCCACCACTGCCGCCAGCCCTACCTGACGACCAGCAGAAAGATCGGTCCCCTGGGTGACAATTAACCCTGCCACACCGAGCGCGATAATAATACGCACCGATGACTGGGTGAGAATATTACTTAAGTTCAACAGACTTAAAAATGTTGGGTCCTGGAAAATAATAATCGCCAGCAAAACTAAAAGAACGACGTAAATACCGCCCTCTTTCAGGTAAGTAAGAAAACTTTTCTTATTTAACGCACTCATGGGAAGCCCCTAATCTTAAAGGTGCAAAGACGCAAGACGCAGAATTTCGTTTTGCGTTGTTGTTTTTGTATCGACAATTCCGGAAACGAGACCATTGCTCATGACCAGAATACGGTCTGTTATCCCTAACAACTCAGGCATTTCAGAGGAGATAATAATAATCCCCTTGCCTTTCTTCGCCAGTTCGGCAATTAACTGATAAATTTCAAACTTCGCCCCGACATCAATACCGCGCGTCGGTTCATCGAGCATTAATATTTCTGGTTGCGTTAGTAGCCAGCGACCAATAATCACCTTTTGCTGATTACCACCGGAGAGCGAACCAATTTGCGTCCGATGACCCGGCGTTTTTACCCGCATCGAATCAATCACCCACTGGGTATCGCTTTTCATCCGCGAGTTATCCAGTAAACCAACTTTATTTTTGTAGTTGCGAATATTGGAAATTAACGAGTTAAAACCAATATCCAGATAGGCATAAATTCCCGTTGAGCGGCGCTCCTCAGTTACCAGTGCAAATCCGTGGTTTATGGCTTCGTTGGCATTATGGTTATTGATCTGTTTGCCGTGCAACGTAATGGTGCCAGCCGATTTCTCGCGAATACCAAATAACGTCTCAACAATATCGGTACGTTTCGCCCCCACCAGCCCGGCAATACCGAGGATCTCCCCTTTATGCAGATCAAACGAGACATCGCGAATCGACGGCTGGCGCAGTGACGTTAGGTTACGCACCTCGAGGATGACTTCGCCCGGCTTGTTTTCTTTGTCAGGAAAACGCTGATTAAGAGAACGCCCAACCATCATGGCGATGATCTTGTCCATCGTCAGTCCTGCCAGCGGTTCGGTGGCGATCCACTGACCGTCGCGCAATACGGTAACTTCATCACATAACTGGAAGATTTCTTCCATTTTATGCGAGATATAAACAATACCGCAGCCGCGCTCTTTTAATTTACGAATAATAGTGAACAGATGATTGACCTCTTTTTCGGTTAACGAAGAAGTCGGTTCATCCATAATCACAATTTTCGCGTTATAGGAAAACGCTTTGGCGATTTCGATCATCTGCATTTGCGAAACGGATAATGTGCCGACGCGCGCACGCGGATCGATATCAATATCCAGTTCATCAAAAATCGCTTTGGTTTCGCGGTACATTTTGTCCTGATCGACAAACATGCCTTTGGTGGGATATCGCCCCAGCCACATGTTATCCATCACCGAACGTTGTAATACCAGGTTTAACTCCTGGTGTACCATCGAAATACCATTTTCCAGTGCTTCTTTGGCAGAATGGAAATCGATCTCTTTACCCTGGAATAAAATGGTGCCGGAGTCTTTTTGATAAATACCAAACAGGCATTTTAATAATGTCGATTTTCCTGCACCGTTTTCCCCCATTAATGCATGGATAGAATGTGGCCGGACTTTTAAATTAACGTTATCAAGTGCCTTAACACCAGGAAAGGACTTGTTGATACCGCTCATTTCCAACAAGTATTCCCCGGAAGACGGAGTCGTTGAGCTGACCATATAATTTTACCTTGTTGGCCATACAATAAGGGCGCAGTAAACGACTGCGCCCAATCAGTCTTATTTCTTGCTGAATTCAGCCAGGTTGTCTTTATCTACGCCAACATAAGGTACGCGGACCACTTTGTTGTCGATTTTCCAGTTGGTGCCATCAGCCGCACCTTTGCCATCGGCCAGGTTTTTCGCCAGATCAAAGGTCGCTTTCGCCTGGTTGTTAGCATCGTTCAGTACTGTGCCCGCCAGTGCACCGGATTTCACCAGCGCCAGCGCTTCTGGCAGCGCATCGACGCCAAACACCGGAATGCTGGACTTGTTGTGTGCTTTCAGTGCTTCTACCGCGCCCATTGCCATCGCATCGTTGTTGGCGATAACCACTTCGATTTTGTTGGCGTTCGGGCCAGACAGCCAGGCGTCCATCTTATCTTTCGCCTGAGCGGTATCCCACATAGCGGTATCTAACTGTAACTGTTCAGTTTTAATGCCTTTGTCGTTCAGCTCTTTAATCACGTAAGTGGTACGTGCTTCTGCATCCGGATGGCCCGGTTCACCTTTCAGCAATACGAATTGAATCTGACCGTCTTTGTTCAGATCCCAACCCTGATTCGCCGCCCAGTGTTTAGCAATCAAATCGCCCTGAATAATGCCGGACTCTTTGGAATCAGTGCCAACGTAGTAGGCTTTGTCGTAGCTATCCAGCGCCTTACGAGACGGTTCTTTGTTGAAGAAAACCACCGGCACGTTTTGCCCACGCGCTTTCTCAATCACCGTACCCGCAGCTGCCGGGTCAACCAGGTTGATTGCCAGTGCCTTCACCCCTTTCGCCAGCAATACGTCGATCTGATCGTTCTGCTTGGACTGGTCATTCTGAGAATCATTCATCAGCAGCTGAACATCTGGCGCGGCTTTCGCATCTTGCTCAATAGCCTTGCGCACTACAGACATAAAGTTATCGTCGTACTTATAGATTGTTACACCAATGCGAGTATCAGCAGCGTGTGCAGCGGCACCGAATAACATGCTGGCCATCACAGCAGACAGGGTTAACACCTTCTTATTCATGGTATCTCCGGTTTTTCTTATGCAGGGTAGTGCTTGAGATAAATGCTCGGCGGGGCAGTAGAGTTAATGAAGTGTTACTGAACGCCGAAGCTCACTTTTTAAAATTCGTTCTTCCATGCCCGGTAACGCTCCAGAAAACGGCTTTAATTGTTGTTATGACGCTATTACCTCGGTGAAAGTGATTATTCACTGTTACATACGGGTTACAACGTTAAAACGGTGCAATCATAGCTATCACATTGTTAAGATACTGTGAAATCACTCACAGATTGAAAGCGGTTACATCGCCTGATTTGTTGAGTTAGTGATCGTCGCCGCATTCTGGCGTGTTGCGACAGAATGGCGACGCACTAACGTCGGCATAAAACAGTGGCTGGCACGAGGATCAATATTGCCTGCTGCCCCCTGCAAGGCCAGTTCGGTGGCTAATTTCGCCATTGAAGCAATGGGATAACGCACGGTCGTTAATTGCGGGTCGGTGTAACGGGCGATGGGAATATCATCGAAACCGATGATTGAGAGATGTAACGGAATCGCAATGCCATTATCTTTTAATGCTGTCAGTGCGCCAGCGGCCATATTGTCGTTATAAGCAAATACAGCGGTAAGTTGTAGATTGCGCCCCAGCAGTTCAACCATCGCCGCCTCACCGCCCGGCATGTCCGGCGTACCAGTGCCAATCCAGCTTTCCGGCGGAATAATATCCTGCTCTTTCAACGCACTCATCCAGCCTGCTTTACGCATGGCGTCATCTTCAATGCCGTGGCTGGAAGAAAGATAACCAATACGTTGATGACCGTTATTCAGCAACATGCGCGTCGCCATTCGGGCACCGCTGAGATTATCCAGGCAAACGCAACGATGGGCGTACCCCGGCACAACGCGGTTGATTAACACCATACCGGGAATGTTATCCATAAATTGCGCCAGTTCATCGTCACTCAATGCTTTTGAGTGAACAATCAACGCATTACAACGCTGGCGAATTAACACCTCAATGGCGTGACGCTCTTTTTCCGCTTCATGATAGCTATTGCCGATTAGCACGTATTTCTGATGCTGCTGGGCGACCAGATCCACCGCTTTTACCAGCGCGCCGAAAAAAGCATCAGAAACGTCCATCACCACCACGCCAATGGTATCGCTAACCTGAGTTGCCAGCGCCTGGGCATTGGCATTTGGCCGATAATCCAGCTCACTCACGGCTTTCATTACTGCTTCACGCGTGTCGGCACTGACCAGCGTGCTGTTATTGAGCACCCGGGAAACCGTTGCCACAGAGACGCCAGCCTGACGCGCTACATCACGAATGGTGATCATATTCACTACCTGTTATGAGATTGCAGTAAATGACTGCTTGCTGGCGGCTATTTTGTCAGCACTGAATACAGGACTTCGTGAATCGAGTCACAGCAATGGAAACGGTTACAGCCGTTTTGTTAACGAATGTGATCCAGATCGTTATCTTGATGTTTTAGATATTGCCGTTCCGGCAGCACGCAAAGTTAACTGACGCCAGAGCCATTCCACCGGCCCCTGGCGGAAGTAACGCAGCCAGATAACAGAGAAGAGGATATTCGCCAGCCATACCGGAATAACAAACGCCAGCAGCTCCAGGCGATCAAAATGCATAAACAAACCGAGGTGGTAAAAAAGCGTGGTACAAATCAGCGTTTGCAATAGATAGTTGGTCAGCGCCATCCGTCCGACGCAGGCGATTGCCAGCACCAGCTTAAAGCGGCTTAATTGCGGCCAGAAGCCATAAAACAGCGACGCATAGCCAATCGCCTGAAACGGCGCACTCAGTTCCCGCGGCATTTGAAGTAAGAAGGCACACCAGCGATACGCCCAGTCCAGCTGCCATTGCAGGGCGATGGCAGGAAGGTTAATGGTCACTCCAATCGCCACCAGCACAAAACCAGTACGACGATAGTGACGTAAGCTGAACTGCCCTTTCAGCCAGCCGCTGCGCATCAGCGCCGCACCAATGAGCATCATCCCAGCCAGTTGCCAGCCATACTGTGCGCCCAGTGCCAGTAAACTGTTGCCAACACCATCGGCACGATTACTGATCGCATCAACGCCGCCGTGAAGCTTCCAGTATTTTTCATACAAAATAGCCGATGCATCCGGCGTCCAGGCGCGGCTGGTCTGGCTGTCGGAAATCAGCCCCAATAACAGCAAAACGCCAAGCCCCACCAGATAAAGCATGACGCCGGTATTAAACAGGCTTTTTACCGATGGCGCATCGCGCACCAGCCGCCAGCAGATTAAGCCCACCAGCCCGTAAGCCAGCAGAATATCGCCGTCCCAGAACAATAAACCGTGAATAAAGCCCAATAAGACTAACAGCGTTAACCGCGACTGGATCCAGCGTCTGCCACGGGGCAGCAACATTTGCAGTCCAGCACCAAACAGCAGCGCAAAAAGCGTGAGGAATTTCACCTGGCCGATGAGATCAAGAAATGCCCAGGTCCATGCATCCTGCGGCGTAATAGCACCGTACCAGGCGGGATTGAGATAAGCCGCCTTTGGTAGCCCAAAGGCGCTGATGTTTAATAGCAGGATCCCCAGAATGGCGACGCCGCGAACAAAATCGAGCGTGACGTTGCGCTCCATGGTTCCTGCCTTTTAATCAGTTGTGATGACGCACAGCGCGCAGAAACTCGTGGCGCGTATTCTGACTGGATTTGAACAATCCACCAAGAGAGGTCGTTGTTGTGGCACTGGTTGCATCGCGGATGCCACGCGCCTTCACGCAGTAATGCACCGCGTCGATCGAGACAGCCACGTTATTGGTGCCCAGCAGCGTTTGTAGCGCAATAAGAATTTGCTGCGTCAGACGTTCCTGCACCTGCGGACGCTGGGCAAAGAACTGCACGATACGGTTAATTTTTGACAGACCGATCACCGAATCTTTCGGGATATAAGCCACCGTCGCTTTGCCATCGATGGTAACAAAATGGTGTTCACAGGTACTGGTCAGAGTGATATCGCGCACGGTGACCATTTCATCGACCTTCATTTTGTTTTCAATGAGGGTGATTTTCGGGAAGTTGGCGTAATCCAGACCGGAGAAAATTTCATCGACATACATTTTAGCGATGCGATGCGGCGTTTCCATCAAACTGTCATCAGCCAGGTCGAGATTCAGCAGCTGCATGATTTCGGTCATATGACCAGCAATAAGGCTTTTGCGCGTTTCGTTATCCATTTCATGCACGGGCGGGCGCAGCGGTGTTTCCAGTCCTCGCGCAACTAACGCTTCATGAACCAGGGCCGCTTCTTTACTGAGTGATGGCATTTATGATTTCTCCTGCAGGTGTGACGCCTCCGCCCTGCGTGGGGGCAAAGTTATTAAGCTGATTTACAGCCTGATTATTGTGCGTGAGGCGGCGCACATAATCCAGTATTCACAGCGATAATTATTGTAATTGCCGCTGCCTTTCATCAGCAGATGTTAAAACATCGTTATGCAAATACGGAAGTGAAAGTTACTCACAGCACATTGAATAAACGGTATGATGAAGAAATTGCAAACAACACAACAAGGAGCCACGCATGGAAATGCTCGAAGAGCACCGCTGTTTTGAAGGCTGGCAGCAACGCTGGCGACACGACTCCAGTACCTTAAACTGCCCGATGACGTTCAGTATCTTTCTCCCACCCCCTCGTGATCACACCCCGCCACCAGTGCTGTACTGGCTTTCCGGATTAACCTGCAATGACGAGAACTTCACCACCAAGGCGGGTGCCCAGCGCGTGGCGGCAGAACTGGGGATTGTACTGGTGATGCCAGACACCAGCCCGCGCGGCGAAAAGGTTGCCAACGACGATGGCTACGATTTAGGCCAGGGCGCAGGCTTTTATCTTAATGCCACGCAACCGCCGTGGGCGACGCATTACCGGATGTATGATTATCTGCGCGATGAATTACCGGCGCTGGTTCAGTCGCAATTTAATGTCAGCGACCGCTGCGCCATTAGCGGTCACTCAATGGGTGGTCACGGTGCGCTGATTATGGCGCTGAAAAATCCGGGTAAATACACCAGCGTTTCGGCCTTTGCGCCAATTGTGAATCCGTGCAGCGTCCCGTGGGGAATCAAAGCGTTTAGCAGCTATTTAGGTGAGGACAAAAATGCATGGCTGGAATGGGACAGTTGCGCGCTGATGTATGCCAGTAACGCGCAGGATGCGATCCCGACGCTTATCGATCAGGGCGATAATGATCAGTTTCTTGCCGACCAGTTGCAACCTGCGGTACTGGCAGAAGCCGCGCGCCAGAAAGCGTGGCCGATGACGCTGCGTATTCAGCCGGGATATGATCACAGTTACTACTTCATCGCCTCTTTTATAGAGGATCACCTGCGCTTCCATGCGCAGTATTTACTGAAGTGAAAGTCCGCCCGGTTCGCCGGGCATCTTCTCATCAGAAGCGATAATCCACTGCCATAAAGTAACGACGTCCGTCTTCGTTATAGCTGTAGTCGTCACGACTGAGATCCTTGTCGCCAAGGTTCAGCACGCCTGCGCGCAGTTTGACGTCTTTAGTCACCTGCCAGGCCGCGCCGGTATTCCAGATGGTATAACCGCCCGGTGTTTTAGCCGTCGCGCTGTCGGCGCGTTTCTGCCCGGTATAGTGACCAGAAACATAGAATGACCAGTCTTCCAGCGCCAGCGGTTTCCAGTCCAGCGTACCGTTAGCAGTATGGAACGGCAGATCGGATAGCGGTTTGTTTTCGCCGTTGCTGACATCACGACCATCGTTGTAGGTGTAGTTGATCGACAGTTTCCATTCATCGTTGAACGGAATTTTCAGTTCGGTTTCCACGCCCTGAATACGAGCTTTGTTAACGTTGTAGTAGCTAAATACCGGTATGCGCCGTCCGTTAGCGCCCGTCTCAAAACCAACAAAGTTTTGGTAGCCCGGTGCAGCGTTGACGTCAGACGTACGGCTGATGCTGATACGATCTTTCACATCGTTACGGAAAACGGTAACGCTGGATTCAACCCCTTCCAGCCAGCCTTCTTCACCCATGTAGTAAAGCCCCAGCTCCCAACTTTCGCTGGTTTCTGGTTTCAGATCCGGGCTACCCACAATCTTACATGCGCCACGGCAGGAATTGCTCGTCCAGTCAGGGCTAAGTTGCAACAGAGAAGGTGCTTTAAATGCCGTCGCCCAGCCCCCTTTCACCGTTACGGTGTCGGTGGCGTTATAAACCAGGTAGGCACGCGGACTCCAGTGTTCACCGTAGGTTTCGTGATCGTCCATACGCACGCCGGTCGTCAGCGCCAGCGGCTCGAAGATCCGCCATTCATCTTCCACAAACAGCGCGTACTGGCTGGCAGACGTTTTGGAGCTGGTTCCCCCGGTCAGGTTCACCGCATCGCTAAGTTTGTCGTGACGCCATTCACCGCCAACCGTGAGAAACTGATTAATCGCCGTCAGCGGCAACGTGTATTTGCCGTCGACCGTATTGCTTTCGGAAGTTATCGGGCTGCTGTTGCCAGGGTTTTTGTTCTCGACTTTCTCACCGTAGTATTTCAGTTCGCTGGTGCCGTAATCCCAACGCCCATTATGGCTGACGGAGTAGTTCTGGCGTTCCAGGCGGTTTTTGTCCAGCGAGTCGGAATCACGATCCTGACGGTCGAAACCGTATCCGGCAGTAAAATCGTGATTTTGATTCGGTGTCCAGGCAAATTCGACATTGCCGTCGCGGCTGGAGAATCCTTCAATACGCGGCGTTTCTCCGGTATCGGTGGTCGTTGAGTTTTGCGGGTCATCCTTTTCACGTTTTGCCAGGCTGCCGTAAGCTTTCATTCCCAGCACACCATCAATTAATGGTCCACTGGTAAAGAACTGACCGTTATAGGTATCACCGCGATCGCGATGTTCCTGAATGGTGGTATCGACGGTAACGGTACCCGACCATTTCTGACCGATTTTTTTGGTGATGATATTCACTACACCGCCGAGCGCATCGGAGCCGTATAGCGACGACATCGGGCCACGAACCACTTCAATACGTTCGATGGAATCGACCGGGATCCAGTTCAGATCGAAATCATTGTGGCGGAAGACGGCATTGCGGGAGTTAACGCGTTTACCGTCGACGAGAATCAGGGTGTAGCTGCTGTCCAGACCACGAATACTAACGCCCTTACGGTTATCCCCTTCGTTCGTCAGTTGTACGCCAGGCACTTCTTTGAGGACATCCTTCAGATTCTGTACCGGTTTTCGCTGCAGGTCTTCCTGGGTAATGACGCTGATACTGGCGGGTGCATCTTTGAGGTTTTGTTCAACGGAAGATGCAGTGACAACCATCGTTTCGCCATCATCATCGACCGCTAACACAGGCCATGCACAAGAAATAGCGGACAAACACAGCCCGACCCGTACGAAAGGGTTCAACCTAAACATTCCATATCTCCATGAGGTAACTACGAAAATAAAATGGGTTATCGCTCACATCTTCTTCACGTCCCCTTGCGTACGGCAGCATCGCGGTGGACTTATTTGTATGCAGGTGATCATCCCAGAAAGCCGGAACAGCCTCTGATTTGTCAGCCTTTTTTGATTGCGGCGTAACGATAATGCAAACGATAACAATTATCAATCCAAATGTTAAATTTTATATCCGCATGATTTGTCAGGGAAATGGAATTGAAAAAGCCCTCTCGGTTGAGAGGGCTTAGCAAGGAAGGGAGGAAACTTATTTCTTATCGTTCTGCGGGAACTTCATTTCGCTGTAACGTACGAAGTGAGTTCCTTTAATCAGCTTGTAGCCGAACCAAATAATCAGGAACAGCGGGATACCAATATACGTTGCCGCTACGCCGCCCCAGTCAATGGTATCTTTCAGGAACGCTTCGTAGTTCTGGCCCAAAGTGATAATCAGACACAGAATGAATGCGAAGATCGGCCCCAGTGGGAAGAAACCTGAACGGTACGGCAGATCGTTAATGTCGTGTCCCTGCAATACGTAACCGCGACGGAAGCGATAGTGGCTAATGGCAATCCCCAGCCAGGCGATAAAACCCGTCATCCCGGAGGTGTTCAGCAGCCACAGGTATACCGTCTGGTTGCCAAACATGGAGGTCAGGAAGCACAGACCGGCAATCACCGTCGTCGCATACAGCGCATTACGCGGCACGCCACCACGCGACAGTTTAGCGAAAATGCGCGGCGCTTTACCGTCACACGCCAGGGTGTACAGCATACGAGTAGACGCATACATACCGGAGTTACCCGCTGACAGCACCGCCGTCAGAATAACTGCGTTCATCACCGCCGCCGCAGAGAGCAGACCCGCGTGCTGGAACACCAGGGTGAACGGACTAACGCTGATGTCTTTAACATCGTTACGCAGCAGGCTCGGATCGGTGTACGGAATAATCAGGCTGATAATCAGGATCGCGAACACATAGAACAACAGGATTCGCCAGAACACCTGACGTACCGCGCGTGGAATGTTTTTCGCCGGATCTTCGGACTCGCCTGCAGCAATACCGATCAGCTCGGTTCCCTGGAAAGAGAAGCCGACAATCATAGCTACGCCGATCATCGCCGCAAAACCACCAGCAAACGGCGCTTCGCCGATTGTCCAGTTGCTCCAGCCCGCAGGCTGCGCGCCTTTGAAGATACCGATAATCATCAGCACGCCAACGATGATAAAGACAATAACTGTCGTGACTTTGATCAGTGAGAACCAGTATTCCGCTTCACCAAAGCCACGAACTGAGATGTAGTTCAGCAGGAAGATAACGCCGAGGAACAACGCACTCCAGATCCAGCCCGGTGTATCCGGGAACCACCAGCTCATGACCAGCTGAGCTGCAACCAGGTCAACGGCGATAGTCACCGCCCAGTTGTACCAGTAGTTCCAGCCCAGCGCGAAGCCAAAGCCTTCTTCAACATAGTTCTGACCGTAAGTGGCAAACGAACCGGAAACCGGCATATATGCAGCCAGTTCACCGAGACTGGTCATCAGGAAGTAAACCATCAGGCCAATCAGCATATACGAGAGCAATGCCCCGCCCGGACCTGCCTGAGAAATCGTTGCGCCAGAGGCAACAAAAAGACCTGTACCGATGGAACCGCCAATGGCAATCATCGTCAGGTGACGCGCCTTTAATTCACGGCGTAAGCCCGGCGCTTCTGTGGTTTTAGTTTCGGAAACCATACAAAAATGCTATCCATCTTAAAAATGAGGCGCGATTGTAGCAGACGATTGGCAATCCTTCCGGCAGAAATACACGGTTATAAGACACCTTCATGATCGCCCAGGGATTATAAGTAAAGCAGCCAATCTCTTTTCTGGCGAATGCATGCTGAGGGCGCTGCGTCACGAAATCGACACAGCACCAGCATGTTCTTGTACAGCAACTTAACGCGGTACATTCGCGGGATCGCAATAGTCCAGAAAGCGCCGTAGCGCGTTGGAAAGGTGTTTTTGCCGATGATGTATACGCCACAACGTACGCATCAGGCGCGGCAGAGGGACCGCAACTTCACTTAATGTGCCTGCCTGCAATTGATCTTCAATCACCCGTCGCGACAGGCAACTAATTCCCAACCCATGACGCACCGCATGTTTGATTGCCTCGGAGTTACCTAATTCCATCGCCATCTCAAACTTCGGTAAATGTGACAGCAATAGATAATCGACAATCTCCCGCGTGCCGGAACCGCGTTCACGCAGGATCCACGGCGCAGCGGCCAGCTGCTCTAAGGTGACCGGACCACGGGCCAACGGCGAAGTCGGCGCGGCGAAAACCACCAGCTCGTCTTCCAGCCACGGTTCAGAAATAATTTCAGTGCTGTGGCACGGTCCTTCAATAAAACCAATATCAACGCGGAAATCCAGCACCGCTTGCATCACGTCCTGGCTGTTCCCAACGCTAAGTTCAATCGGCAACTGCGGATAATCATGGCGATAACGGGCGATAACTGCAGGCAGAATGTAGTTACCGATGGTACTACTGGCATAGATACGAATCGCGCCGTTGTCTTCGCGAAACAGTTGTTCGATTTCAACCGCCTGTTCAAGCAATGCCAACGCACGCGGATAGAGCAGCCGCCCGTGTTCATTAACAACCAGTCTTTTCCCCACGCGATCAAACAGTTGCACGCCAAGCTGCCCTTCCAGGTCGGTCAAGGCTGCGCTCACTGCTGATTGCGACAACGCCAGCATCACCGACGCCTGGGTGGTTGATCCACTTTTCAATACTTCTGCAAAAACTTCCAACTGCCGGAGGGTGATGTGCATAGTCGCTTACCACTTATAAAGATTAATTATAAATAT